>Ga0079306_1000165_pt1 | contig 77874 bp, 70 predicted proteins | sample Methanotroph_Enr_FD_79181 | JGI IMG/M metagenome (GOLD analysis project Ga0079306, IMG submission 79181) | Enriched soil microbial communities from Old Woman Creek wetland in Ohio, USA - Methanotroph_Enrichment_5 | ecosystem: Environmental > Terrestrial > Soil > Wetlands | place: USA: Ohio... | reverse complement strand
TAGCCGGTCGTGAGACGCATCCGGTCATTCAGCTTGCTCTCCAGGCCGAAACGGGTCGCCTGCCTCAGGAGCGGGTGCCCCTCCTGGTACTCCTCGGTGACGAAGGCCCGGGTGGCATCGGTGATCCGGTAGTCGAGTTTCAGGAGGGTCCGGGACTGGTATTCGGCAACCTGCGAGGGGTTCAGCAACTGGTCGCGCCTGAGGGTGGCCTCCAGCCGCGGGGTGAGCGGCCCCTTGATTCCGGCATAGAAGAGGTTCGAGGCGTCGTCGAGCGCTCCCTGCTCCTGCTCCACCCGTTTGAAGCCGCCCTCCCCTTCCCATACGGAGCACTTCTTCAAAACGCCCGCCTGGTTACCGAACAGCCGGTGGCCCTGCAGGGTCTCCTTCTGCACGAAGCTCTCGGCGAAGAGGAGCATGTCGTTGATTCCGCGGTAGTCGAGGCGCGCGCCGTACTTCTCGGTCCCGGTCTCGTTGCCGGTCATCGAGGGATTGAAGAAATCCGCCTCCACCTTGCGGTAGTACCCTCCCACTTCCAGGGTATCGAGCGGATGGCCGTTCAGGTTCAGTTTCCAGGCGCGTCCCCTCCCCCGCTCCAGGGTGTCGCTGACCGCCCCCTCGCCCTTGAGGCTCGCCCGGTCGCCCAGCTGCAGGTTGCCGTCCAGCCCAAGGAGCGTGTCGTTCTGCACGCTACCTTCCTCGACGACCGCGCTGCCGCCCAGGTACGAGCCGTTATCCGCCTTGGCCACCGCCCTGCCGCCGTAGACATAGCGCTCGGCCCCGCCTGACTGGCTCTGATAGTTGACGACGATGGTCACCGGGTTCAGGTTCTGGTCCAGCGAGGGGATCGGCTCCTTGAAGAGGATGGCGCCGGAGCTGTAATCGATGGAGTAGTCGGCGTAACGGAGCTTCTGCACGACCGAGAGGACCCGTTCCGAATGATAGCGGTCCCGCACCTCGATCCGCACCCGTTCGCTGTCCTCGAAAACAGGGGTGCGGGAGAGCGTGTAGTACCCCGAGGTGCCGTTAGCGGCGATCTGGTCCCGGGTGACCGTCTCCTCGGTGCGGCTCTCAAACCCCTTGGCACTCAGATGCTCTCGGTCCAGTTCGACCTGCACGCCGTTTAAGGCGCGGTCGTAGCGGGAGAACTCGTTCTCCGACAGATCGGTGCGGTAGTCGCCCGCCAGCAGGTAGGAGCGATCGGCCTCCAGCTTCAGATATATTTTGCCCCGCGACTGCGCCTCGTAGCCGATGTCGGAGGCATCGCCGTAGACCGGGTAGTACTTCTCCGGGTCGATGTACTGGAAGACACCCTCGCGCCGCTCCTTGTCCGAATCGTAGGCGGCCGTCAAGAGGTACTTGCCGAGGATCTTGCCCCGTGCAAAGAAGGCGAGCCGTTCCTCGTGGAAAATGCCTTCGTCGAAGCGGTCCTCCTTGTCGATCTTCTCCAGGTTGCCACTCACCGTCCGGGCACCGACGTCCAGGTTGCCCAGGCCAACCACGATCCAGTCACGCAGTTGGGAACTGAAGTAGAGATCGACCCTCGCCGAGGTGGCATTTTCCCCGATCACCAGGACCAGATCCCCGCCGCTTTGTTTCGGAGCGCGTATCCGGAACACCCCGACGCCGTCCCGTATCCTGACCTGGTGGCCGTCCAACACCGGATCCTGGTCCGGCTCCACGACGGCTCCCCGCAACAGTGTCACCGTTACCGTTCGGTCCCCGGCTACCCGTCCCCCCTGGGCGTTCAACAGTTCCACCGTGACCGGCAACACGCTCGCTCCGTCTGCCGGCATGTCGACCCGCGTCGGGCTCACCGTGAGCCGGGAGACGGGACCTTCGCCCGTGCCCTTGGCCGGTCTCGCGGGGTCAGGCGGAACTTGAGAAGAGAGCTGCGAGGTCCGGGTCTCACCCCGCGGCAGAGTCTGCGGCTCTACCGAGGGCTGCAACAGCGACGGAACATGCGATTGAGCCTGCGAGGGGACCGGGGAGAGCCCCTCGCTGCCGGATTTTTGCGGAGGCCGAGCCGGGTTTTGTCCCAGGGAGAGCCGAGCCTGCTCCTGACTGAGCCTCGGCTCATCGGTAAGCCCCGAGTCGACCAAGGCGAAGTCGCCGCGCGCAGGGCCGCCGAAGGGTACGGTGATGAACTGCGACCAGCCGACGCCTGCGAACGCGGTGTTGAACGGCACCGGCTTCAGTCGCCTGGCCAAGGTGGAGCGGTCGATCTTGACTACGTGGTTCCCGGCGGAGACGCCGGTAAAGGAGTACTGCCCTTCGGCATCGCTGAAACTGAAGGAGCCGTCTTCCAGGTAGACGCGCACCCCCGGGACACCCGGCTCACCCGGGTCGGGGATGCCGTTGCCGTTCAGGTCCTCGAAGAGCCGCCCCAGTATGATGGCCCGATCCGAAAGAGGCGAGAGACGCACCCGAACGGTGGCCAGGGCGGTCGGCGACACGCTGGAACTGCCGGCGGATGTGGTCCCCGTGCCGGTAACCCGGTTCACGGCACTTCCCACCGGTGCATCGGCCGAGACGACGCACCGGTAGCCCAAGGTGCGCTGTTTTCCCGCTTCGAGGCTGCCGAGGTCCCAGCTGAGCTGTTGGCCGGCGCTTGCCGGATCGGCAAAGGATGAGCCGTCCAGGAGCGTCGAGCCCTTCAGGTAGCGAAAGCCGCGCGGCAGCAGATCGTTGACGGTGGTGTGCTGCAGCACCGCCGCACCGATGTTCTCCACCCGCACGGAGAAGGAGACGATGTCGCCCGCCTCGGCCACGTCGGCACCGGCTATCTTGGTTACCTTGAGCTGAGGGAAAACCTGGGGCGGGGCATCCTGGGCCAGCACCACCAGCTGATCGGTCAGGCTCACGCTGCGGGCCGGGACGAGCGTCGAGCTGGCTGTTACCGTGATGTTGGCGACGCGCCCCGCGCTTGCCGACGACGGGGTCACCTGCAGCACCAGGTCGACCGAGGCGCCCGGCGCGATGACGGGAGTGCTCTGGCTTCCGGATGCATCTACCGCCAGCGGCGTCACGCCGTCCCCGGCAAAGAACCGCATCTCAAAGGGGGCGCTGGTGTCCGAAGCGACAGGCTGAAGGAGGGTCGCCTTGAGCAGGAAGCTGTCAGCTGAATTGCCGCGGTTGGTTATGGTATGGAGGAGGTTGACCGCCTTACTGGCCTGGGTGGAAGCGTTGCGGGCCGGAACCAGGGTCGGGTCGGCGAGGTCCCTGATGGTGATTTCGGTCTGGTTCGAGTTGATCTGACGGGGAGCCTCTACGGTAAAGCTTGCGGTAAAGCCGTGCCTGATCACGCTGCCTGCCGGAGTGATCGGGGCCGCGCTCTCCGGAACCAGGAGCAGTACCAGCGCCAGCCAGAGCGCAACTCCCCTCCCTGCAATCTCATTCCCTGATGCCATAGCAAGCGTTCCCCGACCCGCACGTCACTCTACCTGTACCCGGAAAAATACGTACAGTGTCTTCCCGGGGAAAAGGCTGCCACCGGTACTCTCCGTCGCCCCCTCTCCCAGTTGCGCCACGATGCTGCTCCCTGAGTGGTGCACTGAGCCGCATACGCCGGCGGCACAGGCCCTCCCGTCGCCGGTCGGCGAGGTTGCGATCCTGAGGCTGTCAGGGACGGCAACCGTGTTGGCAGGAACCTCACTTAAGACATCTACCGAGGCGGCTGGAAGGGTGCCGGAGTTGGTTACGGCCATCCGATATTCCAGGGTATCGCCGGGCAGCGCGGTGGTTGTGTTGGCGAAAGGGCTACCCTGGGTCAGGTTGCGGACATTTTCGGCAACTACGACGGTCGCGGTCGTCGCGCTGGTAGTCACGTGGTCCACGGCGGCAGCGCCCCCCCCGGTTGCGGACAGTTGGGCGTCGGCATGGGCACCGTCGCTGCTGCCAGCGGGGATGCTCACCGCAACGAAGCATCGGTAGGAGGCGCCCGGAGCGAGGGAACCGGTGGAGGCGGCCAATGTCGTTTCGCCCTTCTGGCGCACCGCGTCCCCCGCAACACCGCCGCCCGCCCCGTCATCTGCATAGATGGCACTGGCCCATCCGGCGGGGCTGGCCACCGAGAGGGCGAAGCTGTTGGAGGTGTTGCCGACGTTCGTTACGGTATAGGGATAACTCACCACGTTCCCCGGTGGGCCAAAGGCGTCCGGGGGTGCCGATACGGTCAACGCGGCCGTGCTACTGCAAGCGACCGTTTCTGTTTTCACCCGGTCCGATCTGCCCGGCTCGGCTGCAGAGGCGGCTTCAATGCTGACCCTGAAGCTGGCACCGAGCAGGAAGGTGACCGGAGTGACCTGGACCTGGTAGACAAGCGACTCGCCCGGGGCAAGAAGCGGCGTGGCAAAGCCGGCCGTCAGGGCAGCGGTCCGGTCCGACCCGTCCGGGTCGAGGAAGCGCACCTGCGCACCGGCGATGCTCCCGATTCCCTGAACTTTGAAACTGTCTGGCTGATCGCCGGCGTTTTTCAGCAACACCTCGAAGACGGCAGGGGTGCCGGGAAATGCCGGCTGCGACTTCGACTGAAGCTCCGCGGTGGCCTCGAAAACGCCGCCGCCCAGGTAGGCCGAACTCCCCTCGGAGGCGAGCTTCACCATGAGATCGGGTTGGTATGCTGCCCAAGCCTGCAGCGGCCCTGACAGAAGCAGCAGAAGCAGGAAGCCGATGATCCCCTGCTGCCATTTGGGATCGTTGTCGCAATGAGAACAAACATTAACTGTCTTTAATTTCATAGTGGAAAACATAGCAGAGGGATCGGGGCGAGGCAAGGCGGGCCAAAGAAAATTTGTCTTTTGAGAGGTGGAATGGTATGAACGGATGAGTTGCCCAAGCAGTCGAAAAAACCACACGAGGTACCATGCAAACCGAAAACCGCTTCTTCCAGCTTGCCAGCCGGGACATGGTCTACATGAAGTTCATACTGGAGGCCTACGAGGGACTCTGCACCATGAGCACCATTGACGGGAAGCGCGGCATCGTCAAGGTGAACTACACGGTTCCCTTCGCGGGCGACGTGGATCGCCTGATGCAGGCGCTGGCCGGCGAGATCGCGCTTACCGAGGTGACCGAGGGAGGTGAGCCGTGCTCGAAACCTTAGACGTTGCAGCCATCTTACGGCGCGCTCTCGCTCGGGGTGGCGAGTTCGCCGACATCTACTACGAGGACGGCTCCTACACCTCGGTTGCCTGCGAAGACGGCAAGGTCGAGCGGGTGCTTGCCGCGGTGGACCGCGGGATCGGCATCCGGGTGATCTCCGAGTTTTCCACCGCCTACGCCTACACCAACGACCTGAGCGAAGCCTCGCTGCTGCAGTTGGCCGACACGGTGAGCCGCGGGGTGCGCGGCAAGGCCTTCGCAAGCGATATCAACCTGTGCCAGCGTATCGTGGGGCCTGAATTCCGCATCGAGATCCACCCGGACCAGATAGAGCTCGCCGAGAAGGTGTCGCTGGTGAACCGGGCCGACCGGGCGGCGCGCGGCTACGACCCGAGGGTCCGCCAGGTGATGGCGGCCTACCGCGACTCCCAGGTGACGACGCAGGTCGCCAACTCGCTGGGAGAGTTCCACGAGGACCGGGCCACCTCGACGCTCTTCATGGTGCAGGTGGTGGTGCAGGATGGCAGCGTCACCCAGACCGGCTACGAGCCGCTGGGCGCCCAGCACGGCTATGAAATCTTCGACCTGGCGTCGCCCGAAGATCTGGCGCTCAAGGCTGCCGCGCGCGGGGTGCTGATGCTGGGGGCTCGGCAGTCACCCGGCGGTGTCATGCCGGTGGTCCTTTCCTCCGAGGCGGGAGGGACCATGGTGCACGAGGCGATCGGGCACGGGTTGGAGGCCGACCTGGTCCAGGCGGGGAGTTCGGTGTACCGGGGGAAAATCGGGGAGCAGGTGGCCTCGGAGCTGATCACGGTGCGCGACGACGCAACCATCCCCAACGCACGCGGCTCCTTTTCGTTCGACGGCGAGGGGACGCCGGCTCAGAATACCGTGCTGGTGGAAAAGGGGATCCTGAGGGGGTACCTGTACGACCGGCTGAGCGCCATGAAGGACGCTTGCGCCTCCACCGGCAACGGCAGGCGCGAGTCCTACCGGATGCGCCCCATCGTCAGGATGACCAACACCTTGATCGCCCCGGGGGAGAGCGACCCGCAACGGATCGTTGGGAGCGTGGCTAGCGGACTCTTCGTGCGGCGCATGGGGGGCGGACAGGTGAACACGGTGAACGGGGATTTCGTCTTCGAGGTGACCGAGGGATACCTGATCGAGAATGGCGAGGTGGGGGAAACGGTCCGTGGGGCGACCCTGACCGGCAACGGCCCCGAGGTGCTCAAGAACATCACCATGGTCGGCAACGATCTCGGTTTCGGTATCGGCACCTGCGGCAAGGACGGCCAAGGGGTGCCGGTGGCGGATGCCCAGCCGACGCTGCTGATCGCGGGGATCACCGTGGGGGGCAAGGCTAAAACCTGAATAGAACGCGGATGGAGCTGATGTAACGGGTCCTCGCGGATGGAACGAAAAAGGGGGTAACCCAAAAGGTTCGCTTTGATCCGCGTACATCCGTTAAATCCGCGTCATCCGCGTTCTGTCGCTTCTGATGCTACCGCTTCTGTTTTTGCTTCCCCGCCAGTGCCTTTTCCAACGCCGGCAGCTTCTTCGCCATCTGTTCCCCCACCCAAATCTGCGGGTTCGACGGAGTTTCCCCCTGCTCTTGCTCCCACTTACGGATCGTCTCGCGTGCGGACTCGAAGGCTTTAGTGAAGGAGTGGCTGTGGCGCAGCGCCTGGTCCAAAAACGCCTCGCCGAACCAGGTGTACTTCTCGCCGAAGCCGCAGCCAAACGATTCGCTGGTGGCATCGGCTGCGGTTATGATCAGGCTCCGGTCATCTTTGAGGGGGTCGATGAAGCCGCCCGAATAGCAGGCGGAAACGATTAGCACCTTCCACTTGATCCCCGATTTCTGCAGCATGCCCCGCACCATCTCCGGCGTTATCTGGTCCAGCTCCAGCGGCGGGTTGTTCACATCGAGTTCATGGTCCCGCGAACCGTGGGAGGTAAGGAAGAGCACGAGGACGTCGCCGTCACGGTTCATCACCTGGCCGAGACGCGTCAGGGTCTGCTCCAGGTTGGTCGCGCTGGCAAAGGGGAGCTTGGTCCCGGTCCGGGGGTTGTTGGCGAGGAGGACGCTGCGCCCGGCGGTCCCGAAGCGCTGGGTGAAAAGCAGCTCGGCGGTCAGCAACTCTTTCAGGAAGACGTCCTGGGTCGCATCGCCGGCAAAACCGACGAAGTAAAGGTGGGATTGCCCCCTGACTCCCGGCGACAGCGCGGCCAACTGCACGTCCAGCAGCTTCGCCTGGGCGGCAAGCACCTTTTCGTCCACCTGCAGTTCGCCGCTCTCGCCGCCGTTTTCCGAGGCGCTCACCCAAAGATCGGCGCGGGGGTAGAACCAGAGCGGAGCCACCACCAGCACGACCAAAAGCAGACCGGCTGACAGGCGGCGCGACAGCGAGGCAGCGCGGATCCGCAACAGAAACACCAACGCTGCGGCCGCCCACCACCAGAAGAACCGGTAGTAATGCGGGGCTTCCAGGTACGGCTCCAGCCACTGCAGTTTCCTGATCAGGACCAGGCGCTCGAGCACGGCATGGCACAGTTCGATCGGGATACTGAGCGAAACCAGCGCCACGGGGAGCAGGCACGCCATTGACGGGCGGGAAAGCTGCCGCCCCGCCAGGTAACCGCAGAAGAGCAGCAACGGAAGGTGGAACAGGAAACCGGGGACGGCGCTGTAGGCCAGCGACCCGCCGCGGCCCACCAACAGGAGCGACACGACGAAGTTAAGCACGAGATCGCAGAGCGCGAGTAGAGCCAGCGCTGCCGGTGTGGCAAAGAACTCTTCGGGCTCCACCTCCAGAAAAAGGGCAAGACGCACCCCGCGCTGCAGGTTGCCAGGCAGTTGACGCCAGGGGGCACGCGGCTCGGAGAACGGCGAGGTCCCGGTGGCAGTTTCGGTGTTTCGGGGGGTTCCCGCCCCGGCCGCCCCACCCTCGACCGGCGCATCCGGTAGTCTGCCGGTCTGGTCGGGTTTATTGATGTCATGGTCATCGATGTTCATGATGATGGATGATATCACGACCCCGCAGGTTTGGGGAGCCAGGAATCGTCCTTTTCTTCGGATTCATTGACTTTTTTGTCCCCGCGTCCCCTGAACTAGGTTTAGCCGCATGCGCAATCCCTGTTGACACCTCACAATCAGACGGTTAGCATAGCCTTTTTCATTGGAGTTGCGCCCGTTCACGGGCCACCTTGTGACGTGGCATCCAGAAGCGGCGCCCGCCGAAGACCGACCGCTCTGTCACAACCGGCTTAAATAAATACCCTTCGAGAGGTACCACGCCCATGCACACATGGAAGAAAACGAGCTGGCAGTCGTTCCCCGCCCTGCAGCAGCCCAAATGGCCGGCAGGCCCCGCGTTCGACGATTCGCTCAAGTCGCTCTCTCAGCTTCCCCCGCTGGTCTTCGCGGGGGAGTGCCAGACGCTCAAGGCGAGTCTTGCCGAGGCCGTTGATGGAAGGGCCTTCGTGCTGCAGTGCGGCGACTGCGCCGAAGACTTCTCGCGCTGCACCGGACCGGACATTCGGGAACTCTTGAAGGTCATCCTGCAGATGGCGGTGGTGCTCGCCTTCGCCGGCGAAAAGAAGGTGATCAAGATCGGCAGGATCGCCGGGCAGTACGCCAAGCCGCGCTCCAGCGACACCGAGAGGGTGAACGGCGTCGAACTCCCAAGCTACCGGGGCGACATGGTGAACAGCCCGGAGGCCACGCTCGAGGCCCGCACGCCGGACCCGCGCCGCATGCTGGAAGGGTACTACCGTTCGGCCGCCACCCTCAACCTGGTGCGCTCGTTCACGCTGGGCGGCTATGCTGCGCTCGAGCGGGTCCAGGCCTGGCACCGCGCATCCCTGGACGCGCTGCCCGCGGGGCAAAAGTACGAGGAGCTGGTGCGCCAGATCTGGAAGACCATCAACTTCATGTCGGCGATCGGGCTCGACCCGCAGCACGTCCCGCAGTTGAACCAGGTCACCCTGTACACCTCGCACGAGGCGCTGTTGCTCGACTACGAGCAGGCGCTCACCCGCATGGACTCCATCACCGGAGGTTGGTACGACACGAGCGGCCACATGCTCTGGATCGGCGACCGGACCCGGCAGCTGGACGGCGCCCACGTCGAATTCCTGCGCGGGGTGCAGAACCCGCTCGGCATGAAGGTCGGCCCGAACTACCAGGCGGACGACATCAAGCGCATCATCGAGCGGCTCAACCCGGACAACGAGGCCGGCCGCCTCACCCTCATCACCCGCTTCGGGGTGAACAAGATCGAGGAGTTCCTGGCGCCCCTGGTACGGGAGATAAGCCGCGAGGGCTACAAGGTCGTCTGGAGCTGCGACCCGATGCACGGCAACACCTACCAGAACCAGTACGGCCAGAAGTCGCGCAACTTCGAGGTGATCCTCCAGGAGATCCGCTCCTTCTACCAGATCCATCGCGCGGAGGGGACCGTCCCCGGCGGCGTCCACCTGGAGCTTACCGGCGACAACGTGACCGAGTGCACCGGCGGAAGCCGCCAGCTCTTGGACAAGCACCTGCACCTCAACTACCAGACCAACTGCGATCCGCGTCTGAACGCCGAGCAGGGGGTGGAGCTCGCCTTCGAGCTCGCCGATCTCCTGCATCCGCACCAGTAAGGGGTGGTCAAGGTGCTGGCCGAATCATTGATCTTTCTCCCGGGGGCATCGGGCAATACCGGGATATGGAAGCCGGTCAGCGACGGGTTGCGCCATCCCGCCCGGCGCATATTCACGACGTGGCCGGGTTTCGGGGATGCACCGCCGGAGCCTAAGGTGCATGGGTTCGATGACCTGGTGGACCGCGTGGTCCAGGCGATATCCTGCCCCTGCGATCTGCTGGCCCAGTCCATGGGCGGGACCATCGCGATCCGGGCCGCACTGCAAAAACCCGCGCTGGTGCGCCACCTGGTGTTGTCGGTTACCTCGGGTGGGATCGACCTGGCAGCCCTGGGGGCTCGGGATTGGCGTCCCGAATACCGGGCCCTCAACCCTGCCCTGCCCGACTGGTTCCTCGATGAGCGGGAGGATCTCACCGACCGGCTTGGGGAGATCCGCTGCCCCGTCCTGCTCCTCTGGGGGGATGCCGATCCGATCAGCCCGGTTGCGGTAGGACGACGCCTCGCCGAACTTTTCCTCAACGCGGAATTGGTCGTGGTACCCGGAGGGACTCACGATCTGGTCGCCGAACGCGCCGCGGAGATCCTGCCGGCGATCGAGCACCACCTGATGTCCAAGCTGTAATGCGGATAATGTGAAGCCGTAGGTTTCCGGGAACGACTAGTGAAGAAAAATCGTTATAGCGAGGTCACATGAAAATCGTCAGCCTGCTGGGAAGCCCCAGGACTATGAGCAACAGTTCCACCATCGCCAACCGCTTCGTACAGACGGCCGAGTCGTTGGGGGCCGAAACGCGTACCTTCAAGTTGAACCGCCTGACCTACCGGGGCTGCCAGGGGTGCTACGCCTGTAAAACAAACCGCGACACGTGCGTGATGCAGGACGATCTTGCCGATGTGCTTGAAGCCGTGAGCGAAGCCGACCTGGTCGTGATGGCGTCGCCGGTCTACTACGGCGAGATCACCAGCCAGCTCAAGGGGTTCATGGATCGCACCTTCTCGTACCTGGTGCCGGATTACCGTAGCAACCCGATGCCGAGCCGACTGACGCCGAAAAAGCTGGTTTTCGTGCTCACCCAGGGGCATCCGGACGAGGAGATGTTCACCGATATCTTCCCGCGTTACGACAATTTCCTGAAATGGGAGGGGTTCACGGAGACGGCGCTGCTGCGGGCCTGCGGCATCGGACCGGGGAGTGTCGATCAGGCGCCCGAGGCGGTTCTCAAAGAGGCCGAGGCGCTGGCGCGCAAGATGATGGCGTAAAAGGTTTCGAAAACTGCAGACAACAAAACGCGGATGGCGCGGATCAAACGGGTTATCGCGGATATGGCCAAAGGGTGTCTCACTCGTCCTTTGACGTTATCCCCGCAACCCGCCGGGTCCGAGCCACCCGCGTTTTTTCGTCTCGTTTACAACTCTATGCAGAACTCGGCACCGGCGTCCTTGTTGCGCACCGACAGGGAGCCACCCATGTTCTTCTCGATCAGCGTCTTGGACATGAAAAGACCGACGCCGGTCCCCGACTTTGGCTCCTTGGTCGTAAAGTAAGGATCGAAGATCTTTCCCATGATCTCTTCCGGTATGCCGCCCGCATTGTCCGCGATGGTGACCACCGTTCTGCCATCTTCCCCGCCCATGGTGATATGCACCCGGGGAGCCTGTACCGCTTTCTTGGCAAATTCGTCTTTCGCGTTCATGAGGATGTTGAGCAGCACCTGGGAAAACTCGTTCGGGTAGCCGAAGATGTACGGGTCGTCGCTGCCGTGCACCTCCACGTGGATCCCGTGCATGTCGAAGCTCCCCTCCAAGAGCATCAGCGTCCGCTGCACCTCGGCGTTCACCCTGAACTTCACCTTTTCCTTGTCGGTCCTGAAGAAGTTGCGGAAATCGTCGAGGGTACTGGACATCTGGTGGATGAGCGTCATCGACTTCTTGGCCACGTCGTCCAGGTATTTCTTGTCCAGTTCCCCCCTGGTGAAGGTGACCGGTACCTGCTGGATCATCTGCCCCAGGGTGCTGAGCGGCTGGCGCCACTGGTTAGTGATGTTGCCAACCATCTCACCCATCGCCGCCTGGCGCCCCTGCTGCAGGAGCATCTGTTCTCTTTCGCTTAGTTTTTCCAGGGCACTCAGCCGTTCCCTGGTCTGTTTTTCCAGATCGTTCATGGTGCTAAGCAGTTCCCGCTCGGCCCGGTCCCGCTCGGACGAGCGCGCCCGCAGCAGCTTGAACGCCTGCTCCAGGGCCTGGGCAACCTGAGCGGTCTCCTTTACGGCATAACTGCCGGGAGCGACCACCATCTCGGTGCGCCCCAGCGAGAGCGCCGGATGGACCAGCGACTGGATGGCATGCGCAATTCTTCGGGCATAGCCGAGCACCAGGGCGATCCCGATCAGCGAGAAGGCCGTGGCGCCGAAGAGGGTCCACCCCATCCATTGGTAAAGCGCCGACATCACGGATGATTTTGGGACCTCGATCACCACGCTCCAGTTGGAGAACGCGGAGCGGCACAAGGTCACCAGGACCGGCGCGCCCTCGAGGTTGGTGATCTCGGCGGTCCCTTCGACTGCTGGCTCCTGCTGCGGCGCCGTCAGGACCTTGCTCCCTATGCTGCGCTCGGAATTCTGGGTCCGCGCAACCAGGATCTGATGGCTGTCCAGGATCAAGCCGTACCAGTTCTTGGGAAGATGCGCCTGCCGCAGGATGTCGGCCATAGGATCGGAGCGGATGGTAAGTGCCAGGTCGTAACGGACCTTTCCCTTCAGCACAACGGGGACGTCGATGCTGATCTGGAACTGCTGGCTGACCGACCCGGTGTACAGGCTGCTGACCACCGGCATACCGCTCTCGAAGATGCGGCGTACCGACCCGAGGTTGTTGCGCTTGGGTAGCGGCGAACCGAACGGGCGCGAGGTGTGGATCAGTTCCTGGCCAGTGGCATCGGCGACCAGGATGTCCGCGGAGGGGTATGACCTCAGGATCTGCTCTGCCTGGTGCTGCACTGCGGCGAGGTCGCCTGCCGCAAAACTCGGGGAGGTAGCCAGGGCCAGCAGGGAGGCATGGACGCTGGTCAGTTCCCGGTCCACCACCTTGGTGAGCGAGCGCGCGGTCTCGAGCATTGTTTTGTCGAGTTGATCGCGCTTGGTGCAGTAGCCCTGGTAGACCAGGAGGCAGGCAACCAGCCAGACCGGCAGCACGGCGGCGAACACCAAGCGGAACAGGTGGAAGCGGATTGTGGACGGGGTCGAAGAAGCGGCTGTCGTCATATGCTGGTCCCCCCAAACGAAGTGTTCATGTGCCAGCGGACCGGTCAGCGGGCGATGGCTGAGAAAACGCAGATCACACATTGGCGAAAACCGACAGTACAAGGCACGTGGGCAAGGCCGTTTTCCCGGACAAACTCTACCACCGCGCAATCAATTAACAAGATTTTCTAATCTTTCCTTGCGCGACGAGAGCTGAAGCAAAAAGGAAAGGAAGACGTCATGGAAGCGTCAAAAGCCCCTCGTCTATCCGACTGCCGATAGGCGTCATTGTGGGGTAAAAACAGCTTACTTCGAAACCACGGGGTCCCAAAGCCGTTCATCGCTTTCGTAGCCGCGTGAAAAAGAGGAATACCCCGGCACGTCAAAAGGTGATACAGTTCATGAGAAATCCGCAGAAAAATACCGAACTACCGTTTGCTAAATGAGGACAGCCATGAAAATCGAACTGAGCCAAGAAAATCCACTGCAAATCGCAACTGCCGCATTGGTAATCGGCTGTTTTGAGGATGCCGAGAGCGATCTTGTCCGGACCTGCGACGCAGCTCTCGATGGCTGCCTGACCCGCCTGGCCGCCAACAAGGAATTCACCGGTAAGCCCGCCACGTCGCGCCTGCTGCACACCTTGGGCAGGCTCCCCGCCGAGCAGCTTTTGCTGGTCGGGCTCGGCAAGCGCGGCGAACTGGACCAGGAACGGCTACGAAAGGCGGCCGGCACCGCGGTGCAGGCACTACGCAGCGCCAGGATCGCCAATTTCAGCAGCGCCCTGCACCTCGCCTCCACCCTTCCCGACGCGCTGGAGGCGGTCACCACCGCAACCCTGCTCGGGAGCTACACCTTCGAGTGGTACAAGACCAAGGACAAGGAAGAGCGCTTTGTCTTCGAGACGGCCACGCTCCTCCTGCCGCAGAATGCCGATCTCGACGAGACCCGTAGCAGGATCGACCGCACCGAGATTCTCTGCCAGGGAGTCAGGCTGACCCGGGACCTGGTCTCGCAGCCGGGCAACGTGGTCACCACCGGATATCTCGCCCACACGGCGCGGGAACTCGCTGGCCGCCACAACCTCAAATGCCGCGTCTACGAAATGGACGAGCTGGAAAAGATGGGGCTGAACGCCCTGGTGGCCGTCGGCAAGGGTTCCGCAGAGCCTCCCCGTCTCATCGTCATGGAGTACCAGGGTCCCGGCGCCAAGGGACGCCCGGTGGTGCTGGTCGGTAAAGGGATCACCTTCGACTCCGGCGGGATCTCTTTGAAACCCGGAGCCGGGATGGAGGAGATGAAGACCGACATGGCCGGCAGCGCCGCGGTCCTTGGGACCATGTCCGCCGCGGCCGGATTGCAGCTTCCGGTCAATTTGGTGGGGATCATCCCCACCGCCGAGAACATGCCAGACGGTAAGGCGTTCCGGCCCGGAGACGTGCTGACCTCCTTCTCCGGTCTGACCATCGAGATCACCAACACCGACGCCGAAGGGCGCCTGATCCTGTGCGACGCGCTGCACTTCGCCCAGCAGTTCAAGCCGGCGGTGCTCATCGACCTGGCCACCCTGACCGGCGCCTGCGTGGTGGCGCTCGGGCACGAGGCTACCGGCCTCATGAGTAACGACCAGCGCCTGGCGGACGCCCTGAAGCGCGCTGCGGACCAGAGCGGCGAGCGTCTCTGGCAGTTGCCGGTATGGGACGAGTACGGCGAGAACATGAAGAGCGACATTGCGGACCTGAAGAATGCAGGGAGCCGGGACGCCGGAGCCAGCAAGGCCGGCTGGTTTCTGAAGCAGTTCATCGGTGACGCCCGTTGGGCTCACCTGGACATCGCCGGCACCGCATGGTGCGACAAAGCGCGCCCCTACTGCCCCAAGGGCGCCACCGGGGTGGGCGTGCGGCTACTGATCGAGTTCCTTAAGGGGAGGTAGCTGGCTGAGGGAGGAGCCGGCCTGGTTACTCTCGCCGCTTCCGGGCCGGCAGGTGATGGTGCGCGACCGGGGCGATGGCCAAGAGTGCCAGCACTGCAAGCCCGAGAACGATCCTCATCGAGAAGAGGTCGCGCGCCGCATTGACGTTCCGCAGTTCGGTTCCGAGATAGGCATAGACGAGCGATCCGGGGACCATGCCCAGGGATGTGGTCCAGACGAAGGTAGTTAGCGGAATCTTGCTGATTCCCGCGCAGTAGTTGACGGCGAAAAACGGCAGGACCGGCAGTATCCGCAGCATGAGCAGGTAATTGCTGCCGTGCCACTCCAGCTCACTGTTGAGCCGGACAAGGTGCTCCCGGTACCTCTCCTGAACCCAATCGGCCAGCAGATAGCGCGCCGCCAGGAAGGCGAGCACCGCTCCCGCGGTGGCGCCGACGTTGACATACAGCATTGCCGGCATGGTGCCGAACAGCATTCCCCCCGCGACGGTCAGGGCAAGCGCACCCGGCAGGAACAGCGCGGTACTCAGGTAGAGCGCGACAAAGCTCAGCACCGAGAGCGTGTAGTGGCTCTCGACGAAGGCGAGCAGCAGTTCCCGGTGCCTTTTCACCTGCTCGACGGTGAGCTGATCCCGCAGAAAAACCGCCGCGACGACGGCGATAACCAGCAACAGCAGTGCCACGATCATCCTTTTCCGCTGTCCCGACATAGAGCCCACCCCACCCTTTTCTGGCTATCCCCGCACCTACACCTCGCCTGGAGCGCGCCGCGCGCTCATTGACATCGAATACACTGCATGTACCATTTCTAATAAATTTCCCGCCATTGGCAATCTTAAAAACATGAGTTCCGCAACCGGATTATGACCCGCACGCGAGCGGACCCGCTTGAATTGAAGATTTTTCCCAGGTTTAGCAGCAAGCGCCGCCAGCAACGAAACAGCACAAGCGGACCACATGCCCAAGACCATCTCCATCATGACCTACAACGTTCACAGCAGCATCGGCATGGATGGCAAAGTATCGCCCCTGCGGATTGCGCGGGTAATCGAGCGCTGCAACCCCGACGTCGTCACACTCCAGGAGCTGGATGCCGGGCTGGAGCGCACCTCGCTGGTGGATCAGGCCCACGTGATCGCGCACCAACTGGAGATGTTCTATCATTTCCACGCCTCCATCCAGGTGGAGGAAGGGGGCTACGGCAATGCGATCCTGAGCCGCTTTCCGCTGCACCTGGTGAAGGCCGGCCCGCTTCCTTCCCATCCGGAGCGCAGCTTCGAAGGGCGGGGCGCGGTGTGGGTGGAAATCGAGCACGCCGGGAGCAAGATACAGATCATCACCACGCACTTCGGGTTGGACCGCAGGGAGCGGCTCTGCCAGGCCGAGACGCTCGCCGGTCCGGACTGGCTGGGGCATCCCGACTGTGACGCGCCGGTCGTGGTCTGCGGCGATTTCAACGCGTTGCCCCGCTCCGCGGCGTACCGGCGTCTGACCCGGGACCTGAAGGACGCTCAGCGGGAACTCAAGGGGAGCCGCCCCAAGGGGACTTTCCCCGTGCGGCTCCCACTCATGCGCATCGATCACCTGTTCCTTTCCCCGGACCTGCAGGTGAGAAAGGTGACCATACCGAAGACCGCGCTGACACGCATAGCCTCGGACCACCTGCCGCTGGTGGTTGTCCTGGAGCTGCCATGAGCATTCTGAAGCCCGGCACCAACTGCATGGGAATGTACCAGGTCGACGCGACCGGCCTGTTGGTCGACGCCTGCGATTACTACCGCGCCTTTTACCGCTACGCCCTCAAGGCTCGCCGCTACATCCTGCTGGCGGGCTGGCAGTTCGACTCGGAGGTGCAGCTGCTGCGCGGCGAGGAGGCTCAGGCCGCACAGCAGGCAGGCATCGAGGCGAGGCTCCTCAACTTCCTGGAATCGCTGTGTGAACAGACGCCCGGCCTGGAAGTCTACATCCTCGCCTGGGATTTCAGCGCCGTGTTCGCCTTGGAGCGGGAATGGTTCCAGGACGTCCTTTTCGACTGGACCACCAACGAGCGGATGCATTTCCGCTTCGACAGCAGGCATGCAGCGGGAGCGACCCACCACCAGAAATTCGTGATCGTCGACGGCAGCCTTGCCTTCGTCGGCGGCATGGACATCTGCGCCTCCCGCTGGGACGACCGCTACCATCTCAAGCTGAATCCGCTACGGGTGGACGGCACCGGCAAGCCCTACGGTTCCTACCACGACATCCAGTCCTACCACACCGGGTCGATCGTCCAGGAACTGCTCCACCTTTTCATCGAACGCTGGGCGGCTGCGGGCGGTGGCGAGCTGGTACTCCCCCACGCCGAGCCTTCCCTGTCCATCGACCTGCCTGAGGGGATCGAGCTACCCGCCAACCTGGTGGCCATCAGCCGCACCCGGGCGAGCCTCTCGAAGCTGGAGCCCGGGCAACTCTTCGAGATCCGCCATCTTTTCGTGGATGCGATCATGGCGGCCGACCGGTTGATCTACCTGGAAAACCAGTACTTCAGCTCCCAAGCCATCTACTGGTCCCTCATCTCCAGGATGACCTGCCCGGACCGCCCCCCGATCCAGATCGTCATGATGCTCCCCGACCGGCTCCCCTTCACCGAGCAGCTCTTCCTGGGGCTGCCGCAGATGAAGATGCTCCGTTCCCTGGAGCAGGTGGCCCAACAGACCGGCCACCGGTTTGCCGTCTACTGCACCGCCTGTCTGGAGAACGGCGAGCGCCTGAGGACCTTCATCCACTCAAAGCTCCTCATGGTCGACGACCGGTTCCTGAGCGTCGGGTCTGCCAACGCCACCAACCGCAGCATGGGGCTGGATACGGAGCTGAACGTGAGCTGGGAGGCACCTGACGCCGAAACGCCACTGGGGGCAGCCATCCGAGACGTACGGGCCTCGCTCCTGGCCGAACACGCGGGGCTCTACGGCCAGGTAGCAGAGCCTCTCTTCACACCGGTCGAGGATCTCACCGCGCGTCTCGACCTGATGGCGGATGACCCTGACTCGCGCATCTGCCGCTATGCTGCCGAGTCGTCCGAGGAGAACAGCGAGCTGCTGGCGGCGCTGGAGCCGATCGCGCGGGTGGTCGACCCGGAAAAACCGGTAGATGGCGAGTTCGTCTTCGAGAGCCTCACCAATTACGAGACCAGCTCCTTCGCCAGGGGCATCCGCAGGCTGAGCCAGATACTGCTGGTCGGCATCTAACCGGGACACTCCCGGCACGTCAGCAGACCTTGTCGGCGCAGGCAAGCCCCATGCTATAATGGTCGTAAGCGAAGGAGGAGACATCATGGGAGAAGAAAGGGTAAAAGGCGAAGAATTGGCGCCCGACAAAGCGTGCGATGTAAGGATTTGGGGTCCGGCGTGCGAGCGCACCACGTTCACCGACAAGAGCGACAAGTACCTCTGCGCCGCCTGCGGCACCATCCCGCACCTGGAGCACGAGATCGGTCATGAGATATTCCCGCACTTAAAGGGCGATCCGGACAATATGAGCTAGGCACGGGACCGCGGCTGGAAAAAACCGGGCACCGGGGCCACACGAGAAAAGGGGGAGCAGCTCAAGCTGTTCTCCCTTTTTTGCGTCCGGCCACCTCGGCGGCACGACCTCCCGGCGTCGACCGGCTCTCACTAACCGTTTCACTGGTACAGGATCTGTTCGTCCGTGTAGTAGGTCTTTTTAGAGGCGACCATCTCCGTCATGATGGCGGCTCCCGTGGGCGAACGGCGGGCCTTGGGCTGGTGGACGGCGAGGTGGTCCCGGATCTCGCCGGCCATCATGCCGGGGCCGGTCTGGCGCAGGTACTCGGTTGCCTCCTTCAGCACCCGCGGGATGGCCGCCGCCAGACTGTCGATTGCCTCGTCGGGAAGTTTGCCCGCCACCGACCTTGGGGCTATCTTCGCGTGCCAGAGGATTTCGTCCGAATAGGCGTTGCCGATGCCGGCAATGAGCTTCTGATCGATCAGGCACTCCTTCACCGTGAGCTTCGGTTTCTTTTGCAAGATCTGCTTAAGCTGGCTCGCGGTTATCTCCAGGGCATCGACCGCCGTGCGCTCGGTCTTCGCATTGAGAGCGACCATGGCAAGCCCCTTCGGATCGAAGAGCACCAGTTCGGCACCGTCGTCGAAGGTTATGGTCAGGATGGGAAAGGCAACCTTCTCATGCTGCCGACAGAGTTTGAATCCGCCGGACAATATCAGGTGCACGAATACGGTGTCACCGCTCTCCAGCGTGAACTGCAGCCCCTTACCTACCCGGTGCACATCGGTCACCTGCTGATTTCTCAGCGCGTCCCTCAAGACGGCAGGGTCCACATTAAGTCGGCTAGTTCGATGGTACTCGGCATCCCATATCTTCCGGTTCAGCACCACCTGCTCCAGCGACTCCGCAAAAACCGTCAAATCAGGCAATTCGGGCATCATCCCACCTCGCGGTTCTCGTCTACTTACTGGTCCGGGCGTCGAACAGCCGGCGCCGCGGCCCCAGCATATCATAATTGCTGCCGCTATCCTTGTTGTTCTTTCATCCTCTGCTGCACGCGCCACTCGTGTCCGGTCTGCCTGGCATGGTTATGCGCCACCGCGTGGGCAGCCTCGTTGCTGGGCATCCAGTCGGTGAGCGCCCCGCAGCTGTCCTTACATTCGGGAAGATACTCATACTCTGTATTAATCGGCGTCCATAGCAGCCTCCTCTTATATCAGAGCCAGCCAACATGATTACCGGGGAGCCCTCTATTGTCAAGGGATCGCACCAATGAGGATGCCTCGGTCCGGGCAGTTGACAATGTGAGCCGCGCTCCTAAACTTCTAAGGTTAATATTTTCAAACAAAGGAGAAGCCCATGGCGACTACAGTGAGCGATTTTGTAGTGCAGCGGCTCTACGACTGGGGCGTGCGCAGGATATACGGCTATCCCGGGGACGGCATCAATGGCGTCATGGGGGCGCTCAACCGAGCCAAGGAGAAGGTGACGTTCATACAGGCGCGCCACGAGGAGGAAGCCGCCTTCATGGCCTGCGCCCACGCCAAGTTCACCGGCGAGGTGGGCATCTGCATAGGGACCTCGGGCCCCGGAGCGATCCACCTGTTAAACGGTCTCTACGACGCGAAACTGGACCATCAGCCGGTGGTAGCGATCGTGGGGCAGCAGGCAACCACGGCCCTCGGCGCCGACTACCAGCAGGAGGTCGACCTGATCTCCCTGTACAAGGACGTGGCCGGACAGTACGTCCACATGGCGAGTTCGCCCGCCCAGGTGCGGCAGCTGATCGACCGCGCACTGCGGATAGCACTGGCTGAGCGGACCGTGACCTGTGTCATACTCCCCAACGATGTCCAGGAACTCGATGCCGTCGCCTCTCCGGACCGCAAACATGGCAGCACCTATACCGGGCTCGGCTTCAGCAGACCGGACGTGGTCCCGAACCGGGACGATCTGCGGCGCGCCGCCGAGGTGCTGAACGCCGGGAACAAGGTTGCCATTCTGGTTGGAGCCGGTGCACTGGCGGCAGGCGAAGAGGTCGCCGAGGCTGCCGAGCGGCTGGGTGCCGGCGTGGCCAAGGCGCTTTTGGGTAAGGCGGTGCTTCCCGACCATCTCCCCTTCGTGACCGGCAGCATCGGCCTTTTGGGAACCAAGCCGAGCTGGGAACTCATGATGAACTGCGACACCCTGCTCGTGATCGGCAGCGGCTTCCCCTATGCTGAATTCCTCCCCAAAGAGGGAGCGGCGCGCGGGGTGCAGATCGACCTGAGCCCGCGCATGCTCGGCCTGCGCTACCCGATGGAGGTGAACCTGCAGGGGGACGCCGCGCTCACCCTGAGGGCGCTTATCCCGCTCTTGGAGAAAAAGACGGACCGGAGCTGGCGCGACAGCATCGAGAAGGAGGTGAAGGAGTGGTGGCAGGTCATGGAGGCACGGGCCATGATCTCCGCGCAGCCCATCAACCCGCAGCGCCTCTTTTGGGAACTCTCCCCGCGGCTGCCGGAAAACTGCATCATCACCTGCGATTCCGGATCGGCCGCCAACTGGTACGCCCGCGACCTTAAGGTGCGCACCGGCATGATGGCCTCGCTCTCGGGCGGGCTCGCCACCATGTGCCCCGGGGTTCCCTACGCCATCGCGGCCAAGTTCTGCCACCCGAACCGCACGGTATTGGCGCTGGTCGGCGACGGTGCCATGCAGATGCTCGGCAACAACGGGCTCATCACCATTTCCAAGTACTGGAAGACCTGGAGCAACCCCAACCTGGTGGTGCTCGTGCTGAACAACCGGGACCTGAACCAGGTCACCTGGGAGCAGCGCGTCATGAACGGCGACCCGAAGTTCGACGCATCCCAGGATCTCCCGGCCTTCTCCTATGCCGGATACGCCGAGCAACTGGGGCTCATGGGAATCGAGGTGACCGATCCCAAGCAGATTGCCGTCGCTTGGGAGCGTGCGCTCAACGCCGACCGCCCCGCGGTGATCGACGCCCACTGCGACCCGGATGTCCCTCCTCTACCGCCGCACATCACGTTCGAGCAGGCGAAGGGATACCTGTCGTCCATCTTCAAGGGCGACCCCAACCTGGCGGGCATCGTGAAGCAGTCGGCGCGCCAGATGATGTCTTCCTTTCTGAGCCGCAGCGAGAAGTAGATTCGGCGCAAGAGACTCCCTCCGGCAGCGTCGCCCTTGTAGAGTACAGCTCATAAACGCCCCTCCCCATGGCCGTAGCCCCAGAAATCGAAGACGCAAAAAGGGCCTGAACCGTTACGGTTTAGGCCCTTTTACCGTTCCCGACAGCGGGCGCTTCGTTTTCCCTTCCCGTCAGCGCTTCTTGGCGGCAACCGTCGCGATCGCTTCACGGACGAAAGAGAGGTGGCGCTGCTCGTCGGCCAGGTTGGACTGGATGATCGAGGTGATGTCGGTAGGCCAGACCAGCTTGGCCGCGTCCTGGTACTTGGAAGTGGTCAGCTTCTCGTTGGTCTCCATCGCTTCCAGGGCGCCCCTGGTGCCGGTCAGGCTGCGCAGCGCGGTGAAGCCGGAGATGAAGAAGCCTTTGAAGTCCGAGGTGAGTTCGGGCGGCGTGCCACCCAGTTCCAGCACCTTGGCGGAAAGCAGGTCGATGTGCCTGCGGTGGTCGCCCTGGAACTGTATCAACTTGTCCTTGATCGGTTGATCGTCGACGTTCTTGATAGCCTGGTCGTAGGCATGTGTGGCATCGACATCGAGTTGGATCAATTTTTCCAGCTGGTTGAGAATTTCATCCCGGGTCATATGCTACCTCCTTGGTTGGCGTTTCCTAATACTGTTTAATACTAGCATGACAAGGAGAGTTGGGCAACGTGGCTGCCAGGTTTTGTCCCATATTACCGGCACTTTGCTCTCAACCGTTTTTCCCCCTACTCCCCGAGTTCCAGCTCGGCATCCTCTACTGCGATCATTTCCACCTCGAAGATGAGGTCGGACCCGGCAGGCACACGCTCACGGAACGACCTGGTGGGGGCTGCGGGCACCGTGAGGTAGACGTCGTCATCCCCCCCTTCGCCCGGACCGAACTCGTAGCCGTAGCTCCGACCTGCGGCACCGCCCGCCGGGAAATGCCCCTCGGTAGGCGCCTCGTCCTGGTCGAAAGCAAAGCCCTCCACTTCCGCCGCCGGCACCCTGATGGTGCGAGTCTCGCCGGCCTTCATGCCAAGGACTCCCATCTCCAGAGTCGGGAGGGTGTTTCCCTGCCCCACGATGAATTCAAGCGTGTCGCGATCCGCGAAGTCGTAGATGGTCCCGTCCTCGAGCTTGCAGATGAAGCTGACCCGCACTCGTTTTCCCTCTTCAGCTTCCATGGTGCGCCTCCTTGCCGGTCGAGTTCCCTGAATTCCGAGGAAAGGATAAAACCATTCCTGCATGAGTCAAGACTAATGTGTCCAAACGACCCTCTTTGTGTCTGTACCGGCGACACCCGCCAGCGTCGACACCGGGCGATTGAGCGACGCAGGCTGCGCCACCCTGGCCACCGGTATCAGCCGCGCGCTCGCAGAGCTGAGCCGCGAGAGCGCCAAAGGAGATAGCCGGACGGGTTCGCTGCTGAAGACCAAAAACCGCTTGACGGAACCGGTGCGTCTAGTTATTATGCGAGTACACATTCACATGAGGTAGACATGTTAGCAAAGAAAAGTACCCGTGTGCGCAAGGAAGAAATTATCCAGGCGGCGCTTGAGGTGATCGGCAGCAAGGGGGTTCGGGCACTGACCATTGCAGCCATAGCGACGTCCGCAGGCATGAGCGAGGCCAACATATACCGGCACTTCAGCGGCAAGGACCAGATTTTTGCCGCCCTGGCAGAATTCATCGGGACGTCGGTCATGGGCAAGGCAGCCGCCATCGCCGGCAGCAGCCGGAAACCTCTGGAAAAGTTGCACACCATCTTTTTCTCCCACATCTCCCTGATCGTCGAAAACCCCGGAATCCCGCGTTTCGTCTTCTCCGACGACATCCACCTGGGGCATCGCGGCATAGCCGACAACCTGGCGCAGCGCATCGGGAATTACATCGAAACCATCACGGGGATCATCGCTGCGGGGATCGCCGAGGGCGAGATAAAACCGGGCATCTCGCCCCGGGAAACGGCGCTTACCCTGCTGGGGATGATCCAGTTCACCGCGCTACGCTGGACCATGAGCGCCGGATCCTTCGAAATTCAACCGGAAGCCGAAAAACTGTGGGAAAATTTCTGCCTCATCGTGCGCTGATTTTTTTTGACTATCACGTGAGCAATCAATCACTTTACATTCCGATTATGAAATACACTGGACGACCTATGAAACGAATAGCGCTTTTAGCGGTTACTATCCTCCTCATCCAGGCCCAGTCACTCGATGCAGCCCCAGCCCTGACCCTGGACGAGGCACTGGCAACCGCGCTCAAGAACCACCCTCAGATAGTCGAGGCCAAGGCGAACCTGAACGGCGCCGACGCGAGGATCGGGCAGGCCGCGGCAAATTACTATCCGCAGGTCAGCATCGTGGCCGACTGGAACAAGGGACGCCTCTTCCTCACCCCGCTGGAAAGCATCAGGTCCACCGAGGTCACGACCAATGCCCTGTACCTGAAACAGACCATCTACGATTTCGGCCGCAGCTCCGGAGCACTCGAGGCGACCCGCGGGCTGCGGGAGGCGGCGGACATGAACCTCGTCATTACGAGGCAGGATGTGACCCTCAGGGTGAAAAGTGCCTACTACCTGCTCTTGGCAGCGGAGCAGCAGGTGCTGGCCGTCAGGGAAACCGTGAAGTCACGGGAGGCGGTCTACCGGCAGGCACAGGAGTACTTCAACCAGGGTATCAGGGCCAAGGTGGATGCGACCCGGGCCGAAGCCAACTACTTCACCGCGCAGACCGCCCTCATCCGTGCCGAAAACAACAGGGAGATCGCACGGGTAGAGCTGGCGAATGCCATGGGGATAGCCTCCCTGGGAGAAGCTCTCCTGGCTCCCCCGCCCTCGACTCCCCTTCTCCTGCCCGATCTCAGCCAGGCGCGCCGGGAGGCGATGGGGAACCGGGCCGAACTGCAGCAGCTGGCCGCCCTGAAGACAACGGCATCCGGCAACCTGAAAGTCGCCAAAAGCAGTTACCTCCCGATCCTCAGCGGCACGGCGAGCCTCGGCTATGCCGACCGCGATTTTCCTCCCGCCGGGCGGGTCTGGGCGGTCGGGGTGAACCTGACCGTGCCTCTATTTTCGGGGTTCTCGTCCGTGGAACAGGTGCGGGAAGCCAACGCGAACCTGGACGCACTCGAGGCCCGGCAAGGGAACCTCAAACTGCAGATCGTCAAGGAGGCCGAATCCGCCTGGCTGGCCGCCAACGAAGCGGCTGCCCGCAGGGTCTCGACCGGCAAGGAGGTAGCCGCGGCGAACGAAAACCGGTCGCTGGCCGAAGGGCGCTACCAGGAAGGTGTCGGCAACATAATCGAGGTGACCGATGCGCAATCCCAGGCACTCGACGCGACGACCGCGCAGATCCAGGCAACCTACGACTATTACACCGCCCTGGCCCGGCTTGACCGGGTAATCGGCAAAGAGCCGGCTGGCCGTTAAGGAGCGAAGACCTATGGAACCCATGCGAACTCTCAAAAAGGTAAAGCTGTACCTGATCTGGATCGCGGCATTGCTGGCCGCCGCAATCGTCCTCAAGACGACGCTCCTTGCCCCGCAAAAGGTGAAGGTCGTGCGGATGACAGCGCGCGACCTGACGGCAGAGGTGTACGGAAACGGCACGGTGGAGGCCAAGGTGGTGGTCGGCGTCTCCAGCAAGATCACCGGGAGGATCGTGGAACTCTACGCGGACCAGGGTGCCCGGGTGAAGCGGGGGCAACTCCTCGCCAGACTGGAAAGCGACGACGTACAGCATCAGCAGCAGCAATCGGAGGCCGGGCTTCATAGATCGGCGGCCGCCTTGAGCGTCGAACGAGCCAACCTGCAGAAGGCCAATGCGAACCTGGCCCTGGCCGAAAAAAACGCCGTGCGGTTCAGGACGCTTGCCGAAAAGAACCTGGTCTCGAAGCTTGAGGCCGAGCAGTACGAAACGGCCGGCCAGGTCGCCAGGCAAGAGGCGGCCAGGTGCCAGGCAGCGATCGACGCTGCGAGCATGGAACAGCTGGCCAGCCGGGCGAACCTCGGTTTCGCGCGCAGCAAGGTCACCGATACGCTCATCCACGCTCCCCAGGATGGCGTCGTCATCGCGCGCGACCTGGAAGAGGGGGCGACGGTGACGCCCGGAATGGCGATCTTCACCCTGGCCGATCCCAAAACCGTGTGGGTCAAGGCCAACGTGGACGAGTCCCGGCTGCCGGGCGTAACCGTCGGGAAACATGCCAGCATCGCGCTGCGCTCGGCGGGCGGCAGACGGTTTGCCGGCCAGGTTGCCCGCCTGGGGCACCAAAGCGACCGGGTGACCGAAGAGCTGGAGGTCGACGTCGCGTTCACCCCGCCGCTTGAGGAGTTCCGCCTGGGCGAGCAGTCCGAGGTGTACATCGTGACCGCGACGAAGAAAGCGGCGCCGGCCCTCCCCTCTGCCGCTCTCGTCACCAGGGACAAGAAACGCGGAGTCTGGGCGGTACGCGGCGCAAAGCTCGTCTTCCAGCCGGTAACGGCAGGTATCGAGGACCGTGCGGGCTTTACGGAGATCGTCTCGGGACTGGGCGGTGAGGCACAGGTCGTTCTGGCGCCGCCAGCGGAATTGGCGAAGTTCCGGGAAGGGATGAAGGTACGGGCGCAATGAACCTGGCCCTGAGGGACATACGGCACCACCGCGGCCGCTTCATCCTGACCAGCATCGGTCTCGGCCTGCTGCTCGGGGTGGTGATGAGCATGGGCGGCATCTACCGGGGGCTCTTTGCCGACGCACTGGCGGTGCTCGAATACACCAAGGCCGACATCTGGGTGGTGCAGCAGGACACCAACGGCCCCTTTGCCGAGAGTTCCCGTATCCCGGAGGATACCAGGTACCGCATCAAGGCGGTGCCGGGCGTGGCGGAGGCCTCCGCCCTCTCCTTCCAGACTGTCCAGATAGAGCGGCAGGGGAAGCCCTTTCGCTTCTTCGTTATCGGTTACGACCTGGACGGTTTCGGCGGCCCCCCAAACATCATCGCCGGGCGCGGCATCCGTCAAAAGCATTACGAAATGGTGGTCGCCAAGGCGATGAAGCTGGAGATCGGGGATAAGATCCGCCTGGGGCTCCACGACTACACCGTGGTCGGCATAACGGAAAAGGTGGTCTCCTCGGGAGGGGACCCGGCCGCCTACCTGAGCCTCTCCGATGCGCAGGATATCCAGTTCAAGAAAGACAACGACGCCATCAGGAACGACCGGGCCAGGATCGGCGCGAACCTGGCTGCCCTCGACACCCTTGCCCCTGCGCAGGCGAGAGACCTGGGGCAGCATATCGCGGGCATCACCCAGTCGACGCACACGGTGAACACGGTGGTGGCGCGGCTTGCGCCGGGAGCGAGCCTCCCCGACGTACAGGAGCGCATCGGCCGCTGGAACCATCTGCGGGCCCTGTCGGTGGAGCAGCAGACGCAGATACTCACCAAGGGGATGATCGAGAAGGCGCGCATGCAGCTGGGGCTTTTCCGGATCATCCTCCTCGTCATCTCGGCGGTGATCATATCGCTCATCATCTACACATCGACCCTCGACAAGATCAAGGTGATCGCGACCCTGAAGCTGATCGGCTCCCAGAACCGCGTGATCGTCGGCATGATCCTGCAGCAGTCGCTCCTGATGGGAACCATCGCCTACCTCATCGGCTACGGCTTCATCCTGCTCACCTACGAGAACTTCCCGCGCAGGATCGTCCTGGAAGCGTTCGATCTGCAGGCCCTCTTCGTCATCGTCATCATCATCTGCACGGTTTCCAGCTTTGTGGGGATCAGGAAGGCGCTCAGGGTCGAGCCGGCGGAGGCGTTAGGTGGATAAATCCATGTTTGCCATAGAAGTGACCGGGCTTACCAAGATCTACGGCAAGGGTCCCACCGCGGTAACGGCCATCGCGGACGCCACGCTCCAGGTGAAACCGGGAGAACTGGTCGCCATCCTCGGCCCCTCGGGGTCGGGCAAGACCACCCTTTTGACTTCCATCGGCCTCATCAACGAGCCGACCCACGGCAAGGTCATCCTAAGCGGTACGACCGTGGCCGACGAGGGATGGCTGCCGGGACTGGACCTGAAACGGCTGCGCCGGGAGAAGCTGGGTTTCATCTTCCAGGCCCACAACCTGATACCTTTTCTTTCCGCGCTGGAAAACGTGATGATCGCGCTCGAGATCAACCACCTAGGCAAACGTGAGGCCAAAGCCCGCGCGACCGAGCTTCTGGAAGCGCTCAACCTCGGCCAGCGACTGCACAGCTACCCGGCGGCCCTCTCCGGCGGCGAGGCGCAGCGGGTCGCCATCGCGCGGGCGCTGGCCAACAGGCCGAAGGTGATCCTGGCGGACGAGCCGACCGCCGCCCTCGACACCGACAACGGCAAGAACGTGATGACCCTTTTGAAGAAACTGGCGGTGGAAAACCACTCGGCCATCCTGGTCGTCACCCACGACCACCGCATGGTCGAGGGCTTCGACAGGATCTTCCAGGTGAGCGACGGGCGCATCACCGGCGAAACGGGCAGCCCGGCATAAGGGTGGTCGACGTTGCGGGCGTGCGATGGCTAACGGTAGTCACCACAGACATCTTCCACCGCCCCGTCTAAAGCATATTGACATTCACATTTTTGAATGTATATTGTGTGCATATACACATTTAGAAAACCGCCGAAACCAACCCATCGTTTTCCGCGCCGGAGAGCGCGATGGCTGGAACGTCATCGCCGGCAGCAGCGGCAACGGTGACGCCGGTCCTGGTCGGGCGGAACGCGCTTGCCGCAGGCCGGCAACCGTCCTGAATACCGATGACCTCCGGCCCGGAAAAGGAACCCAGCTATGAGCGAACCGTATTCCGAGAAAGTCCTGGATCATTTCCACAACCCGCGCAACATCGGTTCCCTCGACGATGCCAACGTGGTCGTTCAGGCGGGCGACCCTTCCTGCGGCGATGCCCTGGTCTTTTTTATAAAAATCGAGGATGACGTCATACGGGATATCAAGTTCCTCATCAAAGGGTGTGGCGCGGCAATTGCGACCTCGTCGATAGCGACAGAACTCGTGATGCACCGGACCCTCGACGAGGTTCTTACCCTCGACGACCAGAAGATAGCCAGGAGCCTGGATGGGCTGCCGGAAGAAAAAATGCACTGTTCCAACATGGCGGCGAGCGCGCTGCACGCAGCCGTACACCAGTATCGCGACACCATCGCGGGCAAGGTACCGCCTACCTGCTGAAGTAAACCTCCCAGACTTCCCAACCCAATAGCTGGGTACATTCCGAATCGAGGCGCTAGCGCCTGAGTGGGGCGTGATATGCCATGTGAGCTGATCTCGTGCTGTCAGTTCTTCAAAGACAACATGAAAGAGTTGCCCAAGTCGGCCGAGTATGTACAAGCGAAGCTCTGTCTCGGCGACTACGAGTCCTGCAGCAGGTACAGGATCTATAAAGAGTTCGGTGCAGATGTCCCCGACTACCTGCACCCCGACGATGTAGAACAGGTGAAAAAGGCGGCCCAATGCCTTCGAAAGAAGAAGCGTGGCAAAGAGTAGGTTCTCCGTCCGACGCTAAGTTCAATCCGGCGGCACTGCTAAATTACAGAAGAGGTAACCAATGAAGTTGCGAATCGTCGTTGTCGGCGCGAACGCCGCCGGTGCCAAGGCCGCCTCCAAGGCCAAACGTATCAACCCGAAAGCCGAGGTCACCCTGATCGACCGGGGAAATTTCATCTCCTACGGGGCGTGCGGCATACCGTATTACGTCTCGGATGCCGTGTCCAACCTGAAAGAGTTGATGACGACGCCGGTCGGCGTGGTCCGCGACGCCCACTTCTTTGCCAAGGTCAAAGGAGTCGCGGTCAGGACCAACACCGAGGTCGTCGGTATCGACCGGGCAGCCAAGGCGGTCCGGCTCCTCGACCGGACCTCGTCTGTGGAATCGACTCTGGAATACGACCGGCTGGTCCTCGCCACCGGTAGTTCGCCGTTCGTCCCGAAGCTAAGCAACGTGGAACTGCGCGGCATCCTGACGGTCAAATCGATCGAGGACGCGGAACTGCTCAAGAACAGCGCCGTCTCCGGCTCGACTGCCTGTATCGTGGGCGGCGGGCTGATCGGGCTGGAAACCGCCGAAGCGCTTACGCAAAAAGGGATGCGGGTGACGGTGGTCGAAATGCGGGACCAACTGCTCCCCGGCGTTCTGGACCCGGAGATGGCGTTCCTCGTCGCGAAGCAGCTCGGGACGCAGGGCGTGACGGTCATGACCGGTGCACGGGTGACCGGCTTCCGCGGCAAGGACAAGGTAGAAGCGGTCTGCGTCGGAGATCGGGAGCTGCCGGCGGACCTGGTGGTCCTTGCCCCCGGCGTCACCCCCAATGTCCGTCTGGCCCGGGAAGCCGGCATCGAGATCGGCGTAACCGGTGCGATCGCAGTCGACGCGAGGCTCTGCACCAGTGACCCCGACGTCTATGCCTGTGGCGACTGCTGCGAGACCACCCACCTCGTCACCGGCAAGAAGGTTCACATCCCGTTGGGCAGCACCGCCAACAAGCAGGGGCGCGTAGCCGGGATCAATGCGGCCGGCGGAGAGGCATCCTTTGCCGGCGTCATCGGCACCAGCATCCTCAGGGTGTTCAACCTGAACGCGGGCAAGACCGGCCTCACCGAAGCCGAAGCGCTCGCCAGCGGCTATGAGATCGAGACCGTGGTGTCTCCTTCCCACGACAAGGCGCACTTTTTCCCCGGAGCAAAGCCGATCGTGCTGAAACTGGTCGCCGAGAAGCGCTCGGGAAAACTGCTCGGGCTGCAGGCAGCGGGCGAAGGTGCCGTCGACAAGCGCCTCGATGCCGCGGCGACGGCCATCACCTTCGGGGCAACGGCCGAGCAGCTGTCACAGATCGATCTCGCCTATGCGCCCCCGTATTCCGCCGCCATGGATAACCTCATCGTGGCTGCCGACATCCTGAAAAACAAACTCGCCGGTCACGCCAGGGGCATCTCGTCCCGCGAGGTGAAACGCAAACTGGACGAGGAGGACGATTTCATCCTGCTGGACGTACGTTCGCCCGCAGAGCATGGGGAAGTCGGCATCGAAGGGGCGAAGCTGATCCCGTTGGGCGTGCTGCGCGAAAGACTTGCCGAGTTGCCCAAGGAAAAAGAAATCGTCGCCTTCTGCAAGATCAGCCTGAGAGGCTACGAAGCCCAGCGGATCCTTGCTGCCGCAGGTTTTGCAAACGTCAAGTTCATGGATGGCGGCCTCCTCGCCTGGCCGTACCAGCTGCGGGGCGCCACGGATGAAGTAATATAGGCGAGGGTCCGACGAGACATCCCGGGCGGCCTTCGATTGGTAAGGTCCGCCCTTTCCTTTAACCCGCGGGTTGCGACCTGCGGGTCACTCCCCAACCGTTTCGGTTGGGGGCCAACCGCAACACCGAACAAAGGAGGTTTGTCATGAGCACGAAGCGGATTGCAACACTCTTCACGGCGCTGCTGATGGTTACCTGGTCCACGTCGGTCTTCGCAGCGCCACCGGGACGCGGCAGCGGCGGATGGGGGATGGGCGGGGCCTACCAGCGGATGTACAACCCGGCCACGGTCGAATCGGTGAGCGGCGAGGTTATCTCCGTGACCCAGGCGACCCCGAGGAAAGGAATGGGCGCCGGAGTCCACCTCCAGCTCAAGACCGACAAGGAGACCATTCCGGTCCACCTGGGCCCGGCTTGGTACATCGACCGCCTCGATGACCGGATAGCGAAAGGGGACCGGATCGAGGTAAAAGGCTCGCGCGTGACGGTTGCCGGCAAACAGGTCATCATCGCTGCCGAGGTGAAAAAAGGGGATGCCGTCCTCAAGCTGCGCGACGACAGCGGCATACCGGTCTGGGCCGGCTGGAGGAGATAGGTCGTCACCAAAACTCCTGCCAGGGCTGACTAAGATCGCCTCGGTAACGGCAAGGCCGGAGGCAGCAGGAATCCGAATGACACTTTTTCCAGCGTGCCACCTGTGCGCCAGGAAAAGATAAAGCACTTATCCGTCGTGGATAGGTGCTTTTTTTGTACGGAGTGTAGCCGTGCCTTGTCTTTTCTAGGCGCCGGGTCAGCGCCCTTTTACCATGAGCTCCCGGTAGGGCCACTCGGCGATGCCCCCTTCCAGGATCTGCAGACGCTCCTCGGGTATTCCCTGCGAGAGCAGGTATTCATAGCTGTTCTTGGCGCCGGACTTGCCGCGCGGGCAGACGACCACGACCGGTGTCGTAGACGCCTTGATGATCGGCATGACCTTGTCGAGACGTTTCTTTTCCTCGGCCGACTTGGCGGGAAAGGCGTTGGTCTCAAGCGACCCGGCCAGATGCTGTCTCTCGAAGTCGGCAGCCGGCTGGATGTCCACCAGGACGATCGGCTGCTTCTTGTCCAGGATGACCTTCAGCTCCTCGGGCTCGATGTAATTGGCGGCGAAGGCCGCGGTTGCTGTGGTCAGGGTGAGTGTCAGGGCCAGCATGATTCTCTTCGACATGGTCGTTTTCCTTTTTCTCGTGTTTGTACGTTACCGGGCAGCCGCATGCAGCGCGGCGCCCAAGGCTCCAACGATCGACGGTACCGGAGGCACCAGGACAGGCACGCCCAGCTCCCGCTCCAGGAGGGAAACCAGGGTGGCGTTGTTGGCGACGCCACCGCTGAAAACCAGGTGATCTCCAAAGCCTTCCTTGGCGACCATGGCTGCAAGACGCCCGACCACCGCAAGGTGTACCGATCGGGCGATCACGTCGGGGGGCGTGCCGTGGTGCTTCAGGGAGACCACCTCGGATTCGGCGAAGACGGCGCACATGCTGTTGATGGGCGCGCCCTGGTCGGTGGCGCCGGCCACTCGGCAGAATTCCTCCAGCCCGTAGCCCATCGATACCGACATCATCTCCAGAAAGCGGCCGGTCCCCGCGGCACACTTGTCATTCATCTGGAAACTCGCCACCCTCCCATCGCGGTCCAGCCGGATCACCTTGCTGTCCTGTCCGCCCACGTCGAGGATGGTCCGGCAGTGGGGAAACCTCTGCCGCGCCCCGAGGGCGTGTGCCTTGATCTCGGTGATGACGCCCAGCTCGGCATGTTGCTGCAAAAGGTGGCGACCGTACCCGGTGGCCACCCCGGGCGCCGAGGGGTGTTCAGCCAGGAAGGCAAGCGCCTGCCGGTGCGGCTCCAAGCCGCTTGCGGCCACCAGATGCCGGACAATGGCGCCATCCTGCCAGAGCACCGCCTTCACGGTGCGCGATCCCAGATCGATTCCTACATGCATGAATTATCCGGTGATCTGTTCGATAAACGCCTCTACCCGCGTCTTCAGCTGCCCGACGTCATCCGGCGAATAGTCGCTTTCGATCGCCATGAACGAGATGCCGTGCTTCTCGCAGGCTTCGCGCAGCTTCACCGCCTCGATGTTGTAGGTGTGGCAGAACTGCAGGCAGTAGTCGATGATTCCCTGCGCACCGGAATCCCGGTACTCCTTCAGCACCTGGTCGATGCGGTCGTCGTTAGGGGTGAAGCAGGAGCAGTCTATCTTCATGTAGCGCTCGGTAAGCCGCTCCAGCTGCTGGTCCACCGTGGTGGCCCCCTCGTCGATCAAATCCTTGTAGTAGCGGGTACCGATGCAGCTTTCCTCGTTCACCACAACGGCGCCCGAGGTCTCGATGATGTTGTGCAGCTTCCAGTTGGGCAGGGCCATCGGCGTGCCGGATACCAGGATGCGGGGAGTGGAGGCGGGAACCACGCCGACGCCGTCTTTCACGCGCTTTTCCAGTTCGTCGCACAGCTCGTTAACCTTGCCTGCGAAGCGCACCGGCTCGTCGTAGAAAGCGATCTGTTGGATAAGCAGCATGTCCCGGCCGCTGATCGGAGACGGGGAACGGTGCCGCAGCGAGTTCAGGCGCTGGAGGGCCGCCCGTTTGGCGTTGACGGTCCTGATGGCGTCGGCGACTTCATCGAAACCGGTTTCCGTGCCGGCGATTCTGTCCACCGCCACCTTGAAGTCCTGCACCTCTTCCAGCCACAAGCGCTTGTCGCGCTCGCGCTTCATCTGGGGGATTTCCATGACGTGGGTAGGCACGTACCGGTCGAGGAGTTCCCAGGTCTTCTTCTTGGCGTCGCAGGTCGTCTCGCCGTACACCAGATCGACCGCCTGGAAGTAGGGGCAGATCTTGCCGACCTTGAAACCGAAGGCGGATTTGACCATGGGGCAGATGTTGCGGGGCAGGACCTTTTCGGCGTCCGCGATGGAGCCCTGGGCACCGCCGCAAAGCCCCACGCAGGCGCCGCCGGCGGCAACGATCAGCTCCTCTGGCACATAGACGCAGAAGGTGCCGACGACCGGCTTCCCCTTCTCCTTGACCGCCATCAGTTCATCGATCCGCCCGGTGTGGATGTTCTCCACCATGCCGTCGAAATAGGCCATGGCAGCGGGCCGGTTTTTCTGGCTGAGGAAGATGGTGCGATAGGCCTGTGTCAACATGGCCGGCATCCCGGAGAACCGCGCCACGTCCATTCCCAGTTTTTCCCAGAGTGCAGGATCCGATTTGACCTGAAACGATTGTTCGCTCATATTCCCCCCAAAGCAGCCGTAGATTGTACTGGGGATATATATGCTCCAGCAAATATAGTCAAATCGATATTATTAATAAATACTGGAAACCCTATCGGTTTTTAAGATATACAGTCTTTAGTAGAGCGTCACGAGGTTGGCCAGAGAGCGACTTCAAAAAAACTTGACCCTGCCATTAGTGTCAATGTTGTAGGTTGGTTTCGGGAGGATGCGATGAGAATTGGTGAACTGGCAGCAAGGGCCGAGGTGAGTGTCCGCGTCTTGCGCTACTACGAGACGCAGGGGCTGATCAAATCGCAACGGCTATCCAACGGCTATCGCGACTACCCTTTGCACACCGTGGAGCGAGTGCAATGGGTCGTAGACCTGCTGGCATGCGGTTTCGGCACCCGGCAGATTCGCGAGTTCCTGCCCTGCCTGGAAAACGGGATCTCCGACCCGGAGCAATGCGCCGCAAAGCACCTGGCAAAGATGCAGGAACTCGACACCATGATCGATCTCCTGACCGAGCGGCGACGCAGGCTGTCCGAGCGCCTCGCCCAGTTCACCGCCGCGACGCCGGGAGAGGCGAAATAACGTATCAGCAGCTGACGTCTGCCATCTAATTTGCGTTCAAATCGTACAAACTGGAGGAGATGCGAATGACTGTCATCGGTATCAACGGAAGCCCGAGGAAAAAATGGAATACGGCAACACTGGTCGACAAGGCCCTGGAAGGCGCCGCCGCGCAGGGAGCCGAGACGGGGCTGATCCACCTGTACGATCTCGATTTCAAGGGGTGCGTGAGCTGCTTTGTCTGCAAGACTCTGGGGAACAAAAGCTACGGGACGTGCGGATTTAACGATGCCTTGATGCCGGTCCTGAAAAAGATCGCGCAGGCCGACGCACTGGTCATCGGTTCGCCGATCTACTTCGGTTCGGTCACCGGCGAGACCCGCTCCTTTCTGGAGCGGCTGCTGTTCCCGTATCTGACCTACACCGCGAACTATGGATCCATCGCTCCCAAACAGATCCCTACCGCCTTCATCTATTCGATGAATGTCACGGAAGAGCAGAGCAAGGCGTACGGCTACGAGCAGATCTTCAACACCAATGCGCGCTATCTGCAGATGATCTTCGGGCAGAAGTCCGAAACGCTCTGCAGTTTCGACACCTGCCAGTTCGCCGATTACTCGAAGGTACTCATGGAGAGTTTTGATCCCGTCCATAAGGCCAAACGGCGCGAGGAGGTGTTCCCTTCGGACTGCCAAGGTGCGTATCGGTTGGGGGAAAGGCTTGCCGGAAAAGTGAGCCGGTAGACGCCAGGGAACTTTGAAGTCGCCGTCCCCTTTTGATAAGGAGGTGAAATGAACAAGGCCGAACGGCTGTTTCAACTGGTGATGCTGCTCCGCTCCCGGCGCACCGCGGTGACGGCGGAGACGATTGCGGAAACCATGGGTGTTTCAGTACGCACCGTCTACCGGGATGTGCAGTCGCTCGCCCTTTCCGGCGTACCTGTGGAAGGGGAACCGGGGGTGGGCTACATGATCCGTCCCGGCAACCACCTGCCACCACTCATCTTTACCCCCGAAGAATTGCAGGCGTTGATGGTGGGGAGCCGCATGGTACAGGCGTTCACCGATCAGGACCTGGCGCAGGGAGCACGCAGTGCGGAATTGAAGATACGGTCCATCTTGACCGAGCCGCTGCAGCGGCATGCGGAACGGCAGCCGTACCGGATACCGATACTGGATAGCGACGACGGTCTGCGCGAGGTGCACGGCAAACTCCGCCGGGCCTGCGAGCAGCGGCAAAAAATCCGCGCGGTCTACCTGGATGAAAAGCAGCAGAAGACCGAGCGGATCGTCTGGCCATTGGGGATGATCGGCTGGACCGGGAAATGGACCCTACTGGCCTGGTGCGAACTGCGCCGCACTTACCGGAACTTCCGTTTCGACCGCTTCGAGGCGCTGGAACCGCTGGAAGAATACTTCGAACCGACGGACACCATCAGCATCGCGCACTACCTGCAAAGCGTTATCGGTATGCGCGATCCCGGGTAGCCGTTTAGGTGACCCGTCAACACTACTGACAGGTTCTGACACGGGTGTCGGATAGGGTGGAATCAGAGCTTAAGCTCTACATATCGACCGCAAAGGAGAAATGAAGATGAGCGTGAAACCGATTCCCGAAGGATACCACAGCGTCACCCCCTTTCTGACAGTGACTGGTGCAGCGGAGTTGATTGAATTCCTGAAGCAGGCGTTCCAGGCCCGCGAAAAAGAGCGAGTCACGCTGCCCGATGGCTCCCTCGCCCATGCCGAGGTGTGGATCGGCGACTCCATTATCATGCTGGGCGAACCGATGGGGGGAGCTTGCGTGTCGATGCCGGGGGCCTTCTACCTGTACGTGGACGACATGGATGCCGTCTACCGACGCGCCCTGGAGGCGGGAGCGACTTCCACGATGGCACCGGCCGACCAGTTCTGGGGCGATCGTTTGGGCGCCGTGAAAGACCGGTTCGGCAACGTGTGGAACCTGGCAACGCATGTTGAGGATGTATCCGAGGAGGAGTTGCAACGGCGCATGGCGGCGCGTTTCGCAAAATAGGCGCCTTGAGCGAAGACCGACACCTTGTCATCTCGGTTGGTGCTTATAGCTGAACACCGTGGCGCACCGCTATGGTCCCCCAAACGTCCGGAAACGAAAAAAGCACCTACCCGTGATGGATAGGTGCTTTTCGTTTGTTGTCAGCCGGACTGGCTCCCATACCTTACGCTGCGGAGAAATTGCGGGCGATGTGCAGTTTCAAGGTGTCCGCGAATTCCGCCTCCCTGTCGCCGCGATAGACCATGGAAGAACCGAGTTCGGCAGCCAGAATTGCGAACAGGTACTTCTGCGGCAGGTTGGCGATGCGACGACGGTAGCGGGGTTCGTCCCGGATCATGGCAGGCAGGTGCGACAGGATGACCCTGCGGAACAGCGGCTGGAGACAAAGCTCCGGCTGCCCCTGGAAAAACGCGAAGAGGTGCGCGTAGTGGCCGTTGATCTCGTTGCTGACCGCGTCGGATATCTCGGTGCAGGCAAGCGTGGGGTTGACGCTGCGACGCCGGAGGATGAGGCGCGCCTCGTCCTCCGCCCGCTGTTCCAGGATGGCCAGTACGTCGCCGACATAGCGCTGCTTGTGCTGCAGGAACTCCTTCTCGGTCAAAAGCAGATTGGCGATGATCTCGTAGGATGACGAGATGACGCCGCACTTGTTGGCCGAGGCGTCGCGCATGATGATGACGCCGCGCTTTTGCAGCCGGGTCCGGGCATCGGGGGTGATGAAGGAGTTCGCCCCTTCGACGATGGCCCGGGCGGAAGGAGTGCCGTCGGCCAGGAAGAAACGCTCCCAGTTGTTGCTGTCTATGGTCTCCGGTCTCCCGCCGGCCGGGATGAACAGATCGGCCGGGGCGTCGAAGACGAGGTCGCCGAACTGGCGGGAGAATTCGTCGATGGAGATCCACTCCTCGACCAGTCCGTTTTCACCCATGGTCACCTTGCGATAGACCGTGCGCAACCCCTCGGTCCGACTGCCGCTGCGGAAAAGCATGAAGCCGCCCGGGTGGAGTGCGAGCGGGTTGAACGCGTCCAGATCTTCCTTGAGTAGGATGCGGCCGAGTTCCGCCGGTCGGGCCCCCTCCATGTCGAAGAGCGCAGCCGTTCCGTCCAGAATAAGCCTCACCTGCATCTTCGGGTAGCGTGCCAGCATTATCCGCAGGGCGTTTCCCGCCACGTCGCCGTTGGGGCCGCCGGTGAACTTGACGCTGAACCCGGCGCCGTTCATGTCCACACCCAGCTCCTGCATGGTGATCTCGGCGAACCGGACGACTCCGGCGGAGGTGACGCCGTACTCCTTGTGGTTGATGCCCACCTCTTTGCTGGACATGATGCCGACGCCCAGGATGTAGCCGCGCCGCGCCGAGACACGGGCGATGTTCTCGATCATCGAGTCGTGCATGTTTTCGTCGGGGCCGAGTTCGATAGGCTCGTCCTCGCGGTAGTAATCGACGACAGCGGGAAGCTTCGCCACACCGTTTTCGGTGACGAAGATGTCCAGGAACGCGTTGGCGACGCCGTACTGCAGTTTGTGGAGGCGCAGATTCTCCAGCTCCCGCTCGCCGCTGCGCTTAAGGTCGGTGGCGTCAAGGACCAGCACCAGCTTGCTGCCCCCCTCGTAGATATCCTTGTTCTTCAGGTGCTGGGTGTGGGCCAGGACGAAGTTCTCCCGGAATATCGTGTTCGCGCTCGTTATGAAGTCGTCGGTGTTGCGCGCGATGACGGTGCGCCAGCCGCCGCGTGCGATGTCGGAGAAGCCGATGTGGTAGCCGAAACCGAAGCGGCTGAAGAAGAAGGTCACCCTGAAGGGAAGCGCCCGGGGGAGATCCGAGGTGAACTCGTCGCCGAGTTCGGTCAGGTAGGCGGGATCCAGCCGGAAGGCGAGCGCCTGCTTCTCCAGCACGAAGAAGTTGGTCTTCAGCGTGTTGGTTATGAAGATGAGGCAGCAGCGGAATACGGAGCGGCGCACCTCGTCCAGATGGCGATGCCCCGTGTTGTACCCTGCCACGGTCTTCCGGGTTGCCGCCAGGGCCGCCTCGAAGCGCTGGGCGCGCTCGGTCCCTGCCGGATCGAACCTGAGACAAAAGAGTTCGGCCAGCTGCAGGGCGATCTCCGGGTGGGCGAGGAAGGCACTCCGGACATCGTCCAGGCCGAAGCGGTCCGGCTGGTTGTGGGCCAGGTTCGAATGGCAAAAGGCGATAAAGGCGTTGATGAGCGACGCCTCTTTCCCGTTCAGCACGCCTTGGGTCACGAAGCCGCGGTAGGTCTCGGAGGCGGTGGAGAGGATCTGGGTGTTGCAGAGCTCGTCCTGGAGCCGGCCGAACACCCCGCTGTCGCGGTTCAACACCTTGCCGTCGCGACGTCGCACGTAGAAGGTGCCGAGGAAATACGGGTGGATGCCGTTGGAGACGGTGAGGCAGTCGGCGCGATGGACTCCGAGGTCGAGGCGGTTGAAAACCTCCATTACCTGGAGCAGGAAGTCTCGTTGCGGCGGGTTGGCCACGGCAAAGTGGATCCGGGATTCCTTGCCTCCCTCGATCTCCTCGACCGCCAGATGCAGCCCTCCCCCCCGGTTGCCTTTCTGAAGCAGGTTCAGCACCTGGGCCACGCGAACGGGCCAAGCCACCCGCACGTAATTTTCGTTGTTAAGCCAGATGACACGCAAAAGCCTGTCCAGGTCCTGCATGTCGAAATCCGGATACTCCTGGCGCAGGGCGGCGGCGATTTTCCCCCTGATGGCGGACGGCACCGCGGCATCCCGGCCCCGCAGGATCTCCTCGTTGCTCTTGCGGTCGAATTCGAAGCGCTGGATCTCGAGGGTCCGCTCCAAGCCGGGGAGCGGCACCTCCGAGTGGGCGATGAGACCGTACGATATCTCCCGCTCCGGAATCCGGCTCAGGGTGTCGCACAGGGAACCGGGGACGTTCGGCAGGGCCTGGATCAGGGATTTTTCCCGCTCGGCCAGCACCAGCCTGCGGTTGTGGTGCAGGGTTCCAAGCTCCCGCTCCAGGAGGGAAATGGCCTCCGGTTCGTCCTTCATGGCGACAAAGAAATAGGGGTCCATCTGTTCTTTGAGCCAGCTGCGGTTCGCGCTGCTGTCGCTAGTTTTCACTCCGGATTCTTTCATGGTTTTCATCCCTCGTCAGAAGAAGTAGGTCCCCCGGCGGTCGAGCCGCCGGGGGGATAACGGTGGAAAGCGGACTAGTACATGAACTTCACCAGCAAAAAGCCGATGCCGATCGAGCTGAAGGTGGCGACCAGGCCGGGAATCATGAAGCTGTGGTTCAGGAGGTACTTGCCGATGCCGGTGGTGCCGGTGCGGTCGAAGTTGATGGCCGCCACGACCGTCGGGTAGTTGGGGATGAAGAAGTAGCCGTTCACCGCCGGGAACATGGCGATCAGGAAGGGTGCCGGGATGCCGAGGGCGATGCCCAGCGGCATCAGGGCGCGCACCGTGGCGGCCTGGCTGTAGAGGAGAATCGAGAGGGCGAACAGGGCGAAGGCGAACAGCCAGGGGGCCTGGGTGACCATCCCCTTGATGGAGCCTCCCAGGAAATCCATGTTGCCCATGAAGAAGGTGTCACCCATCCAGGCGATGCCGAAGATCGCGATAACCGCCTGGATCCCCGCGATGAAGACGCTCCCTTCGGCAACCTTGGAGACCTTGACCCGGCAGACGAGCAACATGAGTGCGGCTATGGAGAGCATGACGATCTCGATGACGTGCGGCATGCCCAGCTTTTCCTTGTTCAGGGCCGGACGTTTCTCCTGGAGCTTGACCACGTGGTAACCGAAGGGCGACTTGACGATCTCGCTCAGATCCCCCGGCTTTTTCAGGCTGGTACCGGCCTTCTCCAGTTCCGGAAGCAGCTTCCCCTTGGCCTGCCACCCCAGGTCGCCGCCGGCGGCAGCCGTCACGTCCACAGATCTCTTCTGGGCCACCTGGGCGAAGTCGGCGCCGGTTTTCAGCTCGGCCAGGGCGTCGCGGGCCTCGGTCTCGCTCCTGAGCACCATGTGGCTGATCCGGATATCGTTCCCCATGCTCCATTCGGGCCTCATCTTGGGGAAGGAGCCGAAGAGCACCACCAGCACCGCTCCCAGAAGGAAAAGTGCTACGGCGAACTTGGCGGTGGCAGGCGTACTCTTCAGGGCGTCAGCGGTCTTCACGGCATCGCGAGGGTGCAGGGGGGGGACCAGACCGTCCTTGATACGCTGCTGGTATTCCGGGTCCTTGTCGAGGTCCTTGCCGAGCTTGTTGGAGATGAAGGCGGCGATCATGACGCCCAGGAAGGTGGAAGGGATGCAGACCTTCAGGATGTCGATCAGTTCGAAGCTGTGACCGAACTTTGCCGAGGAGGCGCTCAAGAGCCCCAGCAGGGCGACCGTGGCCGCCGCGATCGGGCTCGCGGTGATGGCCTGCTGCGAGGCGATGACGGCGATGGACATGGGGCGCTCGGGACGGACCCCGGTCTCGCGGGCCACCTCGGCGATCACCGGGAGTACGGAATACGCCACGTGGCCGGTGCCCGAGAACAGCGTGAAGAAGTAGGTGACCATGGGACCCAGAAAGGTGATGCGGTCCGGGTGGTTCCTCAGGATCTTCTCCGCCAGGCGGACCAGGTAGTCCAGGCCGCCCGCCGCCTGCAGCACGCCGGCTGCCGTCACCACCGCGGTGATCATCAGCATGACGTCGATCGGGGGGGCGGTCGGTTGCAGATGAAAGAGAAAGGTAAGAACCGCCAATCCAAGCCCGCCCATGACCCCAAGGCCTATGCCGCCCAAACGTGCGCCGACGAATATTGCTGCCAATACGATAGCGAATTCCAACCAGAACATGACCTTTCTCCTTTGTGTTGTGGGTACGGGACCTTATCCCTTGCTACCCTGCGATGAAGCGGGGGTGCAAGAGGTTCTCGGTGGAAAGGACTTCGTCGAGGAGTGCCTTGTCCATCAGTTTCTTTTCCAGGACCAGTTCGTACACCGACTTGCCGCTGGCCAGAGCCTCGCGCGCGATCATGGCCGAGTTCTCGTAGCCGATGATCGGGTTCAGCGCGGTGACGATGCCGATGCTGTTTAAGACCATGGAGCGGCAGTGCTCCCGGTTGGCGGTGATGCCGTCGATGCACTTGTCCGCCAGGACCTTGAAACCGTTGCAGAGCATGGAGACGGACTTGAACAGGCTGTAGCCGATCACCGGCTCCATCACGTTCAACTCCAGCTGGCCGTTTTCGGCGGCCAGGGTGACCGTCAGGTCGGCGCCGATCACGTAGTAGGCGATCTGGTTCACCACCTCCGGCATGACAGGGTTCACCTTGCCCGGCATGATGGAGGAGCCCGGCTGCAGAGCCGGCAGGTTTATCTCGTTGAGGCCGCAGCGCGGGCCCGAGGAGAGCAGGCGCAGGTCGTTGCAGATCTTGCAGATCTTGACCGCCACCCTCTTGAGGACCGCCGAGATCTGGACATAGGCGCCGGTATCCCAAGTCGCCTCGATCAGGTTGGCGGAGGTCACCACCGGGATCCCCGTCAGGGTCCGCAAGGCCTCGGTCACCACACGGGTGTACTCGGGAGGAGCGTTGATGCCGGTGCCGATGGCGGTCGCCCCCATGTTGATCTCGAGGATCAGCCTTTGTGCCTCGCGGACCCGCTCGATGTCCTCGCCGATGGTGGTGGCGTAGGCGGTGAACTCCTGCCCGAGGCTCATGGGAACGGCGTCCTGGAGCTGGGTGCGTCCCATCTTGAGGACGTCGGCGAATTCCACACCTTTTTTCGCCACCGACTTCTGCAGGTAGAGCATGCAGTCGATCAAGACGGAGAGTTTCTTATGCAGGGCGATTCGGAAGGCTGTGGGGTAGGCGTCGTTGGTCGACTGCGAGCAGTTCACGTGGTTATTGGGGTGGCAGTACTCGTACTCACCTTTCTGGTGACCTAAGATCTCGATGGCGCGGTTGGCGATCACCTCGTTGGCGTTCATGTTGGTCGAGGTCCCTGCCCCACCCTGGATGACATCCACCGGAAACTGGTCGTGCAGCCGCCCGTCGATTATCTCGTCGCAGGCCGCCACGATGCCGCGGGCGATCTCATTGGGCAGTACGCCCAGTTCCATGTTGGCGAGGGCGGCGGCTTTCTTTACCTGTGCCAGGGCCCAGACCAGCTCCGGCACGCTGGAAATCGGGGTGCCGGTGATCGGGAAGTTTTCCAGGGCCCTCAGGGTCTGTACGCCGTAGTAGCAGTCGCTGCCAATCTCTCTTTCCCCCAGAAAATCGTGTTCGATGCGGTGAGTCTTTGCCATGGTGCTCTCCCCCTCTGCGAGTTTCGTTTTGGATGTCGAAGCTAATCTTTAATTAGCATCGACAATGCCAAGAGGGAGCGGAACCACAACTTACTGTTATCATGGAGTTTTTATGGAATAAACTGAGATAGGAACCAACAGGGGGGTATACCCGGGAGCATAGAAGAGCGGCGCGAACGGTAAGTATCACTGCAAATGCGGCTAGTTAGCCAGCATCATGCGCAAGGGAATAGTATGCCGAGGGGCATACCCCTTTTTAAGCGGGCGCCAATGACGCAAGTCCTCCCCCCTTGCGAGGGGGAGCCAGCCGGGGATGGGAGAGTGTCGGGATCAGCTCCGGGTATGCTTGAGGCGTTTGCTGAGGGTCGGCTGGGATACGCCGAGAAGCCGCGCCGCGTTGGACTGGTTCCCCTCGGCCCGCCGCACCGCTTCGGCAACCAAGAGGTCGATCACCTCGGTGAAACCGGGCAGCCGCTCCAGGCCGAAGAACGGGTTGGCATCCGGGGCCGCCGCCTGGGCCGGTGCGCCGTGGGCTCCGGGCTCGCCGAACGCCTTGATGAAGGACTCCATGGAGAGTACCCCGCCCCGGTGGGTGCCGACCGCATCGCAGACCATCGCCTTCAATTCCCGGACGTTGCCGGGGAAGTCGTAGGCGGCCAGAAGTACGGGGAGTTCCTTCGGCACGGTCGGCTTCTTCTTGCCGAACTCGCGCGAGGCCTGTTCGAGGAAATGGTCCAGCAGCAGGGGGATGTCCCCCTTTCTCTGCCGCAGCGGCGGGATGTGCACATGGTGGGTCCGCAGCCGGTAGTAGAGGTCCTTGCGGAACTGTCCGGCGGCCTGGCGCGCCGCCAGGTCCTGGTGGGTGGCGACCACGACGCGGGCCCGCATCCTGCGCGGACGGTCGCTGCCGATCGGGTAGTATTCCGACTCCTGGAGCAGCCTTAATAGCTTCACCTGCGACGCCAGGCCCAGGTCACCGATCTCGTCCAGAAAGAGCGTCCCCTCCCCTGCCTGTTCCACCATGCCGCGCCTGGCCTCACCGGCACCGGTGAAGGCCCCTTTCAGGTGCCCGAAGAGCGTGTCTGCGACCATCACATCGTCCAGCCCCGCCACGTTCACCGCCACCAGCTCGCCCTTGCGGCCGCTCAACTCGTGCAGCGCGCGCACCACCAGCTCTTTGCCGACGCCGCTCTCCCCAGTGACCAGGATCGGCTGCGTGCTGCCCGCCACCGCCTCCAGGTACTGAAAAATGGAGCGCATCCCCTTGTCGCCGGTGATGATGGCGCCGAACGCCTCCGGGTGCTCCAGCCGGTCGTAGAGGATGCGGCGGCGCATCTCCCGGTTTTCCCGCTGCAACTCCTGCTCGCGCACCGCCCGCAACACCCCCTTGACGATGCGCTGCTCCTCCGAGGTTTTCACGTAGTAGTCGAAGGCGCCGCTGCGCATGCAGTTGACCGCCGTTTCCAGCTGGTTCAGCCCGCTTACGACGATGACGGTCACCTCCGGGTGCTCCTCGGAAATCCGGCACAAAAGTTCCTCGCCTGAGAGATGGGGCATGGTCAGGTCGAGCAGCACCACCCCGACGCTGTTATCGGCCAGTATCCGGGGTGCCTCGCGGCTGTCGGAGCAGGTCAGGATGTTGGTGATGCCGGCACGCTCCAGGCTGATGCTGATCGCGTAGAGCCAATCCGGCTCGTCGTCGACCAAAAGGATGCTGAACGAGGGGTAAAGGGTCGTGGTCATGAGGTACTCTCCTCGCGGGGGATGGGCAGTGTCATGCGGGCCGTGCTGCCGGCCCCAGGCACCGAGCTGAAGCTGAGCGTGCCGCCGTGCTCCTTCACGATACCCGAGGAAACCGACAGCCCAAGCCCGGTGCCGCCGACCTCCCGCTTGGTGGTGAAAAAGGGGTCCGTCAGGTGGGGCAACTGCTCGGCAGTGATGCCGATCCCCTGGTCGCGGACCTCGAAGACAACTGCGTTTTCCGCGGCGTCGACAAAGGTGGCCAATTCGATGGCACGGTCCGGTCCCGGCAGGGCCTGGCAGGCGTTCATCACCAAGTTCACCACGACCTGCTCGATGCGCTGGGCGTTGCCGCGGATCAGGGGGAGAGCATCGTCGTAGCTTGCGCTGAAATGTTCGGTGCTCTTGTCGATCAGGTTGGCCAAGAGGCGCAGCGCGGTGCGCACGGTCTGGTTCAGATCCACTTCGGCGGCGGGTCCCGGCTCCTGCTGACGGGCGAAGTCCTTGAGATCCTCGACGATGGTCTTCACCCGGCGCGACCCTTCGAGCATCTGCCCCATCAGGCGGGGGATCGCCTCCCGCATGCGCGAGTAGCGCAGTCCGGCGCAGTCGAAATCGCCGTGGGTGGCGTAATGCTCTTCCAGGATCGGCTCCACGTCGCGAAAAGCGTCCATCATCACCGGCATGTTGAGGAGGATGAGGCCGTTTGGGTTGTTGATCTCGTGCGCCACCCCGGATACCAGGATGCCCAAGGCCGCCATCTTGTCCGCCTGCACCAACAGCTGCTGGCGGTTACGCAGCTCCGCCTCGGCGTTGCGGCGTTCGGCGATCTCGCTGGTGAGTTCGGCCGTCCTTGCCGCCACCTCGCGCTGCAGGGTCCGCGACCAGAGCAGCACCCCACCCATGAGCAAAACCAGCGGACCGACGATAACGGCACCGTACCGGAACGCCTGACGCCAGCTGATGCCCGGAGGTTCCAGGACGCCGAGCCACCGGTTGTAGATACGCTGGTACTCGCCGGTATTCTTGAGGATCGCCATCCCTTCGTTGAAATGCGACAGCAGAACCGCATTCCCCTTGTTCACGGCGAAGCAGTAATTCTGGGCCGAGACCGGATCGCCCACCGCTTCCAGGTTGGCGAGCCCCAGTTCGCGGATCAGGTACAGGCCAGGCAACTTGGCCATGAGCGCGTAGTCGTACCTGCCGGAAGCAAGCAGGCGCAGCACGTCGGCATGGGTCGGGGCCGTGACGATACGGGCGCCTATCTTGCGGGAGCGCAGGAACTCCTGCATGATGCCGTCTTCGAGGACGACGACCGCCTTGCCGCGCAGGTCGGCGAGGGTCGGCGAGCCAGCTTCGCCCTTGCGGGCGAAAATCGAATGATGCACGATGGTATGCGGCGGGGAGAAATCGGCCATGAGCGCCCGTTCCTCGGAATAGGACATCCCCTGCAGTACGTCGATCTTGCCGGAACGCAGGTCGTTATGCAGTTCCGCCCAGGCCCCCAGTCGTATCTCGACATTCAGGCCCATGACCCTGGCAACCGCCCGGGTCAGGTCGACGTTGTAGCCGGTCGGTTTGCCGTCCTTGTCGAGGAATTCATAGGGCGGGTAGCTCCGGTCGCCGCCGACCACCACCACGGTCCTCACGTTGGTGTCGCCGGCATGGGCGGCGGGGTGCGAGATGAGAGCGAGCACTGTGGCCGTTATCAGGATGAAAAGACGTCGAATAATCCTATCTCCACTGTTATGCGTGCGGTTAAGGCGGTCATTCCCTGGTTCTTTACTATCACAAAAACGATGATTTGGCAGCAAATACACTTTCAGCTCGCGCTTCAGGGACCATGCCCGCCGTTAGAAAGCACAAACGAAATATTCATGCCGTTTCGGCCTCTCCTGCCTAAACCGAACCGTGCGGCCATGGGCGCCACACCGGGCACGGGAAAAGTGCAGTTGGGGAGACAGGCTCCACAAAAGAGAAAAGCGGGTAGTCGATGTCTCGACTATCCGCTCTGGCTGCAGCTTTTCTGCTAGTGATTTGGCAGGGGCACCGGCAGGCGTCCTGAGTGTCATGGCCGGCGCCCAGGCTGTTTTCCGATATGCGCCGATCTAAACCGAAAGCAGCCGGTTAAAAAACGACCGATAACGCCGCAGCGCCAACCGGAGGTCTTCGGTCGATACGTTATCGCCACGATCCCACTGCCCCTCGAGTTTCGCCCGTTCATCTGCAAAGGTTTCCGCCAGACGCTTCATTGCCTCTGCCACAAGGTTGTCCGCCTGTTCAACCGACCTGCGCGGCTCATCTACGAATCCCGCCTGGATCGAGTCCCACCGACTGCGAAGATCGTTCGCCTCGTTGGTAGTTAAGAGCGGTGCCGCCTGTTCGTCGGTAATCGCGGGTGTGGCAACAACAGGCACCTGGGTTGACTCAGTTGCTTCGCCACGGCCCGCCAATGTCGCGGTACTCAGCCCTTGGTCTCTTTGTCCTTCTTTCTCATCGGGTTTTTCATTCATAAAAAACGACCTCCCTTTGTTGTATGCTTCACTTTCGCAGCACTCCAGGACTAGGCGTCTCTGCTTCGCCGACCAAATCCGTGAAAAGGGTACGGTAATGAATCATCGCCTGACGCAAGTCTTCTGTGCTGGCTTTGCCTTGTGCGTGGCGAAGCGCAATCTCATGACCTGCCCGATAATGCTCAACGACCCTTGGATGCTCCACCGAGATATCGGCCGCACGCTGTTCGAAGTTACCAACCGGGTAGCCACGGGTGGACAGTACATCGCGCAGCAGTTGGTCAGCCTCCGTTACCGCACCTTTAGGATCGTCGACAAACAGGGTCTGAACCCTCCGCCACGACTCCCTGAATCGTGCAGCATCATCCGGTGCGACGGGTCGGATATCGAGCTGTGCAACTCGTTGTTGGCGCTCGACCAGGCTGGCCTCCGCACGGGTTCTGTTTCCCGTTTCTTGCAAAACGCGGTCGTACTCAGGGCCAAACCGACTACGTAGTTGTTCTGTCCGCTTCTTTTGGAGAACCATAAACACGACTATCCCCAGAACCACTATGATAACCAGTACAGTGATAACGACCGCTGTTGTTTGGTCCATATCCACACCTCGTACCGTCATGGGATGTTTCAATCCGTACCCTGCCCCGTTTTTCAACCGGTTGCGCGCGCCTTGCGACCCCGAATCGTGCCGGCCCGTTCTCTCTTCAGTGTACTCCCACTGTTTCTAGCTCTAACTATCATCGTGAGCGCATCCACGGCCCCACAGGCAACGTGCCAAACCTCGCTCTCTTCATCGCTGACAAAGCTCGCCTGTCCGCAGTCATGTAACCGCTTCGACACTGTGTCCAAGGTTATCAGCAATTCGTTTGGTCCCATTTCGTCCACCTCGCGCGAAGAGAATCGATACCGTCACCCTCCCACCTCATTCAAGCCGGCGACTTGTCCAAAAGGACTGAAAAAAAGCCGTCCCATCACCTATCCCCACCCTAATCTCCCTTTCTTTTTGGGAAATCACGACTGCTGGATATGTCGGCTAATGGGGTGATTTCATTCTCAACCGAGGCTATTTCTTCCTGGGAGAAGATCTTCACCGGGCTCGTTAACGGTTTCCCCGGTTCTGCCATAAAACCAAGCGCTGCCATGGCTCGCGCAGTCTCCCGGTCCTCTGCTTCCCGCGCTTTGGCATTGAGAATTGCCTGCTCCGCGTTAAGCCGTTCTTCCTCCTCTGGAGTTCGTCTCGCAGGAGATTTTGAACCAGCCTGATCGTGCGTGTTGCCGTGAGAAAGAAGCATCGCGCGATTTTGTTGACATACGGTGCACCACTTGTCGTCGCCGAAAACCTCGACATCGCACCCCGCCCCCCAGCAGATACGCCCTTTGGCTTCCACCTTGTTGCCGCCGCGTTTATCGCCTGTTCGTGTCACACAACCTCCACGCTGGTTCTCTATTGCGTAACGACCTTTTTGCGGCCCTGCCGCCCCCATCAGTGCGGGGGGCGACCCCGCGACGGGAAGGGTTGCATCCTCATATTTTGCAGCTGGACCGGCAGCAGAACTCTTGTAGCATCTTGTAGGTCCGTTCAATATCAGCTACACATCGTTCGTCAACCGTATCGGGTCCTGAATGCAGAGTTATATCTACGTTTCTCGCCACTTCCCGCAGCAAAGCGTCCTTATATCGCGGCTCAAGATCGCTTTTCTCTATCTCAAGCTTGCATAGTTTCAAAAGCAGCAAGTAGTTCAGCATGTGCCCGTCGTCACATGCATTGCTCTCACATTTCCAATCGCTATAACGATTATCGCAGATCACAGATTGTCTCCTGCGAATTCAATAAGACATACAGCGGTTTGATAACATCGGATCCATCCAGAAGTTTGAAAATCAGATCCAGCGCGAAGGTATTGCGGATGACAGATTGGTTATAATTAGCCCTACAATCGAGGTTATGATTTTCAACAATAGGAAGGTACACCCTCATCTGTGTCTGGCAGTCCAAAAGGTTCAAATAGTTCCATTCCAGGCATTTCTTCCCTATTACTTTTGCAGCTTTCCCGCAAACCGGACAATTTAAAGTTGTGGCGGTAAAGTTAAATAATATCTCTATGGTCCTTTCATGTTTTGAGAAACTGAGTTCATCAATCTCCCAGGGAGAAGAAATATTGAGAATTTGATAAAAGATATTTTCTTTTTTCAATGCCATAGTTCACCTGATTTAAATAATTTTATTTATTTCTGAATTATGTTTTATATGTGTAACATTTTTTCTGACGTAAGACACAAGTTCGATCTGTTTCCGGCAGACATAGACCCCGTCAAAACCTTTGAGTTGGAATCGCATTACCTCGCCAGTAGTTACACTCATTACGGGAGCTATTGTTCCCATAGGTATCGTTTGTCCGCCAAGACTAAGTGGTGCAATAACTTTGACCAAATCGTCTTCAATCAATTTCAGGTCGCTGACTCCTAAAGGCATTTCCCCCTCCAGTTGCGCTCAGCGACGGCTCAGCCGGTCGCATGTCGTATCGTACGGTTGCCCGGCCTATGCAGGCGTCTCCCTTGGGACCCGCGCATCTCGGGACCCCGTTCCCGCGCTAGCTCCTGGAAAGGTTAACGTTTTCAAATAGCGTGTCTATTGGTGAAACCCCCAATAAACGGGCGTTTCCTTTGACACGCGCCAGCAAACCGCAGCAAAAGCAGGTTAGCAAGGAGCGAAATTGGTCTGGCATCACGGGTTTTGCACAGACGACACCGGCTAGTCGCTAAACCCAGCGGAGCACTGCCAGACGGTGAGGGGTTCCACCAATATTCAAAAGATACTTCATCGATTAGACTAAAGAACGCGCATCCGTGGCGGTCCTACATGTCCGTTTATTCGACCGGGGTCGGTCTGCGACAACCCCGCAACTCGAATCACGTGCAGGCCTTGTGGCGAAAAAGAATCCCTCCAGCAGTTTGAACTTGACGACCGTCACCGGACAGGCGACGGCTTCGGCGCCTTAGGCAGGTGGAATTGCAGCGATTTAGCTGAGGTCACCATGAGCAAGGATGACGACGGTATCGATGAAAAGACGCGTTTGCGCCGTAGGCGTCAGGATGAATCTCCTGCAGTTCCTCACTCGTCAGCGAATGAACAACAACGGCTTTTCCAAGAGCTTCGAGACCAACAAATCGAATTGCAGACGCAAAATGAAGAACTGCAAAAGGCCAATAAGGATCTGGAAGCAGCAGTGCAAAACTTGCGTGAGCTGTGCAACTTTGCCCCGATTGGCTACGCAACCCTTAACGGTAACGGGACCGTTGTGACCATAAACGCCACTGGCGCATCTATGTTGGGAGAAGACGAGTCCGGAGTAGTCGGGCGTGAGCTCGTGTCGTTCGCTCCCAACCACGAGAGGCGGATCGAGAGGTTCCTTGCCGAGGTGTTCCTCGATCGATGCAGACATTCTTGCGAAGTGGCCATAAGGACCGCAGAAGACAATGAGCGTTGCCTTCACATCGAAGCTCAGGCCATGAAAGAGGACACGTGCCGGGTGGCGCTTAGCGATATAACCGATTTGCACCAGGAGCAGTTGTTTCGCCTCCAGGTCGAGGCGGTCGAGGGGTACGCGATCTACCTGATCGACACCCAGGGCACCGTGCTCAATTGGAATGCCGGTGCCGAACGATTGGAGGGTTACCGGGCCGCAGAAATCGTCGGCAGGCACTTCTCCTGTTTGTACCAGGAGAAGGACCGCATAGATGGAAAGCCTGAACAAGAGCTGAGAAAAGCAACTACTGAAGGGCGATTCGCGGAGGAATGCTGGAGAATTCGCAAGGATGGCACCGGGTTTTGGGCCGACGTCGTACTGACGCCATTGCGAGACGAAAACAATGACATCTGGGGATTTTCCAAGGTCACTCACGACATAACCGAGCGGAAAAAAGCTGCTGAAGCGTTAAGTTATAGCGAGGCGCGTTACCGGGCACTCTTTGAAGACAACCCGACGATGATCTTCATCCTGGACACTGATTGGACAATACTTTCCGCAAACACATTTGCGGCAACAGAATTGGGGTACTCCAACAGAGAACTGGTAGGAAACTCCGTATTGATGTTGTTCCATTCGGCCGACCACCAAACCGTCATCAGCCAGTTGGAAGAGTGCCTCGCGAAATCAGGACAGATACTGCGCTGGCAGTTCAGAAAAGTCCGAAAAGACCGCAGGCTTATGTGGGTGGAGGAAACAGCCCAGGCGGTGCACGACCTTGAGGGCCGGGCAAATATCCTGGTTGTCTGCCAAGACATAACGGGTCGAAAACTTGCCGAGGAGGAGCGCGAAAAACTGCTGATGCAGCTCAACGCCATTTTGGACAGTATCACTGAAGGCGTAGTAATCTCCGACCTTAAGGGGAACGTACTGACGATGAATCCGGCTGCACTTGCCATAACTGGTTTCGAAGACATCGAACAGATACGAACCCAGCTTCCTTCGTTTCAAGAGGTTTTCGAGTTATATGAATACGGCGGAGGCCTGGTCCCGTTTGACATGTGGCCCATGACACGCGCCCTGCGCAGGGAGCGATTTTCCGGTTATGAACTCAGCGTGTGGCGTAAAGACACCGGGCGGCACTGGATCGGCAGCTTCAGCGGCACACCTGTGTACACCAAATCCGGGGAACTCATCCTCTGCGTCATTACCTTTCACGACATTACGCAACGCAAAGAATGGCAAGAGGCACTCATAAAGTCGGAGGACAAATTCTCAAAGATTTTCCAGTCAGTTCCCGCTCTCATCGCTATCACCACGCCGGACGAAGGAAGATGCATCGATGCGAACGAGCGCGGATTGCAAACCCTGGGGTTTCGGCGCGAGGAGGTGCTCGGCAAGACATTGGTAGAACTCGGGGTGTGGGAAAGCCAGGCCGCGCGGGCTCACGCGGTTGCCCTGCTCGAAGAAACAGGCAAAGTCAGAAACCTCGAAATAACGTTCAGGGGAAAGGACGGCCGAATTTTCACAGGGATATATACGGCCGATTTCATCTACCTAAACGGCAACAGGTACATCATCAATATCGTAAACGACATAACTGAGCGCAAGGAAATGGAAGCCGAGATTGCCCGTTTGAATCAGGACCTGTTGCGGCGGGCATCTGAACTGGAGGCAGCAAACAAGGAGTTGGAGGCATTCAATTTTACGGTCGCACATGATCTGCGGCAACCAATCAATATCATAAACAGTGCTTGCCAGGTTATCAAGGCGGTATGTGGCGAAGAGCTGGAAGCGGATTGCAAAGAGTACCTGGGGATGATTTACCAAAACACCTTGCGCATGGATAGCCTCATCGATGCACTGTTGACCTTTTCCCGGATCGGACACCTCGACCCCGCCAGAGAAAAGGTGAACCTTTCCTGCCTGGCCAATGAAATAGCGGCAACTTTGAAACTCTCTGAGCCAGAACGACAGGTTGATGTTCTTATAGAACAGGAGATTGTTGCACAATGTGACCCGAGACTGACGCGTACTCTTTTAGAAAACCTGTTCGGCAATGCCTGGAAATATACGCGAGCATGCGAAAAACCAACCATCGAGTTCGGTGTGCAGCCGACTGACCGAGCGCCGGTGTATTTTGTCCGCGACAACGGGGCTGGATTCGATATGTCCCAGGTAAGCGAGATCTTCATCCCCTTTCATCGTCTGCCGGGAGCGGAAAAGCAAGGGGGCTTCGGTATCGGTCTGGCGACGGTGGAACGGATCGTCAGGCGACATGGCGGCAAGATATGGGCTGAGGGAGCGCCTGGAATGGGCGCGACGTTTTTTTTCACCTTATCCGGCGAGACCCTTCGCCGCGAGAACCAGAAAGCAAAAAAAAGCGGATCGCCTTGAATTTCAGGACAGGAAAGCGAACTTGCACTTAGCCAATTCAATGGAGGACGACATGGGAGCGGTTATCGATATCCTATTTTTGAAGGGCTCGGACATATCGATCTTGAGGGGCAAATACTCCAGGTGTGTGATTTATAGCCTGGACTCACAAAGTTTAAACACCCAACGGTACAGAATCATAATACCTGAAGAAGATGTTGAAGATTACTACGGCTTTTTGGTGGATAACATGATCGCAATGTCATCGACCAACTTCCGACTGCGACTGGAAAGCGACTCACTATTTAAAGATCGTATGACAAGTCGAGCATCGGCATTGCTTAGAGCGATCGACAGGAAAGACAGGGATTGAAAGCATCCATGAACCATCCGCATTGCCCCAAGCCCCTTCGATTGAACCGCCGCCTTGGACGGTCAGAAGGGGATGGGGCCTTAGATCACACTCGTACAGGGGAATGGGTCACAATGAGCTGCGCCCCTGAATCAGGTTGACAACGATTATAATGACAGCAGCGACAAGCAAGAGATGGATGAGACCACCTAAGGTATAACTGCTTACCAGTCCCAGGAGCCAAAGTACCAGTAGGATTACCACGATTGTCCATAGCATGGCTTCCTCCTTTTACAACCGTTTTTCTTCTTTCCCTTGTCAGCGTTTTCTTACCAAGTGACACTTCAGTATGCGGCAGTATCGGTCTTGGTACGAATCGGGCTTTAATCCATGCCAGTTGTGTGTTTAAAACCGAACACATGGTTTTAGGCTTACAACTATTTTATATGGTTTCATCTAAAATTATCAAGACCCACTTTTAACCCAACTACTTTTGGAAATTCTGCATTTCGGCATGGTCCATCCCCCCCGGACGGCACTCAGACCCTACGGGTTTCCCCCCCAGCTAGACATCAAACGCCTAAGGGTTAACATTTTATTACAATAATCTCAGCACGTAGTTGTAGGATTGAGACAGTGTGAAACAACGGTGTTTCCTAAAGAAGCTGCAGGTGTGGCGAGAACCGCTCAACGCTCTGGCCCTTCTTGCCCAAGAGCTTCCCATGATGCACAAAAAAGGGCACTGCGACGTGGAGCACCTTAACTCAAACGCAAACAGGATGATGCAAATAATCCGTGAGATCTCCAAAATGATCGACATTTTCGGAATTATTTGCAGGGTCGAAGACATGGAGTTCGACGTCCGGGAGACTGTCCCGCTGTGGAAAAGCGTTATTCATGCTCAACGGCAGCTTGTCGGGATCAAAGGTTAAGGTTTCAATTAATGCAACGTGCGCTCCTGTCATAAAGTGAGGCCCTGGTGAATATTCGCAGGTTGTCATGAGCATACTTGCCAATTCAAAGGACGCTTTTGCCGCAAAAGAAGTGAAAGACCCTGAAATAACCATAGAAATAACCAATGGAAATGGGCGATCGCTGGTAACCATCACAGACAATGCCGGTGGCATTCCCGAAGCTATAATCGACAGGATATTTGACCCGTACTTCACGACCAACAAAGGAACAGGTATCGGACTCTTCATGTCAAAGATCATAATCGAGCAGCAGATGAGCGGTTCATTAACTGCACGGAATGTCGGAAAGGGAGCGCGTTTCCGGATCCTCGTATAGTTTTAACAGTCTCAACCTCGGTGGCACTCACACACGGCAGATCAAATAAATTTCTTATAATTGTATTTTTACAATTGACATTCTTTAACTTCATGCGATATTGTTTCACAACAGTGATGGTTTTCCTCCTATGCCTAACCTTCTGGGCATAGGAGGACTTTTTTCATGCCGCTCAAACATGACTGATTTTTCTTGAAGTGTAAGGGCAACCCCTAGTCAAACATTATAAGTTACTGTGACTGGAAACTTCGTCACGAATCGAAGTGGAAGCATTTGCAGAGCCATTTCAAATCATCCACTGTCTCATATCCGTTTGGTTTACAAGGCGATTTATGAAAAACAACGGCCTATTGTTCTGTATTTTCATGATCCCTGCGGTCTGTATTGCCGATGACTACAGCAATTCCGTCACCGTGGAACCCAGGCTGCCAGTCTTGAGGGAGCAACAACCAGAGCCTTCCAGTGACGTAATCAAGGTTCGAGATGAGAATCCTGACGACGATTGCGTTGCCGCGCTAAAGGATTTAACAGACGAGATTGACAGTTCGAAGATCAGCCTGCAAATCGAGCAAGATGTGATGCCGAAAGAAAACTGAACCAAGTTGGTGCCGCAGAGTGGAGGTAACGTGGGGATCATTACTGACATCTTACGTTTGGGTGACACAGAAGCTGCACTAATAAGAAGCAGGTATCCCACATGCGTGCTAAAACAGATGTCAAAAGGCAATTACGGATTCCACCAGTACAAGTTACTGCTCCAGGACAACAGTCCGGATGACGATTATTATTACTTTTTATTGGCCAATTTGCTGGCCGTATCCTCAAGGAACTTTACAGTCATGATGGATAATGACCAGAACTTCACTGAGAGGATGAGAAACAAAACAGAGGAGCTTTCGCATACCCACAAACGAAAGCATAGACCGTAGCAAGGGCCGTCGTCGGCTCCAGTCTAAACATTACGACCGGAACGAGCTGCCGGCTTGTCGTGCTCTTCATGCCGGATCTCAGAAAGAACACTCCACACCAAATCAAGTTCGGCTTCAACTTGGTCCACAATCCCTTCTGCTGCGAAAACAGTAACGTCCCCAGCACAGGACTCGAGGTCTTGGCAGAGTTCGGCAAGCCTTCGTGCCCCAAGAAGGGCGCTGGTGGACTTCAAGACGTGGGCAATGCTGCGCAACTCTTCCAGGGTGGCGTCCAGCAATGCGCGACGAATCCGGAACAGCTGTTGCCGCGACTCGGCTAGAAATCGGTCGATGAGGGATGCGAGGAGGTTCGGAGCACTGGGCTCCAGGGCACGGATGGCACGTACCGCCGCAAGGTCGATGACCGTTCTTGCTTCAGGTGGACGACAGCGGTCCGACGCCTGGCGGCAAGGAGGTTGCGATGGCGGGTCGTGCCGAGCACAGCACCCACCGCCCGAGCGGTACCCTGCGCTGCTCTTTTCCGGCTTCGCTATCCATTTGCCGAGAACCGCCGCAAGATCCTCCAAGCGGTAAGGCTTGGCAAGGTGGTCGTCCATCCCCGCAGCAAGGCAATGTCGACGATCCTCTGGGGTCTCGTGGCCGGTCACGGCCACGATCGGTGTTCGTCTCCCCTCGCCTAATAGCTGCATCTGCTTTTCCCTTTGCCGGATACGAACGGTCGTCTGAAACCCATCCATGTCCGGGAGTTGACAGTCCATCAAAATCAAATCGAACTTCTGCAATTTATGAAGATCAAGTGCGGAATGCCCGCCGCCCGCGACAGTGGAGTGGCATCCCAAGTACGCCAGCATGGCCATGCAGAGCTTTTGATGCGGGACACTGTCCTCTACCACCAGGATGCGCGGCAGGTACGCCTCGCACCCAGTGGCAGCGTTTCGCCCTGTCTCCGGTGCCTCCGGCCCCTGCGCCGGGACCGGTTGTGGTTCCCCTGCCGCGCTGCGGCCCGGGGACTGCAGCAGCGTCGGTCTGGATTTGCTCCAAACCTGGTGACTCACGTATCCGTTAGATCCTGATTCTCTTGTGTCCTGCGCCCGTTTCAACCAGTCAACATGCGGATCGTTCACACAATACCTCCCTTTCGGAGCAGCCAGGTAGGAAAGCCGCAGCACCGCCAACACGACCAAACCCGCCAGGGCCACCAGCAGAAAAATCAGACCGAACATTACATTGCTATCCATGGGCATCTCCCGCCGCCGACGCTGCGTGTCATTGGTTTGGAGCAAAATGGTATTTCCGCATTATGGCTGGCTTCGACGGCGGCTGGCTTGCGACTTGACGTTCCGAGTGACCCGGATTGCAAGGCAAGGTTAGCGATTCTCTTTGATCTGTCCATTGGTGGAAACCATTATCGCGCAGTGCGGAGACCAACATCGACCCGAGCAGAGACTGCCTCTAGCGCCGCATGTTTTACGGTACCCAGAGGAATGAAGGCATCTACGCCATCTGGTGTTTCTCCTAATAGACAGCCGCCTCACTGGCCCTATCATATTGGTGTCCGTATCACGCGCCGCAAAATCGACGGTCACGCTGCGCCGACTCGCGGGGACACTTGCAATTTCCTGCAGTGAGTCGACTGCGGAGACAGCGCATGAAACAAAAGGGGGATCAGCCATGCTTGCCAAATTACTCGTTATAATCTTCTGCATCCTGCCTCTGAATGCATACGCTCTCGAAGTGTTCTTTGAACCCGAAATAGTGCGGGAAAGCGCCCTTTTCATTAAATGTTCGACAAATCTCCCGGATATGACCAATGTTTCGGTGGTTCTCTTGAACAAAGAGCTGGATTACTCTCATAAAATCGATGCCGTCGTCCGCGATGGCACCTTTCAATGCGGTCCTTTCCAGTACCTTGGGAAATCCCTCCCCGCCGGCAATTACACAACGGAAATAATGACCGGCCCCGCCATGCTGCAGCCCGAATCGGTGCAAGGCACTATTGGCTCCAAGGGTCAGCATCTTCGGGGTGGACTGGTAAGAAAAGGGATGTTCGGCCGCGCAGTGTACCTGAGGCTAGATTTCGGCCTGCTGTAAGAGAAAGAAAACTCCTCCATATTCATTGCCCTTCCACCGTTGACATCGCGTCGCACACCAGGTATGTTATCGTCAATTAATTTGACTGTCCAAATTTTTATTTTCTCACTTAGCCTGACCTGACACAGGCTTGCCTTCGTGCCTTTGCCCTGCGCAATGTTCGGGAGCATTGCCGGCGTGCCGGGACCTGGAGTTTACACCTGGCTACCATACAGACATCCTGCGAGCGCGCGCGATTGAAGCTCCTCTTTTTTCCTCTGATTGCAGCTGGATTTGCCGGCAACTGGCTTGAGTTGCCCTTGCTGGTCAATGCGAGCTTTCACTCGGGGAGCATATTCGCGCTTTTAGCAGTTCATCTCCTCGGCGCCTCATGGGGCACGGTCGCGGCCGCGGCGATCGCCAGTTGCACGTGCGTCATCTGGAAACATCCCTATGCGCTCATCGTCATGACGGCAGAGGCAATGGTGGTCAGCCAGCTGGTGGAACGTCGCAAAATGGGAATAATCCAGGCCGATACCATCTTCTGGGTCGCGGTCGGCATGCCCCTGAGCTATCTGTTTTGCTACCTGGCCCTGAAGTCCCCCCCCGGTCCTAGTTACTATTTCGCCACCAAGCTGGCGGTAAACGCCATTGCCAACGCCATGGTGGCACGCCTTATTCTAACCTGCCAGGGGCTCTGGTCGCGCAGGTCGCTTACTCCGTTGCGCGAGGCCGTCTTCAACCTGCTCGCTCTTTTCGTATTCTGTCCGGTTTTCGCTTTTTTTGTTTTAAGCAGCAGGCGGGATTTCAGCGAAGCAGACAAGTCCATCCGCCAGGAAATAGTTCAACAGAGCCGCAACATGAACAGCCTGCTCATGAGTTGGCTGGAGAGCAGGAAGGCGATTTTAACCACTCTCTCCGAGCAATCCAAAACCGAGCCTCCGGAACACTTCAACGTGCTCGTGAAACAGGCAGCCAGGTCGGATCCGAACTACCGCCAGATCGAGCTTGTGGATTGCCGTGCAGCGGGAGCTGCCTCCCGTTGGAGCGACCGTTTCGACCAGAAATGGTTTCAAGAGCAGCTCCGCGGAGCACGGATCGGGCAGGGCCGCCCCCCGGTAGTCAGCGAGGTTAGCACCGGGGGGCCCCTTGCGCCGGAACCTGTGGTTGCACTGGTAACCCCCGCAGCCGCTGACGGCGCGGCCCGCACCTGCATCATCGGCATCCTCAGCTTGAAGCAGCTGCAGGGCATTCTGAAAAGCAGCCTGGATCAGCAGTCGACACTCTACAGCGTGTTGGACCGACAAGGGCGGGTCATACTCACGAACCGCCCGGACCAGCAGGTCATGGCCCCTTATGTCCAGCCCAGCGGACCGGTCACGGACCTTGGGCATGCGACACATCGATGGTATCCGGCCAAGCCGAAAAACGGCACGGTTACCGGAGTCTGGCAGCAGTCAACCTACCTTTACGGCGCAAGTCTGGGTGACGCAGGCTGGGAACTGGTCATGGAACAGCCTTTAGTCCCGTTCCGGGTAGCGTTTTACGGCAATTACAGCGGCAAATTCACCCTGCTTTTACTCATACTGCTTGGCTCGCTTGCGATGGCGGAGATACTGAGCAAGAGGGTCGTCGTCGTTTTGGACCAGTTCAACGCCCTGACCGATGGGTTGCCGCGCCGCCTCATGGCGGACGGGGACCCCATTGTCTGGCCCAAAAACCGCGTTGCAGAGGCGGACCATCTGATCAACAACTTCCGTCACATTGCGGAATCACTCACACCGCTGTACCTGCAGATCAACCAGCTTAACGAAACGCTGGAAGAGCGCATTGCCGCACGCACCCAGGAACTGGTCAAGAGCCAGGCTCTCACCATAGATGTCGTCGATTCTCTGCGCTCCAGCATCTCGGTGCTTGACCAACAAGGGGTCATAATCGTGGTGAACGAACCCTGGCGGAGGTTTGCGCGTCAAAACAACGGCGCTGATTCAGGCTACCTGGGCACCAACTACCTGGAAGTCTGTCGCAGCAGCATGTGGCAGTCCGGGAGCCTGCCTGCGGCGTCCGCCTTCCTTGGGATACGTGCGGTGCTGGAGGGGGAACGCGATCATTTCGAAATGGAGTATGCCTGCGAACTGCCGGGGGAGACACGGTGGTACCAGCTGATTGCGTCGAAACTGACCGGCTCCCGATTGGGCGCTGTCGTATCGCACTCGGACATTACCAGCCGCAAGCTGGCCGAGGAAGCCGTGCAGGCAAGCGAGATGAAACACCGGCTGCTGTTCGACAGTGCGGGGGACGGCATTTTCATCGTTGATCGGCAGTCGAGAATTCTGGCTGCGAATCCCCTGGCGTGTCACCGGCTCGGTTACTACGACACCGAGCTTAACCAGCTCAGCTTCGGCCAGATACAGTCGCCAGGTCACGGCCAGCTGCTGCCAGAGCGGATGGCCCGGCTCTTTCAGCAAGGGCACCTTTTATACGAAACAGTGCTGATGCACAAGGACGGCTCGCCGGTGCCCACCGAAGTCAACGCCCGAGGAACGTTCTGGAACAAAGAACCCGCCATGATGGCGATCTGCCGCGACCTGACCGAGCGCAAACGAGCCGAGGAAGACCTGAGCGAGGCAAAGCAGTTCATCGAGCAGGTTATCAGCTGCGCCCAGGAAGGCATCGTGGTGTGCGATCTCGACCTGCGCTATCGCGGCTGGAACCCCTACATGGAAAAACTGACCGGCCTGCCCGCCGAGGAGGTGATAGGCAGGCATCCGGCGGAGCTGTTCCCGGAGCACGTCAAGGCTGGCCTGTTGGAGCACCTGGAGGCCGCCCGGTGCGGAGCCGCAAAACACGACTTCGACATGGTTTCGGTCGCAGCAACAGGAGAGGAGTACTGGACTTCGAGCCTCAGTTCTCAACTACTGAATACCCGGGGCGAGGTGGCTGGCGTCATTACGACAGTACGAGAAATAACCTGGCGGAAACAAATGGAGGACGAAACACGCCAGGCTTTAGAAAGTGCCGAGGCTGCCAATGCCGGGATGCAGCGCCTTTTGAGAACGGTCTCCCACGAGTTTCGCACCCCGCTTGGCCTCTTGACCGGCTGCACGGACATTCTGGACCGTCACTGGGACAAGCTGAAGCCGGATCAGCGCCGTTTGCAGACCGGGTACATCCGCAATGCAGCCGGTCAATTGACGGTTCTGGTGGATTCGGTGACCTCGTTCAACCTGGCACAAGCCGAGCAGCCAGACCGGGCCAAGCGGTTCGATATCGGGGCGCTCTGCGCGCGTATCGCGGCTGACGCTTCTGCCGTCTGGCAGGCGGGTCACACCTTCGAGGTTTCCATCGCGCCGGATTGCGGCACCGGCCAGATCAACGACAGCCTGCTGCGACGCGTACTCGAGAACCTGTTGAGCAACGCGTTTCGCTACACGCCACCGAAAGGGACAGTCACCCTGCAGGTCAGCCGCTTAGAGAACCGGTTGCACTTGGCCATTTCCGACACCGGCATCGGCATTAGCGAAGCAGACCAAAAGTACATATTCGATCAGTTCTATCGCGGACAGAACGTCGACGATCGCCGCGGTTTGGGCCTAGGACTTGCCATTGTCCAAGAAGCGCTGGCAAAGCTGGAGGGATCCATTGAAATCACAAGCTGCGTGCACGAAGGGTCCGCAATGAGGGTGGCAATTCCCATCGCAGAGTAAAAAAATTTTCATATTAGGGGTTTCCACCAATAGACAAAGCATTACAGAGTATTAATATGCAGTACCAGAATGGCAAAGGCGAAACCTAGAGAGCAAAATCGGTCAGGGACCCAATCCATAGTCAAAACAGGGGCGCCATGTACTCGGTCATAATTATTGAAGACGATCCTTCCTATCGGAACGTCATGGAAATCATGCTCCAGATGGAGGGTTTCCAGGTCCATTCGGCGTCGTGTGGTCCGGAAGGCATTGCCTTGGTGGACAGTGTCGCTCCCGACGTGATCCTTTGCGACGTCATGATGCCCGGAATGGACGGCTATGCGGTGCTGCAGGCCCTGAAAGACGAGAACAAGATAACCAACATCCCCTTTATTTTCGTAAGTGCTCTGGCCGACCGCTCGGACGTACGGCGCGGCATGTTTGAGGGGTCGGACGACTACCTGACCAAACCGTTTACCGCCGACGAACTGCTTGCCGCGGTGATGGGCCGCATACGCAGGACCCAGTCTCTGACCCTGCGCAAGGACGATGCGGCCACCCGCGAAAAGCAGGCCATCCTGCGTTCCCGGGTCACCCCGCGAGAGCGCGAGGTGCTGCTACTGGTAGGACAGGGTGTCACATCCAAGGAGATCGGCGAACGACTGAAAGTAACCTTGAAGACGGTAGAAGTGCATCGATCGAACCTCATGAAAAAACTTGATGCCAGCAACGCCGCCAGCCTGGCGCGCTGGGCGATCTTAGCCGAGACAATGCAGTAGCCAGCCGGCAAGGAGTGGTCATGTGCGAACGTTTTTCGGTGGACATCTCCCGCGAGCAGTTGGCGTCGAGTTTCGGGATTAGCCAAAAAGAGGCCCTGCCCTCGCGATGCGTCGTGACACATGGACATCTGGTTCCCGTAGTCCGCCAGTCGGCAGATGGCCAAAACTGCCTTGTCCACCTGAGGTGGGGCCTGGTACCCTCGTGGTCCAAGGAAGCTAGCCGCGCCTGCCCGATGATCACTACGAGGTCGGAGAGCGTCTCGGAACCGCCGGCATCCAAGGAGGCGGCGGCCTACCGCCGGTGCCTCGTTTTGGCTTCCGGTTTTTACGAGTGTAAGGAGCGAGGCCCCCTCAAACGGCACTACCACTTCCGTCTCAAAAACAACAAGCCCATGGTGTTTGCGGGCCTGTGGGACAGTTGGAAGTCGCCGGATGGTGTGAATCTCGAATCGTGCAGTATCCTGACCACGGCGGCAAATCACCTCTTGAGCGGGTTCAACAGGCGCATGCCGGTGATCCTGCACCCGGACGAGTACCTGCCCTGGTTGGATCGCAAAACATGCGAGGTATCCGGCCTGCTGCCTTTTTTCCATCCCTACCCTTCGGACCTCATGGAAACCTGGCCGCCTGTTACGGCAGGCTGCGACCACCATCCGGGGGCCCAGCCCGATCCGTCCACAGAGACACCCTTCACAGCATATTGCCGAAGCGCGACCAACTCTCCCGACAGTTTCCCCGGGAACGAGTTGACCGGACCGCGCCAAAGGCGAACTGCGTAACGAAACAACGCCGGATCCTGCCGTCTTGCCAGAAACAACTCCTTACCGAACTGTTCGAGGCCGACATGCAAAGACAATACTACGTCCTTAATCTTTGCCTGCTCGAACTCACAAACTGCAGGCTACAGCTAAAAGAAAAACAGTACATAGAACGCCAGATGATATACATAAAAAACCAGCTCCTCGATCAAAATAATGCTCATGCCGCGGAAAACCAGTCATCCTTTTCTGACTTCGAAATATTGTACGGAATGATCAAAAAGATATGCAACGAAGGTGCTTTTGACGACGAGATAGAGCAGCTTGTATCTCAGATTCATAAGATCAGAAACGATCTCAGCCAAGACCATTGAATCCGGGGTCGATCCCTGAGTAGAAGGTGTGCAACTCGCCACGTCGTACCCGGGTTCAGTTTTTTGGGCTGACAGCTCCAGCGCGGGACGTTCCAGCGCATCGACGATTAGCGGTCACGCTCCTCTTCTCCCGACCGGCATGCAAGTCCTTCCTAAGGCAACCTGGGATAATCGGTACAGCTTGACAGAGTGAAGACCGGACGTGCCGTTTTCGCAGATACTATCGGCTTTGCTCCGTTACCCTCACACCAGGCACGTGTGCTAGCTACTGCGATGGCACCGCTTGCGTTCGTAGAGTGACGGGCAGCCGTGCGCTTCCCCCGTGGTGTAGTTCTAACTGGAACAGCACATGGGGCAGGAGGGAGTTGTCGTGCCGCTGAAACAAACCGCCAAATTCATAAAGACCCTGGCTTCCCTGCCATTCTGGCCGAAATTGAGTTGTGCCGGCATAGCTGCGGGACGGCGCCCGGACAGGCTGGAGCAGGTCGCCTCCGAAGAAAGGCAGCTGCGTGCGAGGGGTCAGAGAGTGCTGCAGGAGCGGGAGGAGCAACTCTCGCTGGCGCTACGCAGTTCCAACCTTGCCTGCTGGGACTGGAACCTCCTCACCGACCAAATACGTTACACCGAGGGTTGGCAGCATCTTCTCGGGCTGACGGACGCGGAGATTCCGCCTACGCCTGAGTTTTTATACGACAGGATGCACCCCGACGACGTGCAAGGTTTTAGACGGTTCTTTGTCAGCCAGATCGAATCGAGTGCGAACTGGTACGAAACGGAGTTCAGGCTAAGAGACGAACATGGACAGTACCTTTTCGTCATTTTGCGTGCTCTTGTGCTACGCCACGAGTCGGGCCAGGCAGAACGTCTTATCGGCACCATTATGGACATCACGAAGAGAAGGATGTACGAAGAAGAGCTGCTCCTTCAACAAAGACAATTGCAGGTGGCCAATGAGATACTTGATCAGCGTATGCGTGAGCGAACCCTGGACCTCGAGACGGCCCTGCAGGAGCACGAATCCTTCAGCTACTCCGTCTCTCACGACTTGCGGGCGCCGCTGCGCCACATCAATTGCTACAGCGCGATTTTAAGCGACGAGTACGCCGAACATATCCCTTCAGAGGCCCACAACTATCTGCAGCGCATCGAAGTAGCGACCAAAAAAATGGGGCAGCTGATTGACCATCTTCTGGAGCTGTCCCGTCTCGCGCGGACGGAACTGGTACGCAAAGACGTCAATCTGAGTGAACTGGCGAGCTCCATTGCGCGACGGTTATCGGAAAAGGAACCGCAACGGCGCGTTCGGTTCGCGATTGAGGAGGGCCTGTCCGTCTCGGGGGACCCGGTCCTGCTTAGGCAAATGCTGGAGCACCTTTTGGAAAATGCCTGGAAGTTCAGCTCAAGCAGTTCGCCGGCGCAGATCGAGTTCGGCCGGACGACGCTGGAGGGAAAGTTCTGGTACTTCGTCAAGGACAACGGGGTCGGCTTCGATATGGCATACAGCAACAAGCTCTTCAACATATTCGAGCGGTTGCACGTTCTGGGCAACGACGGTACCGGCATCGGTTTGTCGATCGTCCAGCGTATCGTACAGCGGCACGGCGGCACCATCTGGGCGGATGCCACGCCTGATGCGGGTGCCGTTTTCTATTTCAGCTTGTCCTGATCGACCAAGCGGCCTCTGTCGACTTCCGCTGGCAAAACCCGAGCAGTGCGGGACAACCTGACCGCCTCTTGTCAGTACCCCTGGGCAGTCTCATCGGGATGTCACCAGCGCCCGTCGCTGTAGCGGTCCTCTAGGTGTCTTCACATCTAAGCTTCAAGCGTTTCAACCCTCGCGTTCCTAAGGAAAGGAGCGCGCGCACCTGCCAAAATTGGGTCCTGATACTGACGGCAGCTCGCGAAACCGCAAGGCTACCCTCGGACCGGGGAACTGTCAGTTGCACCGGCTAAACTCTTTCCACAACCGTAACACCCGAGGGCATATCGAGTTGACCCGGTACGTCGACCCGGTAATCCTTGAAGGTACGCGCCGGCCTTTTCAGAGCTTCGACCTGGACCATTTCGAAAAGTTTATGAGCCGGCGCATTGCCAAGCCTCGAGTCGTGTTTGAAGACGATCAGCTTTCGCGTCGACATCTGCCCTCGTGAAGCGGAACGGTCGTGATCGAACATATTTTCCAGGGCCTCCCATAAAAGTTCCAGGTCGTCCCCCCCGAAACCGGTTTGCGCGGCCAGTGGCGCCGAGATGTAGCCGTGGCACCGGTAAAGCGCATACGGGATGGTGAATTTCCGCCCCATGGTCCGGTTGTTCCCCTGCTGTTTGACGGCTTCCGCTTCGGTTGTGACGGCCATTCGGGTTATGGTGTGCTCCATGGGAATGACCCGATCGACGCTGCGGGAGAAGGTGAGTTGAACCGGGCCGCGGACCTGGCCCGCGTTCCTGCCGGTGGTCATGACGGCCCCGAAAGCGCGTACGTCGAAATACCTGCTGCACATGATCTGCCGCGCCGCCTCCGTCTTGTCGCTCCCCTCGGTGGCAGTCGTTTGTGCCTTGTCGTGAGCGCTTCCTATCAGTCGGTTCAGGATGGCTTTTTCTTTTACGAAGATGTCGTGCCCCTCCACACCTTCTTTCACCAGTTGCAGGTAGTTGCGCAGCTTTCTTTTCAGACAGACGTCGGTAACCAGCCCGTGTCCCGTTTCGGAGTCGACGCGGGGCAGATTGCCCGCATCCGGGTCACCGTTCGGGTTGCCGTCTATGACATCGAAGAACAGTATGAAATCGTAACGGTTGCAAACGACATCGTTCATGTACCACTCTCCTTGTCCGGACAGTACGTTTGGTAGGTATCCTGGCGCTGGTGATAGTAGCCGAGGGCAAAGAGCGCTTGTCCCTGCGGGGGGAGGCTGGAGGGATACCCGTCCAGGGCGTGGCATATCTCGCCTGCCTGCTCTTCCAGAAGGACTGCTTCCACGGTTTTGCCGATTTTTTCGCTATAGTGGCCTCTCAGTTTTACCAGGCGAGGGAACACGAGCTCCGGTGTCCGCGAAGCGGTGCCGTAATAGCTGTCGCGGATGGTGCGCTGGATCCCGGGTATGGCAGTTTGCTGGGTTCGCTCGATCAGGGCAAGTAGGCGCCCTAGCAGGTACCCGGGTTCCCGGTTCCCTTGGTCCAGCCCCGCGCCGATCGTCCGTTCCGTCTCGCAACCGCGCGCTTGCCGCACCAGGATCGCCTTGATCAGAGCCGCACGTGGATGCGTGACATCGCGCTCGGCACAGCAACGGCGCAGCACGGAAATAAGCAGCGCATGCGGATAGTTGCTTCCGTCCAGAATCGAGCGCATCAGGTCGCACGCAAGGCTCGACTCGATGTGCTCGGACTTGCCAAGATAGGCAGTGGAAGTTATCAACTGGAACAATGAAGGGTACTGCGACTGGCGACCATGATGCACGATGCGGCAATCTTCAAAATGTTGCACAACGTGCTGCACCGTCTCTGCCACGGTTCCCGAGTACCACATCCGGACAGCCAGGCGTGCGACGTTGGGTGCCAAAGCAAGCAGGAAAAACCGCTTAACCTCAGAATCTTGAGCCGGCGACCCGCTTTTCGTGTTCCTGGACGGGCTTTCAAGAACAGCACGCATCCGGTCCAGATTTTCTTTGCTTGGCGCCTTGAAGAGTTCGGCAAAGTGTTCTTCGAGTACCGAGTTTCCCTCACTCCAAAAGACAGCAGTTGCGTCGCCTATCTGCAAGCGGTGCTTCGGAGAGGCGAGAAGCATATTGAGCGCTGTGGTGTACGCAAACTCCGCCTGTTTGCCGATCGGGGCGTTATGCCCCTGGGTCTTCCCGTACGAGCAGAAGGCGTGCTGGGCAAACGAAACGAGCGGCGCCCCCGAAGGCAGGACACCCCACACGCCCTGGACGGCCGTGTGCAGTCGGATCGGGGTCACACGGGCACCCGTGACCAGGCACGTTTGCCCCGCACCGGGCAACTCTTCCGAGCCGGCCGCAAGGGAACGTCTCACCGAAGGGCGCTGACAGACGAGACAGTCGTCGCCCTTAAGCCTGAAGGTGAGGTTATAGCGTTTTCCCTTGATCTCGGCCCAGTCGTCGCACGCCGTTATCTGTCGGTAATCGCCCCTCTCCAGGAAGAGCAGAACGGCTCTGACCCCAGGATCCCGGACCGGATCCGGAAACCTCTGCTTGATCAGATCGATGAAGCATTGCTGCCGTTCTTTGGCCTGCTCGGCCAATTTACGCGCATGCTTCGGCAGGCCCTCTTTGGGGTGGGCAAGTACATAGGAGGGGTTGTCCCAGAAGAGGTTGGCCGACACGCCACTGGTCTTTTTTGCCCCTTTCGGCACCAGGAAGAGGCTGCCGTGTCTTTCCCCGGGGTCGCCGATCCGGGTGTCTTGCACCGCCACGACCGTCCCTTCAGGATCGAGTACGATTACAAAGGGAATCCTCTTCCATTCGAATCCCTCAAGCGCAACCGCTGCGACAGATTCCTCGACCATCCGCTCATGGAAACGTGCAAGTGCCTGCAGGATCATGGCATCCCCTTCCTGCCCGCCGGGGCGGGAACCTTCAGCCTTCCCTCAAAAAGCGACGCCTGGAAAAAATATGGCACGGCGGATGCTCCGTCAAAGCTTACGTCGTGCAGCATGTAGCCGAGTTCCCGCGTTTCGCGGATCGGCTTGGGGAGCGGCTTGTCACCCGGGATCAGTTCAAAGTCGGCGGCAAATTCCCGGCAACCAAGATAGGGGCGGTGGAAACTCTGGCCCTTGTGCGCCCGGCGTTGAAACATCTCCTCGAACTTGATTATGCCGTCGCCATGCCGTGCCTGCTCCGTCAGCAACAACCGGGCGTGGATGGTGTACGCCACGTTGCGCAGGAGAAGCGCCGACCTTTGCTGGCGCTGCGCTTCGATGAAAAGTTGCGGCTTATGGCAGGACATGGTGGAACCGACCTCGTTGCGCCGAACCGATTGCCAGGCGATCGGCTCCAGCACGTCGATCTGCGTCACCTGCCAGCGCATGGCGGGCTTCCAGAATATGGCCTCCAGAATGCCGCGCGCCGCGGACGGGGTCATGACTTCATAGGAGACCCGCTCGACCTTCAACTCCGGTCGCGTGAAACAGGCATTTTTACCCCAGACCTTGAGCCGCAGTACGCGGCCTTCTCTTGTCGTAGCGTCCATAGAGTCCCCAAGCCCTTCAGGTAACCTTGTGCCGGGCCGGTCACCTGATCTTCCTCCTAGTCGTGGTACTCCTTCCAGGTCAGCCCGGTTGTCGCGTTGAATTTAGTCATGCTGTCTGCGTCCATCATGCTGCCGGTGAAGGCGGATTCGTCTTCCCAGAGGATCGCCCCCCGCATGAGAACTTTTGCAATTACCGTTTTGCCGGAAACGCTCTTTCTGCCAAGCGGCTTCAGTCTCCTTTTGCCGTTCGCATCCAAGAGCTCCAAGGTGAAGTTCGCTTCTGCAGGCTGCCCCTCCTCGGTTTCCGCAATCAGGATGTAGACCCCTTCAGCCGCCTTCTCGACTACCGCCTCCCTTGATTGCTCCGCCGTCCTGACGATTATCGGGTTCAGCTTTTGCGTGCGACGCGACTCGGCTCGGGTCGGCAACCTGTTTCTACGGGACTTCGGGTAGTCGCGGAACAGGAACGTGATTTTTACGGCACTTTCTCCCACGACGATGAGTTTCAGGTCGCCGCGCAAAGAAGGGATAACGAGCCCCTTTGGCTCAGGCGACGTTGTGGCTGCTTTGAGGTCGGGCGTTGCTGCGGGGCGCTCTTTGGCCGCCGGCTGTTGTACCGCAGCTATTTTAGCGGTTGGCCGATCCGGCACTTTGGCAGGGAGTGCCCGCACAGCCGGCGCCGTTTTGATCGGTGCGCCAGGCCGAACGGTGGACGTTTCCGCCCGAGCTGCTGCCGGCTTGGCTTGCTGTTGCGCTGTTTCGACCGGCAGCGTCTTCGGCTGGACCGGTTCAGACACGGGCTTTTTCCGGACCCTGTCCTCGCCGGATTTCCCTGCTGCCGGCGCAACGCCTTTTAGGCTCGGCACCTGCCGCAGCTGCGCCGCAGCTTGCGGTCCTTCATGGCTTTCCAGCCGTTTCGCCACCTCTTCCTGCGCAGCCACCTCCCTCTTTGCCACGGCAGATGGCTCGACAGGCGCCATAGCTGCTGCAAGCGGCGCTGCCTCCTGGCGCGGCCGTTGAGGCTCGATCTTTTGCTGAGGCGTCCCCTCTCCCTCCGAAGGGTTAGGGTGAGGGCGCTGGTCCGCACTCTTTGTCGGTGTTACTTTTTCAGCGCCTCGCCCGGCAGGCTGGTGCGGTCTTTCCTTAGTGACGCTGGCGGCGCTCGGCGCAGCGATTCGCACCGGTGGCGCCGGCTCCTGGCGGCTCAAAGCCACCCTGACCATAGGCAAATCTTCGGGGCTCTCTTCCCCAGCGGCCTCCCCGGCAGGGGGCTCCACTCCGGCCTGGACGGCCGGAACCACCTCCGGAAGTCGGGCTGGTTCGTCCAGGTCAGCTTCCGCGCCTGTCCGGTCGACATCATCATGAGCAGGAATCGATCGATCCTGGTCCAAACCCGGCGCCGGCGCCTCTGTCGGTACGGAGGACGCCGAGAGCCAGAGCACCTTGAAACTGGCAACGTTGCCGGTGACCGGCAGCGATGCCGAGGTCGAAGCAAGCACGATAAACAGCAAGCCATGGAAGGCCAACGAAACAACGAGAGCCCCCGCGCCATCAAACCTGTCCGCCCTTCTCATGAGCCATACATACTCTTCCATACACCCTCGGTGGTTCAGGGAGGCTCGTTTCTTTAAAGCGCGAGATGTTCGGGCAGGAAGAGCCGCAAGCCGATAGTCCCGATAACGCATCTCGGGTCGTAATCGAGCCGGCTGGAACCCACATCTCCTTTAGCGGCGTAGACCCCCCTGATGTCTGCAGAAAGGGCGATGCCTCGTGTGATGAAATAGTCGATACCTACGTTGACATGCCCCCCGACCGTCCAGCTCAAATCGAACTTGTCACCGTTATTGTTGTCCAATTCCCCTGTGATGACGTCCACACCCGCGCCGATATAGGGGACCAGGCGGCTGTCCGGGGTAAGACGATATTGCAGGCCGAGCGCGATATCGGTCATCGAGACCTCGCCGACCTTGACCCCCGACTGTCTCACCCCGAGCGAGGCTGCATGCGTTACATCCAGTTCGCCGGCCAGGTGCCTGGAAAAGCCGTAGATGAGGCCGCCACCGTAGGCCAGGCCGTTTTTGGTCTCCGAGGTCGCTTCGATAAATGCGTCCTTAAGTGGCACCAGCGCGCCGGCCTTCAGCGTCACCCCGAACCTGCCGTCCATGCCGTCGGCGAGTGCGGGCCCAACTGCCAGGAAAAGTGCGGCAACGGTTAAGAAGATCGTTTTGAACATGCTCCCCCCTATGATATGCGAACAAGAAAATCTGCAGTGCAGGCGCCTCTCTTCCCTGAAGCTGGTTCAACCGGAGTGGAACCTACTTGGACAGTTCATTCTTCACATTGGCTAAAAAGCCGCCGTAGGAAAATACCGGTGGGTCGGGAAGCCCCGCGATGGTTGTCGTTGCCCGGTAGATGAGGGAACAGCTGTTTTCCGAACCGACACCCGGCGTAGCCATCAGGACAACCGCATTGAAGATCCCTTTGCCGTTGTCGTCTGTGGTGACCGTTTGCAGGGAACCAGCCTCGGGGCTGTCGATGTAGGCGCTGCACCCCTCCCCGCCCATGACACTGTAGATGCCGACCGCAACAGGTTGCCGGGGTATCGGAGTACCGTTACTGTCGAGTACCTGGAAAGGGACCAGCTGCACGATTCCCGTGAAGGGCTGGCTGGCGGGATCCACGTTAGTCAGGCTAACAGCCAACTGGTTCAGGGTACCGTCCGGGTCGGTGGGCAGCTTCGAGGTGAGGAAGCTGATCACGTTTCCGGCGCTGCGCACGATCTTGAAGATGGCGACCGAGGTCACCAGTTGCTCATGTAACGTGGCGGACGCCTTGATTATGATGTCGTAGCTGGAAGTGGAATTGCTCGGAAGGCTTTCCGCTTTCAGGAAGTTTATGGCCTTGCCGCTCGAATCCGTTGTCACGAGGGGGGTGGTAACGCTAACCGGCGCAAGGGGGTCGACTTTTTCGAATGTCACCTCCTGGTTGGCGATCGGATTCCCGTCGCTGTCCGAAAGCAGCGCCGTGGCTATCACGGTGCTGCCAGGCCCAACGGTGCTCCCGCTCCCAGATGCCCCGACTGCACTTAGCGTGAGCTTGTACGAGATCTTGCCGGCAGCTGTGGTTGTGATGTTGCCGAACACGCCGGTATTGGGAGTGTTGGCGCTGGTGCTCGCCGTCGAGAACGGGTCGGCGGAATTGCTGCCGCCACTGCCGCAACCGGCTAAGACCAGCGTAATAAGCGACACGAGAAGCAAGGCCGTCCTGTACATGTTTCGCATAACCCCTCCAAAGGTATTCCAACTGTCGATCACAAAGATTAAGCCGGTGCCTGTAGCGCTCCGGGCGGCCTACTTGTGCAGCATCCCGTATATTTTGTAAAATGCGGGAACGAGCATCACCACCATCAATGCGGGGAACACGCAAAAGGTCAGAGGGAAGAGCATCTTCACGCCTGTCTTGGCGGCCCTTTCCTCGGCAAGCTGTTTCCTTTTAACCCGCAGGGAATCGGCATAGCTTCGCATGGTCTTACCCATGCTGGTACCGAACTTCTCGGTCTGAATCATCATGGTGACAAAGGAGTTGATGTCCTCCACCGTGGTTCTTTCAGCCAGCCCCCGCAACGCCTCAAAGCGGGCCCGACCGGCTCGAACCTCCAGGGTGACCGTGTTGATCTCCTTGATAAGCGGATTCTTCTTGTCCTGGTAGTGTTCCACCGTCTTTATCAAGGCAGCATCGAGACTGAGACCTGCTTCGACGCAGACCGTCAGCAGATCGAGCACATCGGGAAGCGAGTGGAAGATCTCGGTCTTGCGCATCGTGGCACGCCGGTCCAGCCACATGGTCGGCAAGAGATATCCGCCGACAGCCAAGGCGAACAAGATCAGCATCGAGAGATTGTTCCCGGTCTTCGCGTGAGGCAGAACGTACAGAACCAGGTAGCCGGCAGGAAGGGCCAAGGCCAGAAAAAGCTTCCCCCCCAAAAATATGTACACGCTCTCCTTTCTGAAACCGGCGGCGGTAATCGTGCTGCGGTAGGTGCGCAGATCCCCCGCCCCGACCCGGAGCTTGCCCCCCAGCTCGGCAAGCAGCAGCTGCCATCTGCTCCGGACCGGCACCAACTCCGGTTTTTCCGCCGCCTGTTCGGCCACTAAGCTCTCGACCCGCTTCCTGACGGCATCGCGCCTGCTCAACATAGGGTACAGGGTGGCACCGATCAGGAGCGCGAGGCTTGCAAATATCAACAACGTGATGAGCGTGAGCACGTCTCCCCCCTATATCCTGATATTTACGATCTTCCTGATCACAAGGAAGCCGACGGCCTGCGCTACTGCCGCTGCGACAAGGCTTAACCGACACTCAGGCACCGTGAAAAATACATCCATGTACTTGGGATTTTTAAGGTTGAACACGACAAAGACCGCCACAGGCAGGGCCAGCAGCACATATCCCGACATGCGTCCTTCGGCCGTATAGGTTCGCACCTGACGCCGGACTTGCAGACGGGACCTGACGGTCTCGGCGAGCTTTTCCAATACTTCGGCCAGACTACCTCCGCTTTCACTGTTTACCCTCACTATTGTCAGAAAGAAGTGCAGATCCATACTCTCGATCTTTCCTGCCATGGCACCGAGAGCCTCGGTTATTCTCATGCCCAGTTGCTGCTGTTCGTAAGCCTCCCTGAAAAGGCCGCCGGTGGGCTGCGGCACCTCGCGGCCGATGAGTTCAACGGCCGCAGCCAAGGAATGTCCGGCCCGCAGCGAGCGGGCTATCATAGTAAGCGCATCCGGCAACTGCTCTTCAAACTTGACCTGACGGCGCTTCTTGCAATGGGTCAGGTATACGATGGGCAGACAGCCGACCGCCGTCATGGCAGCGATTGCGACAAGCGGTTTGCCGAACCAGAGAAAAACGGAGAAGAAGACGGAAACGGATGTCAACGCCAGGGCCACCACAAACAACGGCGGACTGAGGGAGGTGCCGGAATGCGCCATGAGGTTTTCCAGCCGTTTCAGTAACGGGAACCGGAAAACGATCTGTCGAAAGGGGTGCTCTTCCCGGAGCAAGCGCCCGGGGGCATCAACCGAAACGGCTTCTGGTAGCCCGTCGCTTTCCAGACGCTGGAGCCTGCGCTTCAATGCCGAGCCCGGAGAGAGCCAGAGGGCCGTCGCGAGGAAATACAGTGCCAGGATGCCGATTAATACCGAGCAGAAAATAACAGCTGGAATCATGATCGCCCCCTGGTTTCATAGATGTCATCCGGTAGAGTCACGCCGAACATCTTGAAGCGCTCAGCGCAACGCGGCCTCACGCCGCAGGCCTTGAACTCACCCACGACACAACCTTCGCGGGTGACGCCCCGCTGCACAAAGGCGCAAATGTCCTGCATGACGATGGTATCGCCCTCCATACCGGTGATTTCCGCAAGCTTGACCACCTTTCGGGTCCCGTCGGAGAAGCGCACCAGATGTATGACGAGATTGATGGCGGAGCTGATCTGCTCCTTTATGGCGCGATCCGGCAGATCGAGCCCGGCCATCATCACCATGGTCGACAGGCGCATCATGGCGTCCCGTACCGAATTGGCGTGAATGGTGGATATGGATCCGTCATGGCCGGTGTTCATGGCCTGCAGCATGTCCAGCGCCTCGCCGCCCCGTACCTCCCCGAGGATGATCCGGTTGGGGCGCATGCGCAGGGCGTTTCTCACCAGGTCGCGCTGGGTCACCTCGCCGCTGCCTTCGATGTTCGACGGACGCGTTTCCAACCGGACTACGTGATCCTGCTCCAGTTGGAGTTCCGCCGAATCCTCGATGGTGATGATGCGCTCCTCGGCGGGGATGTAGTGCGAGATGACGTTGAGCAGCGTCGTCTTGCCAGTCCCGGTCCCGCCACAGATCAGGATGTTGAGGCGCGACTGCACCGCGGCTTCGATGATGGTGGCCATCCGCAGATCGATCGAGCCCGAGGCCAGCATGTCTTTCATCTTCAGCGTCTCCAGACCGAAACGCCGGATGGAGAGCGCCGGGCCGTCGATGGCAAGCGGCGGTATGATGGCGTTGACGCGGGAACCGTCGGGCAGCCTGGCGTCCACGTAGGGAGCGGATTCGTCGATCCTGCGCCCTACCCTGGTCACGATCCGCTCGATGATCTGCATGAGATGGTTGTTGTCCCTAAAGACGATGTCAGTCTTCTCCAGCTTGCCGAAGCGCTCCACATAGGTACTGTGGTAGTTGTTGACCAGTATGTCGGAGATGTCCGGAGACATGAGGAGCGGTTCGAGGGGGCCCAGGCCGAAGGTTTCATGCTGCACCTCGACGACGAGCCGCTCCTTTTCCTGCCTGCTCAACGGGACCCCCTGCTCGGCTATCAGCATTTCGATGACCACGCCGATTTCGTTGGCAAGTTCTCCGCTGCGCAGCATGTCGAGCTTGGACAGGTCGATCCGCTCGATCAGCTGCCGGTGGATGCCGGTTTTCAACTCCTGAAACGACGCGAGGCCTTTGCCGTCGGATCGGCTCTCCTCGGATCCAAAGAAACCAGCCATTTCACCCCCCCTTTTGTGCTGCCGTTCTACGTGATGCGGTCAACCCCTGCAGCAGGCGATCCGTCATTTCTTCCGTTGCCCGGACGATGGGCGAGCGCGGAAAGCTGCGCACCAGGGGTTCCCCCCGAGCCGTCGAGCTGGTCGCTTCTGCGTAGACGTTTGGCAGAGTCGCAAAAACTTTGGTGTTCAGAACCTTCTCTGCAGAGGCCAAGGAGATGTCACCCTTTGGCTGGAATCTGTTGACCACGAGCTTCACGCGATCCGGTCCGAGAGCCAACGCGTCCAGGGTAGCCAGATAGAGCTTGGCGTTTTTAAGGCCCGGGAGGCTAAGCACCGTGGCATACAGGACCTGGTCGCAGTCAAGGAAAAGAGCCCGGTTGCTCGGCGAGAGTTGCCCGCCGGTGTCCACGACGGTGTAGCTGAAAAGGCCCTTGAGTACCGCCAGCAGCTTATGAACCAGTTCCGGCTGCAGCACGTTAGGATCGACGAGCCTCGCCGGGCCGGGCAGGACGTGGAGCCCCGAGGAGTGCGCCACCATGAGGCTCTTAAGCAGGCTGCCGTCCAGGTCGGCGCTTCTCGACATGACGTCGGCCAGGGTGTAGCGCGGGGAGAGGTCCAGGCAGGTCGCAACGTCCGCCGTCAACAGGTTCAGGTCGACCAGCGCTACTTTCTCTCCCCTGCTTTGCAGCGTCGCAGCCAGGTTGGCGGCAATCGTGGTTGTTCCGACGCCTCCTGCCGGGTTATAGACAGCAATGGCGCGCCCTTTTTGAACGACGCCTCGCTGATGCAGCCTCGTTACCTTTTTGACCGCATCGACCAACTCGACGGCGTTGACCGGTTTGGTGAGGTACTCGCCGGCTCCGGCCCGGATCAGGCGCAGAATCCAGTCGGGGTTCTTCTGGTCGCAGGTAACGAACACGGCGCTTTGAGGGGACCGCGAGATAATGGCCGAGGTTTCCTTGGCACCCCGGGCTATCTCGCGCACGTCCAAAATGACGATTTGCGGCTGACTCTCCTCGATTCTGCGCATACCATCCTCGAAATTCGCCGAAGCGAGGATTTCCAGGTTGTTGCCGAAGGTACCGAGGATTCCGGCAACCTCTTGGCGCGCGTGGCTGTCGCTGTCGATGATGGCCAATGATAGGTTTGGCATAGGGTTAGCTTCCCTTTGATGGTCAAGATACGGGTGATGGAACATCGACGCCACGCAGGCCTTACTCTAGGATTTGGCTCATTGCTACTGGACCAGGCTCGGCCGGGCACCGGTCATCGCGCTGCTTTCGGAACAGGCAACGCAGGTGATCGAGCTGATGACGATCTCAGTCTCGCCGCCGTCGCAGACATGCTTGGGTGCTGTGATCCCGGAGCAGGCGTTACCGTCGCCGCTACCGCAAGCCCTGCTGATGACGATCCTCGCATAGCCCCAAACTGCCTGTGGAGCTGGCTGGGCCGAAGGGTTGTCCTTTTCCGACACGGGAACGATGACGGTCCACGTGGAGACGCTGCCGTCTTCGGCGTAGGCCTTGTTGACCCTGTCGTACTCGGGATCGTAGAAGTCGTTTTCCACGCCTTTAAATAGCGAGTTATCGATCCCGTTGGTGGTATAGATGCTCTCCCCACAGACGTCCACGTCCGGCAGTTTGCTCTTGGGACAGATAAAGTCCTTCAGTACGTCACTGGCGTTGGTCGAGCTATCCAGCAGGCTGGTCCAGGCCATGTTGTCGTTCTTTGAGGATAGTATCTGCTCTCCGGTATGGGCGGGGTCGCAGGTGTCGTTGCCGAGCATAATGTAAAACCCTGCCTTCGGGGCCCGCTGCGCGATAGCTCCCGTCAAAGTCCCCACCTGCGCCCAGCTCGGGGCTACCACCTTGGCGAAAAAGAGGTCCACGGGACCGCCTATCGAGGATCCGCCTGCATCCGCGCTACCCGTCCTTCTGGCTCTGACCTGCACCGCGTTGATAGGCGCGCGGTCCACGCTATAGCGGGGAGATGCGGTCGGATTCCAGTTTCCGACGGTAACGTCGTTGCTGGCAGACAGGACGTTCGTTCCATCGGACGAGATTTCCACATCCTTGGTGGCAGCCAGGTTTTTGCTGGCAAACCTCACCGCCTCGTTTCTGGCCCCCGTCTGGTTGGCGAAGCCCGACAGTCTGGATGCGCCTGCCAGCGCGGCCGAGTCCGCTGCGTTTTGCAGTTGGCCGCGGGTCACGTACATGTAGCCGACATCGATGGCTAGCCCCAGAAAGGCACAAAAGACCAGCATCAGTATCGCCGTGTAGACAAGGGCCAGTCCCTTCTGATTGTTAAGTGGCGTTAGTCGCCCAGCGGCATCCATTGGTACTCCTTCTGCTGTTCTGGGGTAAGCGTCTGGTCGGTCGGCAGTTCCGGCTCGAGCCCTGCGGGAAGCGGCACGTTAATCCTGGGGGTGATGAAAAACACCAGTTCCTTCTGTCGTAGATCGTCCTGGGTCGACCGGAACAGCGCCCCGAGGATCGGGATGTCACCCAACAGGGGAATCTTCGACATGGTCTTCAGGGTCTCTTCCTGGAGCAAGCCGGCCAGGACCAGGCTCTCGCCGTCTCGTAGCTGCACGTCGGTCCTGATCTCGCGGGTGTCTATGATCGGATAGCCGTTGACGGCAAGGTTTCCGGATATGCTGCTCACCTCGGCGGGGTCTATGGTCAGGGAGATCAGGCCGTTTTCCAGCACCACCGGCTTGAAGTTGAGCTTCACCCCCACATCTATGTACTCGATGGTTGTCCCGGAAATGGCCCCGACT
>Ga0079306_1000164_pt1 | contig 78398 bp, 73 predicted proteins | sample Methanotroph_Enr_FD_79181 | JGI IMG/M metagenome (GOLD analysis project Ga0079306, IMG submission 79181) | Enriched soil microbial communities from Old Woman Creek wetland in Ohio, USA - Methanotroph_Enrichment_5 | ecosystem: Environmental > Terrestrial > Soil > Wetlands | place: USA: Ohio... | reverse complement strand
TGCGATCACGATTCCATCCACCTACAATGGATTACCGGTGACCGAAATCGGTGACTATGCTTTTGAGGGCTGTCCGCTTGTGCAAAGCATCACGATTCCGGATAGCATTACCAGTATTGGCATCGGCGCGTTCAAATCCTGTTTTAGTCTTACCACCTTGAATCTTCCTGACCATCTGACAACCATTGAAGCCGAGACTTTTTATAACTGTAATTCCTTAACGAGCATAACGCTACCCGCGACGATCACGAGCATCGGAATGAATGCTTTCACGAATTGCACTCGTTTAGATAACGTCGTCATCCCAGAAGGCGTACTGACGATTGGAACCATGGCGTTCGCCGCCTGTGAAGCGTTAGATACGATCACGATTCCTTCAAGTGTCACCAGCTTTGGGAAGCAAGTCTTTACTGGAAGCCGTTGGTTGATCAATCAGCAAGCCATTAACCCATTAGTCGTCGTCAATCACATTTTAATCGATGCCTTCACGGTGACCGCAGCGAGCGTTGAGATTCCCGAAGGCGTGACCCGCATTGTCGATAATGCTTTTGCCAATAACTTGACCATGACTTCTGTCACGCTCCCGTCGACGTTGTTGACGATCGGCGAACAAGCTTTCTTTGGCTGCGGAAACTTAGCATCCATCAATATTCCTTCTGGCGTCACCAGCATCGGCAAACAAGCTTTCTATCAATGTTATGAACTACCGAACGTCACGCTTCCCAGTGGCATGACGATCATTGAACAACAGACTTTCTACGATTGTCATAAAATAACGATGGTCGTCATTCCGGAGAGCGTAACAAGTATCGGCATCGGCGCATTCGGTGACTGTAGCGCTTTAAGCAGCATCACGATTCCCGGTAGCGTGACGAGCATCGGCGACAAAGCCTTTGAGAATACCGCATGGTTAAATACTCAACAAGGCCTCGACCCGTTAGTGATCGTGAATCACATCCTTATTGATGGAATGGCAAAGACAGGTCCGGTGACTGTTCCCAGCGGAACAATAAAAATTGCCGGTTCCGCCTTCAAGATTAACGGCAGCATCACGACCCTCTCGCTTCCGGAGGGGCTGACGGAAATAGGGGGTAGCGCGTTTGACGGCAGCAGCATCACGAGCATCAATATCCCAACAAGTGTAACAACGATCGGCATTTGGGCGTTCTCAAGTTGTCTATCCCTTCCCACCCTCACTTTACCGGAAAGTATTACGACAATTAGCGATTCGATGTTCATTTACGGCGCCTTTACCAGCATCGTCCTTCCCAGCACGCTCACGTCTATTGGCGTTGGCGCCTTTTACTATTGCCAAAATTTGACTTCAATCATTATCCCTTCTGGCGTGACCTATCTCGGCTATGGCGCGTTTAATGAATGCATTCAACTTACCAGCGTCGTGATTCCCGCCAGCCTCACAAGTATTGATGACCTTGCCTTCTACGGCTGTACGGCCTTAGCGACAGTGTTTTACATGGGGGACGAGACGCAGTGGGGCGCAATGAACTTTAACCTTCACAATGAAAATCTCACAGGAGCCACCCGTTATTACTACAGCACGGAAAACTCTGTCGGTCATTGGCGGTATGTTGGTGGCGTGCCGACACCGTGGTAATCTAGAAAAGTTCAAAGACTTTGTTTTGTTTCAATGAAAGGCTGTCTTGTTGACAAATAAAAACGAGAACTGCTAGAATGACAATGCAAGAGCAATCTTGCTTATGTTTGCGCAACATGGCGCACAGGCAGTTCACGGCTGCAACCTCCGTAATACCATGCGGCGGAAATACCGAGGATAACAGGTTCCTCGGTTTTTTATTTACCGAACAGTGGATTGATGTTGGGATTCTGTTCTTCTCGGTCTTTTCTTAACGCTTAAAGACATTTGAAGCTATCTCGAATATAATGAAGGTACCTATTCGCCTTACGAAAGAAGGATTCCCGATGGAAAAAAATATTGTCTTAGAAAAGAATTTGCCGTTAGATTATAATATCGCTCTCCTCATTGACGCGGAGAACATCTCCTCCGAATACATCAGTTACATTATCGATGAAGCCAATAAGTTCGGATCGATTACCTACCGCCGCGTCTATGGAGACTGGACCACGGACTTATTAAAGCCCTGGAAACCCAGATGTATTGAATATAGCTTAACTCCCGTACAGCAATATGCTTATGTGACGGGAAAGAATGTTTCTGACTTTACGCTGATTATCGATGCCATGGATATTCTCTATAAAGGCAAAGTGGATTGTTTCTGCTTGGTGAGCAGCGACAGCGACTTCACCAAACTCGTAACGCGTTTAAAAGAAGACAAGATGATGGTTATCGGCATGGGTGAAACCAAAACCCCGACCTCGCTCGTCAACTCCTGCGAACAGTTCATCTATCTCGATAAGATCAGAAACTTAGCCGCGCCGAAGAAGTTCAAACCGAAACCAGCGGTGGTCCCCGGTATTCCCGGCGAAGTGAAAGTCAAAGAACCCGTCTATGAGAACAGCATCACTCCGGTGGAAGACATCATCGCCTATCTCGAATCCGTGGTCAGCGAAAACGCCGAGAATGACGGCTGGGTCTATTGGTCTTTGGCCAATAACCTCCTCAGCAAGAAATACCCGGGTTTCAATCCCCGTAACTACGGGAAGAACATCCGGCCGATCCACTTCTTTGAAGCCAAAGGATTTAACTTTAAAAAAGAAGGCACGCTGGTGTATATCCGCCTCGCGGAGAAAAAGAAGGAATAACGAATAGAAGCAGTCTCTCGGGACTGCTTTTTTTCATCTTTCCCTTTTTTTGTTATCTTGTATAATGATAATGTAAAATAGAGTTACCTTTTATAAGGAGAATCGATGAATAAGGATAGAGAATACGCGAAATCCATGATGATTTTATTCTATGGGTTATTCTTTTTTTCCTTTTTCGCATGTCTTTCATTCCTGATTATCAATATCGTGATTGTCCTCACTCCTATTGAATGTTTTGATGGTCTCATTGCCTTTATTAACGCCTTTTGGAGCTTTTGGGGTTGTCTCCTTTCTTTTATCTTCGCCGTTATCGGCATGCGATATGAGAACAAGTACATCGACAAGGAAGATTACGACGTCGCCGTCCATAAAATTCGGGCGAACCTTGTGACCATGTTTTGCAGTATTCTCGTGATTGCCGGCGTCGGTATCAGCATCTTTAGTGGCATCCATGTCACTTCCTACCAAGAAAAAAGAGTCTACACCCGTGAACGATGGCTGAATGGCGATGCAGAGCGGCGTGGCGAAATCGTCAGCAGTTTTTTGTGGCAATTTAATTTACGTTCTCTCGATAGAGAAGAAGTCGACTATTACCTTGGAACGCCTGACGTTGTGAGCGAATACCACTATACCTATGACCTAGGCTATGGCATGGGATGCCTTAGCATCGATCCTTCGATGCTGGATATCGAATTTTCCGCGACTGATCAAGTGGTGGATTATCATATCTGGAGCACTTAATTTGATGAGTTGCAGTCTTTTATCCTGATGTTTGCTTGTGGAGTAGGAAAATCATGAACAGAGAAAAAACAAAGCAGAAACGGATGATGCATTTCTTTTATGCATTATTTGATATTGTTCTTGTTTTCCACTGCGCGCTTCCGTTACTCGCCATCATAATTTTCTGGACTTCGTTGGAACGGTTTTCGGCCTTTTTGTGGGGTATCGTCTTCTTCTATTTTGGTTTCTTGGGCATCCTTGTTTCCTTGATCTTTCTTTTCCTTGCGAGACGCTCCGAAGAAAAGTACCTTGGTCCAGAGGACAATCCCGCCATCCTAAAGAAAGTTCAAAAAAGCCAACGGATGGTCCTGGGCTGTGTGGGAGCGATTGCTTTAGCGGGGATTGGAACCTATACCGGGCTTCGAACTCATTATTATCTTGAAACGGTGATTTTCACTAGGGAAAAATGGCTGGCCGGAGGTCAGAGCGAACGCTGGCATATGCTCAATAGTTTCATACGACAACATCATCCACTTTCTCTCAACAAGGAACAAGTCGATTATTACTTGGGAACGCCGGATGTTGAAGAAGAGAGGGAGTATATCTATTACGTCAGGGATTATGTCCATGCTTATTACCCTTATTCGTTTACACTCACCTTTGGAATGACCTATGACGTCATTAGTTGGAGTTGCCAGACAGGTATTTTTTCGCCGACATAGTAGATTATTGAAATAATGACAAATAAAAAAGGGACTGAGCCCATCGGAGTTGATCTGGCATTGTCCCTTTTTATAAACGTTAAGCAGTGTTGCTGTCTGCTTAGGTTATAAGATTTCTACTTCCGCTAAATAACATTTAACGGGGTATTGTCTGTCTTTGACGCTGACGATAAAGTCTTTGACGTTATCCTTGACGATCTTCTTGATGATATATTTCTTTTCATCTTTACTATCGGAAAGGTTCTTGTAGATTTCGCGTTCTTCGACCTTGTCTTCAATCCGGAAGCGGAGGTTACCGCGGCGGGAGTTGTAGACACCGAAGAACATCTTGGGAAGCAAGAACTTCACTTCGGTTGACTGGAACTGCGTGGCTTGCATCTCGAAACTCTTGTTGATTTCTTCTTGGAGCTTCATCTCAGTGATCTTTTCGTCGGTTTTATCGGCGAGATTCTGGAAAAAGCCTTTCTTTTCTTCAATCATGGTATCTTCTTTCTATATACGGCCTTAAGCGAACCTAAAGACACGTATATGCGGATAGTTATTTAGAACAGTTGGATATCGGCAAAATAACATTTGACCGGATATTCTTTATCCCGGACTTTAACGATGTAATCGGATACGTCGTTCTTCAGGATTTCGTGAATCATGTACTTGCGGTCGTCATTCTTGTCAGTCAAGTTGATGTAGACCTCGCGTTCATTCACTTTGTCGCCGGCACGGAAGCGTAACTGGTGGGTTTCCGGGCTATAGATGCCATAGAAACGTTTGTAACCAAGAAAGCGCCTCTCAGTGGATTTATACTGGGCGGCCTGAATTTCGAAGCTATCGCTGATCGCGGCCTTTAAGACACGTTCAGCCTTTTTCTCTTCACTCATGTTGATGTTCCTCCTTTCAGGGTGGAATTTTATAAATGTGTTCGCATGCAGCCATGCGGTAATGATCTGGTTTGAAGGTCCATAGTGTTTTTCATAATATTTCAAATTAGATACACTATTTACCTTTATATGACAACTATATCATTAAAAAGCATAAAAAGATATAGTAACGACATATTTGCATAAATGAGCATAGTCCAAACAAAAAAAACCGCGTAGGAACGATTTCGTGGATGGGAGTGATTACGCTTCAAGCGGCATCTCGTGAGAATAAACAATCTTCACAAACCGCTCAAGTATAAAAAAAGGGACTGAACTCACACGGGGTTCAATCCCTATGATGGAAGGGCTAAGGCAGAGCAAAAAATGAATGTTTCTTTCAGTAATAATCATTTAAATTAATGGATTTTCTATGTCTATTTTAAATGGTTTTTGAGAGATAAAAGGATGTTACTGGCAATAGTACGGATTCTTTCCATCAGGTCATCGCTAAGTTCGTCGCCCTCTCCACGAAGTGCAAGATCCAAGATTGGCAGAATATCAAATATTAAATGGTATTCTTGATTCTCAATCATATTTTTATCACGCATCGTTTCGAGTAAACTCGGCAGTGAAAGTTGAGAAAGGTGATTATACTCTTTTGATTTCATAGTCTTTTCAATCGCATTTTCCGAGAGGATTTGATTAAAATTCTTTTCCAAAATTGCTTTTAAGGTGCTGCCGATTTGCGCTTTGATTAAGATTAACTTGGTGTTTTTATCTGCAAATTCATCGGCTTGCATTGGAATGAACTTGTTGATATCAACCGGAGATCGGTTGTCCTTATTTTCCGTTTGCGTAATCGCCTTTATATCTTTTTCGCTACTGGCAACTGTCGCTTCGACATCTTTTACCGTAAATTCAACGCCATCCTTGGTAATTTTAACGGTTTTAATTTTTAACATAAGTATAATCCAAGGAGCAAATCCTAAAACAAGGATCAGAATTAGGAACGTGTCTATCGTGATTTGTTTAAAACCTTGCAATGTGATGAGGGTGAGTGTCGAAATCGTGAACAGAACGCATAAAGTGAGAATCAATTTTTCTTTATTCGCTTCTCTTTTTGCTTTCGAAACCGTTGTTTTCTTTTTGGTTTCCGCACCTGACGCTTTGTTCTTTTCCGGATGATTTTCTGTATTCAGTACCATAAGCTACGCCTTTCTATTAATAGACTCTTCCATGAGTCTAAATAATTAATGTGATTTTCTATGTTCATTCCGCATCTGATTTGATGCCCAAAAATATAATCCTGGTTAAACCTAAAAAAACCGCAAGAAGCTTTTGTGGTAAAGCGCCATCCCGTTCAATTATGTGAAGGTTATCTTGAATTGGCATTATGATCATAAATGATTTAATTACCGTGCCGTATATAAAATCCTTTCCTTTTTACAATCGGACATTCGTAGTTGTGACTTTGTTAATTATCATTATACTATAAAAACGCCAAAATGTTTTTTTGGATTAACTATCCGTGAGTTGAACATAACCTGAAGTTGATTGGCGAGAAGGGGTTCATCCTAATCCATTCTTGGTTTCATTTGAGGTAATTTCAAGTTTCGTTTGCGGTGGATGCCGTATTAGAACTTGCCGTGTTTTCATAGAAGCGCCACAAAAATTTGGACACAATTCGATTTTTTATCAAAAAGCGGAGAAAATGGGATTTTAAATCGTCTTATTATATGAAGGGTAAATTTTATTCCCTTTCTTTTTGCGATTTCCTTTCAGTAGACAAGACTCGACAGAAAGGATTTATTTATGATTGAATTTGAAGTTATCAAGGTGAGATTGAGTGACGCTCACCCGACGCCTGCCCATTGCCGGGACATCCGGGCTTTCATGGTGCGCGGCGGGAACGTTCTATTCAGGGAGCAGGTATTTGACATGATCAAGACGGGATGGTATCGGTTTTATGTCCAGAAAGGTTCCACGCAATCAGAACTGGTGGGATTCTCTATTGGCATCGAGCATTACGTCCGAACGGCCAATGACGAAACCCCGGAGGATGTTCTCCTTCATCTTCCGACGTTTTGACCTGTTCCCACGCCTATTTTCGTTTGCTATATCAAGTAGTGGCATTCGTTCCTTATCTTTGCTCTATAAATTGGTTAATGTTTGACTCAAGCCGTATATTCTGGTCCACGTTTTTTTAAGCATAATTTGATTGCTAACCAAGTTCCGGAAGCGATTTGTAAAGCCTCGGAAACGCAGAAGATAATCATAAGAATATTGAGAATGACTGTCTGCGAGGCAGTGCTTAAAAAAGAACCTAATAAATAACTAATCGACATGGCGCTGACAACGAAGAGAAGAAATGAGGCGTACATGCTGATAGAAGTCGCCAAGATGAACCGCTTAAGCGTTTTTGTCTTTCGGCTGATTATGATAAATATGATGGATCCGATAATAGAAAATGGAAGAAACTCAATCATCGATAACCCGAGGCTATGGGCATCAAAACTGTTTTCTAAGTCATAGGCGAGATAGATAACCAAGGTAGCGATAATCGGGACGAGACACAAAGCCACGCCGATTACCAAAAATAGATTCATCTTTGATTTAATTACTTTCATAACGGTTCCTACCTTTCATTCGTCTTGTTTTTTTATCTCAGTCAGTACTCGCGTTTCGCCGAGTGGTAAGTCATATCGCGACCTATTCTTTTTGTATAGAAAGTTAGAATTCGGATACATTTATCATATCGCAACAAATGCCACATGCATACATGCGAATAGTTCGTAAAACGCATTAAGACTATTGTTATTTCAAAAAAACATTCCTATATAATTAAGTGAATCAATCGTCGCATCACACATTAAATAAAGAAAAGAGGCCGTCTTATGGAACCCATCTATGTCTTTGTTTATGGAACGTTAAAAAAAGGAAAGTCACGGAATTATGTCTTTGAGCATCATCGTTATTTAGGAACGGCGACGGTTCAGGGTCTTGACATGTATGATTTATTTTCTTTTCCCGGAGTAATCAAGGGAAGCGGCTCTGTCGCGGGGGAAGTCTATCATATTGCTCCAGCGGTCTTAACGCTCCTGGACCGTATCGAAAGCTATCCTGATTTTTATACGCGGGACTTGGTCGATGCCCATCTTGAAGATGGTAGCGTGGTCAAGACTTGGGTCTATATCCTTAAAGATACCTGGTACGCACGCGAGCATAAGAAGATAGTTGGAGAACCCGCTGTATGGAACCGTTAGTCTGGTATGTGTCGTATGGCTCTAATCTACGGTTAGCCCGCTTTACGGTTTATATCAAGGGTGGTTCTTTTGAAGGCGCCGGGCCTTATGCCGGGGCCAAGAACAAGACGATGCCGACGAAGAACGAACCCTTCAGTATTCCTTTTTCTATCTTCTTTATGAAACGGTCCATCACATGGGGTGGTGGTGGTGTCGCTTTCCTTGATGTCTCTAAACCCGGCTTTGCTTATGGACGAGCGTATTTAATCACTAAAGAACAATTTGATGACGTGAGAATGCAGGAAGGCTGTTATTACTATCCGGATGAGATTAACCTTGGGGAATATAAGGGATATCCTGCGATGACTTTCACTGATAAACATAAACAAAAAAGGATGCTTCCTTCAGAAGCGTATCTTAATGTAATCAAATCCGGGATCCGTGAGACGTATCCTCAGTTAAGCGAAGAAACGATAACTAAATATCTTGCGGATGCTTTAGACTATAAATAGCCTGCATCAAAAGGAGAATATCTATGGAAACTTGGTTGATCCCGGCATCCCCTATGATTTTTAAGTATAAAGAGGCTTTTCATGAGGACGGTTATATTGACTGGGCACAGCACAATAACTATTCACTAGGAGATATTGTCTATCTCTATGTTTCAGCCCCAGAGAAACAAATAGAATTTAAATGTATTATTCAAAAGGTAAATCTTACAAATTCTCAGGCCACCATTAAAGAAAAATACTGGGTTGATAAGAGTGCCTTTCGTCGAGCACTAGAAAAGAACCGCTATATCAGAATTCATCTGTTAAAGGAATTATCTGGCGACATTTTTACTTACGAATATTTAATTAGGCATGGATATCTAAAGGGCTCTGTAAGAGGTCCTCAAAGGGTTTTCGGGAATTTTGAGGCGTTTCTTGAAGCTCATTCAAAACAATAGATTCTGTAGGGCTTTTTGCATAATAGTTGTTATTCTGCCAGTTCGATTTTTGTCACAGAGATTAATTCACTTTTATTGAATAGACAGTCGTAGTGGTAGGGTCTATCATCACTCAGCACTGTCGGTAAGAAGAAACGGATATTATAGGCAACGCCTAAGTTCTTCTCATCATTGATCCAGGATATCTTCCGCCACTCAAGAATTCCTTCTTTCGTGGACTTAGGGGTCTCATAAACAAAGTCATCTGGTAATTCGATATAGAAGATGTATAGCCCGCGCGAGGCGGCTTTAAAGTCGCTATTCCAACTAAGCGTGCCGCGGAAGTGGATTTGTTCCTTGGTCACGGTGATTCCGGTCTCTTCCTCGATCTCGCGGATGATGCAGTCGAGAGGAGATTCATCAGGGTCACGTTTGCCGCCCACGCCATTCCACATGCCTTGCCACGGATTCTTAATACGATTCAGCATCAGGATTTCGTCTTTGCGTTTGAGAAACGCTAATGTATATAGATAATTTTGTTCCATAAGTACCCCGATTTTTCGATTTAGAAAGGCGGATTTATGCTAGCATATGATCGAAAAGATAACAATCATCTAGGTGGGAAAGCTTATTGGGATTTGAAATGGTTTGTGTGCGACCTATAATATATTCATGAGGGTATGAAAAATAATGGCTAAACGTACACCTGAAGCTATTTCGTTCAATATGAGTCGTATCAAGAGCAAAGATACGAAGATAGAGCTCATGTTAAGAAAAGAACTATGGGCGCGTGGTTTCCGGTATAGAAAAAATGTGCGAGGAATCCCGGGAACTCCCGATATTGTTTTCAAAAAACAAAAAATCGCAATCTTCTGTGACAGTGAATTTTGGCATGGCTATAATTGGGAAGAAAGCAAGTTAGTCTACGTGGAACGAAATCAAAAAAGTTGGCTCGAAAAAATATGTAAAAACATTGATCGGGACTTACGCATTAACAAAATACTTTTTGATCAGGGATGGTTTGTCTTACGATTTTGGGGAAAAGAAATCCAAAAAAACACTTTTCGGGTTTTAAACGAAATAATGGAAACATATTTTGATAGAAATGCAGGATTGAAATAATAACAATGGAATTTTATTCGAGATCGCCATTTTCAGAGCTCGTTATTCTGGAATCGATATCTTGCATAAATAGTAATAGAACAATAACCCCGGTTATAATATCGAACAAGTTTTAGATTTCAATATCATACTTATGATATAATCCAATATATTGGAAACCAGTAAATTTAAGCCACCATCGAAAAACAAAACAAGGTTGGCTGTATTTTTTAGAGAACAAAACATATAGGAGAAGCAAAAATGACAAAGGATAAGAAAAAAGACATTAAAACTTTGCGCGTTTTTGAAGGCTTCGCCGGTTACGGAGGAGGAAGCTTTGCTTTAAAAAGAGTAAAAACAAAGCATCCGAATTTCAATTATGATATTGTTGCCTACTCTGAAATTGATAAATATGCGATGCAGTTGTTCAATCAAAATCATAGACGACCCAATGGCGAATTGATAAAAAATTTTGAGGATATTACCAAAGCGGATCCAAGCAAAAAAGATTTCCCTGATTTCGATTTCTTTATTGGTGGGTTTCCTTGTCAACCTTTCTCTACTGCCGGTATGCAGATGGGGATTAATGATCCATATGGAAGAGGCACTCTTTTCCAACATATTACGCGAATTTGTGGTGCAAAAAAGCCGAAATATATACTGATGGAAAATGTAAAAGGACTCCTATCCAAAAAATTTGATGAAACCAGAAAACAGATGATCGAAGCACTTCGCGACTTGGGTTATGTCGCTGACAAAAATGATCCAAACGAATCTCCTTTAGCTATGGCAGTTTTAAATAGCAAAGACTATGGTATTCCTCAAAATAGAGAACGGGTGTGGATGTTTGCACGACTGGGTGGTTTGCCCAAAGGTTTTTCAATGGTTCCACCGCAGTCCAAAAATAATTTTAAAATGGCTGATTTTTTGGACCCTGAAGGCTATGTTCCCAAGGAATTGTACCTGTCGACGAAGCAGATTGAACATTTAAAAGTAAAACATAACATTAAGAATTTTTATGTTGATACACCTTTGTGTTTAGATATTTATAACAAAAAAATCAAATATGATGGCTATTCAATAACTATAACTATGCCTGAACATAATAGCTTGCGCGTAATTGAAGCACATAAAGACAAAGAAATTGTTAGAAAAATGTCTATAACTGAACAATTTCGCTTGATGGGACTTGAAGGTTTGCATGGCGTAGGTAGATATGTTGATATAGACTTTGCAGGTCATTCATATTGTCAACTTTCGAAAAGAGCTGGTAATGGTTGGGATGTAAATCTTGTTACAATTCTGTTCGAGCATATATTTTCCCAATTAAAAAACATTGATAACGACCTGTTTGATTTTTAAGGAGGGCTTATTATGCCAAAATTCAAAATGAAAATTGATGAAAAATCGTTGTTTTTTGGTCTACACAACGATTATGAACGGGGACAAACTGCAACAGTAAGTACTCCTATTAACCAATCAAAAGATGAGTCAAAATGGCATAAAGATATTATAAAATTATTTTCGAGTGGACTAAATTCCCTTAATCTTCCTGATGTTTTGGTTAATAAGTGCCTAAATAAAACCACATCAAAAGCAAACAGCAAACTATTATATTTTTTCGAATTCAAAAATATTTTTCTCGATGGTATTGCGTTAGAAACATCTTCCTCTTTTGCTATGTACGTTAAAGAAGAAACGGATAATTTAATCAAAAATAAAATTAACAGAATGGTTAATAATACGCACCTCGGCCGGCAAAAATTGCACTATCCGATTACCCTATTACATAAAACAGATCATTACAACGTCGACAATTCTGATGTATTAAATTGTATATTACGACAAAATGGTGGTTTCGCTTTTGTTGTGAGAGGGTTTGAGGTAGATCCCGAAAATAAAAGTTTGAATTTTCTCACTTCATTGATAGCTTTAAAAGGTACATTGTTGTCCAATGTTTTTAAAATCCAAAAAGGAGTCGGAAAGAAGCTCTTAGTAAATGAAATTGATTTAGAAGAACAAGATATTTCACCTGACGGTTTGGTTTTTGTATCAGATTATGAGTGCAAACCAATGACCGAAAACGATTTTGATAAGTTAAGCAAAACTAAAGTGGAAAATGGCAAACACGGAGAACAATACGTTTTTGATAATATTAAGAAATTGATAAATGATTTCATTGACGACATTTATCATACTAGTGAAATATATCCAATGTCACCTTACGATATTGAATACATAGAAAACGGGGTTAAAAAATATCTCGAAGTGAAAGCAACTTCTGGAACAACAGAGGTTTTTAATATGTCCAGTGGTGAAATCAAATTTATGGAGAAATATAAAGAAAATTACACACTTATTCTCGTTACTGAAGTTAACAGCCAGTTTCCAAAAGTAAAAAAATACGATTGTGACAAAATATTGGCAATGCGTAAAGTTCATCCGTTGACCCGGTTTTATCCGCAATAATTTTTTTAAAAAAAGTGGAGCTTTTCAAAAACCTTTCTTTTGCGAGCTTGAGTAAAAAAAGTTTCTTGCTAGGCCGGAGTGAATGGAATTTCTATTAGGTGATTGTTTTCCCAATTAATCAAGAATCGTTGTGTTATTCCAGCGTGCTTATCAAGTTCAAAATACTAGCTTATAACGCTTATTCCTTCTGTCGTTATCTGTCGTGCAATCTCCGCAATTTCCTTGACTGATTCCTTCATTCCGTTCTCAATCCAACGACTGATAATGCCTAAATAGCCATAGAGAATACCCGAGTAGAAATACTCGAGTTTTTCTTTGTCGACTTTCGGGTTCACCATGACAGTGACTTGGACAAATTTCTCATGACCAAGCGCAAATATCTTTTTCATGAAACTGGGGTCAGAGTTCTTGACGAGAAGAATCTCACACATTTCGATATGACGTGAGATGAAGTTGAAAATCTCTAAGTAAATAGAGTTGGATAAGGCGATTAGGTCATACGAGGAATTGTTTAATAACCTGTTAAGGTCATCAAGCATCTCTTGTTCAACCTTTTCAAGTAGGTCATAGACATCCAAATAATGGAAATAAAACGTGCTCCGGTTGATGTCTGCGGAAGCACATAGTTCCTTGACTGAAATGTCCTTGATTGGCTTGTCTTTGAGTAAAGCTAAAAAGGCATCTTTAATGATTTTCTTGGTGACACGGATACGGTGGTCTTCTTTTTCCATTGGCATAATTGGGTCTCCTATCCAACATAATGGGCAACGTTTGTATACTTATGTGACTAAATGGTGTTGCATGACTGGATGAGTCTCGGAAAATAAAGAATATAATATTAGTGTAGCATAAACCAACAGAGTGTGGGATATGTTCACAGCGTGTTAACAATAGGAAGTGAAGTTTATGACCAAGATTTATGTAGTAACAGGTGCATACGGACACCTTGGAAACGTTGTGGTCCGTGATTTACTTGCGGCCAAACAAAAAGTCAGAGCGCTAGTCCTTCCAAATGACCATAATGACATGTTCGTGAACATGCCTGTCGAACTATATCGTGGCGATATCACGAACAAGGATACAATTCGTGGTCTTTTTGAGCATACTTCTGACGAAGAACTCTATGTCATCCATTGCGCCGGGATTATTTCCATTTACGGAAAGTATTCTCCGGTGATGTATAACGTGAACGTTAACGGCACTAAGAACATGGTGGATCTCTCCATCGAATACGGAGTGAAACGGTTCTTATATGTGAGCTCAGTCCACGCATTAAAAGAACTTAAGCATGGAAACTCGATTTCCGAGCAAACCCATTTTGATCCAACGCAAGTCAAAGGCGCCTATGCGAAAACAAAAGCTGAAGCCACTCAGTATGTTTTAGACCATGCCGATAAACTTGATTTAGTAGTTGTACATCCTTCAGGCATTATTGGCGCTTATGACTTCTATAACAGCAATACCAATCAATTATTTGAATCTTACTTAAATGGTGGTATGAGAATCATCATCAAAGGCGGATATGATTTCGTTGATGTCCGCGATGTTTCCTCTGGTATCCTTGCCGCGATGGACAAAGGACGTTCCGGAGAATGCTACATCTTATCTTCTAAATACTCGACCGTTAAAGAAATGTTCGATATTTTAGCCAAGATGGGAAACGTCAAGAAAATTAAAGTAGTCTTACCTCTTTGGATTCCAAAGTTGATTGCTCCAATCATGGAACGGCATTATAAGAGAACAAAACAAGTGCCGTTATTTACGAGCTACTCTCTTTACACCGTGAAATCCAATAGCGCCTACAGCCATGAAAAAGCCACACGCGAAATAGGTTATCAACCAAGAGACCTTATGGAAACCATGCAATCTATCTTTGAGTGGATCGATAATAAGAGAGTCAACAAACTTACCATTAAAATTGTCTAAATATTTGTTCAGTCTACAACGGACGCTAAAATCATATTTTTTATATTGGATTATTTTTTTGATAACTATATATTTATTATAATATATTAATATTTATTATATAAAAACAGATACTTTCCAACTATTACTTTTCCTATTCTTTAATATAGTCAAAATTATAGAAGTGAATATGATTTTAGCGTCCGTTGTAGACTGAACACTTTTTCGTTTTTCGATCGTATTTTTCCGAATGCTTCGTGATGACGAAAACATTTGTTATAATTAGGACACACAACTCTAAGGATAGAGCGCAAATCAATGAGAGGAATAACAAAATGCTGACAAATATCGTTTTGAAAAAATTAGTGCTGTCGGTTGCCTTTGCTTTCGTATCAACGATGACACTAGCCTCATGTAAGACAACCGCCTCCAGTTCTTCTTTTAGTGAACTCTCGAGTTCCTTGTCGTCAGAGGAAAGCTCGTCATCTTCCGCTGACGTTACAAGCGAAATCCTCATGCCGCTCATCCATTTCAATGTGACCCTACCGATTGATTTACCCACCGGAGCCCACGTCTCCATGGCGGGTACCTTTAACAGCTGGAATCCGGTGAGTCCGGATTACATATTGACCCAAGTCGAAGCCAGACATTATGCATTCTCATTAGAATTAGGTTATGAATACATTGATACCTCGATTCAATACAAATACGCTCTTATACTTGAAGGACAAAGCGATAATGGCTGGACCAACGTCGAAGGTTCTTCCACAGGCGGAGAAATCGGTAACCGTAACTATCTTGTAACCACAGGAGAACAAACCGTGAATGATACGATTGCCGCTTTTAAAAACAATACCGGTTTGACTTCGCTCACCCGCGGAAAACTGGAGAAAGTCACCTTGACGATGACCCAGTATGCCGATCAAAGAACCAGGACGATCCGTATCTGGACACCGGATGGTTATGATCCTTTAGATACGTCAAAGAAATACCCGGTTATGTATATGCATGACGGACAGAATCTCTTTGATTCCTATACCTCCTTTTCCGGAGAATGGAAAGTCGATGAATCGATTGGCATCATGATGGATAACGGCTACGCCGGTACCATCGTGGTTGGTATCGATAATAGTTCAGACAGACTCAACGAATATTCCCCGGTGTGGACCGTTGCCTCTGCGTATACGACGAATATCACGAACCCCTCCGGAGATAAATACGCCGCGTTTATCGTCGACACGGTCAAACCCTATGTTGATGGTCACTTCAATACGAACCCAAGCCGTGAAACCACCGGTGTCGGCGGTTCATCTATGGGAGGCGTCATTTCCTTCTATATGGCCATGGAATATCCGGAAGTATTTGGGTATGCCTTATTATTCTCTACCGCGATGCAAGTCTATGCGGACCTCACCACTGAGAACTACATTGCCAGCAAAGACTTTAGTAATACGGCAATGCTGCCGAAGCTCTATATTTATGCCGGAGGCACGGCAACCAGTCCTCATCCATCCGGTGAATCGGTCTTAACCAAATATATCGCCATCATGCATGATTCTTTAGTGGCAAATAGTTATCCGGATACGCTCATCAATACCAGAAACGACACGGCTAAAACACATAGCGAATCCGCTTGGTCAATCCTCTTCCCGATTGGCTATTCATGGCTGGTGGGACTTTCAACCTAGTTTATGTAAATCGACTAAATAATGACTTGATTAGAGTCAAAGAGAATAGAAAAGAGGGAAAGCATGGACTATTGGTCAATCCAAGGCGATCAGCTGACGAAGTTCGATAAAGCCACGGGCCCGGCTCCTCTTTTTGCTTTCCTTGAAACTGAAGTCGCTCCTTTAATCGAGAACCTGGATATATCACTCGTAGGCGTTAAAGACATCATCAATAAAAGTAGCTTTTCTATGAACGTCCTTAATAAACTTAAGGACTTTTATTATCCGGACTGGAAAGTGGTCGGATGTTACTTATACGCGGATGATTACTCGATCCAATCCATTATTCTTTCCACCCGTGACGAATGGAATAACGAATACCGTATTACCGTGAACGCGGTTTGCCGTGATTGTGCCTTCCAAGTGGAATTCGTCAACTTCGGAAACACCGGAAAGAACTTCACGCCCGCAAATAACTATTCTAAAGAACTGAAACTGGTTTCTGATAAATACGAAGCGATGCTGCCGCCGAAACCGGTCGTTGTTGAAAAACCCAAACCTGTCATGGCCCCGGTGGTCGAAGACAACCGTTACTTTGACTTCTCGTACCAGGGACAATACGTGTTTAGAAGCCATATGGGACCCGCAGAACTCTTCCGGGCGGTTTCTATGCTGGTGAAGAGTTTTGAAGACAAGGGACTTGATTACTTGAGTAATTCCATAGGGAATGACATGAATGTGGTTCCTTTAGATATACAGCAATCGATCCTTCACTTCTTAAAGAGTAAATGGTTAGTGGAAGCTTGTGTCCTGAATGAATACCTGTCTTTAGAGAACATCTTGCTATTTAACAAGACCAACGATAAGTACCACCTACTTATAAATAAGTACGGCAAGATTATTTATATCATTGACTGTGAAATAGAATATGGCGATGTCATTAACGAAACGGATGACGTCTATCATAAGGTGAACGCCCTCTTTGGGATTGTCTCCAAGAAAGAAATCGTTCCGGAAGTCGTTCGCGTGGTCGAGAAGCCTGTGGTCGTGACTACGCCGACCAAGGTCGTGCCACCGCTGACAATCGTCTCGGAAAAACCAGTCGTCAAACCAGTACCGGTTACTAAACCTAAAGCCCCACCGGTGGTCAAAGAAGAAAATCCATATGCCGAGTGGTATGCCATATTTAAGAATAAATACATTCTCATTATCGGAGCCTCTGAAGTGGGTTCAGATAATATCAGGCATATATGCGTAAACCTAGGCTTTAACCGTAATAACATCATGATCTATAACGACTATGAGAAATTACCCAATAAGGATTTCACCTTTCTTAAAGGACAGAAAGCGAAATACTGCGGGATTGTCCTAGGCGCAGTCCCCCACAGCGTCATGGGAAAAGGGAGCTATGCTTCAATTTCCGATATGATGGCCGGCGAAGAAAACTATCCCTTTATGGTGGAAGCCAACACGGTGACAAACCGTAAAGAACCAAAGATTACTTCCACCTCTTTAAAGAGCGCCCTCAACGAAATCATACGGAATGAGATTAGAACCAACCCTTTATTAAACTAAACATAATGGTATCGGAGAAAATAGAAATACAACGATGAACATTCTCCGTATCCTGGTAGAAAAAAGTGCCGTAGTTTGCTTCAAAAACCTGTCTTAAAAAACACGTTTAAACCTTGGGCTTTCCCAGGGCTTAAACTTTTTTCTTTTTTATCGTCTTTTCATGGTAAAATATAAATATAGAAGCCCACAGTCATCATCATCAATTATTTGGAGGCAGGAGGTAGCCCCATGATTTTCTTACTTGATGTTACATCGACGGTTATATTAATCATTTCATGCGTTCTCTTGGCCCTTGCCATGGTCCTTTTCATCATCCATCTCATCCGTGATATCAGCAGCGATGTCGGCGATGACAAGATTGAACCTTTACTTCAGACCATCACTAACGCGCTCATCGTACGTGACCTCGTGGTCAGCACACAACTGAAGCAGCGTCACATCGACTTTGTTCTCATTCATCCGCATGGCATCTTTATCATTGAGAACAACCATTACGAAGGGGAGATTCATCAATCCGAAACCAAGATTATCCGGATGCATATCTTTGCCTATGGTCAAGTCAAGCACCACATCTATAACCCGATTAAAGAAAATGAAGGCCATATACTGGCTGTCCAGACACTCTTGAGCCCCCTCGGGATATTTCGCCCACACGGGATTGTTATCTCACACGCCAACGGCCAGCTGTTCGTTCAAGCCAATCAGAAAGCATTGCTAATCCCCTGTCCGATCAAAACCTATATCGCCACGCACATCATCGAGAAGCTTTCTAAAGCCCAGATGAAAAAGATTTATGATTTACTCATCGAAGTCAAAATCAAAGGCTTAGTCAGTCGCGACGAACCACAACAATAAAGATAAATACCCATCGTGAAAATCGTTCAATCTTCGAGTGAATCAAAAGGTTGAACTTTTTTCGTTATTCATTTTGTAGCGTGCTAAAATACTAATAGTTATTTATTCTTCACCGCCATGATGACTACGTGGCAGGAGGTTCATATGATTACCTTACTTAATGTCACGTCCACCGTTATCCTCATTGTCGCCAGCGTTCTTCTCTTGGTCGCCTTGGTCTTTTTCATCATTCACCTAATCAAAGATAAAGCCAGTGACGAAGGCAACTATATGATCGATACGTTACTCCAGACCGTTAAAGGCAGCCTTCTCATCCATGACTTGACCATCCTCGTGGACGATAAAGAACACCGCATCGACTTCATCATCATCCATCCGCACGGCATCTTCGTCATCGAGACCAATACCTATGAAGGCGTGATTACCGGCAGAGAAACGAAAACGATGTGGACTGACGTGATGGCGTACGGCAAAGTCAAAAGCCATATCTATAACCCGATCAGGGAAAATGAAAGCCATTTAGCCGCGATCCATGAATTACTCAAACCGATCGGTGATTATAAACTGCAAGGCATCGTCGTCTTCTTAAAGAATGCCCAACTATTTGTCCAAGCCAACGATAAAGCGTTAATCAAGCCCTGCTCGATCAAAGCCTATATCGCCAATAACGTGGTCCAAAAACTGAGCGAGACGCAGATGAAAAAAATCTATGACTTCCTCGTCGAAGCGAAGATCAAAGGCGTCACCACGCCAACTAAAGAATAAAGAAAAATACATAGACGTATTACAAAATGCTTCTCCGTTTGGAGAGGCATTTTTCTTAATAAACGTCGATGGTTTATGACTTTTAGGCACGTGTCTATGGATATTTATTTTGTTATTGCTATGTTATCATGAAATCACGAATAGGAAAAAAATATGAATAACTTTAACAGGACGACCGTCTTCGTTACTAGCGTCTTTTTGCTTTTTTCCGTGTTTGTCGTTTCTGGCGGCATCCAGCCGAATCCAGTGGAAGGCGCACCGCCTGTTTACACCTTGACATTGGACGCCGCTAACGCCCCCGCCATCTCATCTGGAGTGCCTGGCAGCGGGTCCATTGACTACAAAAACTCAGTGACCATCCAATACGAAAATGTTCAAGATACGGAAGGATATCACACCACCATCATCGATGGCGGAAAAATCTATAATGACGCTTCGACCATCATCACGTCGATTTCCGAAATTGTCGCTACTTTCAGCGGTACCGGTGCCCTGGTCATGGGAGCCAACTACCACCGCGAGACCACGATACCGGATGTCACCATGACATCGGAAACGCCGATTGGGCTAGGTGATTATGATTACTTCGAAATAACGGCTCAAGGCGGAGAGGTTCTCCTCACGAGCCTGACGATTACTTATTCTTGCGTGCTGCAAGACCCCGTGCTCAATTATTATTTCCATGGCACATACTATGAATTTGGTTGGGTCACGCGTGATCCTTACACGGTTCAGGTACCTGCGACCTATAACGAACTTCCGGTGACGGGGATCGCGGCCAATGGATTTAATGCCGCGGTATCACTCACCACTGTCATTCTTGATAGCGGCATTACCACGATCGGGAACTCCGCTTTCTATAACTGCCCGAATTTGACCGATGTCACGCTCCCCGATACGTTAACCTATATCGGACAAAACGCTTTCCAGGATTGCCCGCAGATCAGCGTGATTGACTTTCCTTCAACGCTGACCACCATTGATATTGCCGGCTTCAGCGGCACGGCACTCACGAATGTCATTCTCCCCGATGGTTTTACAACCCTTGCCGGTTGGGCCTTCCAAGGCTGCGCCGACCTGATTGACATGGTCATTCCCACGAGTTTGACGACCATCGGCGATTGGGCTTTCAGCAGTTGCGACTCTTTCTCGGAAACGTTCTATCGCGGCGATGCCACGCAGTGGGCCGCAATGACTTTTGGCGATGGAAACACGGCGATTGAATTCAGTACCGTCTACTTCTATAGCGAGACCGATCCGCTAGCCCCCGGTTATTGGTATTATGATGGTGGTTATCCCACGGTCTGGCCATCATAAAGTTTGCTCGTATCTTAACGAAAAAAGCCTAACCTCCACTCACGAGGTTAGGCTTTCTTTTTTCAGGTCATGATTAACTCCAGAGGAAGCTGACGATACGGGTGGAGTAATAGACACTCCAGTTTTCGGCGGTTTCATAGGCCGGAATCGAAGCTTCGGGAACTACGAACCATAAGCCGGTGCGGCTATCCGTTCCGCTACTTTGCCATGGGCCAAAGACGACGGAGTTTCCAAGCACCGGAGGGACCACTGCGTCGATATAGACATGCAGGTAATTCCAAGTGTTCTGGTCAGCGTATCGGAAGGCATCATCGAGAATTAAAGTAATGCCTCTTCCGATATAAATATCCGCGAGGTCGTAGCAGTAGGCAAAGGCTTTCCGGCCGATGGTTTCCACGCTGTCAGGTAAGTCAATCGTCGTCATGTTGCCATAGGAGAACGCTTCTTCGCCGATATAGATAAGGCCATTCTCGAATTCAATTTGTTTAAGGGCGTCCCCACCGGTAATCGAGAAGGCGAATTTTTCGATGCTGAGGACGTTACTTGGGATGACGATCGGGTCACTGTTGACGCCGAGATTTTCTGAGCCATAGAAAGCCATCTCGCCGATATTGGTCACACCGCTACCGAGATCAAGGGTATAAATCGTGCCGCAGGAATCAAAAGCCATTTTACCGATGCTCGTGACGGAATCCGGAATCGTGAGTTCATAGACGGATTCGCAGTCATAGAAAGCTTTGGTGTTAATCGTCGTGAGGAAGGCCGGCAGGATGATGTTCGGCGCGTTGTAATAAGAGGCAAAGGCTTCTTCACCGATACTGAGGACAGGCTTGCCGTTAATCAGATCGGGGATCAATAAGGGAGCGTCTAAATAATCAGAATCGCTATAGTCGGTGATTTTAATCGCGGTCTCATATTCCATGAAATAAAAATGACCTTCGAGCCCGGCGGTTCCCCACCCGGCGTATAACGTCATGTCTTTACTGGGCAAATCACTTTCGAAGTTCCATTCCTGGATGAAAGCGCCAAGGTTGTCTTTAAGCCACCAGCCGTTGAGGGTAAAGCCTCCGTTGAATAGACCGACGGAACTTGGTCTGACGACTTTGTTGGTGAGACCGGAACTGTCGGTCTCAAGGAAAGTTAAGGTTTGGTCGGCGGGCGCGGTGCCACTGCCGCCATTCATGTCAAAGTGAATGGTATAGACGTCTTGGGTCCATACAGCGTACAAAGTGATGCTCGAATCTAGGGTGTCGTTGGCAAAATCCCAATAGACGACGGGGTCGGCACTTGGGGCGAGCGACCATCCTTCGAGGGTATAGCCCGGACGTTTCTCCGGCGTGGGTTCGGTAACGAGCGAACCCGGCGCTAAAGTCTGGCTGGCCGGGGCGTCATAAGCCAAGTAACCATTGAAATCATAGTGCACATAATACTGAGTCACCTGACTCGTGTTATTTTCCGAACTGGCCAAGGAACTGCTATTTCCCGGCGTACAGCCATTCAAAAAGAATACGATGGCGGCAATGATGATGATAAAAAGTAACAAGCCGAGCAGGCCACCACGACGACGTCTACGGAATCTCCACATAATTATCACTTCCAAACCTAGTATATCATCCCAGAAATAGAAATAAATAAGTAATGTGTGAGCGCTTTTATCGCCTTACCTAGTTTTGCATACTAGATATTCTTTCGCGTTTGTGTTAAATTGTGTTGTCGAAAAAGAAAACCCAAAACCACTTGAGTTTAGGAGACGGAATCTATGCCATTAACTAAAAAACAATCGATGGGCGAAGAAATCGCCAATGCCATCTCTCATGGCGCCGGAGCCGTCTTTGGCATCGTCGCTTTAATCCTCATGCTGATCAAGAGCTCTTCCACCTTGGAAGTCATCTCTTCGATCGTCTTCGGATTCGGGATTATCATGCTTTACACGATGAGCACGCTCTACCACGCCTTTAAGAAAGACAGTATCGTCAAGGCAGTATTCAAACGGTTGGACCATTCTTCTGTGTATCTGTTAATCGGGGCGACGTATTCTCCTATCTATATCTTGGTATTAGCCAAACCCCTCGGCTGGATCCTGCTCATCGCTTCATGGGCCGTGATCATTGCCGGGATTGTCCTGAAAGCCACGATCATCAACAAGTTTACGTATGTCCATCTGGCCATGTACTTGATTCTGGGTTGGAGCGGCGTCTTCTTCTTTGGAAGCGTCTATGCGTTCTCCGTTCCGGCGTTCTACTTGATTCTTGCCGGTGGCATTTCTTATACGGTCGGCGTCATCTTCTATGCCCTACGTTTATTCAAGTACTCGCACTTTGTCTGGCACTTATTCGTCATCATCGGCACGGTCCTCCACTTCATCGCCATCTTCTTCTTCCTTTTCTAAAGAAAAGCACCTATAAATCATGAACCCCGAGACGGGTTCTTTTTTTATACAAACCTGGTAGTTTGTCAAAATTATTTACAAACCTAGTTTACGGAACTATAATGCCCTTATTGACTGAGGTAAAAAATCATATGCCGGAAAACATAATCCAGACTCCGAAAAGCGAGCGAGTCCCGCGTCGCGAAAAAATCTTTTATGGTCTTGGCGACATGTCGAGCAACATCATCATCGCCGCGATCAGCATTTACTATTTATACTTCATGGTCACCATCGGCGGCGTGCCCGCCGGCATGGCCGCGCTGGTCTTCCTCGTCACCAAAATCGGCGACGCGGTTACCGACTACTTCATGGGCATCATCAGCGACCGCACCAAGAGTCGGTGGGGCAAACGCCGCGTCTATATGCTCTTCGGCGCTATCCCTTATGGCTTATTCTTCTTTGTCATCTGGCTGGTCCCGTTTCCCGCCGGATCGATTTGGCTGAACTTCTTCTACTACACCTTGGTCTATAACCTATTCTGCACCATCTGGACCGTCGTCTATGTCCCTTATACCGCGCTCACCGCGAATATGACCAAAGACTATGACGAACGTAGTTCCATTACCGGTTATCGTATCGTACTCGCCAATATCGGCCTCATTTTAGGCGCCGGCTTATTTGGTTTCCTTGCCGGCAAAGACAATATGATTTATACCGCGCTCATCAACGCCGGGCAGACCGCGGACAACGCTGTCAAGAATAGCTTCGTCCTGAGCGCCCTCATCTTCGGCGTCCTTGCCGGGGTGATCATGCTGATCTCTGCGCTGGGCACCAAAGAACGCTACGACGATGGCAATGAGCACCGCTATCGCCTACGCCAGACGCTGAAAGAATTATTCAAACTGAAAGAATTCCGCAATACCATGATGTACTACCTTCTCTCGATGGTCGGTTTCGACATCATGATGGCGGTCTTCGTCTGGTTTATCGAGCAATCCATCGGTATCTCGACCGGTATCTCCAGTATTTTTATCGGCTTACCGTTAGTGGTCGGCATCGGCAGCGCCGCCTTCTGGGTCAAGCAATCCGCCAAAAAAGAAAAACATACGGTCTACCGTAATGCCGTGATCATGATCAGTTTTTCTTTACTCCTCTGCTTAATTGTTCCTGACGTGCATGGGAAGATGGGCATCCTGCCCTTTGTCCTTACCGGAAATACGCAACTGATCGCGGCGTTACTGCTTGGCTTTGCTATTCTCTTTGTCGGCTTCGCCATGAGCGCGATCCAAATACTGCCTTGGGCCAGTATCCCCGACGTCATTGAAGTGGATGAATACACCAACGGGCACCGCCGCGAAGGCGCCTACTACGGCATTGTTTCCTTCATGTACAAGATGGCCAGCGGCTTCAGCATCTTCTTTGTCGGCGTCATTCTCCAGTTATTCGGCTATCAGGAAAGCTATGGCGCCCAAGTGGTCGTCCAACCGGAGAGTGCCTTACTTGCCGTCCGCCTTACCATCAGCATCATCCCCGCCCTTATTTTCATTGCTTCGGTCTTCTATGGCTACCGCGCGAACATGGGCCGAGCCACTTTCGAACGCATTAAAAAAGAGTTAGATATACGTCACCAGGCTGCGGCGAATGCCGGAACGGTTAAATAGCCTAACTCTCAGTCAGTTTGTCTCTACAGGGCTTTAAACCCCCTAAAATCAAGAAATTATTAGAATACCACCACGAGGAACATCTTAAAGGGCTCGACCGCTTCGAGTGCATGGGGATGTTCTTTTGGCATCAAGATGGCTTCCCCCGCTTTCACGAGATGGGGAATGCCGTCGATGGTGATCTTGGCGGTACCTTCAAGGATTTGCACTAAGGCGTCGCCCCCGGAGGCATGCGAGGAGATCTCTTCGCCTTTATCGAAAGCGAATAACGTCAGGCTTACGGCTTTATTCTGGGCTAAGGTCTTGCTCACCACTTGACCCGGCAAGTAGGTGACTTGGAAATTAAAAGGCACGACGGTCGCGACATCGAAATTCTTAATTCGTTTATCCATAGGGGTTTCCTCTTTACTCATTTCATTGTAGGGGGAAACGGAAAGAAGGGCAAACGAAGTGATAAGAAAAGTGAAAAAATGAAAAAACCGTGATTATTTGCGGTGAAAAACATGAAAGTCAATGCTTGTTTCAAGAAAAAATATCGACTAACACTTGCATTTATTCTATTTTCGGCTAAAATAAAGTTAGACTTTAGTTTTGCCGGAGGGCGCCATCATGTATATTCAAAGAAATGCCGAGAAAGTAATTCGGGAACTCGTCAAAGAGTACCCTGTCTTGATGGTCTTGGGAGCACGGCAAGTCGGAAAATCGACTTTGCTCAATCATATCAAAGAAGAAAAACGGCTGTACGTCACGCTTGACGACTTTAATGCCCGCAATCTTGCTTTGACCGATCCACTACTCTTTCTACAGACTTATCCTGCCCCAGTCATCATTGACGAATTTCAATATGCTCCTGATTTATTGACGGCCATCAAGTTACAAGTCGATAAACGGGCGCTAAAAAATGAGCATAGTGAGGCTCTATACTGGTTGACCGGATCGCAGACCTTCGCGATGATGAAGCATGTCAGCGAAACGCTCGCCGGCCGTGCGGGCATCATTGACTTATCGTCTTTATCCAAAAGCGAGATTGAAGGCCGCGACGTCGGTGTCTTTCATCCTGCCATTGAACAGTTAAAACAAAGAAGCATCGGCGCCATCAAGAAAGATGTCCACCAGATTTACCAAATGATCTTCAATGGCGGCATGCCAAAACTGATTGCCGAGGACTTGAGTCGCGATGCGTATTATTCCAACTACGTCCGGACTTATGTGGAACGAGACGTCCAACAACTCTCGCAAGTCGGTAATGTCAGCGCTTTTTACAACTTCTTGACGTATACCGCCGCCAGGACTGCACAGACTGTGGATTACGCGACGACCGCTAAAGCCATCGGCGTTTCTGCCCCGACGATCAAACAATGGATTTCGATTCTCGAGCGAAGTGGTCTGATTTATTTGCTCCAACCTTACTTTAACGATATATCCAGCCGATTAGTCAAAGCCCCAAAACTATATTTCATGGATACCGGACTCTGTGCTTGGCTCTGCAAATGGCCAACGCCAGAGACGTTGGAACACGGAGCCATGGATGGTGCTTTTTTTGAAACGTTTGCCGTGAGCGAAATCATCAAGAGTTTCTATAATGCGGGGAAACGTGTCAACCTTTACTACTATCGAGACCGTGATCAAAAAGAGATTGACTTGCTTTATATTGAAGGCAATGATGTCTACCCGATTGAAATCAAGAAAGGCATTTATCCTTCAATGCCGGATAGAAACTTTGATGTGCTCAATAAGTACAAATTGAATATCCAGACCGCCATTGTCTTGTGCATGAGCGAAGAACTTGTCCCGCTCAACAAGAAAGTGTGGTATTGCCCCATTTCGATATTATAAGTGGGTTGACGAGCATTCCAAATGTCGAGTAACGGAGAATAAACTATGATCTTACAAGTCACGAAAGAACAAGCTGGTTTCTTAACTAGGAAAGACCCCATATTGGGCGAACTCATCCAGAAGGTCGGCCTCTTCCATATGGAAGCCAAAGACGATATTTTCATTTCCATCGTCGAATGCATCATCGGCCAGATGCTGTCCGCGAAAGCCGCCGCCACGATCCAGGGCCGCTTTGAGAACGTGGTCGGCCCAGTGACACCAAAAAACATTCTGGCCACCAGCGACGAGGCGATCCGTGCCTGTGGTATCTCCTTTAACAAGATTTCCTATATCAAAGGATTAGCGAAGTCCGTTCATGAAGGCACCACTTCGTTTGATACCTATGCCCGTCTCAGCGATATGGATGTCATCACGGAACTACGGAAAATCAAAGGCGTCGGCCTATGGACCGCGGAGATGATCGCGATGTTCACGCTCGGAAGACTCGATATCTTCAGCTATGACGATGTCGCCCTCAAGAACGGCATCATCAAAATCCATCACCTCAAAAGCATGACGAAAAAACGCTTTGAGACCTATCGGAAACGCTACCACCCTTATGCATCGATCGCTGCCCTGTATTACTACCACGCCAACGACCATTAAGACGTATTTCCTCTACGATAAAAAAACTTGTTTGACCGTTAATGGATTGTGCTACACTAAAAACAACAGGTAAAAACTATGAAAATAATTCAAAAACTATTTATTGGTTTAGCGGTTCTCTCGATTGGTATTTTAATCATCGAAGGCTTTACGATGGATATGGCAGTCATCAATGCCCGTCCAGAACTGTACATTTTCCCATTGATGATTGGTTTCTTTATCGGTCTTGTCGGTGCCGTCGTTCTTGGCATCATTACCCAAAGAAAAGCCAAGCTTGCCAAAAAGCAGCTGGATGAACTGACCAATGGTCCTACGGTCAAGAAACCCAAGACCACTGCTGAAAAAATCGGCGCCTTGGTCGGTGTCCCGATTGGCCTCTGCCTTGGTTTAGGCCTCATTGGCATCATCTTTATCGTCGTCGATGGCGCGGACACCTTTTCATTCCTCGTCCCTTATAAGAATCTTTTCATCGGCATGCTGATTGGCGGCATCGTCCTGCTTGTTATTCTTGGCGTCGGTGGCAGCATGCAGGCCAAACGGGCCAAAGAGAAAGCTGCAGATGCCGCGCGTCTACAAGCCCAGGAAGATTTCGAGAAAGTCAAAGCCAAAGCCGCGGCGATGGGGTTGCCCCGCCCGCCGGTCTTTGTCCGCGTGCCGAATTCCAATAGCGTCATCTGGTTTAAAGACGGTATCATCCACTTCTACTATGATTACACCTCCGATGCGGTTGACGACGTCAATCTCTGTCTCGCCAACGATCCGTGGTTTGTCCGTTACGAAGATATCGTCTGCTATAAACCCGAAGGCAGCGTCAGCACCGAACAGAAATATGATCCTGGCAAGAGCGACCCGCTCGCCGGCATGGGCAGCATGCTTGGCGGCATGATCGGCGGTAACGCCGGACAGATGCTGAAACTCGTCGACTCGGTCGGTACCGGCAAAGGACCCTCGATCCAAACGATTACCCATGACGACCGTAAATGCATGTTCATCTACAAAGATGGTAATGGCATTAAAAAATCAGCCTTCCCCTTTGGCGCTGAAGAGATATTCGACCATCTGATTCCCGAAAAGTCCTTTATCTATCTGCAGTCCAAGAGCATTGAAAGCATGGCCGGCGGCACCGCGAAGATGGGCGCCAATATGGCCGCGATGGCGGCCGTCGTCCCCGTCATGCAGGAAATCATGCACGATGACGAGAAGCAAGATGACATCGAAGCAAAACTCGAGAAACTCGCCCTTCTTTTAGAGAAAAAACTCATCTCCCCGGAAGAATATGAACGCAAGAAGAAAGACTTGCTGAGCAAACTCTAGAGATAGCAGCCTCCATTAAGCCTAAAGCGTCCTCATTGGGCGCTTTTTTCTTTTTCGTAAATTGCCGTCGCGGTTAAAAGAAAGCGTGCTAGAATAAAAACAACAATAAAAGGTGACCCCACATGAAAAAAATCAGAAACATCTTTACCCTTCTTTATTTCATTATTTATCTCGTTTGGCTGGGAATCCTCTTCATCGCCCCGATTTCGCTGGCCTTGAAACCCTATCGGATTTACATCCTGATTCTCTGGATCATCGTTTTCATTATTGCCGCCGCTTTGATTACCATCGAGAATAAAAAAGACAAGAAAATCGAAGACCAATTGAAGGCCTTGAATGGTCCTCCGCAGACCGACGAAGCGAAACAGGTCGCTAAGCAAGATAAAATCATCCGCCTGTGTGGCACCTTTATCGGTATTGCAACGCTGATCGGTTTTATCTCGATTGTCCTCTTGATGATGATTGTCCTCGGAAGAATATCGATCATGGCCGCTTGGCTGAACTTCTTACGTTCCATGGTGACCATCTCATGGGTTCTGCTATTAGCCTCGATTATCGCTGCGGTTGTGGTGATTATAGTCTTTAATACATCCAATAAAAAGAAAGGCATCAAGGTCACGCCGGAAGGCACCGCGATTCCTACGAATAACGCTACTCCATCGACCTATCAGACGCCGATGCAAACTCCGGTGGCCAGCAACACGCCCCAGGAAGATGCCATTAAAGTCCAATCCAAGATTGGTATTTTAGGATTACCGATTCCGCCGGTCTTTCATCCTTTAGCCGACCGACGTGTCGTCTGGCTCAGCGGCGGTCTCGTTTACTTCTACTTTGACTATACTTCCAAAGACCCTGAGGATATTGGCCTGTGCGCCAAATATAATCCGATTAAAGTCCGTTATGAAAGCATTGAAAGCTGGCGGGTTGAACCCTCCACGATCCCAAATGCGGAAGGCTCAGTATGCTTCTACTACAAAGATGCCGGAAACTTAATGAAACTGGAATTCTCGCTGGGCGCCGAAGCGGCACTCAATCAATTGATTCCGGAAAAGGAATATAGCGCTGTCCAAGCAAAACGCGCCCAAGCAGTCGTGACGCAGACACCGGCTGGGATGATTCAGACTATCACGAAGACCGCACCGTCTGTCCAACCAGTCCCAACGCCAGTCGCTCCGGAACCAACTCCCGCTCAACCCGCTCCGGGAAGAACCGCGGCTCAAGAAGCGGCGACGAATGCCCGTGTGCAAGCCCATCTTGAACAAACACAAGCGATGTTCTCGGGTGGTAAAACTCCCATGCTGAACACCCCGCCGCAACCACAGGTCGCTCAATCCGCTCCGGGAAGAACCGCGGCCCAAGAAGCGGCGACGAATGCCCGTGTGCAAGCCCATCTTGAACAGACGCAGGCGATGTTCTCGGGTGGTAAAACTCCCATGCTGAATACCCCGCCGCAACCGCAACCCATCGTCCAACCTGCTCCGCAGCCACAACCGGTGGTTCAACCGGCTCCGGCCCCTGTCCCCGCGGCTCCTAAAGACGATATCGAAACACGCTTACTGAAATTAGCGTCTCTTTTAAACAAAAAGCTGATTACGCAGGAAGAATACGATAAAAAGAGAGCAGAACTTCTCGATAAGTTCTAAATCTTTTCTGAGTGTCAAGCAGTATCGCGGCCTGATGGTTAATCATCTGAATAGAAATTATCCTGAGTATCCCCTATAATGACCCCATAGTCTGTGGAAGAGGTACGTATGATAAGGATGCCCGTCTGCTTTGTCGGTCATGGATCTCCCATGAACGCGATCGAAGAAAACGAATTCACCGAAGGCTGGAAGGCGGTCAGTAAAAAGATCCCGACTCCCAAAGCTATTTTAATGATTTCCGCGCATTGGTATACCCGCGGATCCTTTACCACTGACGCCAAAACGCCAAAAATGATTTATGATATGTATGGGTTTCCAAGTGAACTCTATCAGGTTCAGTATCCATGTCCGGGCTCGCCGGAACTGGCTAAAAAATTACTCGCTCTTTTCAAAGGAAAAGTCAGCATTGACAATCATTGGGGCCTTGACCACGGCGCGTGGTCGGTCCTTGTCCATATGTTTCCCAAACACGATATTCCCGTGGTCCAGCTCAGTATCGACGGAACGCTCGGGATGAATGACCATTATGAAATCGGGCGACAGCTTCAAAGCATGCGCGATGAAGGCATCCTGATCATCGGCAGCGGCAACGTCGTCCATAACCTCCGCCAGGTAGACTGGAACAATATCGGACGCGGCAGTTTATGGGCCGATCGCTTCGACCTCTTCGTCAAAAACGCCATTTTGCATCACGAAACCGATTTGGTCATCCATTATGAAAAGAGTCCCGGCGGCGCTTATGCAGTCCCGACTCCGGATCACTACGCTCCCCTGCTTTATGTTTTAGGAGCCTCGACCCCCGATGACCCAATCCAAGTATTTAACGAAAAAAGAACGATGGGCAGTTTGTCGATGACGTCTTACCTCATCGGCTAAAAAGGAGAACACTTATGAAAGTCGCACGGAGAGTTACTGATTTTATCGGCGGAACGCCTCTGATGGAGTTATCCAATTTTGAACGGAATAATGACCTGCAGGCGCAGATCTTTGCCAAACTCGAAGGGTTTAACCCCGGCGGCGCGGTCAAAGACCGTATCGCGTTCGCCATGGTCGTTGATGCAGAAAAAGCTGGACTGCTTAAACCCGGCTACACGATCATTGAACCGACCAGCGGCAACACTGGCATCGGTCTTGCGATGGTCGCGGCCTCCCGTGGTTATAAAGTCATCCTGACCATGCCTGAGACGATGAGCGTCGAACGCCGCGCCATTCTTAAAGCCTATGGTGCTGAACTGATTTTGACCGAAGGCCCTAAAGGCATGAAGGGAGCGATTGCCAAAGCGGAAGAAATCGCTAAGGGCATGCCCCACTCCTTTATGCCGTCGCAATTTGAAAACCTAGTTAATCCAACCATCCATAAAAAGACCACGGGTCCGGAGATTTGGGCGGATACTGACGGCAAAGTCGATATCTTCGTTGCCGGCGTCGGCACCGGCGGAACGATTACCGGCACAGGCGAATTCCTCAAAGAGAAAAACCCCAATATCAAAATCATCGCCGTTGAGCCGAAAGACTCCCCGATGTTATCGAAAGGCGTGGCTGGCGCTCATAAAATACAGGGCCTCGGCGCAGGTTTTGTCCCTTCCATCCTCAATACCAAGATTTATGACGAAATCATCACCGTTTCCAACGAAGACGCCTTTGCCAGCGGACGCGAACTGGCCCGCCGATGCGGTCTCCTCGTCGGCATTAGTAGCGGCGCCGCTGTCTATGCCGCTAAAGTCGTGGCCCAACGGCCCGAGAATAAAGGCAAAATCATCGTCGTCATCCTTCCGGATACCGGCGAACGTTATCTCTCCACCGCGATGTTCACGTATTAGTCGAAAGCGAAAGTAAAAAAATAGGCCTCCCGACCGATGGGAAGCCTATTTTTATATTATTTATCTATTGCTGTTTTGGTTTGCCGCAGCTCTTGCAGAACTTGGCGTCTTTGTCGTTGGTTGCGTCACACGAACAAGCCCAGGTTTCAAGGGCGGGATTCGGTTTGCCGCAGGCGGTACAGAACTTGGCGTTCTTTTCATTGATCGTTCCACATCCACAGACCCAGTTGCCGACATTGCTCTCGACGGGAGCGGCAGTCGTTGGTAATGGGGCTTGGGCGGGTTGCTGATACTGACCATAGGTTTGCACCGGTAAGTGCGAAGGACCAAAAGTCTGGATACCGTTATTCTGTGGGTACGTGCTTCCCGGTTGTCCGGCATAGCTTGGGCTTCCTAGTTTAGGACCTAAAGTCATGCCTTTTTGGAAGATGGCGCTGATGATATAGAGGACACCGAGGACCATGCCGATGATACCGACATAGTTTAAGGATGATCCGCTATAGACCGGAAGGGTGTTGGCGTAAAACGTAACAGCCCCGGCAATAAGAAAGAAGATACCGGCAACGATTGTCCCGATTTTCTTGTTCCGTTTCGCCATCGCGGTGATGCCGGCAATCAAGAATAAAGGCGCAATCGATAAAAGCGTGATGTTGGCAATGCCGCCGCCCGCTAATAGTCCACCGCCGCCCAATAAATCGTTAATGAGCAGCAAATAGAAGAACCACAGGATGAAAATTAAAAACAAGCTGAAAAGAATACTTAACAGACCAAATAAGCCTCGTAAGGTACGCATACCTTTTCCTCCTATGAAGCCGTATTGGATGATGATGGAAAACCTCAGCTTCTCAGAGGTCCCATACGAGAAAGGTACGTCCCTTTCTAATGATGTTATGATTGACAGTGGGTTCGGTCACCCACTGTGAGTTCCTATTGATTATACAACTGGTTTTGGTTCTTCAGGTTTTGGCGTTTCAGGTTTAGCTTTACCGCAGGCGGTGCAGAACTTAGCTGATTTAGGATTGGCTTGCCCACATTCGCAGGCCCATGTCTCAGTGGCCGGATTCTGCTTGCCGCAGGCTTTGCAGAACTTGGCATCTTTTTCGTTATTGGCGCTACAAGCACATACCCAACCAGGGGCTGGGGCCGGAGCAGCCGGTTGAACCATCTGTGTCGGGATGACCGGATGGACCGCCGCTTGCATCTGCGATTGCTGATATTGGGCGGCTAAACGTTTTTCAACTGCGGATTTCATTCTCATGCCTCTTTGGAAGATACCAGTAAGGATAAAGAACGCCGCGCCGATTAAGTCAATGACGCCAAAGGTAATCGCGATTTGTTCGGGATCAGGCAGGTTAGCCGAACCGAAATAAACGCCCATGATACCGGCGATTAAAAAGAAGACGCCGGCGACGATGGTGGCGATTTTATGCCGTCTGCCGGCGATCGCGACGATCCCGCCGATGAAAAGGAATGGCGGCATCAGGAAGTTGGCAGGCGTTACGGTCAAAGCAAAAGGCTCCCCACCGCTGATGGCGATGAAAAAGTCGACATAGACTAAAGCAAACATGCCAATCAAAATAATACTCGTAAGAATCCCAAAAAGACCAAATAACGTTCGTAATGTTCGCATATACCTTTTCCCCCTATTTGGACGCTTCTATTAATTCTTGGCGGACCTTCTCGGCATCATTCTGAGAACGAAGGGCAAAAGGGGCTGTTTTATCGAGTTCCTTTTGGCACTGAGATATAAATAATGGTTGCTCGACCATCGCGGCGCCGTGGACATGGACGAAGGTCAGGAATACTTTCATGGCCATAGGCGAAGCGAGAATCGGGGCTTGATTGGCGAGCGTGAATTTTTCATCTTTGACCGTGAGCGCGAGTATGGCTTCAACGACTTCTTTGGAATATCCGAGCGTAAAGAGATCGTAAGCATTCATTTTTGTATAAGTGAAGAGACCGTGGAGTAAGGCGATACACATCAAGTCTTCATCATGGAGATAACTGGCGATAAGGACGGCTTCTGAAAAGTAATTTTTAGGATTGCCCTTTTCGGCTGCTAACGGGATGGCGGCGGCAAGCTTTAAGGCTTTACTGAGTTTTCGGTTGATTTTCATGCTCATGGATTCAGTTCCTCCGATAAAATAATAACATAATTGCATTAAAAGCAACTAAACGCGTGAAACCGCTCTTAAACTTTGACGTATTTTGTATTAATATAGTGTCACTAATAGTTCGTCATTATGAACAAATAATGGGAAAAATGGAAAAAGTAATGGAAAAACGACCACCCCTTCCAAAGAAGAAAAAAGATGTTGAAGGCAAGAAGAAAAACGTTCCTCTGCTCATCATTGGCATCGTCTCGCTCATTTTCGATATCCTGCTGGCGCTCCTCTTTTTCTTTTGGCGGTATAATTCCACCCATTTCCTTTACCAGGAGATTTCGCGTATGACCATCACTGACACGACCCTCCCGGAAGGTTATGAGACGACCGGCGAAGTCCACTACAGCGAAGGAACGGACGGATACGTGCAGTTCACCGCCCTCAACCAAAGGTTGGATACGCCCTCTTTCGGAGCCCATCCTTCCTATTATGTCGCGTTCGACGTGACCGCCCTCATCTACTTTTCGGATGAAGCTTATAATCCGACGGTTTCCACGTTCATGGTTACTGGTTATGACAGTGCCAGCCAGCCGATTGAAACAGTCCGTGTGTCGAGTTTCGCGCTGAACGACCTCATCTATATGCATTTCACGACGCCCGACATCGATCATTTTATCTTTTCCCATTCTGGTCCGGCCTGTGCTTTAGATGGAACCACCCAAGCGTTAGCGGGCATCGGGCACATCGTTGTCCTGGTTCCGAGGGAGATATCTTTATGAACATCTTGAAAAAAGCCTATTGCCGTCTTTTCCAAAAAACGCTTTATCTAGCGACCTTCGTACTCGATTTTCGCGAACCCAAGGTCTATTCTGGTCCTGGAACGCTTAAAAAGGTGCCTGCCATTCTTCAAGCGCAGGGGATTGAAAAATTGCTGATTGTCACAGATCCCGGCATTGCCAAACTCGGTTTGATGAACGGAATGCTAGCCTTTCTTGATGAAAGCAAAATCGGCTATGTCATCTATAGCGATACGGTCGCGAATCCGACCATCGATAACATTGAAGCAGCTTTACGGCTTTATAAGGATGCCAAAGCCCAAGGCATCATCGCTTTCGGCGGAGGTTCGCCGATGGACTGCGCGAAAGGCGTCGGGATGCGTGTTGCCCGGCCTCGCAAAACCATCAGCCAGATGCGCGGTTTATTAAAAGTCGGCCGTAAACTTCCTTTCCTCGTTGCCATTCCCACCACTGCCGGCACCGGATCAGAGACCACGCTGGCCGCCGTAGTGACCAACGCCTTGACCCATGAAAAATACGCCGTCAACGATCCGCAGCTCATTCCCCGTGTCGCTATTCTCGACCCCTTGCTCACGATGAAGCTTCCGCCGCATATAACCTCGACGACGGGCATGGATGCCTTAACGCATGCCGTTGAAGCCTATATCGGTCAAAGCAATACGCGGAAAACACGTCACATGGCGGTTACAGCGGTCAAACTTATCCATGACAATCTGCTTCAAGCCTATACGACCCCTGAAGACCTAAAGGCCCGCGAGGCGATGCAAATTGCCGCCTATGATGCCGGAGTAGCCTTTACGCGCGCATATGTCGGTTATGTCCATGCCGTTGCTCATACGCTTGGCGGCATGTATGGCGTCCCGCATGGTTTAGCGAACGCTATCATCCTTCCGTATGTTCTAGAAAAGTTTGGCCGTACGGCCTATCGACCGTTAGCGGAGCTCTCAGACGCCATCAACCTCACTGAGAATAATGCCTCGACTCAAGAAAAAGCTCTGGCTTTCATTGCCTGGATCAAAACGATGAATGACAAAATGGGCATCCCTCCCAAATTCGTGAATGTGATTAAAGCCAAGGATATCCCCCTGCTTGCCAAGCGGGCTCAAAAGGAAGGTGTCCCGCTCTATCCGGTCCCCCGCTTATTCTCACTGAATGACTTTATCGAAATCTATTACGCAATCCAAGATTAAAGAATTGACGCAAAAAAAACGGCCGCGTGTAGCCGTTTTCTTAATTTTTATGTAGAGCGAAGGGGATTAATCGACTTTGAGTGCCCAAACCAGGGAGATGACCCAGCCGACGATCGACCAGCCAAGAAGCAGGTTAAGGATGAAAATCGATAGAATGTTTCGTTGACGGCGGGCTAAAGCAACGAAAGTCGGAATGAAATATACTCCGGCCCCAGCGACCAAACACACAATCATCAAGATGATACCAAGGATACCGATTGGAAAGAACCAAAACATCATATGCGTTCACCTCATTTCCGAGATAATTATGCATCGTATTTTGTAGGAATCAAGAGATATGATAATGACTTTTGTACGTGTAACAAATAAGTGCGTTAGAATCGAGCGAATCGGTCTTTAATCTATGGGCTGAGCGTCCTCAAGCATAAGTTTTGCTATTCTGGCCAAGGCGACCTAGAATAAAAGCAGGAGATGAATATTATGTCAATTTATGAATACAAAGTTAAAGATGCCAAAGGAAACTTGGTAAGCCTCGAACAATACCGCGGCAAAGTCCTTCTTATCGTCAATACGGCGACGGGATGCGGCTTTACGCCCCAATATGGCGGACTCGAAAAACTCTATGAAGAATTTCACGGGCGCGGGCTCGAAATCCTCGACTTCCCCTGCAACCAATTTGCGGGTCAAGCCCCAGGCACGATCGAAGAAATCACCAGTTTCTGCCAACTCAAATACCATACGTCCTTTCCGCAGCTTGCCAAAATCAAAGTGAACGGTAAGGAAGAAGATCCGCTCTATAACTTCCTGAAGAAAGCCCAAAAAGGCGATACAGGCGCACGGATCAGCTGGAACTTCACGAAATTCCTCGTTAACCGTAATGGCGAGGTAGTCAAACGCTTTGCCCCACCGGTCAAACCCGAAGACTTTGCCAAAGACATCAAAGAACTGCTTTAATCCATCAATACACGAAAAGGACCATCTTAAAAAATGGTCTTTTTTTGTTTTTTGCTCAATAATTGTGTTAGTATTTTGCTAAGGTTAAAAACATGAACTTGCATCCCCATACCAAAGTCGAAATCATCGATGCCGAAAAAGGCATAAAAAAAATAACGGTCCACAACGAACGTGGCTTGACCGCGGAGTTTTTGACGTTAGGCGCTTCAATCTATTCCATCAATGTCCCGAACCGGGAAGGCAAATCCGAGAACGTGGTTTTGCAGTATGCCGATCCGAACGAATTCCTTGTCACGAATCAATATTACGGCAAGACCATTGGCCGTACCTGCGGCCGCATCGGCGGCGCCAAATTCCAGATTGGCAAAAAACCCTATACGCTGGAAGCTAATGACGGCGATAACAATCTTCATGCCAGTTCTGAAGGATTCCATACGAAAAACTTTCGGGTGAGAATCCGTCATTTCCGTTTTTCGACCAAGATTATTTTCCGTTATATCAGCCCAGACGGAGAAAATGGCTTTCCGGGGAATCTCCGGTTCTATGTCATTTATACGATTTATCGGTACAACAATGAAATTTTGATTAATTACGACGCCGTGACTGATGCCACCACGCCCGTGAATATCACTAACCACTGCTATTTCAACTTGTCGGGAGATGCCAAGGACACAATTCTTGACCATACTCTCCAAGTAAATGCCCCAAGCTATATCTCAATGAATGAACAGATGATTGGCTATGCGATTATCCCACTGAATCGTACACTCGATTTCCAGACGCCGAAAAAAATCGGCAAAGTGATCAAGAATTCGTTCCTTCAAGACCACACCTGGCGCGGCTATGATCACGGCTATGTCCGTGAGCAGCCTGACAGCGATAAACCCTTTGCGATACTGTATGACGAAAAGTCAGGCCGCGAATTGAAAATCAATACCGATTATCCGTGCCTTAACGTCTATACCGATAACTACTTTTCCGGTAAGAAACTCTCAAGCGGAAAAGATGAAGTCAAATATCAGGCCGTTTGCCTCGAACCGGAATATGTCCCGTTCGCTATCGATCGATATCTCTTGAAACCGCGCGTTCCGTTCCATAAATTCATCCGTTTGACTTTTAAAACACGTTCTAATAGTTAATTTGTCTTGATATTCTTTTTTCTAAAGTCACGATCGGCAAATCATTTACAAACACCGCTTTTCTGCATTTCTTTGGGGTTAACCTCAAACGATTGGAAAAGCGTTTTTTGTTGGTTTTGGGGTTGTTTCGAACAATATGTAAAAATCTCACTAAATTTGAAAAAGCATCTATTTATGACGAAAAAATATGTAACTAACTAATGTAAACCCTTTCAAATATGTTGAAAACACACCAATCTAGAATATAATAAGAATAGAATCGTTCAAACCGAATAACGCTCATAAAAGGAGAAATCATTATGAATTCTGTCCTGACTCACGCTGACCAGTACATTGAGCTCAACCTTCGTGAATGCGGCCGAGAGAAATGCATCCCTGAAAAGTCATTTACTTTTACGGTCAAAAATTACCATTTATTCCATTATGTGGTTGCCGGGGAAGGCACCTTCGAGCTGGCGGGCAAGAAATATCACCTTCATAAGGGAAATATCTTCTATATACCGCCCGGTGAACGTCCCACTTACTATCCGGATCCCCAAGACCCCTGGACCTATCAATGGCTGGGCTTCGATGGCAGCAATGCCAAAAAGTATCTTGAAGAATGCGGCATCAATATCAATAGCCCGATTGCCCATGACCGCAACGACTTTGTCATCAAGGCTTTTTTCGATGGAATCTACGATCGTTACCAGGAAATCGGCTTTTTGGATTTAAAATGCCTTGGACTTTCCTATGAGATGTTTGACCTTTTGATTTCTCTTTCTCCGAAATCAACTGATCAACCGGTATCCGCAAAGGAGCGGATTGTCAAAGGCGGACGCGAATTTATCGCCAATAACTACCAATTTGCCATTACCGTCGACGATATCGCAAATTCCATGGGCGTGACGCCTAACTATTTAGCCAACGTCTTTTCGGAACTCAGCGGCTTATCGCCGAAACGTTATCTGACGAATTTCCGCATGGATAAAGCCTGTTTGCTCTTAAAGACCGGGAAATACAAAATCAAAGATGTCGGTAAAATGGTTGGCTATGATAACCAACTCCACTTCAGCACTGAATTCAAAAAACAATTTGGGATGTCCCCACTCGAGTATGAACACCGAGAAAGCCAATTGGGGTTCGAGGATTTCGAAATATGAGAAAGGCTGTTTGGTTTGTCCTTGGCGCTTTACTCTCCACCACGCTTATCAGCTGCGGAAAGAGCACCGGGGTCCAATTTTCGTATGATGTCGTGAATCCCACGCCCATCATCGGGACAAAAACAAATTCAGAAGCATACGACTACGATTCAATCATCGTTAACAAGATTGATGGAATACGCAGTGACTTTGCTATGGGTGTCGATGCCTCAATGATTTTAAAAGTTGAGGAAAGCGGCGGCGTTTATTATAACCAAGATGGCATCGAGCAAGATGTCTTCCAAATCATGGCTGACCAAGGCGTGAACTTTTTCCGTGTCCGTATCTGGAATAATCCTTTTGACAAATACGGAAATGGCTATGGCGGCGGTGACATGAATACAGACCGCGCGATAGAAATGGCCCTGCGCGCGAAAGCTGCGGGCATGAACATCATGGTTGACCTTCATTACTCGGACTTCTGGGCCGATCCCGATACGCAGACGCTGCCAAGAAAATGGGCAACCTATGATTCCGAGGAACTCGTGAGTGCCGTGGAAACTTTCACCACCGAGGTGCTTAGCCAGTTCAAAACAAGCGGAATTGACGTTGACGCCATTCAAATCGGCAACGAGATCAACGGCGGGATGATGTGGCCTTTAGGCAAAATCGATTGGTCGGATCCTGAACCGGGTTATGACTATTTATCGCGTTTGTTAAAAGCCGGAATTAGTGGAGCCAAAGCCGTAAATAGCGAGATTTATACTGTTATTCACCTGGCCAACGGCGGCTCGAAAGACGAATTCAACGATTTCTTCACCGCTATCGAAGCGCGTGACGTACCCTATGATATCATTGGCGCATCCTATTATCCGTATTATCATGGAAGTCTAGAAGCGCTTCAAGCTAACCTCGACAATATCGCTGTCAAATTTAAGAAACCGGTCATCATCGCTGAGATGAGTTATGGCTTCACGAACGAGAGCACTGCTTTCGCAGCCAATACTTTTTCTTCCGGCATGGAAGAAGCCGGCAAATTCTTGACTAGTCTCCAAGGTCAAGCAACCGCGATTCATGACGTGATTGAAATTTTAAGTAAGGTTCCGAATAACCTTGGTCTTGGCATCTTCTATTGGGAACCCGCATGGCTTCCAGTCGAAGGAGCAGGTTGGGCTACTTCAGTATCTGGACTCGTCACTGTTGATGGTCTTGACACATGGGCAAACCAAGGGTTATTCTCCTATTCCGGAAAGGTTTTGCCGAGTTTTTCAGTCTTTGATAAAGTACGCACATCCACGACCAACGTTACAGAAGTCGCTGAACGCGTACGCACTAATTCGATTGATATCACGCTCAATATGGCTGTGGACGAACAGATGCCGACAACCTATAGTGTAGAGACGAATTTAGACGCTATCCGCCAGATGTCGGTTGAATGGGATAGCGCGGATGTCGCGCAGCTTGATACCATTGGTTCATATACCGTTCATGGTGTCGTAATGACCGTCTATGATGTTATTGCCAATGTGACTGTTATCGAAAACTTTGTCGTTGATCCAGGTTATGAATTACAGGGCGCTACGGATGATCTCCTCGAGCCTTGGATTATTGATTCTGTGACTCCGGCCGGCGAAAAAGTTGTTAAACTGAATAGAAAACCGCAAGACGTAAGAACCGGAACAAGCGATCTTAACTGGTATTTTGGTAGTGAGGACTTCTCTTTCAAAGTTAAACAAACGATTTCATTAGGTATTGGTACGTATGACTTGTCTACTTATATCATGGCCGTCGCTCCGGGTGAATTAGCTCATAGCGAACTATATATTTACGTCAAACTTGCCGATAATACCGTGCTGACGAAAGATATGAAAGATGAAGTAGTTGGTTGGGGAACTCCTGCCAATTATTACAAAGAAGCAAATATTCCTAACATCGTTATTACAGCTACACAAAACGTCGAAATCGGCATTGTCGGAGCCGCTGTTGCCGGTGCGTGGGGACACGTTGACGACTGGACCCTCGTCCGTCAACAAGGTTAATTATGAAAGACACTTTTGTTCTAAATCTTGTCCATCGCCCTGAGCTTGCGCCTGAGTATGCCGAAAAAATAACCGGCCAAGGGCATGCTGAAGATATTAGTAAAAAAGACCTGAGGGATGAATCGCTCGACATTTTTAAGTTACAACAAGAAATTGCCCACAAAAATGGCTTAAAAACAACAATTCAGATGACTTATGCATCGTTATTCAGCGACGAAGCAGTCGCTTTGGCAAAAGAGCACCACCGCCTCTATGGCGATGAAATTGGACTCACTTTACTCGGGCTTCCGTGCAAGGAATTTCGTGAGAAGTACAAGACCAAAGATTTTTGTATTTGGATGTTTTCGTGGAAGGATAAAGTTGCTATCGTTACTGATGTCTTTTCGCTTTTTTACAAAAAGTTCGGTTTCTATCCTGAATCGACTGGTTCTTATTATTTAGACGCGGAATTGATCAATTTCATCAAAGAAAAATACCCATCGGTTAAATGTGCGATAGCTACCTGTTGGGAAGAAGGTCCCAAAGCCTATCATACGACCAACAATAGTTGGTACACCTTTCTCGATGGCGGACCATGGAATCCTTGGATTCCGAGTAAACAGAATACGCATGCCCCGGCAGCCAACCTCAGTGAAGATGATGGGATTGTTGCCATTCCGCACCTCAGCCGTGATTTATTGGCGTGTTTTGATGGCAACGGCAGTAATTTCGGCACGCACCCGCAAAATGTCTTACGTGGCATGATTTATCACGATGGCAAGTATCCTTATCTTTATAACCTTATCGACCAGTATCGTCATTTAGCAAAATACAATAATGGATATAGTTACAATATGATGTTTGTCGGGCCTGGCTGGATGAATAAAAAAGGACGATGGGAAGCCCCATATGAGCTTTTAGTCAAGGCATATGAAGATGGTGTCGCCTATTATGGAAAACTAAAAAAAGAAGGCAAACTGATCGATATGACGATGAGCGAGTTTGCCGACTTTTATCGTAAGAATAAAACCTATGAAGAACCCGAATGCGCTTTGTGGGAAGATATACTTTATGGCGGTGGCAAGCAGCTTTTCTGGTATTCAGATCCCTACTTCCGAACTTGTGTTGACCTGAATCAAGGTGGCGCTTTGATTGACCTTCGTCCCTATGTCGCCAAACTCGTACGACCAGTTGGTATCGGAACAAAACACATTCAGGATGCCTCTTATCCATATTTAGTCCAAGCCCACTATCGTGCCGGTTATTTCACTCATTATGCAGGGGAGGGTACACTAAAATCCGCAAAAGTCGCTTTTGATGGCGAAGAAGTTGATCTAGCCCTTTGCCGAACCCAAGGACACTACCATCAAGAGGGTAAGACTCGGGTTTTAGTGCTCGATCCAGTAGAAATTGAGTTCAAACTACTAACTATTTCCTTACAAACTACTTTCTATTTTGAAGAGGGTAGTTCTGCTATAAAAATCAAGCGCGAAATCGTTGCTTCAAGTGACTCAGAGAAAACGGTTGAAATCAATGAGTATTTGACTGCTTCCTTTGGGACAACGGAATACGCCGAAAATATGACTGGGATTTCCCTTAAAACAAAAGGCACAAAAACGCAGAAAATCTCTTATCAATATAAGTGCCGTGAAGTTATTGAGAATAAGGCCCGACAAGTGGTGGCCGAAGTCCCACAAATTCAAACTATTGTCTCTATGCAATCTGACCATCCGACTGTGGGGTATGTCAAAGAAGGATATGCGTTCTCTCCAATGTTCACGATCGGACTCAAAGCACACCTCAAAGAAAAGGAGGCATTTACATCATGGCTCAAGCTCGAAAAGGTAAACTAAATTACCGTTGCCCAAGTTGCTTTATTCGCGATATCGATATCGATATGTTTTATGACTCCGAAAAAGAAGAATATTACTGCCTTCGCTGCAACTATCATGGCAATGAAGCCGATGTACTTCGCCTTAATGAAATGGCTCGTTTTAGATATAAATTAATCGACACAAGGATAACGAAATACAAAGATGACTTGTTAGTTATGCCAAAGACGAAAAAGAAATAAGAGGGATTTGCAATGGAATTTCAAAAAGCAATCGATGCCGTGAAAAATCAAAAAGGTTTAATTATCAGCCGTATATCGTTAAATACGGTTACTGAGAAAGGTCATTTTGATTATGTCACTAATGTCGATATTGAAATAGAAAAAAACCTGCAAAAAGCACTTAAAACATTCTATCCGTCTATTCCGTTCTGGGGTGAAGAGGGCGTTAAACCTGACCTTCGAGGTGCTTATTGGTTGCTCGATCCAATTGATGGCACGACAAACTATATTCATGACTATAAATGTTCTGTTATCTCACTTGCGCTCGTGAATAAAGGCGATGTCATTTTTGCAGTTATTTACAACCCATATTTAGACGAGCTATTTACGGCCGAAAAAGGCAAAGGAAGTTACTGTAATGGTACGAAAATTTCGGTCTCAAAAAACGGGCTTGAAAACAGTCTGATTTCTTTTGGTACAACCCCTTATGACCGTTACCTTTTCTCACAGCTCACAGAGTTATTAAAAATCATATTTCCTGATGTTCAAGACCTTCGTCGTTCTGGTAGTGCCGCTTATGATCTTGCGTTAGTCGCCAGCGGGCGTACTGATGGTTACTTTGAATTGATACTTAGACCTTGGGATTTTGCTGCAGGAATTTTGCTTGTTAAAGAGGCCGGCGGAAAGGTCACAACCTGCAGTGGAAATATTCTACGTTTTGATACCCCGATTTCAGTGTTGGCGACGAATGGAAAAATACATCCATTTTTAGTGGCAAAAATGAAAGGCGTTTTTCATGACTGATTTTATTAAAGGAATGGACATCTCAAGTTTAACTGAAGTCGAGCTACTCGGCGGTTCTTTTTTCGACAATTATGAAAAAGAGGATTTGTTCACATTGCTAAAAAAATATGGGACCAACTCGATTCGGCTACGGCTTTGGAATTCTCCTTTTGCCACAGATGATTCATCCTATTTAGGCGGCAACTGTGATATTGAAAGTATTCTGAAACTCGCAAAAAGAGCAAAAGCTCAAGAAATGTCGATTCTTTTAGACTTGCATTACTCTGATTTCTGGGCGGATCCCGGAAAACAATTCAAACCAAAAGCATGGACGAACCTGACCGGAGAAAATCTATTAAAGGCTGTCTACGACTATACTTTAGCGACATTGAAACGTTTTAAAGCAAATCATGTGCTTCCGCAATATGTGCAGATAGGTAACGAAATTACCAATGGAATGTTATGGCCAGATGGCAAACTCGAGGCTAGCGTAAATGACGGAACTCGTCTGGGTTATCCGACACTAGCAAAAATATTGCGCGTTGCCATTCGGGCAGTCAAAGAAATATCGCCCGACACCAAAATCGTGCTTCATCTTGAAAGAAGCGGTGACAACGCTGTTTACAGAGAATGGTTCGACAATATTCTTATTAAGGAAAAAGTGAATTGCGATATTATTGGCGTTTCCTATTATGTCTATTGGCATGGCCCATTTGAAGGATTTATACGTAACATCAAAGACGTCCAATCCCGTTACCGCAAGCCGATTATGATTGTCGAAACGAGTTTTGGATTTACTGGCAAAGAATATGACGAAACATTAAAACCGAAGAATTTTGCTGGTCTCGTTATGACAGATACTAAATACGAATCACTCGACAAAAAGCCACCTTATACCTTATCAATCGATGGACAGAACGCATTTATCAAGAAATTATTATCTACCATCGAAGAATTAGGCATTATTGGATTCTATTATTGGGAACCTGCTTGGCTACCTAATGCTGGCTCTTCGTGGGCGAGCAAAGCTGCGATTAAGTATATTCAAGAGAAAAAAGGCATCGGGAACGAGTGGGCTAATCAAGGGTTGTTCGATTACCACGGAAATGTCCTACCTGCCATGAACCTTATTCGAGATTTTAAAAAATAAAGGAGCATACATTATGAAAACAAAAACACTTCTTAAGACATCGCTTCTAGCTGGTCTCACTGGGATGCTACTTGCCTGCGGTGGTGAACCGGTTGCCACTAAAGTTACTCTGACAATCTGGGAGGATGACACCAATATTGAGATGCTTTCCGTGGTCGCCGAGGAGTTTGGCGCATGGTACGCTGAAGCCTATCCGTTGGCTCCGAAAGTTGAAGTGACTTTCGTACCGGAGAGCGAAGGAAAAAGTGTTTCTAACTTAATCTTGGATGGACCTTCTGGAAACGGCCCTGATATCATTGCCTTCGTTCATGATACTTTAGGAACTGCTGTCAATAACGGATTACTTGATGAAGTGCCTTTTACGAGCGAAATCTCCAGCAAAAATACCCCGGAATCTGTGTCTGCATTTACATATGATGACGTTTTATATGCATATCCCTACGTAGCCGAATCGATAACAGTCATGTATGATTCCAGCAAATTGCAGCTTTCTGATTTAGCCAGTTTTGAGTCACTTTTAGCCTCTGGAGAAAAAATGGCCCTTACGACCTCTGGCGATGGAAGTGCTTACTATACATTTGGCTTATTTAGTGATGCAGTTTTGTTTGGCGCTGACGGCACTGATTCAACCGACCTCAATCTTGCGACTGAAAAGTCTGTTAATAATGTTTATAGTTTCTTGCACAACTACAGTGAGGCCATTACGGACACTGACCCAGACACGGCACTCTCGCTACTAGGAACAGGTGAAGTCGCGGCAGTGGTGACCTCTCCTTATCTTTGGAGCTCAGTCAAGACTAATCTTGGGGCAAATGCGGCATTGGCTACCTTGCCCATGATTGATGGCGTTGATCAACGCCCATTCTCTGGTTTCAAAGGATATGGGGTAAGCAAATATTCAAAGAATCCGACCATCGCCCATCTGTTCGCTCATTATCTCACGACCGAAGATTCACAGTATTTCCGTTTCCATGAAAAAGGCTATCTCCCGACCTATGTTGGAAGCAGTCGGATTGATACAGCAATTGCTGCTGACTCCGAAGCTAGCGTATTCAAAGCCTCGCTTGAAAAGAGCGTAGCCATGCCGAATATTCTTGCGATGGCTGATTTCTGGTCACCGATGCAAGACGCATGCACGCAACTATGGAATGAAAAGGATACGATCACCCTTGCAGGCGTGCAGACGATTCTCGAAGATGCGACAACTGCGATTTTAAATTAATCATCGATAAAGAGGAAAAATGAACACCGCAGAACAAAAACTCTATAGCCCATTGAGCGTTAAGGAGAAATGTGCCCGTTTCCTTGCACGTTTTGTTTTGCCGTTCAAACGTTTTAAAGAAACCTATAAAGCGTCAGATTCCAAAGGCAGAATCGCATTATGCAGTTCTTTGATAATGCCTGGTTCTGGGAATATCCTTCTCGGTGAGATTGAAACCGGCTTCTTGTTTTTGATTGCCTCGTTACTCTATGGTTTTTACCTTTTCTCGATTGGGTGGAAGCATTTGTTTGGTATTATTCGCCTCGACTATATTAATCTTCTGGCATTTGCCATTGTCATGAGTCTGATTTTCCTCATTATTTATTATCTTTCGCTTGAATCCATCGAGAAAAATGTGGCTATACGAAATTCCGGAAAGAAACTCCGCGGTTCCTTTATTCTACGTTTCTTCACGTCAATCATGAGGAAAATTGCGACTTTCTTCAGTTCGTTTCGTAAACTCTATCACTTAAGCGACAAAAAACATCGACGGCGAATGACTATTTCATTCTTTATCATGGGCTTCGGTCAATTGGCGGAAAAACAATACCTCAAAGGTTTCTTATTTCTTATATGCGAGCTTGGTTACCTTACCTACATGATTATTGCTGGTGGTGGCCATTTAGTCGGCCTTTTCACTTTACATGTTCTCAACCAAGTTTCGACGGCAAGCCTTGTTTACGGGATTCTCTCGATTTTGATTACATTATTCTTTGTCTATCTTTATATCGCGAATCTTGCGACTGTCCGTTCCAATAATGAGATCCGCTTAGCGGGTAAATTAGTCCCTACAATTAAAGACGAAATCAGCAATATCAACAACAAAAAATTCTATTTAGTTTCATTGTCATTACCTGTTGCCGGTGCTATTGCTTTCACGATTATACCGCTTCTTTTCATGATATTGATTGCGTTTACCGACTACGGAACCAGCGGAACGATCCCGATTATGAATATTCGATGGATCAATTGGACGTTCTTTAATAGTTTTGTCCAGCTGTTTGGGTATGCAGATAATCTACAGACTTTGGTTAATGTCTTCCAATGGACGATGATATGGGCGATTTTGGCCACCTTTACTTGTTATTTTGGCGGTTTCTTCCTTGCGCTTCTGCTTGGTAAGAAAAACGTTAAGCCGAAAATCGTCTATCGCAGTTTATTCGTCGTCGCCATGGCCGTTCCCCAATTCGTGACCTTACGTGTCATGAACACGATGTTTAATGAATTTGGCCCTATCAACACGATTTTAATGAACTGGGGACTCATCTCCGAACGCATTGCTTTCTGGGATAACGCCAATCTTGCGAAAACGCTGATCATCTTTGTGAATATGTGGGTTGGCATCCCGTTCTATATGCTCCTGATCAGCGGATTACTGTTGAACATTCCAAAAGATTATTACGAAGCTGCGGCAATTGAAGGCGCGAGCAAAGGTCAACAATTCCGGAAAATCACCTTCCCTCATATATTTTTCATGACGACGCCTTTGCTCATTACCTCGTTTGTCAGCAACATCAATAACTTTAACGTCATCTGGTTACTGACCGGTGGTGGACCATTAGGACAAGGCACCGGCGGTGTCGCCGGATCCACTGACATCCTGATTACTTGGCTTTATAAATTAACGATGCAAAATAACCCGGAATATAACTTGGGGGCCGCGATTGGCATCATCATGTTTATCATTTCGGCGATTATATCGCTCCTTATCTTCCGTAATAGCAGTGCCTATAAACGCGAGGAGGAGTTCCGGCAATGAAAACGCAAACGCATGTGACTTCTCGGAAAATATTCGATACGATTTGGAGCAACTTGCTCACGATTTTCCTTGTGATCATCTGGTTAATCCCGATTATTTGGGTTATTGCCGCTAGCTTCCGCGTTGGTAGTGGCTTCATGTCGACGACGTTCTTCCCCAGCGCGTATACCTTTGATAATTACATCAACCTTTTCCATTCAACCGCCGGCATTAAATTCCTCAGTTGGGTTAAGAACACCATCCTCATTGCCGTGGTAAATACCGTCTTAACGACTCTATTTACGATTATTACCGCTTATACGCTCAGTCGTTTCCGTTTCAAGATGAGGAAACCCTTGATGAACATTGCCTTGATATTGGGCATGTTCCCTGGCTTTATGGCGATGATTGCCGTTTACTTGATTCTCAATCTCTTAGGACTCATCGGAAACATTTGGGCTCTGCTCCTGGTCTACGTGAGTGGTGCTGGTCTTGGCTTCTTCGTTTCCAAAGGGTACTTCGATACGATTTCAAAAGAAATAGATGAGGCGGCGATTCTCGATGGTGCCAATCAATTCCAGGTATTCTTTAAGATTTTCTTGCCTCTAGCGAAACCCATTATCATCTATACCGCGCTCATGGCATTCATGACACCATGGACCGATTATATTTTAGCCGGTTTAATCCTGCGTGATCCCGCGGATATGACCGTTGCTGTCGGGCTTTACAATATGACACTCGAAAATCGTATCTCCAGCCAATTCACGATGTTTGCCGCGGGTTGCATCTTGATCGCCATCCCGTCTGTCATTCTCTACATTGCTTTACAACGCTTCATGGTGGAAGGCATTTCCGCCGGAGCGGTCAAAGGATAAACAGGAGGAAATATTATGTTGAAGAAGTTGTTAAGTCTCTTAGCCATCGTCGTTATGGGTGTCGGTTTTTTGAGTGGCTGCGGTGAAACCAGCAGTGAATCGAGTGTCACTTCAACGATCCAAGTCGACGACCAGAACATCATGGTCGGCGATGTGGTCGAACCGGAAGTGACTTTCACGCCGACGACATCGATCGACTCGTATACCTTTACGGCCCCCGATGAAACCGTCGTCACGATTCAAAATCATTTCATAACGGCTATTGCCTCGGGTGAAGTCACGGTCACATGTACAACCAATAATACGCATGTGAACACGACATTCTTAATTACCGTCACGGCGCCGGAAGTGAGCACCACGATTCCGGATTTCAATGAAGCCGGAACCTTTGAAAACGGCCTTACTGCCTGGACTTTAAGCGGTCCTACCGCCAGCGTCGCGACCACAGAAGGCGATACTGAACGGGCTCAAGAAGACATGCAATTAAAACTCTATACAGGCGCAGCGATTGATTTCACGATCAGTTACACCTTGGCTGATTTACCTGCAGGAACTTATACCTTCTCGTTTGAAATCGCGGCCGGCAACATGACCACCATCCTTTGCACGATTGATGGAGTGGAGTACTCTTGGGTCGCCGGTGCGATATTCTTGGGTGTCGGTTCTTATAGAATGAATTATTTTCTATTAGAACTGGCCGAAGCTAAAGATGTCTCATTCTCCATGTACTTCCTTGCCGGCGAATCCGATGGCGGATGGGGTTATGTCGATAATATCAAAATTGAAGAAGGCAACACGATTCCAGCCGTTGAAACCAGCCCGAAAGATTACGTCGTTGACGGCAGTTTCGAATCTGGCGGTTTAACCAATTGGACGCTCTCAGGCACCTGCGGTGGTACCTTACGCGTATACACCAATAACCCAGTCACCGGAAGCAAAAACCTCGATTTCTGGGGCAATAACGTGACCGGCGATAACTTCACGCTCAGCCAAATCATCACCAATATCGATGCCGGATCTAACTATACGGCTTCGGTCAAACTTGTGAACGGCGACGACAATGCCGCTCAGCTGATTGATTCGTTCTTCTATGTTTCACAAGGAGATGTCACTCAACAAGTTGCCATCACGATGCGCGGCTGGAGCGCCGGAATCATTGAATACACCATCACCGGTTTGGCCTTGACCGCTGACCCTGTAGAAATCGGCGTTCACTTCCAACCTGGCTCCGGAAAATACTGGATGCAACTCGACGATATCAAGTTACAGAATAATGATATCTTGGTTTAATGATGAAACGGATTTTACTCTCCACAACTATCTTTTTAGCGGTGCCAGTACTTTTTGGCTGCGCCGGAAGTTCCTCCAGCGTCAGTTCAAACGCGGACCGCTTGATTATCAATAATTACGAAGTCAATGTCGAACGTCCTCTTGAAATTGAACCGATCTTCACCGGAACAGTCGAACCTATCACTTATGCTTATGAAGGCGACGACATCCGGATTGATGATGGTTTTATCTATGGACTCTTATCAAACACAACCACTGAAGTGACAGCGACCACAACAAGTAATATCACAACGACTTTCACCGTTACGGTGGAAGAGGACAACTATGTCTCAACGGTGGCTGCTGAAGCCAGCGAAGGATGGCTCAACCCAATTACCGTTGATCCCATTGCCGCCTTAGCCAATAATGAGACTTTCCCATTAGGCATCGATATTTCCATGGTTAAACAAATCTATGATCAAGGCGGACAATTCTACAATGACGAAGGTCATGCCGAATCCGTCTACCGTATCCTCAAAGAACACGGCGTCAATTACATCCGGCTGCGTTTATGGAATGACCCCTACAACCATATTGGTGATTCTCTAGTGCCTTATGGCGGTGGCATCTGTGATTTAGCCACTGACATCGCGATGGCGAAAGGCGCCAAAGACGCCGGATTGAAACTCCTCCTCGATTTCCATTTCAGCGATTTCTGGGCCGATCCCGGCCAACAAGTCATCCCTAAAGCGTGGAAAGACATGTCGACCAGTGCCGAAGTGGCTTTAGCGCTTCAGACCTATGTCACGGATACTTTAACGGCGTTTCAAGACGCCGGGGCACTCCCCGACATGGTTCAACTCGGTAATGAGACTACTAACGGATTATTCACGACCTATCCAGGTGGAACCAATGACCATCTCACTGGCGATAATCCCTATTACATCAGCCAGAGAACCTCACTCAGTTCCGCGATCAGCGGGCCCAACGGTGGCGCCAACCTCGTCACCTACATGAGCGCGGCTTTAGACGGCGTCCATGCGGTCAGCGAAGATATTCTCACTATGATTCACATCGCCAAAGGCATGACCGGAACGGCGTTTATCGCCAATTACTATCATCAATTTGACGCGCTTGATTACGACATTATCGGGTTATCTGGTTATTCGTATTATCATTTTTCGGGTGGCTTGACGACGCTTCATGATTGCTTATCTTTCGTCAGTAGCGAATTCCCGACTAAAAAAATCACGATTGCGGAAACGGCCTATGCGTTTACTTATGCCGCCGACGCTAACGCCAGCAATATCTTTTCAAGAACGAACGACACGGTATCGGCATTAGCGGGTTATGACGTGACCGTCCAAGGTCAGGCCGATTTAATCCGTGACATTACCAATGAAGTGGCGGCCATACCGAATGGTTTTGGCGTCTTTTACTGGGAAGGCGCTTGGCTTCCGGTCGCCGGAGCCGGTTGGGCGGACGCGAACACCAAATGTTCTTGGGCCAACCAATCCTTCTTCACTTATGACGGAAAAGCCCTTCCGAGTCTGGATCTCTATACCGGAATCAAGGGCTAAAAATCGACATTCCGACTCAAAACTCGTATGCATACGTCCGCGAGTTGATGCTATAATAAATAAATTCAAAGAAGCATCACGTGTTTGGATAGGAAAAGAACGCAATGATTGAAGAATTAATCGAGAAATTATTGACCTATTCACGCCTTCACCTCGATATGAATGAGGAAGACGTCATTTATTTTCGTAATCTTTTGATGCTCAAACTCAAAGTCCGTGAACCTTACGCCGGTAAAGTCAGCAGCGAAGAAATCGCCTCGCACGAAACTGTTGATTTCATCTTGCTGGACTTACGTAAATACATTATCGAAGCCAAAATAGTGGAAGAGAAAGACGCCGATTATTTCCTCGTGGAAATCATGGGCCTGTTGACCCCGCTTCCCAGCCAGGTGGCGTCGAAGTTCAACCGTTTATACAAAGAATCACCCATCAAAGCAACCGATTACTTCTATCGTTTATCGATCTATAACGACTACATCAAAAAAACGGCGGTGGACGCCAACATCAAATGGGTGGCCAAGTTCCCCGAGAATTTTTTAGAGATCACGATTAACCTCAGCAAGCCTGAGAAAAGCAATAAAGACATCGCCCGTCTCGTCAATAGCGTCCCGAGTGGTTACCCCAAGTGCGTCCTCTGCAAAGAGAACCTTGGTTTTGGCGGCCGCCCTGATTCTCCGGCCCGAGAAAACATCCGTTTAATCCCGCTGAACCTTGCGGGCGAGCGGTGGTACCTCCAATATTCACCCTACGTTTATTACGATGAACACTGCATTGTTCTCGATGAACGGCATGTCCCGATGGCCATCAATAAAGGCATCTTCGAGAAGCTTTTCGCTTTCATCGATCTCTTCCCGCATTATTTTGTCGGCAGCAATTCGGACCTCCCGATCGTCGGTGGGTCAATCCTGAACCACGAACATTTCCAAGGCGGCCGGCACTTGATGCCGATCATGGCCGCGAAGACGAAATTCCGTGTGGTCTCCGAACGTTTCCATGAAGTCGAAATCTCCTATCTTGACTGGTATAATACCTGTTTCTTACTCAAGAGCACGAACAAAGAGCAATTGCTGTCGGCCGCCGCGTTTATTACAGACAAATGGCGGAAATATGATGACAAAGAAGTCGATATCATCGCCAATGACGGCACCCAACACTCGACCTTAACGCCGATTGCCCGTAAAGTCGGGGATATTTACTATTTATATATGATTCTCAGGAACAACCGCTGCGACGAACGTTATCCGGAAGGCATCTTCCATGCCCATCCGGAGCACCATAACATCAAGCATGAGGGCATTGGCCTGATTGAAGCGATGGGACTCTTCATCTTGCCCGCTCGTCTCGAGAGGCAGATTAGCGAAATCCTTGAAATCGTCACTGAACACCTAGATCCGGAAGCGGTCTATAAGACGCATCCTGATTTGCTCATTCACCGTGCGTTAATCACGGAACTGCTCCGCGCTAAACCCATCGACCCGAAAGCCGCGCTTACCGACAGCGTCAACAGAACCTGTCAGGCTGTGCTCGAAAATACCGGCGTCTTTAAAAACACGCCCAATGGTTATGAGCATTTAGCCCGTTTTATCAAACACCTCGATTTGTAAGGAGCCTGTGATTTATGGCCAACGCAGCAACACTTAAACGCGTCAGCGTGGAATATAAAATGCTTTTTGGAGCCGCTCCGAAAGTCTTTTTTTCTTCGCCCGGACGTCTTGAACTGCTCGGCAACCATACTGACCATAACCACGGCAAGGTGCTCGTGGCGGCGGTGGACCTTGATATTATCGCCGGTGCATCTCCTAACGATACCGATCACATCCTGATCCATAGCGAGGGTTTCCCCGTCATGGATATCGATTTGCGTGATTTAAAAGCGCATCCTGCGGAAATGGGCACCAGCTCAGCGCTTGTGCGGGGCATCGCCCACGGTTTCCGGGAACGGCAATATCTGCTTGGCGGGTTTACTGCCTATATGGAAAGCAATATCTTCGAAGGTGCCGGCGTTTCGTCCTCCGCGGCGTTTGAGCTCCTCATCTGCGAAATCCTCAATTACTTTTATAACGGCGACCGCCTCGACCGCGTCGAGTTGGCGAAAATCGGCCAAGCCGCGGAAACCGGCTACTTTGGCAAGCCCTGCGGACTTCTTGATCAGATGGGCGTTAGTCTAGGCGGGGTCAACTATATCGATTTCATTTCCACTGAAAATCCAATCTACAAACATATCACCCTGGCTTTAAAGGGTTACAAGATTGTTTTGACCAATACCGGCGGCAGCCATGCAGGCTTAACCCCGTTCTACGCCGCGATCAAAGACGATATGAAGAAAGTCGCCCGTTATTTTGGGAAAGACTACTTACGGGAAGTCCCGGAAAGCGAGTTCAGGAGCAAAATCGAAACACTCAGGGCCTCAGTTGGTCCCGGTGCGGTGGACCGGGCGATTCACTTCTACGAAGAGAATAAACGGGTCGAGCAAGCCTTTGCGGCTATCGAAGCCCATGATACCAAGACCTTTCTCAAGATGGTCAACGACAGCGGACAGTCATCGCGCCACTATTTAAAGAACATATCCGTCGGCCATCCGGAGACGGAAGCGTTAACCATTGGCCTGGATTTGAGCGAGAAACTGATTAAAAATGGGGCCGTTCGGGTCCATGGCGGCGGGTTCGCCGGGACGATGTTGGCGTTTGTCCCTGAAAAAGAGGCCAAAGACTACGTCAGCGCCATGCAAGCCAGGTTTAGCAGGAAGAGTTCGCTCGTTGTCAAATCGCGCCCAGACGGCGTCAAAGCGCTACAAATCAAGCGGTACTTCAAATAAGTGGGGCAGCCCACTTTTTTGTTTTATGGTGATGTCCATGATTTTTGTTCTAAAAGAGAGGATAACGCTCAGAGAACCTTTAAAATGGGGACTTTTGAAAAAGCAAAATAAAGAACTTTGTTCTTTTTTCTTTTTTCAAAATCATAAAAAGTCGTGATACCGGTTTCAGTAACCGTTATCATTTTTCGAACCCACGGATCTATGTTAAGGTAACGGTGCAAGAGAGAGAAAACCCTTGCAGGAGGTCATCTTATGGAAAAGCTCAATTTATTCCATGGTGAAGATAACCTTTCGCCCGTTATGCCTGAAGAAGTTTCGCAAGAAGTCGCCTTAAATCTCGATGCCGACGTCACGGAAGCCCGTGCCGCGTGCATGTCGAGTTCTAATATCGTCGTCAACCAAAACTTCTTCGTGATGGGCTACGGTCCGATGGGTTTAGCCTATCAAAACCAAGAGTAACCCCAATTATCTTCACCAAATCACAAAAAAAGGCGAGCACGCGCTCGCCTTTTGATTTACTCAATGAATCGACAAATACTACTTTTTCGTTTCTTTTAAGACTTTTTTGAAAGCCGCTAAAGTCGCGTTGCTGACGACGTGTTCCATCTTGCAGCAGTCGACTTCGGCAGTCGCTTCGTCCACGCCTAAGTGAATAAGGAATTTCTTAATCAAGGTGTGTTTCTCGAAAATGGATTCGCCGACCTTACGGCCTTCGTCGGTCAAAGTGATCGCTTTGTATCGGCTTTGAGCAAGCAAACCGAGCGTTTTGATTTCATTGATGGTCTTACTGACCGCAGGGCGCGATACCCCAAGATATGAGGCGACATCAACCGAACGAATATTCTTTCCATGTTTCTCGAGGACAAAGAGCGCTTCCAGATAATCTTCGTATGAACGGGTCAAATTATGCATAAAGACGCCTCCTTTTCTTTACGGAGATATTCTAGGTTAAATAAAGATTAATTTCAAGCGTAACGGGATACTTATTTTTAGTTTGCTATTCAAGATATTTGTTAACCATGTAATGGTTGTGCTGTTTTTTATGATAAAGTTTAGTAACGACAACTGTCTCAACTTTTGGACAATTTGCCACATGTGTCTAAAAATGCTGTGGGTCTCACAGTCGGAAAACGTGGTGGGCATACAGGCAGTTGTCCATGTTTATCATATCGGTTGACAAAATCGCTCTATAAGTTATACTTTTTTAGCCCTCAGTAAGGGAATAGTTGGAGGATTTCTCCATGCACAAAAGCAAACGTTTGAACCTCAATCCCGGCGAAGCAGGGCATCTCTCTGACTTAAAAATCGGCCAGACCGGTGTCGTCCTCGCCCTTCATAATGATGATCCCGCGCTCCGTAGACGCCTGCTTGATATGGGCATCACGAGTGGCGTGGCGGTCACGGTCAAGAAAATCGCCCCGCTCGGCGATCCCATCGATATCGTCTTACGCGGTTATGAGCTATGTCTCCGTAAAGCGGACATGGCCAACATCGACATCAAGGCGGTGGACTAAATGAAAATTGCCTTAGTCGGTAACCAGAATAGCGGCAAGACCACTCTCTTCAATTTACTCACAGGCGCCAACCAAAAAGTCGGCAACTGGCCAGGCGTGACTATTGAGCGGAAGTCCGGCATCATCAAAGGCACGACCTTTGAAGTGGTCGATCTCCCCGGCATTTATTCGCTGTCGCCTTACACCAGCGAAGAAGAAGTCTCGCGGAAATACGTGTTCGAAGAAAAACCAGACCTCATCATCAATATCATCGACGCGACGAGCATTGAGCGCAGTCTCTATCTGACCACGCAGCTCCTCGAACTTGATACCCGCGTCGTCATTGCTTTGAACATGACCGATATGCTGATGACCAAAGGTTTAAAGATTGACGCCGCAAAGTTATCTTCAGCGTTACAAACCTCGGTGGTAGAAATCTCCGCTTTGAAGCGGACCGGCATCGAACAGCTGATTGCGCTTATCGCCCAAGATGCCGTCCTCGAGAACCCACACCAGCTGATTTACCAAAAAGAAGTGGAGAGCGAAATTGCCCTCATTTCAGAACATATTGAAACGACGCATACACGGTTTGTCGCTGTCAAACTTCTGGAGAACGACAAAATGTTCCTCGCGATGCGCCCGATTGAAGTCAAAGACGCCATCACGCGGATTGAAGCCACCTATCATCTCGATGTCGAGCAAGTCATCGCCAGCCAACGTTATGACTTTATCATGCAAGTGAAAAAGCAAGCCGTCACGGCTATTCCCGTCAAGAAATCGATGACCGACAAACTTGATAAAATCTTCCTCAACCGTTATTTGGCCTTACCCATTTTCGCTGTCATCATGTTTCTCGTCTATTTTCTAAGCGTCGGCATTGTCGGCGCGTCAACGATTACCTTGATACAAAATGGCGTGGCTTGGTTCTCATCCTGGGTCAGTGGGGGTCTCGTTTCCCTTGATGCTAGTCCATGGGCCGTCAGCTTAGTCGCCCACGGCGTCATTGGCGGGGTCGGGGCGATTCTCAACTTTATCCCTCAGCTAATGATGTTATTCCTCTGTATATCATTACTTGAAACCACCGGTTACATGAGCCGGATTGCCTTTTTCCTCGACCGTGTCTTTAAGAAGTTCGGCCTCAGCGGAAAATCCCTGATTCCTTTCATCGTCGGGAGCGGCTGTTCAGTCCCGGGCGTGATGACGACGCGGACGATAGAAGACCCGAGCGAACGGCAGATCAGCGTCTTGCTCACACCCTTTATTCCTTGCAGCGCCAAACTCCCGATTATTGCCCTCTTTGCCGGATTTTTCTTTCCGGATTCCTCAGGATTCGTCTCGTTTTCCCTCTATTTATTCGCCGTCGTGATTATTCTCTTACTCGCCTTATTCCTTTCTAAATTCGTCCTTAAATCCAAGAACTCGGTGTTCATCAGCGAACTGCCTGAATATAAACTTCCTTCGCTCCGTTATGTCACGCGTGATGTGTGGGATAAAACCTGGTCTTTCGTGAAACGGGCCGGAACCATTATTCTGGTCAGCAGCATCATCGTCTGGTTCTTGGCGTCCTTTACCTGGACGATGCAGTATGTCCATGATTCCCCTGAGGTCAATCACTCGATGCTGGGAACGATCGGCAGCCTGCTTGCCTGGATTTTTGTCCCAATGTTGGGCGGCACCTACTCGTGGGGCGCGGCCGTGAGCGCGCTTCAGGGTTTGATTGCCAAAGAAAATGTCGTCAGCAGTATGACGGTCATCTCTGGCGTCTCCAGCGGCTCGACCTCCAACATATTCGCCAGCGGTGGCCTCTTTGGTTTCTTTACCCCGGTGACGGCGTATGCGTTCATGGTATTCAATCTCTTTAGCGCACCCTGTTTTGGCGCTATCGCGGCGATGAATAAAGAATTCGGCTCTGTCAAGAAAACGATTTATGCCATCTTGTTACAAACTGGGCTAGCTTGGGTGTTAGCGTCGCTCATCGGAGGCATTGGTACATTGATTATCAATGGATTATCATGAAACCGATCGATATCGTCATTCTCGTCGTCGTAGTCTTAATCCTCGCGTCCATCGGTTGGTTCCGCATCTGGAAACACCGTAAAGACAAGTGTTATGGCTGTGCCGAGAAGAAAAGCTGCAAGACACCTAAAGGCGCACGTTTGCTCAAAGATTATCGGGCTTGTTATGACCCGAAAAACCTCAAAAAATAGGATTTAGGAACCGAGTCCCTACGATTCGGTTTTTTTGTACACATTGAGGTAATTGTCTTATTTATTCTATAAAAGCCATAAAAACCGATACCTGAATCGTTTATGATATAGTGCGAGCAGAAATCAGTTAGAGGAAATGGCGCCCATGGCCTGATTGCTCAAAGTGACGTAAAACCATCCCGCATCCCTTATGAAACCTCTCCAAAACATTAAAATAGCGACTTTTCTCTCTTTAGCGGCATTACTGAGCGGCTGCGTTTTACCAACCAGTTCGGAAAGTTCTGCCGTTTCATCAAGTGACTCCAGCGCATCCACGTCGCTTGTTTCTTCAAGCGAAACCTCAACCACCGAAAGCAGCGACACCAGCGAGGAAACCTCCTCTTCGAGCATTCCCAGCATCGTGGATGCCGCGACCGTCCATATCGCTTTTTCGGCGACGTCAACCGCCGATATTACGAACGGTAATGGATTGGTGAGCGTCAGCGGGGCCTATTTATATATTACCGGCGGTGGAACCTATGAATTTACCGGCACGGCTACCAATATGCAAATCCAAGTCAATACCGCGGCGGTAGTTAACCTCGTCTTCAGCGGGGTGACCTTGACCAATACGAAAAATAGCCCGATTTATATCGTCAATGCCGACAAAGCGAACTTTATACTCACTGAAGGTACGACCAATACCTTGACGGATGCTTTGGCTTATACCTACGAAGACGTAGCCGACGAAGCGCCCAATGCCGCGCTCTGCTCCAAGGACGATATGACCATCAGCGGTCAGGGGACTTTGATCGTGAACGGCCGTTTCAACTCAGGCATTCACTGCAGCAATGATTTAAAAATACTTGGAACCGCGGCTTCTTATCCGACTTTAGTCGTCACGGCGGTCAATAACGGCATCAAAGGCAAAGATTCTGTCGAGATCCAATACGCTGATATCACTGTCACGACGACGTCAGGCGATGGCATCAAATCTGATACCGAAGACACCGTGGGTAAAGGCTATATCCTCATTCAGGACGGCATTTATACCATCACCAGCGGACGCGACGGGATGCAGGCATACAACGCCCTCCGCATCAACGGCGGCATCATGACCATCAAGACCGGCAAAGGCAGCGGCTACTCTGTCGCTTCGACCGATACCGAATCCTACAAAGGCTTGAAGAGCGACACTGATGTCGTCATTACCGGCGGCGACATGTCCATTAACTCCATGGATGACGGCGTGCACAGTAACGCCAGCATCGAGATCAGCGGTGGAACCTTATACATTTCCAGCGGCGACGACGGTATCCACGGCGAAACCACGCTGACGATCAGCGGGGGCGCGGTCAATATCGTGAAATCCTATGAAGGCGTCGAAGCATTGACGGTTAATTTTTCAGGTGGCAGCACCCGCATTGTTTCCAGCGATGACGCGGTTAATGCCGCGGCTGATGTCGGCACGCCTGTGCTGAATATCAGCGGAGGCTATCTCTATTGCGATGCCACCGGTGACGGACTCGACAGCAACGGCAACATTTTCATCACGGGCGGGACCACGATCGTGAACGGCCCGACGGCCAACAACAACGGTCCTCTCGACTTTGGCGATTCCGGTAGTTATATCTCGCAGACAGGCGGCACTTTGATTGCCACCGGAAGCAGCGGCATGGCGGTCGGACCGACCACCGGTTCGCAGTATACGATTCTTGTCAAACACTCCGCGGCGGTGACGGCCAGCTCCCTTTATGTCATCACAAATTCCGCGGGAACGCCGATTTTAGCATTCAAACCCACGAAAACGTCGTATTCTATATGCGCAAGTACTTCCACTTTTAGTGCCGGTAGTTATAAACTATATAGTGGCGGTACCTATTCTGGGGCTACGAGCACGCTTGACGGCTATTATGTCGGCGGAACGTATGCGCCGGGAACGCAAATTGCCACTTGGACCTTCAGTTCGACGAATGTCCACGCCACGAGCGGGACAAGCGGTGGCCGTCCATAATTTCAAAGGGAGAAATAACTATGAAAAGCAAACAAGTTGAATCGAAAGTATTAAATGATTTTGAGAAACGTCTCGTCATCTTCTTCTACATCGTGGCCGGGTTAGGCCTGGGCGCCATCTTGTTCCAGTTTGCCCCTGCCTTCCGCCTCTCGCTTGAATCGGGCACGTTCATCGAGAACGCTTCTGGCTTCAGCGCCTTCTTCGGGGACAACTACTATGTGGACAACCCCTGGGGCATCATCGCCGATGTCGCGATTGTCCTGGCTGCGATACTCTCTTTAATCTTTGCCATCGCCGTGCAGAATAAAAAACATTGGCGGAATAAGAATATGCTCGTCATCATCTCGCTTTCCCTCAACATCGTCGCGGTCGTCATGCTCTATGTCGCCAGCGCCACCTTCGCCACGCTCAATACCTTAGAAGCGTTGATGGAAGTCTCGACCTTTGCCTGGGGCTTTGTCGTTAGCGCCGCCTTAGTCATTACCGCTATGTTCATTGAGTGGTTCTTCGTAAACCGCTTGAATGATAAAGACGCCTAATTACTTGTTTCGACACTCTTCAAAATTGCCATCGAGAGATGGCTTTTTTTGTTAAATAACAAAGACAGCGGTTTATTGCCTTTCAAATTTCTTCCTTTTTTGACCTATGCGAGATACAATGAAAAAGTATCGATTCAACCAAAATAATAGCTCCGGAGGAAAAAGCGATGTTCAATAACCGAAGACTGAGTGGTCTTTTGCTGGCAGCGGTTTTCATGTTGATTTTACCGAGTTGCACGGGAGATTCCAGCAGCAGCGACACGAGTTCCAGCAGCAACAGTGAATCCAGTAGCGAAGCATCATCCAGCAGCCAAAGTTCGAGTTCGACTAGCGTTAGCGAATCCTCGAGCGGTTCCTCCTTAGACCCTGAAGCCTATGAAACCAGCCTTAACGCCTGGTCCCAGTCCAATCACTTTTATATCCATTATTTACGGATCGCAAATACCTCCGAAGATTATGCTTTATGGAATACCTGGGTGTGGCAGAAAGCCCCCAGCGACACCGGCGGCGTCGCTTTTGAATGGTCACAGCAAGACCAAAGCGGCTCAATCGCCGATATCGATCTAAGCCTTGAAGCCTATGCGGGGGTCACCCGTCTTGGGTTCCTCATCGTCCTCAAATCCTCTAAACTGAGCGGCGGCTCGATGTGGACCAGCGACGGCGGCACCGAAATGTATATCGAAGATTTCCCAAGCCATGTCCGGCCTGACGGCAGCGTTCATATTTTCTGCCAGCAAGGCGCGGTCAGCGACTATACCTTTACGTATGAAGGCAATGCGGCGACTGATCCGTACGCGAATGACCATGGCAGTTATGTGAGCCTCACGAACGTCACGTCCTCAACCAGCACATTCCCGACGGCGATTACCAGCCAAGACTTCTATAACAACGTCGGCATCGGTTACCAGATCCAAGTGAGCAGTTACGCCGACAGCGACAATAACGGCTTCGGCGATATCAAAGGTATCACTGAAAACCTAGACTATATCGAAGGATTAGGCGTGAAAGCCTTATGGCTGACACCGATCCAGCAATCGGAAAGTTATCACGGTTATGACGTCACCAACTATTACGCGGTGGATAGCAAGTTTGGCTCGATTACCGATTATGCCGAGCTTATTTACGAAGCCCATCAACGCGGTATCCGCGTCCTGATGGACCTCGTCGTCAACCATACCTCGACCCAGAATGCCTGGTTCCAGAAATCCGTGAACCTAAAACATGGCACCGACTCCGCGGGCAACCCGATCGACTACCGGAGTTTTTACCGCTGGAAATATGACGAGACCGACAGTCTCGTAGACCCCTGGCATAAGTTTGGGGAAACCCATTACTACTACTATGGAAAATTCTCGACCGGGATGCCGGAACTCAACTATGATTACCAAGGCACCCGTGACGCGATGGTGGATGTGGCCTCGTATTGGTTAGGCTTTGGTCTGGACGGTTTCCGCATCGACGCGGTCAAACATATTTATATGAAAGACGAAGGCGTGAACGCCGCCGGCGACTCGATCGTTAACGATGTCGACGCATTGTCAGGCACCGACTACGGCAGCAACCGCACCAAGAACGTCAATTTCTTTAAAGAATTCAATTACCGCCTCAAATCCGTCTATCCGGACTGTTTCATCGTCGGCGAGAACTTCGACGGCTGGGACGCACGGGTAGCGCCTTATTATGAAGGTATGGACTCGGAGCTCGACTTCCAGAACTACTACCATTTGGTCAATGCCACTTGGAACGGGATTGAAGCCGGAAGCGCCCAAGCCGAATCCGCGGTCTTCGCCGCCAAATACGGCAGTGCCTATGTCGCTGACGCTGGCACCTATCACATGAAACATTACCGCACCCAACCGATCAATGGCGCCTTTACCGGTAACCATGACGTCGGACGGGCGATTAACCACGTGATGGCGACGAAGATATCCAATAGCGAAACCAGAGACGCGCAGACGGTCACGACCGGTAACTATGCGGCGGCCCTTAAGAAATCCCAAGTCTATTCAGCGACAACCTTACTACAACCAGGATGCAGTTGGATTTATTATGGGGACGAACTCGGCATGACCGGCAACTGGACCTTAAACCAAGACGGCACGGACTGGAATAAAGACCGTTGGTTCCGTCAGCCGTTTAAATGGACCGCCGATACCGGAAACGCGAAGTACGCCTATAACACCGGTTATAGTTTTGATGTCTATACTGTCGAGTGGGACAGCGTCAACGCTTCCACGACCGTCGCCGGAGCGGTGGAACAGCAACTGGATAACACCTCGATGTACGCGATGGTCAAGAAAATTGCCGACTACAAAAATCTCCATAGCGGTTTGATTAACGGCACCTATACCGCACTCTCGACCGGCCAAAGTAGCATCTTTGCTTATAAATTAGTGAGTACTGAAGGCACTTATTACATCTACTGCAACTACGGCGCGACCGCCGCCAGCAGTGGCTGGAATAAAGGCGGAACCAGCGTTGCCATATCATGGAACGGATCATCCGTCACGAGCCTCCCGGCCTATGGCTGGGTCGTCTTGAAGTAGGAGGATAAAAAAATGAAACAGAAACTCATTTCGAAAATCCTGATCTTACTCGGCATCGTCTTCATGACCGCTTTTAGCGGACCGCATTTTACTTGGACGCTGGACGCCACGGTTCAAACGTCGGTTTATCTTGTCTTAGGGCCTAACGGGACCCTTGAGGGTTACACGGCCGCTGATAATGATGTCATCTTCCACGAAAACGTGGTGGTCTATTCAGCGACGCCCGGAAGCACGCTTCCCACCCCGACCAAACCGGGCACGACCTTCGTCAGCTGGGTTTATAGCGAAGACTCAAGTTTGATCCGGACCTCGGTCATGCCGGCGGTTTCCGACCGTATCTTATTCGCTTATTATCACGGTGACGGGACACTGGCAACCAGTCTCACAAGTTCATCTTCCTCTTCATCCTCATCCTCGCAAAGCAGTGCCTCGAGCAGCGAAAGCATCGCACAAAACATCAACATCTATTTTAAGAACACGGCGGCCGGCTGGACTGGTAATACGCCATACATCTATATTTATACAGATTCATTACAGCAACCTGCGGGCGCTTGGCCCGGCAGTCTCATGACCGCGGGGGCAAACGGATGGTACAGTTATGTGCTTTCCGGCTATGCGACCGTTAAGGTCATATTCTATGTCAGTAATACGTACCGCGACCCGGCTGATGGCGTTCAAGGCTTCGACGTTTATGAAGGCAATAACTACTATCTGAACGGCGTCATCACGACCACCAACCCAGAAGCATAACGCTATTATCCATCGTATTTATCAAATAGCCTATCCCAACCCGATAGGCTTTTTTAATCGTGAAACTTGACAATCGTTTTGAACATCCTATAATGGAACTAGCACTTAGACTATGAGAGTGCCAAAAGGAGTGGATGTCTATGGATATGCCGATCGATTACAGCAAGGATGAAAACGTCCTCGCCAAATTTGGCCGCGATATCAATGAAGAAGTCCGTAAAGGCAAAGTCGATCCCGTTATCGGGCGCGACGAAGAAATCCGGAAAATCGTCCAGATTTTAGCCCGTAAGACGAAGAATAACGTGATTCTATTAGGAGAACCGGGTGTCGGCAAGACGGCGATTCTCGAAGGTCTCGCCATGCGCATCGTCAAAGACGACGTGCCGGGAACCTTAAAAGATAAAACCATTTATGAACTGGATATGGGCGCCTTGGTCGCCGGGGCGAAATACCGTGGCGAGTTTGAAGAACGTCTCAAAGCCGTTTTAAACAAAATCAAAGAGAGTGAAGGCAAAATCATTCTTTTCATCGACGAGATTCACCTCATCGTCGGTGCTGGAAGAGCCGATGGGGCCATGGATGCCTCCAACATGCTGAAGCCGATGCTCGCCCGTGGCGAGATTGACTGCATCGGGGCAACCACCCTCAACGAATACCGGCAGTACATTGAAAAGGATCGGGCATTAGAACGCCGCTTCCAGACCATCATGATCGATGAACCTTCAGTAGAAGATTCGATTTCGATTTTACGTGGTTTAAAAGAACGTTATGAAACCCATCACGGCGTGACCATCACCGACGGGGCCATCGTGGCCGCCGTCACGTTGTCGCACCGTTATTTGACGAGCCGTTTTTTACCTGATAAAGCCATCGACCTGATTGATGAAGCATGCGCTGCTACCCGAGTGGAAATCGAGAGCATGCCGAACGAACTCGATGAAGTGGGGCGGAAGGTCCGCCAGCTAGAAATCGAAAAGTTGGCACTTGAAAAAGAAACAGACGCCATCAGCAAAAACCGATTAACCAAGTTGGTTGACGAGATGAATGACCTGAAGAAACAAGAAGCCGACCTAACCAAGAAATGGCAAGGCGAAAAAGCCGTCATCAATGAAGCCAAAAACCTCAAAAAGAAACTGGAAGAATTTAAGTTCCAGTTGGACTCTGCGTTTAACCGCGGCGACTACAAGACCGCAAGCGAACTCCAGTATAAGAAAATCCCTGATCTTGAAAAGAAGTTAAAAGATATTGAGACCACTGAAAAAGGCGAACACCTGCTCTCGGAAATCGTTACCGAAGAAGATGTCGCCAAGATCATCAGCCGCAATACCCATATCCCGATTTCCAAGATTATCAAAGGAGACCGCGATAAGGTGCTGAACCTTAAAGCGACGTTAGAAAAACGCGTCATCGGACAAGACGAAGCCATCAATTTAGTCAGCGACGCGATTATCCGTCAACGGGCCGGCATCAAAGACCAGAACCGCCCCATCGGCAGTTTCCTTTTCCTTGGCCCGACCGGTGTCGGCAAGACCGAAGTGGCTCGCAGTTTAGCGGAAGCCTTATTCGATTCCGAAAACCATATTATCCGCATCGATATGAGCGAATATATGGAGAAGTTCTCCGTATCACGCCTCATCGGCGCTCCGCCTGGCTATGTCGGTTATGAAGAAGGAGGGCAGCTGACGGAGAAAGTCCGCCGCGCCCCTTATTCCATAGTCCTTTTCGACGAAATCGAGAAAGCCCATCCGGAGGTCTATAACCTCTTGTTACAAATCCTAGATGATGGGCGCTTGACTGACTCGCAAGGCCGTGTCGTCGACTTCAAGAACACCGTCATCATCATGACGAGTAACTTAGGGAGTGAGTTCTTACTGAATAACGAACGGGCCAAAGTCGAAGCTTTGCTTCGTACCACCTTCCGTCCGGAGTTCCTCAACCGTATCGACGAGATTGTTTTCTTCAAGCCCTTAGGCAAAGAAACGGTCCTGAAGATCGTGGATAAGCTCCTAGGACAACTACAAGCCCGCCTGAAAGACCAATACGTGACCGTCAACTTTACGCTAGCGTGCAAAAAATACATTATGGATGCTTCATTCTCCTATGAGTATGGTGCCCGCCCGGTCAAACGCTTCATCCAAAAAGAAGTGGAGACCTTACTGGCGAGAAGCATCGTCAGCGGAGAGATCGACCCGAAGAAAACCTATACGGTGGACGTGAAGGACGATCACTTCGTTGTCAAAGCCTCCTAAAACAAGAAAACTCCTTTCCATTGCGGATAAGGAGTTTTTTAGTACTTATTCAGTTAACTTCTAGTCATCGTCACGATTTCGGTTGTGTCCTTCGTATTTCTTTCGCTCGGAAGTTCCGAGGATTTTCTTACGCATTCTGTACGAGTTCGGCGTGACTTCGACAAGCTCGTCGGAATTGATGTAATCGAGGCAGGCTTCGAGCGACATGCGGCGGTGCGCCTTTAAGACGACCGTGAAGTCTTTATTGGAGGAGCGGACGTTAGTCATCGCTTTTTCACGGACGATGTTAATGGCTAAGTCTTTGTCATAACGGCTTTCGCCGATGATCATGCCTTCATAGACATCGGTGCCTGGGGTAATAAACATAACGCCACGTTCTTCGAGCTGTTCGATGGCGTAGGGCGTGGCCATGCCGGTATCGGTGGCGACGAGCACGCCGATGTGGCGTTCGCCGACGGCGGTGCTGATGGCGGGACGGTATTCTTTATACGTGTGGTTGATGATGCCATAGCCTTTGGTCATGGTGAGGAAGTTGGTCATGAAACCGAGTAAACCACGCGATGGGATCGTATAATTCAGGCGGACAGTCGTTTCGCCCGGGAGCATATTGTCCAGAGAACCGCCACGGCTGCCGAGGGATTCCATGACGATGCCGAGATAATCGTTCGGGATATCGATTTGGACGTCTTCATACGGCTCACATTTGACGCCGTCGATGACTTTGATGATGACTTCCGGTTTGCTCACTTGGAGTTCAAAGCCTTCACGGCTCATGTTCTCGATGAGGATGGATAAGTGGAGTTCGCCACGGCCGGAAACAATCCAGGACTCGGTGTTCGGGACACGTTCAAAGCGGAGCGAGACGTCACGTTGGACTTCGCGGTAGAGTCTTTCTTCGATTTTGCGGGCAGTAAGGAGTTTTCCGTCTTTGCCGGCAAAGGGAGAAGTATTGGCCCCGAAGGTCATTTGTAAGGTGGGTTCGTCAATGTGGAGTAAGGGGAGTGGGCGGATGTCGTTGATCGCGCAGATGGTTTCGCCGACGTTGAGGTCCGCGAGCCCAGCGATGGCGACGATCGATCCGGCGCCGGCTTCCTCGATTTCAGTACGCTTCAAACCAAGATAACCATAGAGCTTTTGGATGCGGAAGTTCTTGACCGAGCCGTCGAGGCGCGAGCAAGCGACCATATCATTGATATGGACTTTGCCGCTCTTGATGACGCCAATGCCGATTCTGCCGACAAAGTCGTTGTAGTCAAGTAAGGCGGGTTGGAACTGCAAAGGTCCGTCCGGATTGACATCCGGTGCCGGGATTTCGTTAATGATGGTCTCAAAGAGCGGGGTCATGCCGGGTAGTTGATTGGCCGGGTTACCGTTGAGGGAAGAAGTGCCACGTAAAGCGGACGTATAAACGACTTTGAAATCAAGGAATTCATCGGGAGCGCCGAGTTCCAAAAAGAGCTCGAGGACTTCGTCGATGCATTGTTCCGGATTGGCGTTCGGGCGGTCGATTTTATTGATGACGACGATCGGTTTGACACCGGCTTCGAGGGCCTTCTTAAGAACGAACCTCGTTTGTGGCATCGTGCCTTCAAAGGCATCGACTAAAAGAAGACAGCCGTCAACCATGTGCATGATCCGTTCCACTTCTCCGCCGAAATCGGCGTGCCCAGGGGTGTCTAAAATATTGATACGGAAATCTTTATAGTTGATCGCCGTGTTTTTAGCTAATATGGTAATCCCGCGTTCCTTCTCGATGGCATTGCTGTCCATCATCCGTTCGGTCGTTTCCTCGTTAGCGCGGAAAGTTCCGGAGGACTTCAAAAGTTGATCGACAAGCGTAGTCTTGCCGTGGTCAACGTGGGCGATAATGGCGATATTTCTGATGTTCATAAACTGTTACTCCCTAAATCAACGCTTTTAAGTGTAATACTAAAGTATTGTATCCGCAACCAATTTCACTTTTGAAAAAGACGATTTTTATAATTGCTATCGAATAAAGCCGATGAGGGCAACACCAAAAGCGCTTTCACGGAAATAAAAAGAAAACGGGGATTTCCCAAAAGCATGGGATGCCATTCTAGGACACTGTGTGCTTTGATAGAAGAAGCGAGCGAAACGTCAATTATGGCCTCGACGAAAATAACCAGTAAAATGAGGGAGTATCCCGTTTATATTATGTACACATAATCTTCTTTACTAAATTAGTTTACGCTTTCGGTTTTACTATGGTAAAATAAACGCACTGCCGTCATACAACGTTAAGAACAGGAAGAAACAATGAAAAAAAGCCAATCGATTATCATCCTCATGCTTCTAGGAGCGCTTGTCACCGGTTGTGACACGCTGCCCTCTTCAAGCAGCACAATAGAATCATCGTCTTCGAGCGCATCGTCTCTGATCGTCTCAAGCAGTGAGTCCTCGAGCGAAGCCTCAAGCTCATCTTCGAGCTCGGTTTCATCGAGTTCGTCTTTATCGGAAAGTTCATCATCTTCGGAAAGCGTTAGTTCGTCATCCGAAAGTTCGTCCTCATTGGTTGAGAGTTCAAGCTCATCGTCCGAATACTCATCCGAACTTATCGTGAGTCAATCATTGACTATTTCCCGTGATACCTGGACAACCCTGCCGACTGCTTATCCTACGGTGGAATCCGATGCTTCTTTTTCTGGTTATGCTTTTAAATATGTTTATGCCGCGGGCTTCAACCCAGGTGTCATCCAAGGAAAAAATGCTTTATTTTATCTTTTCAACGTTGATGCATTGGGAACGCAAATTACCTCTATCGTCTTGACTTTAACGGCCGCTCACACGACACATGCTGTTTTTGCCGGGTCAGCATCCAATCCGACCACGAACGAAATTACCCCGAGTGTGAATAGTCTTGTTTACACCTATGATTTCACCAGTTCCGTCTATCAATATTTCCGCCTTTTTAATACAAGTCTCGCCATTTACATCTCGAGCATTGTTATTAATTTTTTGACCAGCGGAACGCTTCCTCCCAGCAGTTCTTCGAGTTCATCTTCCTCAAGTTCGTCTTCCTCGAGTTCTTCATCGTCTCTCAGTGAAGACTCGTCATTTTCCGGCTCAATCGGTGACTACGGTTATTATCACGTTGACCCTAGTTACACGGGCACTTATTATTCAACCGTTTCCGATGCGCTTATGGGATCTACGCTCCTCAACGCCCTTGACGATATTCTTGACGCGGATGCCTATACTGGCTTTAGTTATAGTGGCCTTGGCAGCGTCTTCATCTATACGGACGTAGATCCAAACAACTCTGCGAATATCATCAGCTTTTATTCAGGGACTTCCGCTTTTTGGCCGGGGAGTTTCAGTTCGACCATTAACCGCGAGCATACTTGGCCCGATTCGCGTGGTGGCAGTTATGTTGAAAACGACCCGCATATGGTCCGACCAACATTAGTAGCAGATAATTCCTCTCGTGGGAACGACTTCTATAATGTTAGCCCCGTGAGTTATGATCCTGCCTCTTTGGGCGTCAGCAAATATCGTGGCATCGCGGCCCGCATCATCATGTATTGCGCGGTCAAAGCACAAGAAAACGGTTTGAAACTCGTGGATCTCACGGATGACAGCGAAGGCAATCTCTCGATGGGAAAACTATCGACCCTTCTTTTGTGGAACTTGCAGTATGAAATTGATGCCACCGAAATACTCAGAAACAACACTTTAGTGTCCCGTTGGGGCCATTGCCGGAACCCGTTTATCGATGACCGGAACTACGGATGCAAGATTTGGGGCAATACCAATGCCTCGACCAAATCCATTTGCGGCATCGCATAATCGGAAATAGAACCAATGCTACGGAAATTAAACACAAAGAGTTTTTTTATTGCTAATATTCTTTTCGTTTTATGTCTGTTTTTATTTGCCAACAACAATTTTCGTCCTGTGGCCGGCGAGACCACTTTTTATACAATTACCCTGAACCAAACCACCCCGGCGACGATTGCCTCTGGTGTTTATGGCAGTGGTACGGAAATCAATCATTACGTTGCTTTCAATTATGTCGACGCGAAGGACAATGCCAGTTATCACACCGAACTGAAAGCCTCGACTGGGGCAATCTATAATGACGCCGCGACGCAGATTACTTCCATCACTAAAATAACCGCGGTCTTTTCTGGTATTTTGACATTAACCACTGGGACATCCGCAAACCCAACGACCAATGCGGTGGCCCTCACCTCAAACACGCAAGTGACCTTAGCTAACAGCCCCTATTTCTTTAAGATCGCTGCGGGTGGTTCAACGACCTATTTAACCAGTTTGACGATCACTTATAGTTGTACTCCGGCTGTCTCAAGCAGTTCGGAAGCGCCAGTGGCAAGCTCTATATCCATCTCACGCACGACATGGACCTCTTTGTCGACGTATCCTACTGTTGAAACCAGCGTTGCTTTTTCCGGCTACAATTTTAAATTCTTTGATGCCGGAAACTACACTGCCGGAGTCATCCAAGGACGGAGCGGGACCTTTTACATGTTCAACTCGGACACGCTTGGAACGCAAATCACCTCGATTGTCTTGACGCTAACCGTTGCCCATCCGACGCATGTCATCTATGCGGGGACTTCGGCGAACCCGACCACAAACTCAATCACCCCGACGGTGAATAGTCTTGTCTATACCTACGATTTCAGCGGTGGGACCTACCAATATTTCCGCATCTTCAATACCAGCACTGCGATTTATATCAGTAGTATGGTCATCAACTTTTTAACCAGCGGAACCGTGACCTCCAGCAGTTCTTCCTCAAGCCTCGCTTCCTCGTCAAGCACTTCGACGGTTTCGAGTTCATCGTTTTCGAGTTCCTCCGCGGTCAGTTCTTCGAGTTCATCGACTGCCTATGGTTACAACTATGTGACACCCAGTTACACGGGAACCTACTACAGCACGATTGCGGACTCCTTACGCGATAATACCTTGCTCCTAGCGCTTGATGATCTCTTGGACCCTGATTCGGCTACAGGATTTACTTACACGGGACTTTCTACTGTTTTCCCTTATACCGATGCCGATCCTTCAAATACCTCAAGCGGAAAAATCCTGAGTTTCTATTCGGGAACCCCTTCTGTTTGGTCCTCGATGAACCGGGAACATGTCTGGCCTGATTCGCGTGGTGGTAATTTTATTGAGACAGACCCGCACATGGTGCGTCCGACCTTAACCTCTGAAAACTCTTCTCGCGGAAATAGCTTCTACAACGTCAGCCCGACCCTTTGGGATCCAGCTACTTTTGGGGTTGATAAATATCGTGGCATCGCCGCTCGCATCATCATGTATTGCGCGGTGAAAGCTCAAGAAAATGGTTTGACCCTAGTGGATAAGACGGATGACCCATATGTCAGTTCATGGCCGACGACCATGGGAAAACTATCGACGCTTCTCCTATGGAATCTCACCTATGACATCGACGCGACTGAAACACTTCGAAATGATGTTTTGGTCTCAAAATACGGTCATAACCGGAACCCGTTCATCGATGACCGGAACTATGGCTGCAAAATCTGGGGCAACACCAACGCCACGACTAAATCCATCTGCGGAATGTAACTTCTAAGAGCGCATGCAAATGCGCTTTTTTTATCATTCAATGCTCAGATTAAGTCGTTTCCGGAAGATATGTTATGATGAGAGCGAAAAGAAAACCAACCGCCTCGTCTCCGTAGCTTCTTCGGTATCATCGAGTAGCGAATCAAAGGAGTGCCTATGTCACTTAAAAAAATCTTCCATCCGGAATATTTTCAAGGGAATCGAAAGAAAAATCGCTACTTTGAAGGCTGGTACTATAAGTTTGTCGGCACGGACAAACGTTATACTGTCGCTTTAATTCCGGGAATCAGTCTCGCGAAGGCGGACCCGCACGCTTTCATACAGGCGTTTGTCTCATTCACTGACGAAGGAAAAACCCAACTCGAAAAAAGCTATTATCGTTTTCCTCTCAAGGCTTTCACATACAACAATAAAAACTTCTCTATCAGTATTGGAGACAATATTTTTACCACCGACCATGTGTCCATTCGTCTATCAGATGACCATCTCGTTTTATCCGGTGATATTCACTTATCCCAATTAACACCGATTCGAAATAGTCTATTTTCACCCAATATCATGGGCTTTTTCGGGTATCTCAACTTCATGGAGTGCTACCACGGCGTGGTCAGCATGTCACACTTTCTAGAGGGCGAGCTGCAGGTCAATGAAAAGACAATTGGATTCCATCAAAGCAAAGGCTATATCGAGAAAGATTGGGGCCGGTCTTTTCCCCGCGCCTATGTTTGGTTTCAGACCAATCACTTTTCGGATCCGACGACCTCGCTTCTGTTTTCATACGCCGATATCCCTTTCCTTGGGCAGCATTTCCAAGGGTTAATCGTCAATTTGCTGGTTAGAGGCAAAGAATATCGTTTCGCCACTTATAACGGCGCAAAAATAATCACTGAGAAAATCGAGAATGGACGTGTCCAATACCTTGTCAGACGTGGCCGCTATCAGTTAGAACTCATCGCCGATTCGCCGAATCAGACAGAACTCGCTTCGCCTCGCGACGGGATGATGATCGAACAGATTAAAGAAGGGCTGACCGGCAGTGTCGCCGTTCGCCTCTATGACCATAAGAAACTTGTCTATGAAGATCGGGGAACGCAAGCCGGCATCGAAATCATGAAAGCCCAAAAATCATAAGGCGCTGGTTTGCATATTCCTTGCGGATTGTTTTTATGAGACCTATATTTTGTCATACCATCATGGTTCAAAAAGCGAGGTCTTACCTTGAGCAAAAAAAATAACGCGTTTCTCTTTAACTTCATCGCACCGGTCTACGGATTATTTTATCAAAGCCAGAAGGCTCATTTTAAAGCCGCCATCGAAGGCGCTAAAAAAGAGTTTGACCTGACCGTTCATACTTCCATCCTTGATGTCGGCTGCGGGACGGGCGCTTTATGTTCCGTGCTTCACGAAAAAGGACTGACGGCCACCGGGGTTGATCCTGCGGAAAAAATGCTCAATATCGCCAGAAAACATAAAGAAAATAACGCGATTACTTTTGTGCAGGGGAGCGTGCTGCAGAAACTTCCTTTCGCTGACCAGTCGTTTGACCTATCCATCGCCTCTTATGTCGCCCACGGGATGCAGAAAAACGAAAGAGAAAAGATGTATGCGGAAATGAGCCGAGTGACTAGAAAAAATGTCATCATCTATGACTACAACCAAAAACGCGCCTTAATGACCTCGATCGTCGAATGGCTCGAGGGTGGCGATTATTTCCGTTTTATCAAAGAAGCAGAACAAGAGCTCAACGCTCATTTTTCCTCGGTGCGGGTGGTTCAGGTCGGGCCGCGCGCCGCTTGGTACATCTGCACGCCGCGTTAAATGCCATTATTTATTTAAACCGCGACTCCGAGATGTGGCCTTATCTATAAAAACGAATGTCAAGAGCGCTTGTAAAAGCGCTTTTTTTCTCGCTTTATATTGTGTTGATATATAATTACGAATAGAGGGTATCCCATGGACAACACCGAATTCGATTACTTGCAGTTACTGAGCAAGTCTTATCCGAGTATTCAATCCGCGGCCACCGAAATCATCAACCTCAAAGCCATCCTTAACTTACCGAAGCCGACGGAACATTTCCTCAGCGACATTCACGGCGAGTATGAGGCTTTTAACCATATCTTAAGAAGCGCCAGCGGGGTCATCAAAGATAAAATCGATGAAACCTTCCCGAATTACAGCCTAGCAGCCCGTAACTTACTTGGAACGATTATTTATTACCCGACCGAGAAGCTCCATCTCTTAAAGAGCCAGGGGGCCTTAAATGAAACCTTCTATAAAAAGACGCTATCGGACTTAATCGATATCTTAAAAGTCGTGGCCAGTAAGTCCACCCGGAGCAAAGTCCGTAAAGCGATGAGCCCTGATTTTGCCTACGTTATTGAAGAGTTGATGCAAAGCCATGACTTTGTTCTTAATAAAGAAGCTTACTACGCACAGATTACCCAAGCCATCATCGACACCGGAAGGGCGGAAGCCTTTATCCACGAGATGAGCAAACTGATTCAGCGTTTAAGCGTCGATCATCTTCATATCCTCGGCGATATCTTTGACCGCGGACCGGCTGCGTATAAAGTGTTGGATGTCTTAGCCGCCCATCATCACTGCGACGTGACGTGGGGCAACCACGATATACCGTATATCGGCGCGGCCATGGGCAACTGGGCCTGTATCAGTAGCGTCATCGCGATGAGCTGCCGTTATAACACCTTGGCCACCCTTGAAGAAGGCTATGGCATTTCCTTACGTCCGTTAGTGACATTTGCGATCAAAAACTACGCTAACGACAAAGCCACGGCGTTCCTACCGCGTCCGTTTATCGCCGAAAAAGGCGAAGACTATGGCACCAGCGTCTTATCGAAAATGCATAAAGCCATCGCGGTTTTAGCGTTCAAACTCGAAAGCCAACTCATCATGAAACATCATGAATACCAGGCTGACTATCTCGATAAGTGGCGGAAGGTCGATTTCATTAACGGGACAATCACGCTTCACGATAAAACCTATCATCTTGACGATACCCATTTCCCGACGGTGGACCCTGTCCATCCGGAGAAACTGACTAAAGAAGAAACCGAACTGATGGAAACGCTCGAAGTGGAGTTTGCCCACTCCGTGAGACTTAGAACGCATGCTGACTTCCTGTTGAGTCATGGCTCGATGTATCTCATCTGTAACGATAACCTGCTTTTCCATGGGTGCATCCCGATGGATGAAAAGGGCCACTTTGCCAGCATGTTCTCCCGCTCCGGGCAAGAACTCCTTGATTACTTCGATAAAGAAGTCCGGAACGGTTATTACATGAATGCCGAACAAGACCGGAAAGATGCCGGCGATATCTGCTGGTATTTATCCTGCGGACGTTATTCGCCGATCTATGGCAAAGAAGATATCCTGACCTTTGAGCGTTACTTCATCAAAGACTTTGAAGGCGAAGAGCGACTCAACGCTTATTACGACCTCAGCAATGACGTGGTCTATGCGAAGAAAATACTTGAAGAATTCAACCTCACCAACGAAGATTCCAAAATCATCAACGGCCACATGCCGGTCAAGCTCAAAGACGGCGAATCGCCCGTGAAAGCGGACAAAAAGCGCATCGTCATCGATGGCGGCATCTGTAAAGCCTACCAAAAAGTGACGGGCATCGCCGGTTACACTTTGATCTATAACTCGCACGGCATGAAAATCATTGGCCACCAGATGTTCACCAGCAAAGCCGAAGCGGTCAAAGATAACGCCGATATCATCCATAGCAAAGAATACCTGCACCCGATCACGAAACGGCTCGCGGTCAGCGATACCGACCAAGGCGCTAAAATCCAAAAGAATATGGATGATTTATGGTTACTTCTTCGTGCGTATCGCACAGGTCTATTGACCCCCAAGGAATAATATGGGAATGACATTAGAAATCGGATACCGGAATGATTATGAAAAACGCCAAGCCCTCAACGATTTGATGGGTTCGGCCTTTTCGTTTACCTTTGAACCTTGGTACAAGAACTTCTTATGGGATGACCGTTATAAACCGTATTCTTTCTTCTCCGACGGCAAAGTTATCGCCAACATCGGCGTCTATGAGATGACGGTCGTGGTGGGTCCCAAGAAATATCGTGCCATCCAGATTGGGGCTGTCACCTCAATCCCCGAATACCGCGGCCAGCATCTGGTGACGCAACTTTTTGATATTGTCTTCAAAGCTTACCCCGACATTGATTTCGCCTTTCTTTATTCCGAGAGTAACGTACAGACGTTTTACCCGAAGTTCGGGTTTGTCCCGATGAAGGCTTATTTCACTGAGAAAACGATACGGCATAGTCTCAAACATCACTTTGTGAAAGTAGATGCTGAGCTTGACCAAGAACTCCTCTTTGACATCATCAAAAACGGTCGGAGTGCGTCGACGCTGGGGATGGACAATCCTTTAAGCCTTAGGTTATTCTCACTTCCTTTCTATAAAGAGGATTTATATATTGACCGAACTAACGGCATCCTCGTCATCATGAAAGAGAAAGACGGAACCTTGGTCATTAAAGAAACCATCGGGCTTACGCCTTTTAAGTTAGAAGAAGTGGCGGGTTCCTTATTCCTTGAACCGCGAAAAACGTGTGTATTCACCTTCCCGAACGACCTTAAAAACGGCACGCTCGTGGAAGACCCCGACCATCTCTTTATCAAAACCGAAAAACCCTTTGAAATCGCTAACTTTCTCGTGCCTCAGCTGATCCGGACTTAACCTATCGTTCCAGTTGTCTTAATGGCGGAATCGGCTTATAATAGCAACGCAACAAGGAGAACATTATGGATTGGATCAAATTACTCATTATTCTCGTCGTGGTGATTCTAGAAATCATTGCCATCGTCCTACGCTTCCGAGCCAAACGTCCTCTGGCGAACTGGCTTGAGCTCTTGGCGTTAGCGTTCTTTGTGGTCTTCTCGATACTCAATATCGGAACCAACATCAACCTGACTTCTCTCAAAGGCTGGACTGACCTTAGCATCATTTTCTTTGCTCTTGGTTTATTTATCGCAAAAATTTCTTTTTTCCGTTCACACTAAAAATAGAAAGTAATATCAGGAACCCATAGTGAAAATCGGTTTGGTTAGTTTAGGTTGCGCCAAAAATCTCGTCGACAGCGAGATGGTTTTGGCGTTATTCATCGAAAGCGGTTTTGAAGTGGTGGTTGATCCCGAACATGCCGACGTCATCGTCGTCAATACCTGCGGTTTTATCGATTCAAGCAAGAAGGAAAGCATCGAGAGCATCATCGAGATGGCCAAATACAAAAAGAAGCTGGTCGTCATCGGCTGTCTCGTCGAACGTTATCTGGATGAACTGAAGAAAGCCATGCCGGAAGTGGATTTGTTTATTCCGCTACGGCAGTATCCCAAAATGAAAGAACTGATTAATGGTTTGTTCCCGAAGGAGACCATCAATATTGAATTAAGTCCGTTCCGGAGATATTTAAGCACGCCGTGGTATAGCGCCTACTTACGCATCAGCGAAGGCTGCAACAACCGGTGTTCTTATTGCGCCATCCCGATTATTCGTGGCGGGTTTGTTTCCCGCCCGATTGAAGATTTAAAAAAAGAAGCGGCCCTCTTAGCGGCCAAAGGCATCAAAGAAGTGGTCGTCATTTCCCAAGATACCACGCGTTATGGCACGGACCTCGAAGTGAAGACCAATGTGACTGAACTATTAAAGATGCTTTTATCCTTTAAGGAATTTGCCTATATCCGATTACTCTATTTATATCCGGATGAGTTAGAAGATTCTCTCATTGAACTGATTGCCAAGGAACCACGCCTGACGCCTTATTTTGATTTACCGATCCAGCACGCCAGCACGCATGTCCTTAAAGCCATGCGGCGGAGAGGCGACAAAGAGTTTTTGCGTTCGCTCATTCTGAAGATTCGCGACAAAGTCCCGCATGCGGTTATCAGGACCACCCTGATTGTCGGTTTCCCCGGCGAGACCGAGGCCGATTTCCGTGAACTGCTCGATTTCGTCGAGGATATGAAGTTTGATCACCTCGGCG
>Ga0079306_1000163_pt1 | contig 78462 bp, 55 predicted proteins | sample Methanotroph_Enr_FD_79181 | JGI IMG/M metagenome (GOLD analysis project Ga0079306, IMG submission 79181) | Enriched soil microbial communities from Old Woman Creek wetland in Ohio, USA - Methanotroph_Enrichment_5 | ecosystem: Environmental > Terrestrial > Soil > Wetlands | place: USA: Ohio... | reverse complement strand
TGCATCGGGTCGCCCGTGGCGATCGCGGCCTTGCCCTTGCCCGCCGTGCCTATGGTGTAGATCTTTATGTCGTAGGCAGCGGCGGTCTTCGCCGCCAGGGCCAGGTCCGTCACCAGGCCGACGTTGGAGCGGCCGTCCGTGAGCAGCACTATCACCTTGCTCTTGGCTTTGCTCTCTTTCAGGTGGTTCACGGCCGTCACTATCGCGTCGCCGATAGCCGTGCCCGGGGCCCTGGTCATCTCCAGGTAGGCGGTGTCGATCGTTTCCAGCACCGACTGGTAGTCCAGCGTGAGGGGGCAGGCGAGCATGGCCGTCCCGCCGAAAACCGTTACGCCGATCCGGTCGTTGAGGCGCTTCTTGACGAAGTCGGAGGCGGCTTTTTTTGCCGCCTCCAGCCGGGTGTACGGCGCGAAATCCTCGGCGGCCATGCTGCCCGAAGTGTCCAGCACCAGCATGATGTCTATCCCCTCCGTCGGGGGAACTTCGCCGCGGCTGGCTTTCTGGGGGCGGGCCAGGGCGAAAACGAGCAGCGTTATGGCCGCCACCCTGCCCCAGAAGGGCAGCATGGAGAAGAGCTTGGAGCGCGTCGTCCTGAGCGCCGGCAGCTGAGCCGGCATGCCGGCGGAATTGAGGCGGTGGGCCGACTGGGCCCGGGCGAAGCCGGCCATGATGCCGAGCAGCGGCATGACCAGCAGGACCCAGGGGTACTTGAAGAGGTTCATCGCTTCGCCCCCGCCCGCTTCTGTTCCTCGGCCGCGGCCGCCAGGGCTTTCGCGTTCTCGGACGCGCGGTGGAATTCCATCAGCAGCTCTTCGAGGGCGCGGGAGTCCGCCTCCGCGTCCCCGGGCTTCAGGCGCGCGAATTTCACCAGGTCGGATTTCTGGAGCAGCTCCCTGGCCCTGAGCGCGGTCTTTATGTCGGTTCCCGTCCTCTTAAGCTCGCGGGCCAGGACGGAGGTGGTCATCAGGGCGGCGTCGATGGAAAATTCTTCGCGCAGGTAAAAGCGCAGGATCGCGGTCAGGCCGGTGTAAAATTCTTTAAACTTCCCGGCGGCGGCCAGGGGCGACTTCTCCAGTTTCTCCAGGCGGTCCCTGGCCCGCTGGTAGGGGGCGCGGCTGTCCGACCAGGCGGAGCGCGAGGAGCCGCCGCCGGCCGCGGCCGCGCCGCGCCGGCTGTAGAGATAATACGCGGCCGCGGCGGCCAGGGCCAGCGCCAGCAGCCAGAGCCAGGGGATGAAGCGGAAAGGCGGGTAGATGTCGCGGATGCCGTCCCCCTCCTTGGTCTTGAACAGCGGCAGCACCTCCAGCGTGAACGAGGAGGTGGCGACCTCTGAGCCTTCCGGCGCGCTTCCGCCGAGGAACCAGGAGATGGCCGGGAAGGTGCTGACGCCGAGGGCGAAGGCCTGGGCTTTGATCTCGAAGGTCTCGGTCTTGCGGCCGTCTTTTTTCGTTTCGCCGGTCTTCGTGAAAGAGAGCACTTCGAACTCTTCGCTGCCGGAGGAGGTGTCCGGCCTGATGGTATAGTTCTCCGGCAGCGCGGCTTCCACTTTGAACTTGAAGGAATCCGTAAGTTTTATTTTTCCCGCCGGCGGGGTCACGGTGAGGGAAACCGCGTCCTGGGCCGCGGCGGGCGCGGCGGCGAGGAAGGCGGCCAGGAGTAACAGCGTTGCTTTTTTCATACCAGTCTTAAACTTTTCTTGCGCTGGCGGAAGAATTTTACCACCGGGCCGTGCACGGGCAGGGCCGGGTCGACGTCTATCCATTCCGACCCGGCGGAGCGCAGCACGGCCTCCATGGCGGAGCGGCGGGCGGCGGCCGCGTTCTCGTAGGCCGCGCGGTAGGCGGCGCTCGAGAGGTCGGCTGTAAAATGCTCCCCTCCTTCCAGCTGCTCGGTCACCAGCAGCGCGCGCGCTTCGGGCAGGACCCTTTCGAAGCGGTCGGTTATCACCACGGGGATCAGGTCGTGGCGGCGGGCGGTCAGGCGCGCCTCCCTGGTGTAGTCCGGGGCGTTAAAGTCGGAGATGAGTATTATGATGCCGCGGCGCTTCATCACCCGGTTCGCCATTTTAAGGGCCATGGCGATGTCCGTGCCGCGGCTTTTGGGGGCGTAGGCCAGCAGCTCGCGGATTATGCGCAGGCTGTGGTTCTTGCCCTTGCGCGGAGGTATGTAGAGTTCCGTCTTGTCGCTGAACAAAAGCAGCCCGCTCTTGTCGCTGTTCTTGAGCGCCGAGAAAGCGAACATGGCCGCCAGCTCGGCGGCGGCCTCGCTCTTGGGCTTTCCCGAAGAGCCGAAGGACTGCGACGCCGAGACGTCGCAGAGTATCATCAGCGTCAGCTCGCGCTCCTCTACGAACTGCTTTACGAAGGGCTTGGAGCTGCGGGCGGTGACGTTCCAGTCTATGGAGCGGATGTCGTCGCCGGGCACGTATTCCCGCACCTCGGAGAACTCCACGCCGCGGCCCTTGAACACGCTCTGGTACTGGCCGGCGAAGGTTTCGCTGACCAGGCGGCCGGTCTTGATCTCTATCTGCCGGACCTTTTTCAGGATTTCAGCTGTGTTCATAAATAAATCGTGGATCGGGGATCGTGAATCTGGAATCCGGAACAGGGAAAACTGATTCTGTGATCCCCGATTCCCGGCTCACGATCCATGATCGTAGTTACGGCACTTCTACGGCTTCGAAGATGCTCTTTATGATGTCCTCGGAATGGATGTTCTCCGCTTCGGCCTCGTAGGTCAGCAGGATGCGGTGGCGCATCACGTCGAAGCCGACGGCTTTTATGTCCTCGGGCGTCACGTAGCCCCGGCCGTTTATGAAAGCGTAGGCTTTGGCGGCCTGTATCATGAAAATGGTCGCGCGCGGGCTGGCGCCGTAATTTATCCAGGGCTTTATTTTCTCCAGGCCGTGCTTTTCCGGCTCGCGGGTGGCTATCACCAGGTCCAGCACGTAGTTCTTGATCTTGTCGTCCACGTAGATCAGGTCGGCGGTCTGGCGGGCTTTCAGCACCTGCTCGGCGCTGACCGCTTTGCCGGCGGCGGGCAGGGTCTGGCGGGCCATCAGCTCGAGCACCTTGGCCTCCTCCTGCTTGCTCGGGTAGGTGATATTGATCTTCAGCATGAAGCGGTCCACCTGGGCTTCGGGCAGCGGGTAGGTGCCTTCCTGCTCTATCGGGTTCTGGGTGGCCAGCACCATGAACAGGTCGGGCAGCTTGTAGGTGGAGTCGGAGATGGTCACCTGGCGCTCCTGCATGCCTTCCAGCAGCGCGGCCTGCACCTTGGCCGGGGCGCGGTTTATCTCGTCGGCGAGTATGATGTTCGCGAAGATGGGGCCCTTGCGCACCGAGAAGGTGCTTTCCTTGGGGTTGTAGATCAGGGTGCCGGTGATGTCGGCGGGCAGCAGGTCGGGCGTGAACTGGATGCGCTGGAAAGAGGCCGAGATGGCCTGCGCGAGCGTTTTCACGGTCAGCGTCTTGGCGAGGCCGGGCACGCCTTCCACCAGCACGTGGCCGTTGGCGATAAGCCCGACGAGGAGGCCGTTTATCAGGTCTTCCTGGCCGACCACCACCTTGGCCATTTCCCTGCGCAGGTCCTGCAGGAAAAGCGCGTCCTGCTGGATCTTCTGGTTCAGTTTCGAGATTTCCGAGTCCATGTTGAGTCCCCTTTTAGGTCAGGAATCATGCCGTTGGGCGTTCGCCGCGCGGCAGGATAAAGTGCGAATAAGGTCCGGTGCGGCTATTCTATGCGGAAAAGAGGTTTAGAGTCAAGTTCGCGCAGCTGCTGCTCTTTGTGCGCTTCCACGTCCAGGCGGATGCGGTTCACCGCCTCGAGGGCCTTCAGGCGCACTTCCTCGTCGTAGTCTTCCAGCGCGCGGCTCAGGGCCGGGATGGCTTCCTTGTTCTGGAAAGTGCCTATGGCGACGACGGCGGCCAGGCGGGTGTCCTTGTCGTAGTCTTTAAGCGCCTCGGTGAGCAGCGCCAGGCTCAGCTTGCTTTTGTCCTTGGCCAGCATGGTGATGATGCTTTTCTTCACCGATACCTCGGTCTCGTTCTCGAACATGCCCTTTATCACGCCGGGCGCGCTCTCGTCCTGCAGCTGCCAGAGGAGCTCGACCGCGGCGAAGCGCACCTTCTCGTTGGAATCCTGGGTGAGCCCGCGCAGGGTTTTGAGCGTCTCCATCGAGAATTTGATCAGGTAGGTCTTTTCGGGCTTCACCGGCAGCGCGGGGTCGGGCAGGGCGGTTATATTGTCCTTTTTCGCCAGCTGGATCATTTCCTTTTTTTTGGCCTCGTTCTTGTTCTGGTTCACCAGGTAGAAGATACCGGCGAGAAAAATAAGTAACATCAGGAACCATTTCATAGAGTGATCCTCTTGAAGCCGAGCTTTATCTTCCCGCCGCGCGCTTCGGCGCTGGCGATCTCCGGGTCGTTCATTTTCTTCCAGCCCGGGCCGGCGTCCGCCGGCTCGCTGGAGAACACCACCCTGTCCTTTTCCCGGCGCCAGGCCACGCGGCCGAACTCCCAGCCGGGGGTGAGCAGCGCGCCCTTGCCCCCTTCCTTGTTCAGCTGGTAGTGGCAGAGCACGGTAAGGCTGTCCGCGGAGGCCAGGAAAATGTTCAGCCCGCGGTAGGGGGCTTTAAGGCCGGGATGGCTGTCCTTGCAGGAGATCCAGACGGTGCGGATCTCGTCGAGCGCCATGGCCAGGGCGGTTTCGGGCGAACCGTAGGCGTCCAGCATCTTCACCACCTGCCAGAAAAGAACTTCCGAGTCGTTCACGCCTTTCACCTTCGAGGCGTATTTGCCCAGGAGCGAGCGGATCTCGTCCTTGATGAAAAGGGTCCCGTTGTGGGCGAAAATTAGCCCGTCCGCGGAGAAGGGCTGGGTGTTCTCTTTCGAGATAAGCCGGGCCTTGGGCAGGCCCGCCGGGTTGGAGGCGTCGCGCAGGTGGGCCACGGCGACGCGGGAGACCGCCGTATCGGCGGCCGCTTCGAAAGCCGTTCGTTCCAGGCGCGCGGGGCCGGGGCTCTTGACCACCGCCGCGTCGCGGCCGCGGTAAAAACCTATGCCCCACCCGTCGTCCTGGAACCTGCCTTCCGCGGCGCCGGCCTGCGCGAGCAGGCTTTTAGGGTTCCCGTAAAGGAGGTCCCGGCTTGACGCCGGACGCTGGGAGATAGCCGCGGTGATTCTGCACATGATTATATTTTACAATAAAATCGGGTATTCAAATACTTCAGGAAGTTGATATAATAGGATTTACAACTAAATCATGGGCAGGTGGATTTAATAATGGAAAATAACGATTTCGAGTTCAAGCCGCTGCCGGAGATCCCGGGGCTGGAAGACTCCGCGCCCGGGAACGAAGGGCCCGTCCCCGCGGGCTTCAACGAGCGTTTCGTGGCTTACGTGATAGACGCCCTGCCGTTCGTCCTGCTCACCTACGCCACGCTGAAGCTGGCCGTGAACGCGGGGCTGTTCCCCTATACCACCGTCAACGAGTGGATCTGGAAATTCCTCTGGATGGGCGTCTACGTGGTTTACGAGACCCTCTTTTCCAGCGGCGGCCGCGCCACGCTGGGCAAGTATATCATGAATATCCGGGTGAAGGCGGCCGACGGGAGCAGCGACCTCTCCGTCTCCAAAGCCTTCGTGCGGTCCCTGGCTTATTTCCTCAGCTCCGCCACCTTTAACCTGGGTTACCTGGCGGCGCTCGTGACCGAGAACAAGCGCGCCCTGCACGATTTCGTGGCCGGGAGCCGCGTGATCAGCCTGCGGGAGCGCAGCGACTGGGCCGACGGGCTGGTCCTGGCCTTCTCCTGGGGGATAATGGCCATCCTGGCCGGCATCTGGCTGAACAATACGGTGCTCAAGGTCACTCCGGCGGAAAAAAAGCAGATAATCTCGGCGTACAGGACCATTTCCAAGCTGGGCACGCTGGAGGCTATCTACCTGAAAAAAGAGGGGCACTACACCAACGACCTGCCCGCCCTCGCCGCCCTTACCGGAAACGTTAACGCCGTCAGGGCCGAGCTCTTCAAGACGCTCGAGCCCGATACCCTTATGATCTCCTCCAACGGGCGCAGGTTCGTGATAACAGCCAAGGCCAGGAACTGGCGCAAGACCGAGGTCCAGGTCGTGTCCAGGGTGGACGCCCCCTCGCCCTCGCTCATGCAATAAGCCAGGCCGCAGAAGCCGCAAAGAAAAAAGCCCCGCGCTTGGCGCGGGGCTTTTTCATTTACGGGTGCCGGCTTAGCCCCGGTTCTTCTCCGAGCCGCTCTGGCAGGTCATGCAGTAGCGGGCCGAGGGCAGCGCCTTTATGCGCTTCTTCTCGATGACGTTCTTGCAGTGCTCGCAGAGGCCGTAGGTGCCCTTCTCCATCTTGCGCATCGCCGCCTCTATGTCGCGCAGGATCTTGCGCTCGTTGTCCGAAAGCTCGAAGAGGATCTCTTTGTCCAGGCTCTGGGTCGCCTGGTCTATCGAGTCGCCTACTTCGGGCTCGAGCATGTCCAGGTTCTTCTTGTCCTCGACGTTCTTGGCGATATCCGTTTTCATCTCGCTGAGGGAAGCCGCGATCTCGGCGAGCTCCTGTTTCGTAAGCGGCTCCGCGCCCTGGGGTTTCTTCGCCGCGGCTATCGCGACCGGGGCTTTCTTCGCCGCGGGCTTCGCGGGCGCTTTCTTGGCCGCGGCCTTCTTGGCCGGGGCTGCTTTCTTCGCTGTTTTGGCTGTTTTTTTCATAAAGGCTCCATTATCCGTTAATGCTGAGAAGTGCTGAAAAACATGGGGCGCGCCGCGGTGATGACGGCGCGCGAGGCCTTGATCCTGTCCCTGTAGTATTTGGGAAGGCTGAAGGCCCCGGTTATGGTCTGCCCGTCGGAATACTTCAGCGGGCGCTTAAGCCGGGCGGACGCGGCGCGGTCGAGGGCGGCGGCGCTGAGCTGAGCCGGCGCGCAGGCCGGGTCGTCCGTGCAGAGAAGGAAGGTCCACGGCATATCGTAAGAGGGGATGAAGGCGGTATAGCTGCCGACGAAGCGGAAGACCTTCCTGAGGGTGTTGTAGATCGCCGGGTGCAGCTCGAACTGCAGCGGAGTGCCCGGGCCGGCCTGGATGGTGAAGATACCGCCGGAAGACAGGACCTTTTTCAGGCGCCGGTAGAACTCCAGGGTGTAAAGGGAGTAGGCGGGTCCGCCCTCTACGGGGCTGGGCAGGTCCGAATAGATCAGGTCGAACTTCAGGGCGGTGTTCTCGACGTACTTCCGGGCGTCCTGGGCCAGCAGGCGCAGGCGCGGGTCGGCGAAAGCGCCGCGGTGCCAGGTCTGCAGATGCTTCTCGGCGAAGCGCAGGATGTTGTAATCGATGTCCGCCATCACCACGCGCTCCATGCCGCGGTCGTTCAGCAGCTCCCTGGCGGTGGCGCCTTCCCCCCCGCCCAGGATCAGCGCGTTCTTCGGGGCGCGGTGGCCCAGCAGGGCGGGCGCTACCAGGGATTCGTGGTAGAAGGCTTCGTCGTACTGGCTGGACTGGGTTTCCCCGTCTATCACCAGCACCTTGCCGAAGGTATGCGTCTGTATCAGCGCGGCTTCCTGGAAAGCGGTGGAGGAGGTCTCCAGCACCTTCAGCGCGCGGTGGGCGTGCAGCTCTCCGGGCGTGAAAAATTCCACGAACCATTCCCCTTTCGGCAGAACGCTCTTTGAACTCTTTATCCAGTCGAATTTGGTCTTTTTCATTTCGGCAGCAGGCCCCTTTCCATCTTCATCACGCTGAAATGACCGGCCTTGAAAAGTTTCTTCACCACTTTGAAAGCCGCCCAGGGGCGGGTCTTGTCGCCGCACGTAAAAAGGTCCACCGCGGCGTATTGATGCTCGGGCCAGGTATGTATGGCGAAGTGGGATTCGGCTATGACCACTACGCCCGAGACGCCGTAGGGCTTGAAATGATGGAAGATCGAGTCTATGATCGTGGCGTCGGCGGCCTTCGCGGCCTTCAGCATGGCGTCCTGGACGTCGGTTACCGACGAGAGCGCCGCGGCGCTGCAGCCGTAAAGTTCAAGTATCAGGTGTTGTCCAAGGGCTTTCATAAGTGTGTCCGGTATCGCCGGAATTCAGCCTAACAATCTATATTATTAGAAGCGACAAGGCAAGCGGCCGCCAGGCAAAAAAGCAACGGAAAGCCTGCTGCTTTCCGTTGTTTTCGCTCCCCCGCTTTCAGCCGCCGTTATTTAAACGAGATGCCTTTCATCTTGGTGAAGATGGTGCGGTCGCGGCGCTGGAAGATGGGGCTGCGGAAAGGGAAGTCGAAAGTGAGCGAGATGCGGTGCGTGGAACCGAGTTCTCCCATCGGGACGAAGGCGTAGTCCAGGCTGAAGAAGTGCAGGGTGGCGCCGACGCCCATGGAGAGGCCGCCGAGGCCGTCGCCCATCTGCTGGGCGTTCAGGCCGGCGCGCACGCACAGGCGGGTGAGCTCGTTGGGGGTGGTGGCCAGTTCCGCGCCGAGCAGCACGTTGGGCTTGTTCTGCTTGGGCAGGACGATGTCGGTGGAGACCAGGAAGTTCTTGAAGGGGTTCACCGCCGCGCCCAATTTGAAGGTCAGGGGCAGGGGGTTGGATTCCCTGTCGAACCTGAGGCCGCCGCCCATGTTGGTGGCGGTGACGGCCAGGCGGTAGGGGATGTCGCCGAAATTGTAGGTCATTATGCCCACGTCGCCGGCGTAGCTGCTCGCGGACTCGACGATGGTGGATTTTATGTATTTCAGGGAGACGCCGATCGACACGTCTATGTCCTTGTCGGAGAACTCCAGGATAGCCTTGCTGTATGAAAGCGTGAAGACCTGGTCGCGCGGGGTGAAGCTGCCGGTGCCTTCGGCGTCGCCGCCGATGTCCGTGCGGGGGATGGAGCCGATATCGGTGAGCAGCACCGAGCCTGCAAGCACCGAGTCGTAGGAGAGGCGGTGCGCGTAGGCGGCGTACTGGTAGCTGATCTCCTCAAGATACGTCGCGCGCATGAATACGGCGGAAAGCTTGGGGATCTGCACCAGGCCGGCGGGGTTCCAGTAGACGGCCGAGGCTTCTTCCGCGATGGCCGAATAGGCGCCGCCCATGGCCGCGGCCCGGGCGCCGACTGGCAGGTTCAGGAAGTCGGCCGTGGTCGTGCCGGCCGCTTTGGATGAAAAATAGCGGGGATCTTCGTTGGCGGCAAGCGGCAGGGAAAAGGCGAAAGCCAGGCCGGCGGCCGCCAGGGAAGCCGTCAATGCCGCTTTGGTGTAAGTCTTTTTCATAACTTACCTTTCCACCGCGATCTTGAACACTTTCTTGCCCGAGCCGGACTCGATGACGGCCAGGTAGATGCCGCTGGCCACCAGGTAGCCGGACTTATTGGTGCCCTTCCAGATGATGACGCCGGTGGAGCCCGCTGTGGCTTCCCAGACCTTCTCTCCCGAGAGGGTGTAGATGCGCACTTTCGAATTGGCCGGGATCCTGTCTATGGTAACAAAGCCCTGGCCGCGGTTCGCGTAGAAGGGGTTGGGGTAGATCAGCACGTTCTTCAGGTTCGAAGCCGCGGTGCGCACCATCAGCTGGAACAGGCTGAAATGGTTGAGCGTGGCCGTTATCGTGCGCTCGCCGATGTTCACCGTGGTCTCGAGCGGCAGGCACTGGTCCGTGTCCGGGTTGTAGCGGGCCAGGATCACGCTGGCGGCGTTGGCGGTTATCCCGCCGTTAGCTTCCGTCGGGGAATATTCTAGCGTCAGAGTGATAGGTTCCTGCGGCTGGGCGTTGTTCCCCGAGAAGATAGCCACTTCCACGGGCGTCCCGCCGGGCAGATAGCTGCAGTGGTTCTGGATGGAGGAAGAGATGGCGATGGACGTGGCCGCGGCGAAGGAGCCGGCGGGCACATAGATCTTCACGTCGCGGTTGTTCGGCAGGGTCCCGGCGATGGTCACCGCTTTTGACGGGTCGCTGGTGCCGCCTATCGAGCCGGAAGGCGCGCCGCTGGGGCCGGGCAGCGTGAAAGCCGGCTGGGCGCGCTTGCGGGCCGTTACGCCGCCTTCGCCGTTGCGGGCCGCCACGTCGAAATAGTACGAGGTGGAGGTCAGGAGGCCGTTCACGAAGGTGTAGTTGTCCGTGAACAGGGTGGAGAACGGCACGTGGGTCACCACCGGGGCGGACAAATTATCGTTCGTGGAACCGCGCACTTCGTAGATCGTCTCCGCCGAGTTGTCCTCGGTATCCCAGTTCAGCCAGATCCCGGACATGGAGATCTGGCCGGCGGTGATGCTGGCGGGCACCTTGGCCAGGGTGTACTTCGAGCCCAGCTCCAGGGTCGTTCCGGGGATGTCGTCGCCGTTGACGGGGGTAAGGGAGATGCTGTATTCCACGTTCGGGGACAACTTGGAGAAGGTCATGGTATTCTCCATGGTGCTGCTTACCGTCCCGGGGGTAAGAGAGACGCGGTAGATGGTCCAGGTGGAGTTGCCGTTGGTTATCCAGTTCACCGTAAGGCTGCCGGTGCTGATATTGGTGAAAATATTGGGCGTGCCGGGCAGCGGCTGCACCGTGAGCGTGTTGACGCCCTGGGAGTAGGCCGCGGGGCCGCGGATGGGGCCGTTCGTCGTGGTTTTAACGGCGCCGACGGCGGCCTGGTAGTACCTGTTGGCCGAGAGGCCGGTCTGGGAGAAGTTGGTCTCCGAGGTGGAGCCTATAGGTATGGGGGTCATCGTTCCCGCGGTCACGTCGAAGATCTCGTAGTAGGTGGCCCCGAGGGACGCGTCCCAGGACCAGTTTATGGTGGAACTGCTCAGGGCCTCGCCCGTAAAGTTGTTCACGCCGCTTACCGTCACGGTGGTCGCTTCGGTGGTGAACGCCGTTATTACTCCGGCCCCGTTCTTCGCCCTGACGCGGAAATCGTAATCCTGGTTGGCGGAGAGCGACGAGATCGCGGTGGAGGTGCTGAGATAGTCGACGCTGAACGGCACCGGCGTGGAAATATCCAGGGCGCTGGAGAATTTCGGCGTCTTGGACGGGGACATGGAAACTTCGTAGGTCGTCAGCTCGGAGTTCTGGTTCCTGGCCCACTCCAGGACGGCGCTCTCGAAGCTGGCGGTTTTTATGCGCAGCGGTTCCGGCCTGGCCGCCAGGGTGTAATAGGTGGCGGATCTTGTAAGCGGGCCGTTGCCGCCCATGTTGTAGGCGGAGACCATGATCGAGGCCGCGGTGTTGGGGATCATGCCGGTCTGCGTGTAGTAGACCGTGGCGGAGTCGTTCTTGAAAGCCACCGTGGTTATGAACACGTTGTCCGTGGCTGAATAGACGTTATAACCTTCCGCGGCCGTAACGTCCCCGCGGTCCCAGGACCAGGTGATGGAGCTCAGGCCGAGGACCGTGCCGGTGGCGATCGAGGGCGAGCCGGTAGGGCGGGGTATGGTCACCTGCACGGTGTGGCCTGTGGAGAACTGGCCGTTGGCCGCGACGCGCATATTGTACCAGCCGTGAGGGAGTTCGCCGGCTATGGCGGGCATGATCACCGTTATAGAGGAAAGGGTCTTTTCCCAGTTCGCGTTGGTCCCGCCGTAAAGGGAATAGATCCTGGTGGAGATGTCCGCCATGAAACCGCTCGGATTGTCGATCTGCTGTATGTATACCCGGGGATTGCTGAAAGAGGAATTCGCCGGGCCCGCGCTGCCGCCGGAAGCTTCCGTGATGCTGTGAAAGTTGGAGGTGTCGCTTATCAGGGTGACGGTGGCGCCCTGGTTAAAAGCCTGGTCTCCGGAAGAGATGGCCGGCTGCCTGGACGTCTCGGTCTCCAGCCCGTCTACATCTGGGGAATAAGAGAAATAGGCCATGTCGGTGGTGTCGAGGCATTTTCCCCCGTCCCAGCCGCCGATGTTGAGCACGTAATTGTCTTTGGTGAGCACCGTGGTGTGGTGGGACCGGCCGGCAGGCATGTCCCCCTGGGAGCTCATCGAGGGGAAATCCGAATCGTAACTCTCCGTGGCGATCAGGGCCGCGCCGGGGGTCTCGCCGCCGGTGATGATGATCTTGCCGTTGGGCAGCAGCACGCTGCGGTGGTTAGCCCTATTGTTTTCCAGGACGCCGCTGAGGGTCCAGCTGTTGCCGTCGTAGATCTCGGTGGTGCTCTGGCTCATGAAGCCGTCGCCGCCGCCTATCACAAGGACACGTCCGTCCCTGAGCAGCGTGGCGGTATGGGCGTAGCGCCCGGTGTTCAGCACTTTGGGAACGCCGATAAAGGTCCGCGCGGTATAGCTGAACACTTCCGAATTGGTTACGGTGCCGCCGGCGTTTATGCCGCCGGTCATCAGCACGTTGCCCGTCTTCAGGAGCGTGGCGGTATGCTGGGACCGGCTGGTGTTCATCGGGCCGGCGGCCACCCAGTAAGAGGTGGAGGAGATGTACAGCTCGGTGGTGGCCGCGTAGTTGCTCAGCGTGCCGCCGCCGGCGACCAGTACGTTCCCGTCAGGCAGCAGGGTGGCGGTGTGGTTATTCCTGGCCTCGGCCATGGAAGTGGTCGGGATCCAGCGCTGGGTGTCGGGGTAATAAACTTCAGCCGTGGCTACCGCCGCGCTCGAAGGCGTAACGCCGCCGGCGACCAGTACGGTGCCGTTGGGCAGCAGCGAGGCGGTATGCTTCGCCCTTGGCACGTTCATGGAGCCCGTAGGGGTCCACGCCTTGGTAACCGGGTCCATAAGTTCGCAGGTGGCCAGCGGCTTGGCGCCGTCCGAACCGCCGCAGGTAAGTATCTGCCCGGTCTTCAGCATGGTGCTGGTATGGTAAGCGCGCTTCGAATTGAGCTTTTCCGAATTAGGCCAGCCTGTATTGACGGGGATGACTACGGTGCCTGAAGCCTTTGCGGCAAAAATTTTGGTGTAGCGGGAGCAATTGGTGAGGGGAGTTGTTTCACAATTCCTCCCCCCCAGTATCAGGGTGTCGGCGGCCGGGGTCAATAAAGCGGTATTGCTGAAGATAGGGCTTGCCAGGGTCGGGGAGGCGTCGGTATCGTACAGGTCCTTCCAGGTATTGGTCTTAGGGGTGAAGCCGAGCGCGCTGGTGAAGATCATGTCCCGTATCACTATGTCCGAGCGGCCGTAGTTGAACGAAGGCTGCCTGGTCCCGGGCCGGACCTCGTCGGCGGTGTATGCCAGTTCCCCTACAAGGCTTATTGCGCAGTTGTCGGCGCCGCTGGGAACTACGCCGACCGCCCCCGACTGGTAAACAGTTGCGTCCGGGGTTAGATTGGTGATCATCCCCGTTACGGGGAAGTTCACTGTGACCAGGAACTTGCATACCGTGGTCTCGCAGGAAATGGGGTTCTGTACCGCCACGTCGGCGCTGCCGCCGGTATCGATGGTGGCCGAGTACTCCATCCCGGGATCCGTTATCGTACCGGTCCTCAGCGTAAGCCTTCCCCTGATCCAGGTGTACATGCTCGAAAGGTTCATTATCACCTGGGCCGTTATGTTGCCCGTGTACGCGGACGGCGAGGTGGCCGGGTAAACCGGGGCAAAAGTCAGGTTCATGGCGGATACTGTCGGGAAAGGCGCGCCGCCGCCATCGGACTGTATGATCGATTTTTCAAAAGTAGACGTCCCTGCGGGAGCGTTCAACTGGAGGATGCTGTCGAAGTCGCCGGGATAGTAGTCCGTGCCGATAAGCGTGCCCACCGGCAGGCCGTCCAGTATGGCCGTGCTGTGGTTCAGGTAGAACTTTACGCTTTCCACCGAGATAGACGGGTTCTCCGTTGGTTTATAGGGCTGGGAGAAAAAGGCGTCCGCGTTCACCAGTCTGCCGGATACGCCCCTGGCAAGTTTCGCTTCGACCGGGAATTTGAACAAGCTGTTGCTGTTTATATTCGCTGTCGTTTCGGCTGCGCCGTTCGCGGTAACTCTTTTTGTAAGGTAAATGACGGTACCGGCTTCCAGCGTGAGCGCGCTCTTGAAGACGGTGCGGACTATGCCGCCGTAGCCGCCATACATGTTCCAGCTGCCGTCCGGCCGCAGGGCGGCGGAGTGCTTGTTCACCCTGTACGGAGCCGTCCCGAAAGTGGATTCCCCTATCACCGTGCGCCCGCCGTTCTGGTCGTAATATTCCGCGCCGTCCAGAAAGCCGTGGCTGCCCATATCCTGGTTATCGATCCCGTAGCCCCAGTAATACCGGTCGCCCTCTTTGCCTTCGGTCCAGCACTCTTCTCCCGTCGCCGACGCCGACGCCGTGCTGGGGCTGCATTTATAGGTGTTGACCCCGTTGTAGCCGCCGGCTATCATGATGACGCCGTTGTTCAGCACCGTGGCCGTATGGTCTATCCTGCCCTGCAGCAGGGCGTCCTTCGGTGTCCAGAAGCCCATGGCCGTGTCCGGGGTGTAGACTTCATTCATCGGTATATAATACCAGGCAGTGGTGTTCCAGAGCCTGCCGCCGGTGACGAAAACTTTCCCTGACCGCAGCAGCACGGCGGCATGGCCGATGCGCGCGCTGTTCATCGGCGTGGCGTTGGCGATCGCGGCCGCCGTGTTATCGTTCGGGTTGAAGATGTCGCAGTCAGCGGTAATATTCCCGTGATTGGTCGTTTCCACCGTAGTGGCGCCGCCGCAGAGCAGCACCCGGCCGGAGTTGGGGCCTTTTGAAAGGAGGGTGGCTGTATGCCCCCCCCTTGCGGGGCTCATGACCGCGGCTGCCGTCACGCAGGTCTTGAGCGCCGGGTCGCAGATCTCGAGCGAGGCCAGCGGAGTGCCTGCGGAGTTGAACCCGCCGGCTATCAGCACCCTGCCGTCGGACATCAGGGTGGCCGTGTGTGAAGACCTCGCGGTTACAAGGTTGCTGTTCCAGTTGTCATAGGTGTTGGTCCCCATGTTGTACATCTGCACGTTGTTGGTCGTGGTGTTGGCGGCGTCGATGACGCCGCCCACGATAAGCAGGTTGCCGTCGGGCAGAAGGGTGATGGTATGGCTGTGGCGGGGGTTCAACGCGGCACCGGCGTCCGGCAAGAAAGAGGCCAGGACGAGGATAGACAAGGTAAGGACTTTTCTAAAATTCATAAAGCGCCCGTTGATAGTGTACAGAAAGCCTGTTACAGGATTGTTAACAAAAGTTTAACTTTGTCCTAGTCTACGCTTATAAGCGAGTCGCCTGTGACGGGGTTTTTGGGCTTGCCCGGATCCAATTTCTTTTTTCCGTCTACGGTGAAATGGTAGGGGTAGGTGCCGGGCAGGATATAAATATCGGTTTTCCAGACGCCGGACTTCTTCACCATCTTCTTGTCTTTCCAGGAAGTGAAGCTGCCGGCTATCAGCACGGACCTGGCGCCGGCATCCTTGTATTCGAAAGTGATCTTGACGGCTTTTACTTTGTCCGTTTCGCTCTTCGCGCCGGAGGCGGGCGCCTTGCCGGCTTTGACCTCTTCGTCTTTGTCGACGACGGCTTCTTTTTCCGTTTTAGTCCCGGCGGGCTCTTTAACGGCCGAGGCTTCCTCTTCCTCAGGCACCGGCATGGGCACCGGTCTTACCTCTATGGTGTCTCCCGAGAAATGAAGGGAGACGCGCTCGTAAATGGAATAGCCGGCAAAAACCATGACGGCCAGGCTTATCAGCGCCAGGGCCGCCCAGAACGATTTTGATTTTGTCATGAATTTAGAATGCTCGTTAAAAGTCTTATTTAAACAACAAAACTCTTTTTTCAATTCCCCAGCGGGCGACATGCGAGCGTCAGCGAGCTTTCCCCATAAGGAAATTCCCATCGCCAAACACAAAAAAGACCGATGGCTATTACAAAGAACGGCTGCACATAAATATGGAGCGGGCGATGGGAATCGAACCCACGTCTAATGCTTGGGAAGCACTCGTACTACCATTGTACGACGCCCGCCTCCTGGAAACTGCCGCAACCGCGAACGGCTTGAAAGAACAATACCCGTAAATTTTACTTAAAACTGCCCTTTATATCAATAATATTATTGCTTCTTTATAAGATTCAGGAATTCTTCCCTTACCCTGTTGTCGCTCTGGAAGACCCCCAGCATGGAGCTGGTGGTGGCGAAAGAGGTTTCGTTCTTTACCCCGCGCATGCTGACGCAGAGGTGCTCCGCCTCCATCACTACCCCCACCCCGCGCGGCTTGAGCTCTTTGAACAGCGTGCCCGCTATTTCCACGGTGAGCCGCTCCTGCACCTGCAGGCGGCGGGCGAAGGCTTCCACCAGGCGCGGTAGTTTCGAGAGGCCGACGATGCGGCCGTTGGGGATGTACGCCACATGGGCTTTACCGAAGAACGGGAGCATGTGGTGCTCGCAGAGAGAATAAAAAGCGATGTCCTTCACTATCACCATCTCGCGGTAATCGGCCTTGAAAAAGGCGCCGTTGAAGACCTTGTCGATATCGGCGTTATAGCCCGAAGTTATTTCTCGCAGCGCCCGCGCCATGCGCTGCGGGGTTTTCTTCAGGCCTTCCCTTTCCGGGTTTTCCCCCAGGCTTTCAAGGATCTGGAGCGCTGCGGTTTCAAGCGGGTCTTTCATGACTATAATTTTACTAGTTTTGGGACGATAAAAAAATCCCCCGCTTCCCGCGGGGGATCTTCTCCGGACCTCGAACCGTGTCCGGGAGGGTAAAAAAGGAACTTACTGGGAAGCGATGTACAGCCACTTGCTGGTGGCGTTGAGGTCGCGCGAGGCCGCGCCCAGGTTCCTGGCGTCAGCCGCGAGCTTCGCCACGGCCTTCTGCTCTTCGAGGATCTGCGTCAATTTTTTGCCGCGGGCTTTCTTGCCGCCTTTTTTGGAGGAGACCGCGTCGCGCATGGAGGTCTTCTTGTTCTTCGCGGCCAGTTTCGCCACCAGGAGGTTGACCTGCCCGGCCTTGCGGTTGACCTTGCGGCTGTAGCTGAGGATGGTGTTGGTGTAGGTGGAAAGGCTTGAGCCGGACTGCATGGCGGCGAACTCGGTCTTGTTGAGGGCGGAGACGTGCTTGAGGTTCTTCGCTATGGAGTTAAGGCTGACCCCGAGAGCGGAGATCTCCTCGGGAGTCGCGGGCCCCCTGGAGGAATCCAGGGTCTCGATAGCTTCGTCCAGGTATTCGTCCTGGCGCACCAGTTTGAAGAGGATGTCCTTGAATTCTTTGACCTTCGCGTCCTGCTTTACCGACGGGGCCGGCACGGAGGCGGTCTTTACGGCGGTATCGGCGAAAGCCAGGCCTAGCCCGCTGAAGAGTACAAGTCCGGCCGAAATCGCGAATTTAATTTTCATATTTTATCCTCCGTCCTACAGGTATAGTCTAACCGTTTGCCGGCGCCGCCGCCCGGGCCATGGGACTATAAGAATAAAGAAAAAAGGCCTACGGGGAAGTAGGCCTTTAGGGTAATGAGGACGCAGGATGCGTAGTCGGTGCGGCCGGGGTCTTACCCCGCGCACCCTGGAAGATGGAAACCCTTGCGTCGGTTTCCCCCCAGCCGGGATAATTAGGCTGGGGACCCCCCTTCCGCAAAGGGTGCGCGGGGTAAGACCCCGGCCGCACCTCCTGGGTCAGTTCTTCATTCCTTTGAGGGCTTTGAGGGCCTGGTCGCGGGTCTTGATTTTGCCCTCGAACTGCAGCAGGTGTATTTTCTCCAGCAGTTCCCCTATGCGCGGCCCTTCCGGCAGCTTCAGGGTCTTTATCACGTCGTTACCGTCGATGAGCCGGGCGGAGCGGGACTTCATGTTCTTCTTGATATAAACGGATAAGAGCAGATTGAGCACCTGCATGTAGCGCAGGGTTTTTATTGGGGAGTTATACGGGATGCCCGGGGAGAGAGGGGCCGGCGGGTCCTGGAGTTTCCCCCGCATCTTTTCCAGCCGCGCGGCGGAAACATAGCTGGCGTGGTCCGCCCAGGAAAGTACGAGCAGCGGGACGGTATATTCCCCCAGCGTCCTGAAGAAACGGAACATGGCCCTGTCGGAAATGACGTCGTTGGCGGCCAGGTTGCCGGGGCGCAGGTGCGTGCCTATGATCCTGGAGATCAGCCGTATGTCCTCGCGGGAGAAGCGCAGGCTCTCCATCACTTTCTCCGCCATTATCGCGCCGTATTCCTCGTGGCCGAAAAAGCGCAGCCGGCCTTTCACCACCGCGGCCTTCGGGGGCTTGGCGATGTCGTGGAGCAGGGCCGCGAATTTCATGGTGCGCGGGGCGGGCAGAAGTTCCGCGATCTTTTTATGGCCCGGCAGGCAGGCGGGCAGGTGCTCGAAAAGGTAGTCCATCCGTTCCACGACGCGCAGGGTGTGGGTCATCACCCCGCCCTTGCCGTAGTAAGCGGTGGCGCAGGTTTCCTGGGCCGCCAGGTCGGGGAAGATGGCGGTGAGCAGCCCGTATTTATGCATCAGCGCCAGCCATTTATGCGAAACCGGGCTTTCGAAAAGCCGCATCAGCTCTTCCCGCACCCGCTCCTGCGCGGTTGAGGCTATCAGGGCTGAATGCGTTTTCACGGCTTCCAGGGCGGCCGGCGTTACGCTGAAATCCAGCGCGGCGGCCACGCGGAAAGCCCTGAGCAGGCGCACCGGGTCTTCGGTGAAGACCGCCGGGGAGACCGGCCTGACCTTTTTCGCGGCCAGGTCTTTCAGCCCCCCGCACAGGTCGATGACTTTTGACCTGTCGGGGCGCAGGCGGAAACCGCCGGTTTTCTTGTCCGGGGTAAAGGCCGCGGAAGGAGTGAGCTTATAGGCTAAGGCGTTTATCGTGAAATCGCGCCTCCCGAGGTCGGACTCGAGCGAACCGCCCACGAAAGGCATGATGTCCAGCTGGGTGAAGGGGGCTTTGCGCTGCGCCAGGCGGAAGACCTGGTTCTCCTCGTCGAGCGGGAAGCAGGAGGCGCCCAGCTTGCGGGCCAGGCGCTGCGTTCTGGCCTTGAAATCCGCGGAGGGCGGGACCGCCAGGTCTACGTCTTTAAACGGGCGCTTCAGGAGGGCGTCGCGCAGGGCCCCTCCTACCAGGTAAACTTCCGTGAAGACGCCGGTTATGGCGGCCGCTAGTGTCATGTTATTAAGCCTTACAATAGATCCGCCGTCAGGAATTCGCGGCCTGCTGCGCCTTTTCCACCACCGCGTCGGCGGCGGCCTTGGCCCGCTTCTCGAGCTCGCGCTTGAGCAGTTCGCGCTTGAGCACCTTCTGGAGGGTGTTCTTCGGCAGGGCGGTCACCACCTCCACCTCGCGGGGGCGCTTGTAGGCGTCGAAATTCGCCTTGATGTACTGCATGATCTCGGACCTGTCCAGCTGGACGTCGGGCCTGGCCACGCAGAAACATTTCATCGTCTCGTTGCCGGAGCCGTCAGGGATGCCGATCACGGCGTTCTCCAGCACTTTGGGGTGCGCGTTGATGACCTGTTCCACCTGCGCCGGGAACACCTTCAGGCCTTTCACTATCACCATGTCCTTCTTCCGGTCGCGGATGAACAGGAAGCCGTCGGTGTCCAGCACGCCGATGTCGCCGGTCTTGAGCCAGCCGTCGTGCGTGAAAAGCTCTTTGGTCGCCAGGTCGTTCTCGTGGTAGCCGCGGGTGATGTTGGGCCCCATCACGCAGATCTCCCCCTCCTCGCCGTGCTTGAGGTGGTTGCCGTTCTCGTCCATGATCCGGATCTTCACGCCGGGGATGGCCTTGCCTACGGAGCCGTGCTTGCGCGACCTGGGCGGGACAATGGTGACCACCGGGCTGGTCTCGGTCAGGCCGTAGCCCTCCAGCACGTGCAGGCCGAAGGCCTTGTTGAAATGCTGGGCGATGGTATGGTTCAGCGGCGCCGCCCCCGACATGCACAGGCGCACTTTGCGCAGGCTCCAGAACTTGAGGAAGAACTTCTTCAGGCCGCGGGCTTCTTTGGCCAGCACGCCGTAGATCTGGGGCACGGCTATCATGATGGTCACGCCCTCGCGGCCCATGGCCTGCAGCCAGGGCTTGGGCGGGGTGATGCTCTTCACGATCAGGGTCTTCGACCCGAGCAGGATAGGGGTGATCACGTTGCCGGTCCAGGAGAAGGTGTGGAACATCGGCAGCAGCGCCATGAACACGTCTTTCTTCGTCGGCTCCAGGGTGTTGATGGAGGCCTTGGAGTTTTCGATCATGTTGTGGTGCGTCAGCAGCACGCCCTTGGGGTGGCCCGTGGTGCCCGAGGTGTAGAGGATGCTGGCTATGTCGTGCTCGTCCGCCGTGGCTTTCTGGGTCTGGGGGTGGTAATGGGCGTGCTTGAGATAATGCCAGAAATCCACCACGCCGTCCACGCCGGAGAAGTCCGCCGAGATGAGGAACTTCAGGCCGGGCAGGTCTTTCTTCACGGCGGTGTAGTTCTTCACGAATTCTTTTTCCGTCACCACGCCTTTGCAGGCCGAATTCCCGAGGATATAGGCCAGCTCCTCGGCCTTGGAGACCATGAAATTTATCGGTACGGCCACCGCGCCTATTTTCACCATGGCGAAGTAGGCTATCACGAACTCGGGGGAGTTGCGCAGCGCTATGGCCGCGCGGTCGCCCTTGCGCAGGCCCAGCTGCCAGAACATGTCGGCGGCGCGGTCCACGGAGAAAAGGACCTCGTGCCAGGACATTCTCTTGTCCCCGGTGACGAAAGCGGTTTCTTCAGGGTCTCTCTCGGCGGTTTTGGCAAGGCAGGAGTAAAGGTCTTTAGGTTCGGTCATTTGTCAGGCGCCTCCGTAAGCGTATCAAAGGTAAATTGTAGATAATATAATGGGCTGTAACAACAATAACGGCGGCCTTTATTGCTGAGGCTTGGCGGCGGCGGGTTCTTTCGGCTTGGCGGCGGCGGCCTTTTCCAGCGCGGTCTTGCCCCTGAACTTGATGACTATTTCCACCCGGCGGTTGGCGGCCTGGTGCTCCGGGGTGTCGTTGGGGTAGAGCTGGTTGTACTCGGAATAGCCGGCGGCGGCGAAGCGGTCCTCGCTGTTGCCGTTCTCGGTGAAGAGCTGTATCAGGCTGAGCGCCCGGTAAAGGGACAGTTCCCAGTTGGAGGTATAGTCGCCGCCGTAGAAGACCGGGGCGTTGTCGGTGTTGCCTTCTACGACCACTTCGTATTCCGGGGGCAGGTTCTTGAAGACCTCGGCGAGCTTGACGAGCGTGGGGACGGTGACGGGCCGGAGCTTGGCCGAGCCCAGCCCGAACATGACCGAAGATTCCAGCGAAAGCTTTACCGAGTCCTTCTTCACTTCTATCTTGGCGGCGTCCTTGAGCTCCGGGTCGGAGGCCATGGCGGCGCTGACCTGCGAGGCCATCAGTTTTCCCTGGTTCGTTTCCACGTCGGTCTTGAAGGCCATGAAGAGGCCGTAAAGCAGCAGGAAGAAAATGCAGAGCGTCGTCATCATGTCCACGTACGGGACCATGTAACGCAGCTGCGTTTCGCTTAAGTTCAGTTTCTTCTTGATGCGCATTTATTTGAGCTGCGCCCTTATCTCGATGCGGCGGTTCTGCGCCCTGTGCTCGTCGCTGTCGTTGGGGACCACCGGCTGGGAGGGGCCCAGGGCCTTCGCGACCAGTTTATCCGGAGAGACTATTTTTTCCCGGGTGAGCAGGTGCACCACCTGCAGCGAGCGGGCCGCCGAAAGTTCCCAGTTCGAGGTATAGGGGCCTTCCCCCCCGGCGCGGGTCAGGGCTATCTCCCAGCTGCGGGCGCCGGGCGGCGGGGCCTGGTTTATCGGGACGTTGTCGGTATGCCCTTCGATGGCGATCTTGCCCGGGTATTGCAGCAGGAGCTTCCCTATCCTGCGCACGATAGGCTTGGCCTCCTCGCTGAGCTTGGCCTTGCCGCTCTCGAAGAGCAGCGCTTCCGGCAGGGTGATGGTGACTTCCCTGCGGGTCACCGCGACGCCGGCCACGTCCTTCAGGGTCTTCCCGTCTTCCAGTTTTACGGATTCGATGGCCTTTTCCCGCGCCTCGGTCTTTTTCGCGGCCGTGTCCTCTTTGTCGAAGACGGCTTCGCTGATGGCCGAGTTGTAGTCGCCCTGTTCCTCGTCGGACATGGTCTTCTTGGCCTGGAGCATGGCCGAATAGAAGAGCATGATGAAGAAGATCGTCAGCGTGGTGATGAAGTCGGCGTACATCGTAAGCCAGACGTTCTTCGTCCTGGATTTTTCAGTCGTTTTGATCATGGCCGGAAGGACCTTTTATTTCTTCCTGACCGACTGGGCCAGGATCATCTCCAGCTTCCTCAGCACCGTATTGGGATTGACCTCCTGCTTGATGCAGACGATGCCTTCTACGATGACCCGCTTCAGCAGCATTTCATGGGCGGTATAGACTTCCAGCTTGCCGGCGACGGGCAGCGCGATGAAGTTGGCGAAGAAGATGCCGTAGAACGTGGTGATGGCCTTGGCCATGGCGTTGCCCATGCCCTTCGGGTCGCCCAGGAAGCGCAGCAGGCCCAGCACGCCGATCAGCGTACCGAGCAGGCCGTACACCGGGGCGTAGGTGGCCATGGCTTCGAACAGGCGCTGGATCTGGGCGTGCCGGTCGGCGGTGCCCTGCATGTCCTGCTCGAGGTGGTCGGAGATGTCGTCGACGGTCCATTCGTCCATGAGCATGCGGACCCCGGACTTCATGAAGTCCATGTCGCCGGGCTTCATCTGCTCCGGCAGGGCGTCGATGCCGCGCTGGTGGGCTACGACGGACAGCTCATGAAGGCGGTCCACGATGACTTTAGCTTCGATATGCTTGGGCGGGAACAGCAGGAGCTTGAAGCCGAGGGGTATTTTCTTGAACACCCGCCAGGGGTAGGTCATCAGCGTGGAGGCGAACGTCCCGCCCAGCACGAAGATCAGCGACGACTCGTCCAGCAGGATGTTGATGATCTGCGCGTCCACCAGGATGACCCCGACGGCGGTCAAGCCTATGATAAGTCCGGTCAATGTTGCGAAGTCCATTTTAATAACCTCCTGAGAGCTCTTCAATCTTCGGCCGTTCCCCTCCGGGGCCGGCGATAAAAACCGCGGTTACGGGAGCGGGATCAGCAGTTTGGTCCCCTTCTCAAGCCTGTGCGGGTTCAGCACCTGCGGGTTAGCGCCCCAGATCTTTTCCCACTGCTTCAGGTCGCTGTAGTATTTGAACGCTATCTCGGCCATCGTCTCTCCGGGCTGCACGATATGCACGGTGTAGCGCCCGCCCTGCGCGCAGGTCCCGTCCCCGAAAAGGCATTCAAAAACGGCGTTGGTCTCGGCCGTGGTCAGCAGCGCGGCCGTCGAAAGCGGAACGGACGGGGTCGGGGCGTTCTCTTCGAGCTCGGCCTGCAGGCGCAGCATCGTCAGGGCGCGGTTCTCCGGGAAGAACTCCTCGGCCCGGGAGAGCGCAGCGCGGGCCTGCGAGTACTGGCCTTCCCTCATGGCGTCTTTGCCTTTTATGACCAGGCAGTTTCCCAGTATTTCTTTCGCCCGGGCGTCCTTGGGGTTCGCCTTCAGCTCCGCCGAAAAGAAAAATATAGCGCTGTCCAGCCTGCCGGAGAGGAAATAGCCGGCCCCGCGGTCGGGCTTCCCCTGCGCGCCCAGCGGCGCGGCCGCCAGTAAAAGGGCCGGCAGCAGGGCGCGGAGGCTAGCGGGGAACATTGGTCTCCCCTCCTCCCAGCTTCTGCCTGGCTTCCGAGACGTCCACTCCCAGCGGGGCGAATTTCTCGATTATGCGCTGGAGTATGACCGCCTGCTCCTGGGCGCCCAGCTTGTCCGCGGCGGCCTTGTCGGAGAACCACTGCATGGTTTCCCTGTATACTTCCGCCGCGCTCTTCCTGACCTTCCTTCCGTCCTTCGTCACGGTTATCTCGGGGGTCTCGGCCTTGGCGGTGAGCGTGTCGAACTTGATCTTCAGGCTGAGGCGGTGGGTCATGCCGAGATCGCCGTAAGGGCTGAGGGCGTAGTCCAGGCCCACGGCCCCGGTTTCGGCCCCGAAGCCGAGGGTGATGGCCGACAAGGCGCCCAGGTAGCTCATGGCCGAGGTCTTCACTCCGGCGCGCAGCGCCAGGCGGACTCCTTTCACGGGCGAGGGATAGACGTATTCGCCGCCGAAATGGAGGCTGAGGGTGTCGTCGAAAGGCATGCTGATCTCCGAGGTGAGCAGCAGGTTCTTGCTGTACTGCAGCGCGGCCCCGGCGCGCAGGCCGAGCGGGAGCGGCGAAGGGGTTTTCTCCAGCGTGAGGCCGGTGCCTAAATTCTTGAGCGTCGCGCCGAGCTTCAGCTTCGGGGACACTTCATAGATGGCGCCCGCGTCTACGGCGAAAGCCTGGGCTTCCGAGCTCTCTATGCGCTCGCGGATGATCTTGAAATTTCCGCCCACGGCCAGCCTGGGCTTCAGCCGGCGGGCGTAGGAGAGCACCATTGTCATGTCGCTGGAGCTGTAATAGCCCTCGGTGTAGCCGTACTTGTTGCCGCGCTCTATGTCGCCGGTGTTCATGAAGCCTACGCCGGCGCCGATAACGGACGCGGTGCCGCGCCTGACGGCGAAAGCCGCATATTCCGCGCTGAGGCCGTCCAGCCAGATGTTGTGGCCGAAGGCCTCCTGCAGCCGCTTGACGTAATTCAGGCCCGCGGGATTCCAGTAGACCGCGTCGACGTCGTCGGCCGCGGCCGTAAAGGCGTCGCCCATGGCGGCGGGCCTGGCCCCCCACCCTATCCGCAGGAAAGAGGCCGAAGCCGTGCCGGCCGCCCGCGCGCCGGCGGGCAGCAGCAGCGCGGCCAGCAGGAGCAATATTTTATGAGCGGGTTTTCTCATGGTAAGGTCAGCGGATTATGGAGAACTTGCCTTTCTTCGGCTGTCCGCCTCCCGTTATAAGGTAAAGGTAGACCCCGCTGACGGCCTTGCCGCCGGCGGCCGTCTTGGTGTCCCAGAGGTACTTGCCGGCGGCGTTGGCGAACGCCGACTTCTGGAAAACCAGCTGGCCGGCCAGGTCCACGATCGTGAGTTTGAACGACTGGTTCGGCTCGATGCCGGCGAAGACCACGCCGTCGCCGAGGTCCGACTGGTCGAAGTTCCCGCCGCTGCCGGGCCTGTAGGGGTTGGGGTAGACCTTCGCGGGGATGCCGCTGCCGCCCGCGCCCCCGCCGCCGCCGCCCCCGCCGCCGCCGCTCTGCACTATTTTGACTACGGCGTATTTATTGTTCGCGGCCTTGGCCGCGGCGGTCACGCTCTTCGCGGCGGTGTTGACCGAAGAGGGCAGGGGCACCCAGCCGTCCGCGGCGTCGTAATAGGCCAGGGACAGGGAGGCCGCGGGATAGGTCCCGAGGTCGGCGGCGCTGTAGCGGAGCGTGATGGAAAGATTTACCAGCGAACTGGTGGAGGGCGCGCCTCCCACGAAAAGGGCCTCGCCGACCTGCTGTATGTCCCCGCCCGCCGCTGGCACCGGGTAGAAACTGAGCGTTTCCTGCTGAGGGAAAGAGCCGGCCGGGACGTCCACCGTCACCTGCCCCAGCTTCATCATGGCGGTCACGGCGGCGGCCTGGCCAGCCGGCACCACCTGGCGCAGCCTGGTATAGGCCAGCGAGTAGCTGGTGAAGGTTTCGCCGTTCGAGTTCGTCACGGTGACGGTAGTGACCCCGAGAAGCACGGAAGTGGAAGGGGTTACGGCAACCGTGAGCTGGCCGGAGGCCAGGGAGATCGCCCCGGTGGAAATGCCCGTATCCTCGAACGAGACCGTGCTGTCGGCGAGGAAGCCTTTTCCCTTCAGCGTGACGTTGGAGGTCTCGCCGATGTAAAGCGGGGAAACTTCCGTTATCGTCGGGGAGGCGTTGTACTTGATGGTGAAATAATTCACGGAGGCGGCGCTGGCGCTCTGGCCCGTTACGACCACGTTGTCGTCCGCGTCGGCCGCTACGGCGTTCGAAACGTCTGCCAGCGTCCCGTTGTAGGCCGCGGTGGAGACGACGGCGAAGTTCCGGTCGTATTTTATCGTGAAATAGTTGGCCGCCAGGCCCTGGCCGGTCTGCCCGGTCACTATGATATTGTCGTTGGAGTCCACGGCTACCCCGGTCGGGATGTCCTCGCCGCCGCTGTCGTAGGACTTCGACGAGACGAGGTTGAGGAAACTGTCGTATTTGACCGTGAGGAAGTTCCGCGTGGCCCCGTCGTTCTGGCTGCCCGTCACTATGATGTTGTCCTCGGAGTCCACCGCCACGCCGGAGACCATCTCGTCCCTGACGGTGCTGAGGGAGACGCTGTTCAGCAGGTGAAGGTCGTTGTCGTATTTTATGACCAGGAAGTCGTTATCGGAGGTCTGGGTAAAGCCCGCGACTATGACGTTGTCGCTGTGGTCTATCGCGATGGCGGCGGCCTGGTCGGTATTCCCCCCGTCATAGGCGGCGGTGGAGAGCTTGTTGAGCCCGGGGCCGTATTTTATCGTGAAAAAATCGATATTGCTCGCGACGTTGGTGAAGCCGGTGACGAAAACGTTGTTCTGGCTGTCGGTCTTCACGGCGGTAGCGTTGTCGTAATCCCCGCCGTTGTAGACCGCCGAGGAGAGCTGGGCGGCGAAATTCGGGCTGTATTTCAGCGTGAGGTAGTCCAGGTTGGCGCCGTTGTTCTCTTCCCCCGTCACGATGATGTTCCCCAGCCCGTCCAGGGTTATCCCCCTCGCGTTGTTGCTCCCCCGGCCGTTGACGTAAGGATACTGGGCCGTGGGGCTGAGGACGAGGGTCTTGCTGTATTTCTGGGACAGGAAGCCGCTGCCGCTGGTGCCGGTAAGGAAGACGTTGGCGTCCGCGTCCGTTGTGAGGGCGAAGGCCAGGTCGTCCACATAATCCGTCCCGACGCTCGAGTCGTAGCTGACCGAGGAAAGGACTATCATCGCCGGCGCGGCGGAGGCCGCTCCGGCGCAGCAGGCGGCGATAAGGGCCGCGATGAATAATTTCAGAGACCGCATTTTTCCTTCTTCTAGCCGTTGGCCGGGTAGGCCTGGGCCAGCAGCTTGACCCGTTTGATAAGCTCGTCGTTCTCGAACGGCTTGGTCAGGTAGTCGTCGGCGCCGCGCTCCATCCCTTTGGCGCGCTCGTCCATGCCTTTCCTGGCGGTCAGCAGCATTACCGGCATTTCCTTGAACCGCTCGTCGCCGCGGATGAGGTCCAGGAGTTCCAGCCCGTCCATCTCCGGCATGTTGATGTCGAGCACGGCCAGGTCCGCCCCGTTCTTCTGCAGGGCTTCCCAGGCCAGCTTGCCGTTGCAATAGGGCGAAACGGAGAAGCCTGCCGAGCTCAGCACCATTTCCACCAGGTCCCTGAGTTCGTCGTCGTCGTCGGCTATGAGTATTTTCATTTGTAGTCTCTCCTTCGTAGTTCCATCTCAGTGTGTGCTCAGCCGATATTAACCTGCTTCACTTCGGACAGGGGCAGGATAAGGCCCTTGCCGGCCAGCGCGGTGACCGCGTTAAGTATGATCAGTTCCGAGTCGTTGCTGTCCCCGGCGATCAGCATGTTCTGCATGCGCGCCGCCACCAGGTCCCGGATGGCCGGCCCCAGGGCCTCCGCGAAAGCCTCGGCCGTGGTCTTGTCGCAGTTCTTCAGGCAGCACGCGAAAGGCTCGGCGCCCGATTTGCGGAAGATCCTGCGGATAGCGGTCTCGTCGTAGCGCAGCAGGTCGTCGAATTTGAAGAAGCGGGTCTGCACGTTGACCGCGAAGGCCTCGTCCCGCTCCTTGATGAAAGCGAGGGTGCGCTCCTGGGATTTCTTGTCCATGATCTGCATGAGGTTGCCCAGGCGCGCCTCGCCGCCGAAGCTGCCCGCCATCTTGTCCCGGATCCGGTTCAGCAGGTCTTTGATCTTTTCCGGCTCCAGGAACTCGCGCTTCAGGTACTGCTCCAGCACTTCCTTCATCTTGTATTTGGGGATGGCGCTGAAGGCCAGCTTCTGCGGGATGCGCTGCACCACCTTGGCTATCACTTCCGGAGATTCGTCGTGGAGGATCAGCATCAGGTCGTCCACGTTGTCCTTGGTCACGTATTTCTCGAGCGGGATGTTCTCTCCCGAGTCGAAGGAGAGGACCGAGGCCCCCCCGCCGCCGCCGCCGGAGATGTTCAGCGCGCCGGACATGGTGGTTTCGGCGGGGATGTCGTCCCCTCCCGCCAGGGCGATGTCGCCGGGCGCGGAGGCCTTGTGCTCGGCCGGGCCTTTCCTGGCCGCGGCCAGCGCCGCCAGGTTCTCGTTGAGCCGCTTCAGGAAGCCGCGGAAGGGGCCGTAAAGGAAGACCGCCAGCACGGCCAGGCAGACGAGGGCCACCACGGCGGTTATATCGATCACCCGGGAGGCCTTTTCAGGCGGCGCGCTTTCGATGGAGATGGTGTCGCCGGCGTCCATCTGCAGGTCCAGGGCGTCCGAGACCAGCTTTTTAAGCTTGGTCTCCTGGTCTTTCGTCACCTGCTTTCCCACTACTATCCAGATATTCACGCTGGCTACGCCCAGGCGCACCTGCTTCTTGGCGGCTTCGGCGGCTTTCACGGCCGAGGCGTCCTTCGTCATCGAGGTCGCGGCCGGCACGCCGGGGAGGATCAGCTCTTCCTTTTCGTCCCATTTGCGCACGCCGCCGCCGCCCTGCTCGCCTTCGGCTTTCTTGACCATGACGTTCACTTTGGCCGCCACCGCCACGTCCTTGGTGTTGAGGTAGGCGGAGACCATTGTGCGCAGCCTTTCCTCTATCTGGCCTTCGAGCGCCACCTTGCCGCGCAGGGCGTCTATAGATTGGGCCGAGGCCGTCCCGCAGGCTCCGAACGCGGCCGCAGCCAGCAGGGTCAATACCAGGTAATTTTTCATCTTCATATTGTTCCGCTCCTCCGCAATATAAAAGCCGCCCGGTACGGGCGGGAGCCGGTCCCGCCGCGCACCGCGTATTTTTTTTAATTCATTTTCATGAATTGGAGAACTTCCGTGTTGTTTGGATCAAGTTCAAGAACCCTCTTCCAGTTTTTACGCGCCACGTCTTTTTTATCCATGGCCCAGTACGCGGAGCCCATCCTGATCAGGGCCGGGGTATTGTTGGGCTCGAGCTGCAGCACCATCTGCAGGGTGGAAATGGCCTGTATGTAGCGTCCCGTGCGGATGAAGTCCAGGGCGTCCTGCAGCAGCTGGTCAATGACCGTTATGTCGGGAAGTATCCGCATCCCGGAAGCCGTTTCGGGGAACTCCCTCGCTATAATATTATACAACCTTGAGACGGCCAAATCCCTCGGCCATTTCTGCCTGGCGTAAGTGATGTAAAGCACCGCGTCGGTGTTCCTGTCCACGTAGCGGTTCACCGACTTGCGGACCAGGTCGTCCCGGTCGTCCGTAGCGGCGGCGCTGGGCACTATGCCGCTGATGCCGGCGATCTTGCGCAGAGAATCCTTGACCTCGGGGTCGGTCTTCATCAGGAGTTCGTCGGCCTGTTTCAAATTCTGTTCGGCCTCGGCGTAAGCGCCGCGCCGCAGGGCGGCCCGGGCTTCCTGCTGCAGCCGGGCGGCTTTGGTTATCTCGTACTTGTTCGGCGCCGTCCGGGGGGCCTCCACCGGAGCCCCGCCGCCCGCGCCCATTCCCGCGCCCGTATCCTTCTTGTTAAGGCTTTCCTTTTCCTTCCTGTCAGCCATCGGGCCGCGCGCTTCCCCCCAGGCCACGACGACGCCCAGCTGGTGGGAGCCCATGGTCCCTGAAATGCCGCTCAGCGGGTAAACGAAAGAATAGTCCACGCGGTAGGCGCCGCCGCTGTAGCCGAAGCCGGCCGAGGCCGCCCGGTAGTCGCGCGAGCCCAGGCTGAACCCGCCGCGCGCCTGCACCCGGTTATTGAATTTATCGGGCAGCAGGGAGATCTCCGCGCCCGTTTTCAGGCGCAGGTCGGAGCCTGACACGGCCAGGTCCAGGTCCCAGGTGAAATCTTCCCGCTTGCGCGCCAGGGCCACGCTGATCTTCCTGGCCACCTTGTTTGGATATTTTATGCCCAGGTCCGGCTCGTTGGCGTTCAGGATCGAGAGGCCGAGGTCCATCGACTCCATGCTGTAGATCACGCCCAGGTCCAGCCCTATGGCCGATTTGCCTTTCGCGCTGCTCAGCACCGGGTTGATGGCGGTATAAGCGTCGCTGCCGTAAGTGACGCCCATGCGGGCGAGCGACAGGCCCGCCCAGAAATTCTCGCTGAGCGGCCGGGCGTAGCCCAGGCGCATGCGCGACTCGCTGTAGAGGCTGTCCAGGCTTAAAGTGTCATAGCCGAAGGCCGCGGTGCCCCAGTAGGAGCCGCTCAGGACCAGCGGGGCGCCGAAAGCTATTCCCCCGCGCGACAGCGAACTGCCGTCCGTGAGGCCCAGGAACATTTTTTCCTGGGACAGGGAGGCCTCGTACCGCGTCATCCCGATGATGCCGGCGGGATTGTAGAAAAGCGAGGAGGTCCCCTCGGACTGCGCCGCATAAGCCCCGGACATGGCCGTGGCCCGGGCCCCGACGTCGACGTCCTCGAAAGCGGCGAGCGCCGGGGCGGCATTGCCGGCCGCGAGGGCGGCGAGCAGCGCGCAGACGCAGGAATTCGTAAATATGTTCCTCATACTTTTTCCGTTACCGGTCATTTCGCCACCACCACGGTGCCGGTGAGCACGTCTTCCGCGGCCTCGAGCTGGTAGATATAGATGCCGCCTTTTACGCGGGCGCCGCCCTGGTCTTTGCCGTTCCAGAACATGACCCCCGCGCTCTCCGAATCCAGATTCCTGCGCACCAGGGTCCCCGAGAGAGAAAAGATCCTTATCGTAACTTCCCCCGCGTCAGGGTTCGCGAAGTAGAACCGCGCGCGGTTGACGGCGGGGTCCGGCTCCTCGGGGCTGAAGATCCGGGGCGCCACTTTGGTCAGGGTGAAAGAGGAAGCCAGCGGCGACGCGGCGAAGGCCGCGCCCGCGGTCAGCAGCGCTGTGATAGATAAAGCCGAAAGTATCTTGCTCATATTTTTCCGTTCAAGCACGCGGTTATTTCGCCACCACCACGGTGCCCGTGATCACCTTGTCGGTGGCCTCCATCTGGTAAAGGTACACTCCGCCCCTGACCAGGGCGCCGCTCTGGTCCTTGCCGTTCCAGAACATGATGTTGGCGCCCTCGGACTCCAGGTTCCTGCGGACCAGGGCGCCGGTTATGTCGAAGATCCTTATCGTGACTTCGCCGCCGTCCGGGTTCTCGAAATAGAACCTGGCCCGGTTCACGTTGTTGTCCGGCTCGTCGGGGCTGAAGATGCGGGGCGCCACTTTCGTGAGCGCGAATTCGGACGCGAGCGGCGCGGCTTTTACGGCGAACTGGCCCAGCACGCGGGAGTACGTGTACAGCTCGCCGGTCAGCACGTCTATCTCGCCGCCCAGCTTCACCCACTCCACGCCGTTGTACCAGTAGATAGCCAGCTGGCCGCGAGCGGCCGAGGTCCCCGTGCCGGACTGGGGATAGGCGACGGTCAGCTTCACGCCTTTCTTGTCGGCGGTCTTCAGGTCGGCTTCCAGGGTGGACGAGGTGCCCAGCGCCGTCACGAGATACGAGGCGAGGAAGCCGGGGTTGTTCCCCTTCTTTATATCTATGTCGAAAGAAGGGTCGGCGGAAACCTTGTCCATGACCTTGCCGGGGATCTTGACCCAGGCAGACCAGTTGTTCTCCTCCTGGCTCATGAAATAATAATTGGGGATGCGCGCGGGATCCTCGGCCTTGCTCGGGACTTCCACGATGCGCAGGGTGTAGCTCTCCTGATCGTCGTCCAGCTTCGTCTTCACCTTAAGGTAGGTCGCCGCGTCCGGGTCCGCCTGCACGGTATAGCCCAGCGACGGGGCGGTGCTTGAAACGGTGCCTTCGGTATGCCAGGACGCGGGCCTGAGCGAGGCCGCCGTTTCCACTTCGTAGCCGGTCACCACCTGCCCGGGCTTCGGGGGCACCGGCGTCCAGGCCAGCGTTATGGCGGCCGAGGTGACCGCCACCGAGACCACGGGGGCTTCGGGCAGCTTCCTGAACACCACCGAAACGGGGGCGGTGGCCAGGGCGGCGTTATAATCCGGGTCCGCGAAGAATTCCGCCTGGTAGGAGAAGGTCCCGCTGGAGGAAGGCGCCGTAAAAGAGGAGAAGGCTATTCCCTGGGCGTTCGTGGTGGAGATCCGCAGGGTGCCCTGGAAGCTTATCGTTACGGCTTTGCCCGGGACCGGCAGGCCCTTGGAGGTGAGCGTGGCCGAGGCCGCGAAAACTTCGCCGGTGCCGATAAAGACGTCGTAGCCTATGAGGAAGGTGCTGGAGCCCTTCGAGGCTATAAGTACGGAGGCGACGTCCATGTTCCCGACGTAGACGGTGTCCCCGGCGAAGCGCGCGGTGTAGGTGTAGTCCCCGGCGGCGGACGGCGAGGTGAAGGTCGTTTCGGCGGAGCCGGTGGAACTGGTCACCGCCGTTTTAGTGACGGTGGAGACCCCGTTGAAGAACTCGAAGACGATGGTCTTGCCGGCCACGAAGCCCAGGGTGAACTCGTCGCGCAGCACGGCTTTGGCCGGGAACTCCTCGCCGCTCAGCGCCGTGGCGGCGCGCGCCGTCAGGGAGTCCGGGTAGCGGTTCGCCGTCAGGGTGGAGGTCCCGGACGCGGCCGAGTAGTCCATGTCGCCCCCGAAGGTTCCGGTGATGAAATAGGTCCCGGAAGAGGCCGGCGCGGTGAAGGCCGCCGTCGCCAGGCCCACGTCGTCGGTAAAGCCGGCCGCGGTATAGGTCGCGATGCCGTTGAAGAACTCGAACAGCACGGGCTTGCCGGGAACCGGAACGTCCGAGGCGGTGAGCGTCCCGGAGGCCACGAAGGTCTGGGTGATGTAAGCGGAGCCGTTCTCTACCTTGAGCTTGGTCTTTATCGCGCCCGTTCCGTCGTCCATGTACACCCTGAAGGCGGCGGAAGAGACCGCGCCGATATAGACCGGGTCGTCGTTCGCGAAAGTGGCGGTCAGGAGGAAGGTGCCGGTGGAAACGGGGGCGGAGAAGGTCACCGTGGAAACGCCCGAGCCTGAAGTTATGCCCGATGCGGTCTGCGTGTAGGTGCCGAGGTCGAGCACGAAGTTCACGGTCTTGCCGGGGATTACGGCGCCGGCCAGGGCGCTGCCGTTCACATTGTCGTAGAAGCGCGCCTCGACTACCACGGCTTTGGAGGGCGTGGACTGCACGTCCCGGGCCATCAGCAGCGACTCGCGGCGGGAGATATTGACCACGTTCGAGGTATCTACGGAGGCCACGTAGACCGTGTCGCCGGTGTATTCCGCCGTATAGTTGTAGGTGCCGGTGGAGGCCAGCAGCGTGGTGATGAAGGTGGCGGTAGCCTTGCCTATGCCGGCCCCCTCCGTGAGGCTGGTGGTCTCGAGGCCTTCGAAGGTGAACTTGACCGGCAGGCCGGTCATGGGCACGCCGATGTAGTCCCTGAGCACGGCCTCCACGCTGAGCGGCTCGTAGATCTTCAGGGCGATGCCGCTCCTGGCTTCAAGGCTGGTCATATTAAGCGCTATGGTGACCGGGGAGGAGGAGTAGCTGCTTGTATAGGTAAGCTCGTCGCCGATGAATTCCGCGCCGTAGGCGAAGACGCCGGTGGAGGCCGGGGCCGTGAACGTCGCCGAGGAAGCGCCGAAGCCGTCCGTGACGGCGGTCAGCGTGGAGCCTTCGAAGTAGAAGTAGAGCGTTTTCCCCTCTATGCCGGTCTGGTTGTTGATGTCCACCAGCCTGGCGGAGAGGTTCAGCGGCGCACCCAGCCTGGAGGAGACCGCCGGAGTGAAAACGAGGGTGGGCCTGGCGCCTATCGTCACATTGCCGTCGGCGGTGCTGCTCGAATACCGCAGATCGCCGTTGAAGGCGGCGGTATAGACGTAGGTGCCGCTGGAGGACGGGGCGGTGAAGACCACCTCCGCGATACCCTGCGCGTTAGTGGAGCCCACGTCGAAATTGCCGTCGAAATTGAAGTCCACGCTCAGGCCGGGGATAGGCTGGTTGAAGTCGTCCTTTATCTGCACCTTGGCGGTGAAGGTGCTGCTGGCCAGCAGGTCCGAGACGTTGTAGGACAGCATGGTGGTGTGCCTGAGGGAGACTGTCACCGTCCCGATCTTTTCCGTAGGGGAATAGGTGTCGTCGCCGTAGAAATAGGCGTGGAAATTGTAAGTGCCGCTGGAGTGAGGGGCGAAGAAGGTGGCGCCCGCCGTGCCGTCCGCAGCGGTATTAACCGTTATCGTGCTCCCCTCGAAGACAATGTCCACGTCCCTGCCGATTATGGGGGCGTTGGGAGCGAGCAGGTTTAAGAGCGATACCGACGCCGTGAACGAGCTGTAGGCCAACGTCGCGGCGGCCGGGGTGATTATGGTGGAGGGCCTTAGCGTAACTTTTACCGTAGCCGTGGTATTGCTGGGCGAGTAGATGGAGTCGCCGTCGAAATAGGCGGTGTAGTAATAGGTGCCGGAAGACGCGGGGGCGGTAAAGGTGGACGAGGCTATGCCGGAGACGCCGTCGGCGTTAGTTACGCTGGAATTGCTGTCGCTGATGAACTTGAACCTGATGAGCTTGTCGTCGAGGGTGGTGGACAGGTAGTCCGTAAGCTTGGCCTTGCCCGTGAAGCTTTCCAGGGCGACGGTCTCGATGTCGAAAGCGACCAGCGAGGTCAGCAGGCCGACCTTGACCAGGGCGGTGGCGCTCGAGGCCGTGTAGGTATAATCGCCTTCGAATTTCGCGGTGTAATAATACACGTCGGGAGCTCCGGGCGAGCTGAAGGCCGCGGTGGCGATGCCCAGCGAGTTGGTAATGCCGCCGACGGTCTCTATCACCACGCCGTCGCGGTTCTTGAACTTGAACTCCATCGGTACGCCGGCCACGAGGTAGCCGGGCAGCGTTTCCCTGGCCGGGTCCAGCAGCTGCGCGGTGAGGATGAAGGGTTCGCCTACGTTCGCGTTGGTATCGCGCGCTATCACCCTGGTAGCGCGGGTGCCTACCGAGACGGCGCCGGTGGAAGAGGAGACGGCGTAGATCATGTCGCCGTGGAACTGGGTCTCGTAATAGTACACGCCCGAAGAGACCGGGGCGGAGAAGGTAACGCTGGCCATGCCGGTCGCGTCCGTGGCCGCCGTGCTGGTCTCGCCCTCGAAGATGAATACGGCTTCTTTCCCCGCCACGGCGGAGGCCAGCCTGACGTCGTAAAGAGTGGCGCTCGCTATGAACACCTCCATGGCGATGACCGAGGTGTCGGCGGGCGTCATGCGCGTGGGCCGCTGCATGACGGCGACCGTCGCGCTGCCGGCGGAGACCGCATAGGTGCCGTCGCCCGCGAAAGCGGCCGAGAGTTCGTAGTCGCCGAAAGCCTCCGGGGTAGTGTAAGGCGCGGTCGCCACGCCGGCCCCGCTGGTAAAGGCGTCGGCCCCGATCCCGTTCAGCGTATAGGAGAGCAGGCGTCCCGCCACGGGGATGCCCGTAGCCTGGTCGCGGATGGAGCCCGAGGCGAGGTAGGTCTCGAAGGGATACGCGGACCCGCCGGCCAGGGTGATGCCCGCCTTCCGCTGCGTCACGGTCACGGTGCCGCTGGAGTAGCTGCTGTCGAAGATGGCGTCGCCTTCGAAAGCGGCCTCTATGACATAAGTGCCGGAGGAAGCGGGGCCGGCGTAGGTCGAGACCGCGATGCCGCCCGCGTCGGTGAGAGAGGTGAAGCTGGAGTTCCGGAACGAGAAGATAAGGTTCCTGCCGGGCGCGTAAACGGAGGGGTTGTTCCCGTCGGTAAGCGTGGCCGTGGCGGTCAGGACGTCGAGCGCCTGGATAGCGGCGGGCTCGATGGTTATGGCGGAGGGCCGGCGCAGGATAAAGACCGTGGTGGACGAGACGCTGGGCTGGTAGCGGGGGTCGCCCGCGAACGATACGTCCAGCCTGGCGGTGCCGCTGGAAGGCGGAGCCGAGAAGGTGGAGACCGCTATGCCGTCGGCGTCGGTCAGGACGGTGAAGCTGCTGCCCTTGAAGAAGAAGACCAGCGGCTGGCCCGAAGGCTTGGTTCCGGGCGAAAGCGCGTCCTTAAGCGTGGCCGTAGCGGAGAAGATCTCGTCGGCGCGCGTGGTCACGGCGTCGGGGGTCAGCCCGGTGGGGCGCCTGTCGACCAGCAGCTGTACTGTGGTGCCGTTGGGCAGGTACCGGGCGCTGCCGGGATAGGTTATCGACGCGTAGTAGGTTCCGCTCGCGGGGGGCGCCGCGAAGGTGGAGACGGCTACGCCGCTGACGCTGGTGGCGGCGTTGAAGGTCTTGCCTGAGAAGACGAAAGAGACGGTGCTGCCGTAGACTTTGCCGGCGTTCAGCGCGTCCGAGAGCGTCAGGGTGGAGGTGAAGACCTCGTCTATGATGCCGGCGATGTCGGGGGCGGACATGGCCGCCGGCCGCCTGCTGACGGTAAGGACGCCGCTGGAAGTGTTGGCGGCATAGGTGGCGTCGCCGGCGAAGGAGGAATCAAGCCGATAGGAGCCCGAGGAGGCGGGCGCCGTGAAGCCGGCCGAAGCTTTGCCGTTCCCGCCCGTGACGGCGGCGGAGCTGGAGCCGTAAGTGAAGAGGATGGTCCGGGAACCGATAAGATACCCGAGGGCCTGGTCCACCAGCGTGGCCGTGGAGAGGAAGGGTTCGTCTATGACCCCGGCGGAGTTGTCCTGCATCAGCAGGACGGGGCGCGCCGCCGCGGTCACCGGCCCGTAGGCGGCAAGCGGGTAATAGGTGGCGCTGCCGGTGAAGGTCGCCCTGAACTGGTAGGTGCCGGTAGAGGCGGGCGCCATGAAGGTGGAGGTCGCCACGCCGTCGGCGCCCGTCACGCCGCTGTTGTAGAACGTGCTGGGGCCGACCAGGAACTGGAAGAGCACCGTTTCCCCCGCCACCTTCTGGGCCGGGTAGAGCGCGTCGGAGAGCGTCGCGGTAGCCGTGAAGATATCCAGGGCCTTCACGACGACGGCGGCGGGAGCGAGCAGCGGCACGCGCTTGTTGACCAGCAGCGAGAGGCTGGCGGCGGTGGACTCGTACAGCGCGTCTCCTGCGAAGCTGACCGGCAGCGAGTAGGTGCCGGAGGCGACAGAGGCGGCATAGGTGGAGTAAGCCACGCCGGAACCGCTGGTGACCCAGGTGAACGAAGAGTTGGTGAAATAGAATACCAGGGGCTTGGACGGCACCGTGGCTGACAGGTAGTCCCTGAGGGTGGCGGTCGCGGTCAGCACTTCGTTCATCGTAACGGTTATGGCGGGCCCCGACAGGCTGGTCGGATACCTCATGGCGGTCACGGTCTTGCTGGAGAAGCTCGGGTTATAGGTGGCGTCGCCGGCGAAAGAGACCTGCAGGCCGTAAGTTCCGGAGGAGGGCGAGGCCGTGTACCCTGTGGCGGCCACGCCCAGGCCGCTGGTGAGGGCGGTATTGGTGCTGGCCTGGAACAGGAAGGAAAGCGTTCTGGACCCCACGGTGCCGAGGCTCACCGAGTCGTACATGGTGCCGGAAGGCGTAAAGGTACTATTAATAATTATATTGGCGGGCCCGGCCAGGTTTATATAGCTGCCGCGGCGGGCCAGCGTAACGCTGCTCATGTAGACGGTCGTATCGTTGTAGGTGGCGTCGGTCGCCCCTTCGGTCCAGATCGCGATGGCATAGGTCCCCGAGGCCGCCGGGGCGGTAAAGCTGGTGCTGGCGGTGCCGAAGGCGCTGGTAACGGCCGATTGGGTGCTGACGACGTTCTGCAACGAGAACTTGACGGTGCGGCCCGGGACCGGCGCCAGGCTGACGCTGTCGTAGAAAGTGGCGCTGACCGTGAAGGTGTCCAGCACCCGCGTGGAGACGAAGACGCCTACGATGTAGCCGTTGCGCTTGTAAACCGGGAAGGCCGTAGTCGTCTGGGTGGAGGCGTAGGTAGCGTCGTTAGGGATCGAGGCCGTAAGGATGTAGGAACCGGCCGCGGCGGGGGCGGTGTAGGCGGCCGTGGCCAGGCCTACGGCGTTCGTCACGGCCGAGGTGCTGGGCGTGCCCGCCCAGCTGAAGGTGAAAGTGACCGTACGGGAGGAGACCTGCAGCGTGCCGTTGTTGGGGTCCGTAAGGGTGGCGGTGGTCTTGAACAGGTCCAGCGCTGTGGCCGAGATCGCGTTCAGGGCTATGGCCGTGGGCCGGCGCTGCACCGTAACGGGGATGACCAGGCCGCTGGGCGAGTAGAGAGGGTCGCCGTCGTCGAAATAGACGTTGAGGCTGTACGCCCCGCTGGCCGCCGGGGCGGTGAACGTGGTTACCGATACCCCCCCGCCGTCGGTGACCTTGGTGAAGGTGCTGTTCTGGAAGACGAACCGGAGCGGTTTCGACTGGAGGTTGATCGAGTCGAGGTCCTTCAGGGTGGCCGTGGCGTAGAAGACGTCCAAAGCGTTTACGGTGACGGCGCCGCCCGAGGTCATTCCGGTGGTCCGCCTCAGCACCGTGAGCGAAAGGGTAGTGGAACTGGCCACGTATTTGTAGTTCCCGGCGAAGGACACGGGCATGGAGTAGGTCCCGGTGGCCACGTTGGCCATGAAAGCCGCGGTGGACAGGCCCATGCTGTTGGTGACGGAGCTGATGGTGAAGCCGTCGAACAGGAAGGACAGCGTTTTACCCGGCACGGTGGAGCCGTAGGTATCGTACAGCGTGGCGGAGGAAATGAACTGCTTATTGGCCACGGCCGTGGCGGCCTGCGGCGTGATGAAGGTAGGGAGCATTGCCGCCGTCACGGTGGCGGTGGCCCCGTTGCTGGCGTCGTAGGACGCGTCGCCGTTGAAGACGGCGTCGATCTGGTTGGGCCCGGTGGAGATGGTGACCGTGAAGGTCGCCACGGCTACGCCGGTGCCCTTGACTCCGGTAGGGGCGTTGAAGCTCTTCCCCTCGAAAGTGAACAGCACGTTCTTGCCGTTCAGCAGGGTCCCGTTGTTCCTTAGGGTCGCGGTGGCCGTGAACACCCGGTCTATTACGGAAGAGGCGTCGTCCACCGAGAGCTGCGTCGGCCGCCTGGAGACGGTAACGGTGGCGGTGGAGGTAAGGCTGGGCAGGTAGGTGGTGTCTCCGGCGTAGAAGCCTTCCACGCGGTAGGTGCCGGAGGAAGCCGGCGCCCCTGACGAGATGAAGACCTTGCCCAGGCTGTCCGAGCCGGCGGTGGTGAAGGTGGTATTGGCGACCATCCAGTTGAACGAGATCTTCGCCTGCTTGCCGGCCGGGGTGCTGGAGTTGGCTACGTCCATGAAGGTAGCCGTAGCGGTGAACGTGTCGAAAACCGACATTGAAATATTGTCGGGCTTTACCAGGCAGGCCCGGCGCAGCACGGTGATCGTGTTCGTGCCGCTGGCGACCGCGTAGTCGGGATCGGCCGCGTCGGTGAACGCCCCGTCCACCTCCCAGGGTCCGGAAGCGGGGCCCGCGTTGAACTGCAGGAAGGACTGGCCGCTGGTGTTGGTCGCCGACCCGGCTATGGGCGAGCCTTTATAGGTGAACCAGACGATCTTGCCGACGACCGGTACCGTCCCCCACTTGAGGGTCGCGGTGGCGTTGAAGACCTCGAGAGCGGTTATGCTTCCGGAGTCCACCGTTATCGAAGTTACGCGCTTGGCCACGTTGACCGTCCCCGCGGTATTGGTAGAGGTGAAGATCGGGTCGCCAGCGAAACTGGCCGTGACCGGGTAGTATTGGCTGGGGCTGGGGGACGTGTACGTTACGGTGGCCACGCCGAGGTTGTTGGTGACGGCGGACTGGGGATTGGCGCCGTTGAACGTGAAGTTAACCGTCCGGCCCGCGATACCGGAACTGGGCACGGCAGTGTAGTCGATCAGCGTAGCGGTAGTTATAAAGTTCGCGAACACCTCGGAGTTGATGGGCTGGTCGATCTTAATGCCGGAGACACGCCTGGAGACGATCACGGTGCCGGAGGCCGAGGTTGCATAGAAGGAAGTGTCCCCGCCGAAAGCCGCGTCCAGCCTGAAGGTTCCGGTGGAAGTAGGAGTGAAGGGATAGATGGCCACGCCGTTTATGTCGGTGGCCGCGCTGCCCAGCAGGCCGTTGGGTGTGCCGCTGAAGGAGAAGCTTATCTGTTTGTCGGGTACGCCGACCCCGCTGGCCATGCCTTTCAGCGTGGCCGTGGCGTAATAGATCTTGTTCACCACTATCATGCCGTCGGGTACGGACAGGGTGGAGGACGCTTTCAGCACGGAAACGTTGCTGTTGATGGAACTGGCGGCGTATGTGGCGTCCCCAGGGAAGGCCGAGTTGTAGATGTAGATACCGGTGCTGAGCGGGGCGGTGAAGAGCGCCGTAGTGGTTCCGTTGGCGTCGGTCGTTCCGGAGGCGTTGTACGTGGTGGTGCCGGTAAAGATGAAATTTACCGGGAAGCCGTTGAGCTTCTTGCCGAACTCGTCTATGAGCAGGGCCTGCGCCGTGAACTGCGCGCCGGACGGGGCGTTGATGTCGGTCCCGGTGATGATGGTATTGGTCTTGCGCACGGTCACGGTGCGGGTGTTGTTGGTGGTGTCGTAGGTCGCGTTGCCGGCGAAAGTCGCGGTGTAGGGGTAATCATTCGCCGTGGACGGGGCCGTGAAGGGTGAGTAGGCCTTGCCGTCAGGGCCGGTGTTGGCGTACTGGGTGACCCCGTTGAAGACGAACTTCACCTGCACGTTGTTCAGCGGGGTGGACACCCCGAGGTTGAAGGTGATATCCCTCAGGGTAGCGCTCAGCGTCATGCCGCTCATCGTCGGGGTGGTGAGGTCCACGATGTCCAGTACGGTGACGCGCTTGGAAATGGTCAAGGTTTTTGTGTCGCTGTTGACCGCGTACAGGTAGTCGCCGGGGAAGGTGGCTGAATACTGGATGGTCCCCGAAGTTCCCGGCGAGGCTATGGTGGCGGTGGCCAGGCCGATGGCATTCGTGACGGCCGACGCATTCACGTCAGGGAGCGCGTGCACGACGAAACTTATGGTTTTCGCCGGGATGGTGCTCAGGGTCGGGTCGTCGAGGTCGGTCAGCGTGGCGGAGCTCTTGAAGTTCTCCAGGATGTAGACCGAGGCGGGCAGGGCTTCCACCAAGGTCCGGCGCTTCACCACCTGCACGCTGTTCGACACGTCGCTGGACTGGTTGTTCGCGACGTCGCCCGCGAAGGCCGCGGTATAGTTGTAGTTGTTCGGGTCCGGGGGCGAGGTGAAGGTGACCGTCGCTATGCCCAGGGAGTTGGTGAGGGCGGTGAGCCCGACCGCGCCGCCCGTGCTGGTGAAGACGAAGTCCACGGGCTTATTGATGCCGGCGACCGTGTAGGTGCCGATCACCAGCTGCAGCTGCGCGGTGGCGATGAATTTATTCCCGGCGGGGACGTTGGCCACGGAGTTGGCCACCAGCAGGGTGTTGTTCTTGGAAATGATCACGCTGCCCGTGCTCACGTACCCGAGGTACGCGGCGTCGGTGTTGAAAGTGGCCGTATAGGTATAAGTTCCTACGTCCAGCCCGGCGAAATTCGCGTTGACCCAGCCCATGCCGCCGCCGGTCCCGGTGACCAGGGTCTGGGTGTCTATCAGCACTACCGTCACGTCCTTGCCGTCCACTGGCTGGCCGGGGGCGGACGTGTCGTAAAGCTGCACCTTGAAGCTGATAGGCTGCTGGGCGCCGAAATTGAACGGCTGCGCCGAGATTATGGTGGTGATCCTTCTTCCTACTTTGAGATAGCGCGTGTTATTGCTGGCGTTAGTGCGGTTCGGGTACTGGTCATGGAAGTAGAAAGTGTTCGTATTGTCGAAAGCGTAGTCGATGGCATATTCGCCCGCGGCAGCGGGGGACATTATGGTGGCCGTGGCCAGGTTGACGGCGGTGGTCACGCCGTAGCTCCAGGCCCCCCACACGGGGGCGGTGGGCATAGGTACGGAGGAGATCCTGTACCGGAAAGGCGTCCCCGCAAGGTAATTGTTGTATCCGGCGTTGTACCAGTCCACCAGGTTGGCCGAGATCACGGTGTTCTGGGCGGGATAAGTAGTCTGTTCCTGCGCCATGTCGAACCAGGCCGGGCGCCGGTTCATCGGGACCTTGGCCGTAGTGCGGTCGGGGGTAAGGCCTCCGGGCAGGAAGCTGGGCGCGAAAGTCTGGTTCCCTGCGAAGGTAAGGGTCGAGGTATATACTCCGTAATTGAGTATGCCAGGGAAGGTCTCGCTGGAAGTGACGACGCCCTGGGAGTTGCTGATGCCGATCCTGGTCCTGTCCAGAAGCACGAAACTCACGGGCAGGCCGCTGATCCCTTTGCCGCTGAGATTGTCGAAGATCGTGCCCTGCGTATTGAAGGGGTCGAGGGTCAGGTTCCAGCCGACGTACAGGTAGCCGTTGACGCTGTCCTGCGGCCAGATGGTGGTGGGGCGCTGCTGTATGGTCACGCTCCTGATGGAGTCGTCGGGGTTGTTCGGGTTGTAGCTTGTATCCCCGTCGAAATAACCGTAGTAAGCGTAAGTCCCCGAGGATGAGGGCGAGGCGTAGGTGACGGTGGCTATGCCCAGGGAGTTCGTGACGGCGGTCTGCTCCACTCCCTGGAACACGAATCTCACCGTCTTGGTGGAAAGGTTCAGGCCGGCCACCTGGCCGTCGGACAGCGTGGCCGTGATGGTAAAGCTGGACTGCGCGGCGTTGGCGAAAAAGGCTGTTGGCTGGGTGGGGTCGGTAGCCAGGCCGAACAGCACAGGCCGGCGGTTGACCGTGACGGTGCCGGTGCTGGAACTGGCGCCGTAGACGCTGTCGCCGAAGAACTCCGCCGTATAGCCGTAGGTGCCGGTGCTCGGCGGGGCGGTGAAAGAGGCCGTAGATACCCCCCCGATGGTGACGGCGTTTATCGTGCCGGTGGTAAAGACGATCCGGATGGTCTTGGTGGACAGCACCAGCGCGTTGCCCATTTCGATGTCGCGCAGCTTGGCCGTGGCGATGAACTTCAGGCCGACCACCGCGTCGGCTACGTCCAGCACTTCCAGCACGGTGGGTTTGAGGACCACGGCCACGCTGGCGTAGGCGGTGGCGGAATTGTAAAGCGAGTCCCCCCCGAAAGAGGCCATGTAATTGTAGGTGCCGGTGCTGAGGGGCGCCGGGAAAGTGGTGGAGCCCACGCCTACGCCGCTGGTCAGCGCGGTCTTGGTGGAGTAGAAGACGAAGGTGAGCGTCCGCGCCTGCAGCAGTACCGCGCCGTCGCGCAGCAGCGCGGTGGCGGTGAAGGTGCTGCTGGCGGGCACGCCGGTGAGGTCGCTCGGCTCTATAACCGGGGTACGGCGGTTCACCAGGATGGAGGAAGTGTTCAGCGTGCCGTTATAGAGGCTGTCCCCGGGGAAACTGGCGCTGTAGGTATAGTTTCCGGTGGAGACAGGGGCGGTGAACTGCACGCTGGCCGCGCCGGTGGAGTTAGTAAAAGCCGTCTTCGTGGAAAGCGTGCCGGTGGAGGACTTGAACGTGAACGTGATCGTTGATCCGGCCAGGAAGGTTCCGAGGTCGTAGTCGCTCAGCTTGGCCGTCACGCTGAAGGGGTCCAGCGCCACGGCCGTGTTAAGATCCGAGGTCAGGATGGATGTGTTGCGTTTGCCGGGGTATACGGCCTTCAGGATATAGGCCGGAGCGTAAAGCGTGTCGCCCGCGAAAGAGGCCGCGACCGGGTAGCTGGTGGTGCTGTTGAGCGTGATGTAGGTGGTGGAGGCGGAGCCCAGCGCGGTGGTAACCGTCTTGGTGGAGTTCATGAAGAGGAAGGAGACGCTCTTCGAGGAAAGGGTGGCCCCGGAGGCAAAATCCTTCAGCACGGCCGTGACCGTGAACGTGCTGTTATTGGGCGGGGAGTAGTCGGCCATTTCCAGGACGGTGGGGCGCAGCGTGACCGTAAGGGCGTTATTGCCGGACGTGCCTGTATAGTTGGTGTTGCCGGCAAACGCGGCGGAATAGGTATATGTGCCCGTGCTGGTTGAGGAAATATAGACTGCCTGGGCTACTCCGGAGGCGTTGGTAACCGCGGTGACCGTGTATGAGGCTCCCTGCAGGGTGAAATTTACGGGCTTGCCGCTCATTAGCCGGGTCCCGTTATTGGTATCGGTAAGGGTAGCTGAAAGCGTGACGGTAGAATTGGCTATGGCCGAGATCGAGCCCAGACTTAAAGTGGAAGGCCTGGCGTTAAATGTGAACGCAGTGCTGCTGGTCTGCGCCGAATAGTTGGCGTCGCCGGCAAAAGATACCGTGAAGCTGTAGCTCCCCGGAAGGCTTACCGAAGAGAAGATGAGCGAGGTTGCGTTGCCGCTGGCATCAGTAGCGCCGGTATTTGAAGAACCGTTAAAGGCGAAAGTGAGCTGCTTGCCGGACAGAGGGGTCGCCGCATCCGTGAAATTAGCGTCAAGAAAAATATTGTCCCAGACGTATTTGGGGGCAGAGATCGCAGTAAGGGTCGGAGAGCGTCTGGTCACGGTGACCGTCCCCGTGGAAACGGCCGGAGAGTAAGCGGCGTCTCCCTGGAAATTTGCGAACCAGCTGAACGTCCCTGTGCTGGACGGCGTGCTGAAGGTCGAAGTAGCTACCCCGCCGGCGGTAACGGAGTTTGTGACAAGAGAGCTTGCCAGGGATGAGGTGCTGAAGGCGATCCTGGTCAGCTTGCCGTCCAGCAGCGCGTTCGTAGTCGCATCGCGTAATTCGGCGGTAACGGTGAATGTGGTCCCCAATACCGCGGTCTGCGGGAAAGCCGACAGATTCACCGTGCGCGAACTTACGACTACTGAGGAGGTGCTGCTGGCGGCTGAGTATACGGAGTCGCCCGGAAAATCCGCGAAGAACGCGTAGGTCCCGGCCACACCGGTGCTTGGGTATACCGCATTGGCTCTGCCGGCCACCACGCTGGAAGCCCCGGTGGTGGTGGATTGCGGAATGCCGGTGTAATTGAATATCACCGTCATGCTGCTTATGTATCCGCCGGTTATTCCGTCCTTCAGGTCAGCCACGAGTTTTACTGAGTTCAGGGCGGGCACATAGGTGGGGTACGCGGATAGAGTTGCGGGGCGCTTGTCCAGCGTCACGGTGCCGGTGTCGCTGCCCGCCACGTAGACGCCGTCCTGCGCGAAGTTCACGTAGTAATCGTACGAGCCCGTGGAGAGGCCCGTCTGGTAGGTGACCGAAGCGACGCCGAGTGAGTCCGTGATCGCGGTCTGAATGGAACCGCCGAAGGAGAAGGTGAGGGTCTTGCCCGGGATGCCCGTCGGGGAGAACGCCGTGTCCTTAAGCTGGGCGGTGGCGGTGAAGCTGGAATTAAGCAGGGCCGGGACGTCCGAGGCGGCCAGCGAGACGGGGCGCCGGTCTATGGAGACCGTGCCGGAGGAATCGGCGAAGGCGTAGCCGGAGTCGCCGGAGAAATAATAATAGCAGGTGGAGGAGCGCGGCAGCGAGCCCGAATTGAAGACGGTCGTGGAAACGCCGCCGGCGCTGGTGACCACGGTGGCGGAGGAGCTCTCGAAAACGAAGACTATGGCCTTGCCGGGCACGGGCTGCGCGGTGATGCCGTCGTAAAGGACCGCGCGGGCCTGGAACGAGGCGTCGACATAGCCCTGGCCCGCTTCCCCCGCCAGGTTGAGCGGGCGTCTTCCCACCGCAAGGGAGGCGTTGCCGGAGCTGGCCGCGTAGGTTCCGTCGCCGGGGAAGGAGGCTGCGTACGAATAGGTGCCCGAAGAGGAGGGCGCCGTGAAGGTGGCCACGGCTACTCCCGAAGCGTCGGTGAAGGCGGTGTTCGTGGAACCCTGGAAGAAGAACGAGACGGTGGAGCCCTGCACCGGGGTGACCCCGTCGAGCAGGGTGGCCTGCGCGTTGAAGACCGACTTCGCCAGCGAGGAGACCGGGGAAACGGCGAGGCTGGTCACGCGCAGCCCGACGCCTATGCGGCTGACCGAGTCTTTCGCCGCGTAAACCGCGTCCCCGTCGAAGGCGGCCGTGTAGTCGTAGAAGCCGACCGGGATGGGCGCAGTGAAGGTGACGGTGGCGACGCCGATGGCGTTGGTCACGGCCGTCAGGGTGGAGCCTTCGAAGTAGAAGTTGACGGTCGCGCCGGTTATCAGGGTCGAAGTGTAGAAGTCCTTGAGCGTCGCTTTGGCGATGAAGGGGTTGTTCGAGGTGGCGTTGACGTCCTCGGTGATGATGGTGGACGAGCGCTGCGAGGCGGTAAGCATGCCCGTGGAGACGCTGGCGGCATAAACCCCGTCGGTGGAAAAGGAAACATTATATATATAAGAGCCGGAAGCGGCCGGGACGCTGAAGCTGGAAGAGGCCTCGCCGAGGACGTCCGTAACGGCCGTCTTGGTGGAGCCGTTGAAGTGGAAGTACACGGTCTTGCCGCTCAGCGGCGTCCCGGGGAGCGTCCCGGCAGGCGTCCAGGCAAGGGCCGCCGCGGGAGTGAAGGTGTTGGCCGGCTCTCCCATCACACCACTGGACGGGCTGCCCACGGCCGAGCCGAGGATGGAGGTTGCGGGTTCCAGGTCTATAGTGTCAATATACTGCTTGACGTTGCCGGCGTTGTCGGTTATCTGAACATACACCTGCCTGACTCCGTTTCCGGCCAGAAGCGCCCAGGCCGTAGTGGCCTGCGGCAGCTCGGTGTTGCTGTAGGACGGGTCCCCGAAGTTCTTATAGGCCAGGTTCTTGACCCCGGATTCTGCGTCGGCGTAGGTCAGAGACAGCGTGACGTTGCGGCTGGCCGTATAGGTGTCGCCGTCGTTGATCACGACGCCGCCGGTGGGGTTGGTGAGGTCTATCTTAAAGGGCCCGGCGTAGGAGTACCCGGTGTTGCCCGCGACGTCGTCCGCCTCCACGTGCAGGTACCATTGGCCGGCGCCGGCCTGGGTGTAGGAGATGGTCCCTGAATCTCCGGAGATGGTGTAATTGTAGGCCTGCCAGCCGGTGGCCGGCCGGTCGGAGGAGGTGGTCCAGCGGAAGCGGGCGCGGTACAGCTTAGAGTCGCCGGTGTCGGTCATCGTGACGGCCGGGTTCACGAAGGTATTCGTCCACGGGCTGGAGGAAGGGCTGAAGCCGGTGACGGCAGGTGCGAGCTTGTCGTACCAGAAGGGGCCGTAGGTCTGGTAGCCGGATAAAGACGCGTTATCGCCGTTGTAGGATTTTACGTGCAGGAAGTAGATGCCTGAAGTGGGGGCCGTATAGGGAGGCATCGCGCCGGAGGCCCACTGCGTCTCGCTGCCGGACCAGACCCAGGTCTGCCCGGTGGTCCAGGTGTAGCGGTAGTAGGCCACGCCGTTGGGGCCGAAGCCGGCCAGGTTGCTGCAGTTGACGCTGCCGCTGAGCCAGGTGCCGGTGGATTTATCGCAGCTGACGTTCGGCGCCGTCGGAAGGGTGTATTTCGAAACCGCGGAACCCGCGCCGGCGCCCGAGGCATTATAGCCGGCTATCAGGCGGGAATATTGCGTGTTGGGCGTCAGCGCGGTCTCTATCCAGAAGGTGGAACCCGCCGCCAGGCTTCCTTTGATTACGCCCGTGGCGTCCATTACCCGGAAACCGTCTTCCTGGTACTGGCCGGAAGAATTGTCGTTCCAGTTCCATTTTATTGAAGTTTCCGAAAGCGTCGTCCCGACGGCGCCGGAAGGCGCCAGGGGCGGTGAGCCGTAGGAAACGGTCACGCTGCTCAGCGCGGCCGTATAGCGGGGGTCCAGCGTCGCCAGGCTGAGCCGGTACTGGACGTAGCGCCCGGAGACCGCCGGGTCCCCCCCCTTGGCGACGGCCGTGAAGGAGCTCAGCAGGACGTCCGTATCGCTCGCGCGCGTTTCCAGCGAGAGCGACGCGCTGGAGGGGATCACGGCCGTCCAATCGACGCCCAGGTACCTGGTGCCGGGGGCGCCGCTGTCGAAGATCTGCGAAACGAAATTCCCCGAAGGATAGCGGCGGCCCTGGGCGGTGCCGGCCGAAGCGTAGGCGGGGTCCGGGAGCGAGTAAGGCTGGACCGAGGCATTGTCGAAAAGGAATTCGTCCAGGGAGGAAGAGGCGCTGGCGGCTTCCAGGTAGATATAGGGGTTGGTGAACGTGAGGTCGTTGGCGGCGGCGTAAACCTGCGAGCCGTCCAGCAGCGCGCTGAACGAGGAGGCGCTTATCATGAAATCTATGCCGTGCGGGCCCGCGGCGACGGAGCCGGAGGCAAGCGTGGTTTTAGTCCCGTAATCCTTGCGCTCAAGGGTGTAGGTCGCCCCGGCGGCGGAATGCTTTAGCCCGAAACGGAGCCAGGCCGACTGCCCGTCGGAGAAGCTGTAGAACGTCGGGCACAGGGTTATGTAGGACCAGGAATCGCTGCCCGTCGTACGGGCGGTGAGGTCGATGTGGTAGCGCCTGCCGGCCCCCAGGGAGTATTGCGCTGCGCTGCGCAGGCCGTAATAGCGAGTGCCGAGCGGGCTGCCGAAGAGCAGGCGCAGCCGGCCGGTCTGTATGTCCGAAAGCGACCCCGCTGCCGGCGCCCCGGACTGGATGTTCGTCCAGGTCGCGCTGCTGGGCGCGGACCCGTTGGCGGCGTTGAAGTTGTCCCCCATCGTGAAGGTCCCGGCCATCGACGAAGCCGCCGCCGCGGCGGTGCTGCCGTAGTAGACGAAAAGATCGTTCGCGCCGGGTTTTATCGAGGGCAGCTCGACCCAGATCTTCGTCGCCGGGGTGTAGAGGCCCGACTCGATGTAGTATGACAGCGAGGGAGCGCTGCCGGAGGCGGCCGCCGTGGTGAAGCGTATGTCGGAGCCGTCGGCGTTCATCCTGCCCGCGTCGATGATGTCCTTGGTATTAAGGGTGACGGCTACGGAATAATTGGAAAGGACGGAGGGGTTGGCGGAGTTGACCGTGAGAAGCTGCCGGTATTTCCAGGACGGGTTGAACCATTCTTCGGAGCCGGGGGCGGAAAGGCCGGCCGCGTGCCCGTAGTAATCCAGGCCCAGGCCCGCCCCGGAGACGTAGGTGGAGTTGTGCGTGCCGGCGTTGAACTGGGTGTCGCTGTTCTCGGTGTAAACGACCAGGGCTCCGGCTTCGGTGGCCAGGAAGGTAAAAAGGGAAAGAACTAAAATGGCCTTCTTATGATCCATGATTGCCGGTTGAGTTGCACAAGAAGAAACGCGCTTTTACGGGCGCCAGCCTTGATTTAAAATAGAGTTAAAGCACCAATGTAAATCATAGCCTGAAAAACCTGCAATGTCAATCAATGAATAATCAACAGACAATCAATAAAACGCAAATAGCGCGCCAGTCCGGAGTAACCGTCAAAATAAGTATGAAAAAAGGGGTTATTCCAGGATCTTCTTGATCTTGCCGAGGAATACTTCCGGTTTTATAGGTTTTGTGAAGTAAAAGTCCACGCGCTCAAGGTATGCGGCCAGCTGGTCGCTCTCGGCGTCCCGTATGCTGTTCATGACGATGCGGACCTTCCTGAATTTTTTCTGGGCCCGCACTTCCCTGATGAATTCTATGCCCGTCCGGTCGGGGAGGTTCCAGTCCACGATCAGGAGGTCCGGGGTTATCATCTCCAGCAGGTTCAGGCCTTCCTTGACGGTGCTGGCGACCAGGATCCTGAACCCCTCCGGCTCCAGCAGCTGGGTCAGAACGTTCACGTAATCCTGCTCGTCTTCCAGAATAAGCACTTTTTTCATGAGTGGTCCCTAAACCGGCAGTTCGAAAATGAACCTGCTGCCTTTGCCGGAACTCTCGGCGAACGTTCTCCCGCCGTGAGCCTCGACGATGCTTTTCACTATGTACAGGCCGAGGCCCGTTCCCTTCGGGCCGGCCGCGTTCTTCCGCACGCCGGGAACCTGGTAAAATTTCGCGAACAGTTTGGCCAGCTCGGGCTGCGGTATCCCGATGCCTGTGTCTTCCACCGAGATCCTGAGGAAGCGGCCGCTGTGCGGCGCGGCGGCGGCAGGGTTGACCACGGCCGAAGCGGCTACCGTGATCTTCCCGCCCCTCGGAGTGAATTTTAAAGCGTTGGAGACCAGGTTCGTCAGGACCTGGCAGATGCGCTCCGAGTCCAGGCTCACCTGCGGAAGTTCCTTCGGAAGTTCGGCGCGCAATTCGATCCCTGAGGCTTTGGCGCGCTGAAGGAAAAGCTTTACGATGTCGTCGATCAGCGGCTCCACCCGCGTGCGCTTCTTGGAGATCTCGAACTTCCCTTTTTCTATCCTGGCCGCGTCCAGCAGGTCGGCGATGAACCGCAGGAGCCTGTCGGAATTCTGTTTTATGAAGGCGATGTTCTCGAGGAACCGCGGAAGCTTGGCCGGCCAGGAGCCCGGGTCCTTCGCGCTCCGGGAAACTTCGTAGGCCATGAGGTCCAGGTAGGACTCGATAGCGCCGATCGGGGACTTGAGCTCGTGCGTGACGGAGGAAACGAAATCCTTTTTCAGCTGGTCGAGCTCCTTCAGCCTGTCCACCATCCCGTTGAATTCCCTGTAGAGCGTGCCTATCTCGTCGCGCCGCCCGGTGTCGGTCAGCTTGTAGTCCAGGTCCCCCCCGCCCGTCACGGCGAAAGCTTTCGCCAGCCGCTTGATAGGTTTGGTCATCCGGCTGGAGATCCAGAGCGCAAGCAGCGTGCCCGCGAAAAGCACGGACAGTCCGGCCCTGACTATCCTGACCAGCACGGCGTCCAGGGCGGCCTGGATCTCGGCGCTCACCCTGAAATCGGAATAGCCCACCACTACTTCGTAGGTGCGGCCGTTCACCCTGACTTTTTTCCTCGAAAAGGAAATGCCCTTGCCGCTGGCCGCCTTCAGCCTGCTCCTTACCAGCAGTTTGTCCGAGGAGGCCTGTATCCGCTGGCCGCTGAACGACAGCGGCAGCGGCCGGGGGGCCAGGTTCTTATCGGTATGGGCCAGTATCACCCGCCCGTCGGTAACGTAAGCCGTTTCCAGCTCGTGTATCATGCGCTTGAGGTCGGCCGTATAGCTGATGAGCAGGGCGTCGTCGCTGCTTAAAATGCTTTCAGCCGTCACTTTCGAAAGCGACTGGAGCACGTCTTCCCTGGAGTCGAGTATCTGGCGCTGCAGGATCCTGGCCTCTGAGTTGTAGATCATGACGCCGAACGTTAGCACGGCGAGCAGCAGCAGTCCGTCTATCGCCATGGTAAGTTTAAATTTGATGCTCATTTTAAACGAGCCTGAACCCTTCCGCCCGGAGGTTCTCGATCTTTACCGGGCAGGCCGCTATCTTTTTCCTGATATTGGTGGTCAATTGATGGAGCGTGTGGATTATTTCTTTCGACGAGGCCGCGGTCGGCCAGAGATGCGTCCTGAAATCGTCGTAGGTGGCTACCGCGCCTTTTTTCTGAAGCAGGAGGTACAGCACCTGGAACTCGATCCTGGTCAGCCTTATGTCCTTCCTGGGCGCGGGCGAAAGAAGGACGTCGTCCTCTTCCTTTATATAGCACCTCCTGCGCGGGTAGTCCATTACGAGCGCCCCGAAGGAGAGCGAGGTTCTCTTCTCGCTCTTTTGTCTGGGCTTGAACACCCTGACCAGGGCTTTCAGCTGTTCGGCCAGTATCCTCGGCTTGACGGGTTTCGGGACCACGTCGTGGGCGCCCAGTTTCAGCAGCCGCACCGCCTGGTCGGGCGGGATGTTCTGGTCGGTCAGGACCATGAGCACCCGCGGGGCCAGCAAAGCGGACAGTTTAGCCACCGCCTCCTCCGCGCTTGAACCGAGTATGCCTTCCGCGTACGCCGAGTCCAGGATGACCGCGCCGATATTTTTATTCCTGAGCGCGCTCCTGAAAGCGGCGCCGTCCCGCGCGGGCGTGATGGCGACCCCGCTCTCCGCGAACCTGAGTTTGCAGGCGGTCAGGAGGGATTCGTCCTCCGTCAGGATAACCGTTTCAAGATCTTCGCTGGCCATTCGTTTTCTCCGGGCCGCTCAATTATCCCTGCCCGCCTCGTGCACCTGTATGTAGCCGCGGAAGACTACCAGGCCCACCGGCGCTATCAGCGCCATCACGCCCACTATCATCCAGATCATCTGGGAATTGCGCGGGCCCTCGGCGGGGCAGTAGCGCGCCAGCAGGAAGCCGGAGATCGCGCCCACGAAGAACTTGGCGGCGAAATAGGGCAGCATGGAGAGGGCCAGGTAGGAGCCTTCCTGGCCCTTGGGGGCGATGGCGGCCGGGTATTCGTAAAGGCGCGGGGAGTAGAAGCACTCGCCTATCGAGTACAGCACCACGCAAAGCACTATGGCTACATACAGCGGATGTACGGGGCCGGTCAGCCCCAGCCAGCTGTGGCCGATGAGGTTTCCCAGCCAGCCGTCGGCCAGTACCTGGAAATACGCCGGCTTCACGGCCATGAAGAAGACGGAGACGGCCGTTATGGTAGTGCCTATGACCACGGTCTTGTAGGCCGAGAACCTCTGCGTCAGCGCTCCCACTACCGGGGCCAGCACCACCACGATAACGGCGTTCAGGAGGCCGAAGATGTGCCCGATCGGCGCGCCTTCGCCCAGTTCGCGCAAGGCGAACTTGGGGAAGGTGTAGTACATGTGGTACAGGATCAGCTTCACGAAGACGACGAAGCCGAAGAAAGCCAGGAAGCGGTAGAACGTGGGCTGCGTCCAGAGGCTGGAGAAGATGCGGGCCCAGTCCTTAAGCGCGTCGCGGCTGGACAGGAAAAAAGCGCTCAGGAAGTCGGCCTCGGGGTACTTGGGCGTCTCCGGCACTATCTTGACCCCCTCGTCGGTGGCTTCCACCCCGGCGCGCAGGCCGAAGTAGGTTATCAGCAGGTTGGGGATGGTGAACAGCAGGCCCAGCAGGATGATGGTCTGGTAGGTGCTGATCTGGATCCCGATCACCGGCACGCTGTAATGGCCGTGCTCCCCGAGGCCCGCGCGCACCTTGTCGAACGTCCAGGCGGCTACCGCGAAGCCTACGTTCATCATGGAATAATAAATGGAGAAGGCTATGGAGCGCTGCTTCGTGGTGGAGAAGCGCCGTACCGCGGCCACCATCACCGGGGTCTGCAGCGCTTCGCCGAGCGCCAGCGGGAGCAGGCCCAGCGGCAGGGCTATCCACGGCGCGGAGGCGAACGACATGGTGAAGCGGGCGACCACGCAGAGGCCGAAACCGGCGAGCAGGGACTTCCGGATGCCTATCGCGTCCACCAGCGAGCCCACCATCACGGTGAAAATGGTCAGGACGGAGGACCAGCTGGCGATCACCACGCCGGCGCTCTGGTCGCTTAAGCCCACGTCCGAGGACAGCCACAGCCCCAGCGTGGACGTGCCCACGAGGGCGTAGGCGGTGATGGTGAGTATCTTGGTGCCGAAGATGAGCCAGAGTTCGCGCACCGCGCCCTTCAGCACCATGAATTTACCTATAAACGATTCTTCCTGTGTGTCGGTCATTGTCTCTCCGTAGTATCAGGTTAGCCGCAAAAGAATATCCGCCGGGCGGCGCGTTAAGCCGCCGGCTTTTCTCCGTCCCGCATTTTTCCGTAGAGGGCGTCGAACTCCGGCGCCAGCTTGACGAAAGCGGCCAGGACGGCCGGGTCGAAATGCTCCGGCTTCATCCTGTCGTCGCCTTTCGTGATGATGCCCAGCGCCCCGTCGTGGTCGTAGTTTGGCTTGTAAACGCGGGAATTCCTGAGCGCGTCGTAGCAGTCGCAGATGGCCACGATGCGGGCCTCGAGGGGTATCTCTTCCCCCTTCAGGCCCTTCGGGTAGCCCGTGCCGTCCCAGCGCTCATGGTGGCAGAGCGCGATCCGCCGGCCGAATTCCAGGTGGGGATGGTCGCCTATGATCATCGCCCCGAAGCTGGTGTGCTGCTTCATCTCGGTCATTTCCTCGTCGCTCAGCCGGCCCGGCTTCTTGAGGATATGGCTGGGGATGTGCACTTTGCCCACGTCGTGCAGCGTGGCCTGGGTGCGTATCTGCTCGACGAACTTTTCGGACTGGCCCAGCTCGCGCGCCATCATCGCGGCGTATTCGCCCACGCGCAGGATGTGGTTGCCGGTGTCTATATCGTTGGCCTCGGCGGCGCGCGCCAGCGCGAGGATGAGGTATTCGAAGGCGTTCTCGTATTCCGCCGAGCGCAGGATATTCCCGATCCTCAGCAGCATTTCGGCCTGGTCGAAAGGCTTGGAAAGGAACTCCTCCGCGCCGGCCTCCATGCCTTTCATCTTGTTCTCCTTGGAGTCCAGGGAGGTGATCATGATGACCGGGATATGGGAGAGCTGCGGGTCCGACTTTATTTTCCTGCAAAGCTCGTGGCCGTTCATGACGGGCATGTTGATGTCCAGGAGCACCAGGTCTACGGGCTTCGCCGCCAGCACCGCCAGGGCTTCGCGCCCGTTGAGGGCGGTCAGGGTTTCATAGCCGTGCGGCTGCAGCAGCGCCTCCAGCAGGTCCAGGTTGAAATCCTCGTCGTCCACGCAGAGTATGCGGTGTGAGCGTTTCATCAGTGAGCGGTCCTTCTTAAAGTCACGGTTTTTTCGTGCAGGTGTAAAGTATGTGCGCGGAGCCCAGCGGGGCCGCGGCGGGCTCGGAGAAGCCGGCTTTTTTCAGCAGCACCTGCATCTCGTCCTCGGAAAGCCTTTCCTTCAGCGGCGGGCCTTTCGGGGTCTCCTTCTTGACCCACTCTATCACGGCCAGGCGCGCGCCCGGCTTCAGCGCGGCGGCCACGGAGGCGAGGAAGGCCTTCTTGTCTTCCACTTCGTGCAGCATGTTGGACATGAAAGCCATCGTGACGGGGGCGTCGGGCAGGGACAGTTTGCCCCGGGCGGTCTGCTGCGTATGTATATTGAAGATCCCGAGCGAGGCTACTTTGGACCGGATCTCGGCCAGCATCACGCCGGAAACGTCCAGCGCGTAGACCAGGCCTTTCGGGCCGACCATCCTGGCTGCGGGCAGCGAGAAATAGCCGTTGCCGCAGCCTATATCCAGGAAAATATCGCCGGGCTTTATGCCGGCTTTGACCAGGGTTTCCTCCGGCGGCATCTCGGCGCGCCGCTCCGGGGTGTCCAGCTTGTGCCTGTCTTCGGGATCGAATATATGTGCCATAGTTTTTACCGGACCGCTTTCTTGTGTTTCTTCTTCGCTACCAGGTAAAGGGCGAGCGCCACGCCGAGGTAGAGCAGGGTGGAGAGGATGGCTTCGAAGGTGAAGCTGCCTGCGGACGGGTCGCGGAGGTTCAGGTATTTGATGAAAGGGGTCCCGTTGTACTTCAGGACCATCAAGCCGGCTATGGCTATGCCCATCAGCGCGTCGCCCGCTATCAGTCCGGACGAGAACAGCGAGCCGGGGTCATGCTCTTCTTCGGGCGCGCCGCCGGCCTTGCGCGACACGAACCAGGCGATCAGGCCGCCCAGCAGGATCATGGGCCAGTTGGTGATGGGCAGGTAAAGCCCGATGGCGAAAGCCAGCGCGGAGATCCCGGCCAGTTCGCAGACGACTCCTATGGCCCCGCCGAGGCCGAGCAGCAGCCAGGGCAGATTGCCGCCGGTGGCGCCTTCCACCAGCTTCGCCATCAGCTGCGCCTGCGGGGCTTCGAGAGCGTTGGGGTGCTCCGGGGTCGCCGCCCCGAAACCGAACGCTACGTAGAGGAGCAGGAGGATGGAGCCCGAACGCACGGCCGAGACCAGCGCGCCGGCTACCTGGGCTATCTGCACCTTCCAGGGCGTGGCGCCGATGAGCGCCGCGGTCTTCAGGTCCTGCGACAGGTCGCCGGAGACCGAGATGGCTATGCAGACCATGGCGCCGGCCATGATGGCGGCCACCTTGGCGGTTTCTTTGTCGTGGCCGAGGGCGACGAACAGCAGGGTGAGCGACAGCAGCGCCGTGATGGTCATGCCGGAGACGGGCTGGTTGGTGGTCCCGATCAGGCCCACCATGCGCGCACTGACGGCGACGAAGAACATGCAGAAGATCACTACGATCAGAGATTCCACGAAGCTGAGGCCGAAGATGGGCGTGAGCCAGATGACTAGGAACATCGCCGTGACCCCGGCGAGCACGAGCGGCAGCGGCGTGTCCTGCTCGATGCGCAGGAACTTGTGGCAGACCTTGGCTGCGCCGCGGGCTATGGCCCAGAAGGAGAAGCCCAGGACCAGCGCGCCGGCCGAGCCGGCCAGGAACACGCGGGTGACCACGCCGGCGAAGAGCCGCAGCGCGGGAGCCCAGCTTTCGGGCCCGAAGTGCCAGGGGATCTCGAAGGCGAAGATGCCGATGATAGCGCCCAGGACGCCGCCGGCCCAGACGATGTAGTTCTGTTCGAAATCTTTTTCCCCTTCCTTCTGCGTGCCTTCGCGCGCGCCGGCTTTTACGGTGAGGGCGGCGATGCTGCCTTTCACGGAGGAGATGATGTCGGGCAGAGAGCGGATGACGCTGATGAGGCCGCCGAAGGCGACGCCGCCGGCGCCGATGTACTTCACGTAGTTCACGCGGATCTCGTCGGTGGTCATCTGGGCTATGGGGACGAGGCCGGGGGCGATGATGTTATTCCCGCCGAAGGCGTTGATGGCGGGGATGAGCACCCAGTAGCCCAGGGCGCCGCCGGCGAACATGACGGCGGCGATGCGCAGGCCGACCAGGTAGCCGACGCCGAGGAAGAGCGGGGAGATCTCGTAGCCGAAGCCGGCTTTATTGAGGGAGGCGAAGCTCCAGGAGATGGTGTCGCGGAACAGCAGGAAGCCGCTCATGACGAACTTGAAGACGCCGCCGGTGAGGATGCCCGCGAAGACGGGCTTGGCGGAGGCGCCGCCTTTGTCGCCGGCGATGAGGACTTTGGCGCAGGCGCTGCCTTCGGGGAAGGGCAGGGTCTTGTGCTCTTTGACCATGAGGGAATGCCTGAGCGGGATCATCATGAGCAGGCCGAGGACGCCGCCGGTGAGGCCGAGCAGGAAGACCATGGAGTTGGTGATCTTGCCGCCCATGAAAATAATGGCGGGGACGGTGAAGATGATGGCGGCGGCGAGGGATTCGCCGATGGAGGCGAAGGCGTGGACGGCGTTGTTCTCCAGGATGGTGGCGTTGCGGTTGAAGAACCTTGGGAGGACGATGCGGAGCACGGTCATGGAGATGATGGCGGACGGTATCGAGGCGGAGACGGTCATGCCGATCTTGAGGCCGAGGTAGGCGTTGGCGCCGTTGAAGACTACTGAGAGGATGAAGCCGAGGACTACGGCCTGGACGGTGAATTCGGGGATGGTCTTGTCGGAATCGATATAGGGCTTGAACTGGTAGTCGCCCTGCGCGCTGGTTTTTTTAGGTTCCATAGTGTCCTTTTAGTAAAGACCGCGAGATGCGAAGTCGGGGTGGCCGGGGATTCACCCCGCCGCGCCGGGCAGAGGAAACCCTTGCGTCGGTTTCCCCCCACCCGGGAAAATTAGGGTGGGGCCCCCTTTCCGCAACGGCGCTGCGGGGTGAATCCCCGGCCGCCCCTCCCCCCAAAAAAAATCTACAGACTCTTTCTATCGTCACTGGTTACTAGTTATTGATCACCGGTTTCTGGTTCTTCGCGTATTCTCTTTTGGTCCAGCCGGATAATACTTTTAAAGTCAGGCGGGCGCAGCCGAAGAAGTCTTTGAGGTCCAGGTATTCGTGGGTGGTGTGGACGTCGCGCATGCCGGTGGAGAGGATGGGGGCTTTGATGCCGTGGCCGTAGAGGATGTTGCCGTCGGTTCCGCCGCCGGAGGCGGAGGGCGTCATCTTGAGGCCCTCTTCGCGCATGGCGGCGGCTATGAGGGGCAGGACGGGGTTGGTCTTGTCGATGCGCAGGTTGGGGAATTTGTTCTCGAGGAGGAACTCGTAGCGCGGGGTTATGATCTGACCGTCGGCGCGCACTCTGATCTTCTTTACGGCTCTTTTGAGGCAGTCTTCCATGTGCTTGGTCTGCTTCCGGAGCTTGGCGGGGTCGTGGCTGCGGGCTTCGCCGGAGAGTTCGACCAGCGGGGGTATGATGTTGATGGCGTTGCCGCCTGAGATGAAGCCGATGTTCGCGGTGGTCTGGGAGTCTATGCGGCCGAGCTTCATGCCGGAGATGGCGTCCGAGACGACCTTGATGGCGGAGATGCCTTTTTCGGGGGCGACGCCGGAATGGGCGGAGGCGCCGAAGACTTTGATCTCCATGGCGTCGGCGGCGGGGGCGCTGGTGATGACGTTCTCCAGGCCCTGCTCGTTGTCGAAGATGAGGCCATAGCGGGAGCGGAGCTTGGAGTAGTCGAGGAACTTGGCGCCCATGAGCGCCATCTCTTCGCTGATGGTGAAGACGGCTTCGATGGGCGGGTGCGGGATCTTGTTCTCGTCGAGGGTCTTTACGACCTCGAGGATGATGGCGATGCCGGCTTTGCAGTCGGCGCCGAGGATGGTCGTGCCGTCGGAGGTCACGCGGTCCTTGGTGACGCGGGGGCGGACGTTGTCGGCGGGGCCGACGGTGTCCATGTGGGCGGAGAGCAGAAAGGGTTCGGCGGGGGCGGTGCCGGGGAAGCGGGCGATGACGTTGCCGGTCTCCCCGCCTATTTTGCGGCCGGCGTCGTCGATGTCGACTTCGGCGCCCATGAATTTGAGCAGGATGGAGAGGCGGCGGGCTACGGCGCCTTCTTTGCCGGAGAGCGAGGTTATTTTCGCGAGATCGCAGAACAGCTGCACCATCCGTTTTTCATTGATCGCAGGTGTCATATGTCTATTATTTAAATTTTAAAGCGCGTTTACAATGAATATTCCGTAACAAAACAAACAGCGGAGCGCAGAACTTTTATTAAAGACCGCAGGATTGCAAAGTCGGGGGCCTGGCGAGGGGTTGCCCATTCCGCCGCGCAGGAACCGTTGGCCGTCTTATGAGCATAGCTCTTGATACGGCACGGGCATAGCCCAGCGCGGTTCCCCCCAGCCGGGATACTCAGGCTGGGGCCCCCCTCCCCAAAGCGGCTTCAGGGCACTCCCTCGCCACCCCTCCAAACAACTGCCGGTGAGTTCCCGGCAGCAGGGGTGCGAGCGCGCTAGCGGCGTGCGGCGATGGCGATAAGGCCGGCTCTTTGTTTGGTTCCGGGGCCGGAGGGCAGGATGTTCTGGTCGAAATCTTCGCAGAGGTCCAGGAAGGTTTCCATCGATCCGGGGTTCTGTTTGACGAAGTCCACGGTATCTTTGCCGCAGAGGTTGGCTAGGGAGCCTATAGCGCGGCAGGTTTTTACGTTCAGACCGTTCGCTTTTATAAGCGCCGACAGTTCGGACGGCAGGAAAGCTTTCAAGGTCCCGAAGTAGCCGGGGACTATTTTTTTGTTATGAGGATGCTGGTCGTAATGCCAGAAGCCGTCTTTTATCATGGACTTTACGGCGGGGACGACCTTTTTAAATTTCGGGAAGGTGGCCGCTACCCAGACGGGGATCATCCAGGCTTTGTTCGAGGCGGTGATTATAAGTTTCTTCCGGCAGATGCGGCAGGTTTCTTTTATGGATCTGTCGGCGTCCTTGCCGCAGAAAGAAACGGCCCCGTCCATATTCAGGACCAGGTCGAAAGCCTTGCCCGGGAACATGTGGAGGTCTGTAGCGTTTGCCTGTACGAACTCGATGTTCTTAAGTCCTGTCGCCTTTGCCCTGGCCAGCGCGATGGCCGGCGCGGAAAAATCTATATGGGTGACTTTGAATCCGCGTTTCGCGAGCGGTATGGTGAAAGCGCCGGTGGCGGCGCCTACTTCCGCTATGGTCTTGATGCCTTTAAGGTTCCGTTCTATCGCGCGCCAGCGCAGCGCCCGGTTGATCTCTTCGTCGGCCACGTCTTTCTCCTCGCCCCCGGCCTTCTTCTCCCACCAAGTCTGTTCTGTTTTGAAGTCGGGTTTCATTGTCATGGTTTGTTTATCACGCGGCTGGCTTTTTCGGTGCTTTCACGGAGGGCGTCGTGTTCGGTTTTGGTGAGGGGCGTTACGGGGCCTGACTTTAAAAGCTGATCTATCTTCCGGAAAAGGGCTGTCTTGTAGTCTTCGGAAATTATCCAGTTCTCGGAGTAGCCTTTCAGGGTTTCCGCCGTGAATTCCCCGTTCTGGATCCTGTACGCCCACATCCGGGCGTCCAGGTCTATCGTCGGCCATTCTATCTCCGCGGCTTTTCTCTTAAGGTCAGCCAGGGGGTCGTCCTGCCGCGCTTCCCGGTTTGCCTGCGGGGGCTGTTGCTGCGGGGCGGCGGAGGGAGAGGCGGCTGGCGAGCCTGCGTCATTACTGGTTTCGGGGAAGACGTTCGTTTTCGCCAGCCGGTCGACATAGCGGACCGCGAAGAACAGGATGATCAGGCTTAGCGCGGCCAGCAGGATCTCGCCTCCTTTGACCGTACCCCGGCTTTCGGCCGCCCCGGGGCTGCTGGTCCGGAAACCGCTAGGGCCGCCGGGCTTGCCGGGCGTGAGCGGAGTTACCGGGGAATAGGAGGCTGGGCCGGGTTGGTCCGCAGGCTCCGGGGGCAGGTCCAGTGCCATGCCCCGTATATTTAGGATGATCGCGCCCAGGCCGTAGGCTCCGACGAGAAAAGTGAAAACCTCTCCGTAACCGGACATGGAATTCACCGCTCCGGAGACGGCGATCCCGGCCGCGAGGGCCTGGTACGGGTTCTTAGTTGCGTCTATGAAATCGAAAAGGCTGCCAAGGAGCATGAAGCCTACGGAGCAGCCGGCTATGGAGAGCAGGCCGGCGGCTGAAAGGTATGAGATGATGCCGGGGGTCCTGGAAAAGGAGAGAGCCGCGAAGAGGATTGCGGCCACTGCGGCGTAAGCGATGACGCCGTTCAGCAGGCTGCGCCAGATGAATGTTTTGCCGAGCCTGAAGCAGGTCTTCAGCTGTCCGGGGAAAACTGCGATCACCGCGGAATATATGAGCCAGGCGAGAAAGCCGATAAAGGCCAGCAGCAGCGGTTTACCGATATCCATAAATTAACTCTCCTGGCCATGCCGGCCCGGTAAAAGTTTTCTTTTGGAAAGGATACAACTTTTTTGCCCTGTTTTAAATTCCCGGCCGGAACGGGCGGATGCGCATGATTTTGTACAATCACCTTATGATCTTCCGAAAAACATTGCTGTCGTTAGTTTTCGCGGCGCTGGCGCTGGGCGCCTGCGCGCCCAAGCCCCTCGTAACCGGTCCGGCGCCGGTCCGGCCCGCGTATTATTATGTGGAAGCGGGGCCTTTTGAAACCCTGACCTTCCCCCCGCCCCCGGCGCCCGGCTCCATGGAACAGCAGGCGGATATCGCCGCCGTGCTGGCCTGGCAGAACAAGCGCACCGACGAGGACTGCGCCAGATCGGCCCGCACTTCGCTCGAGGATTACGACGCGTTTTGGGGCGCCAGAAGTCCTTTCCCCGAGCCGCTGCCCGCCGAAGTAAAAGAGTTCTTCGCACGCCTCTCTTCCGACCTTGAAACGGCGCTCAACAATATGAAGAACCGCTACCAGCGCCCCCGTCCTTATATGGCCTACTCGGAGGCGCAGCCCTGCATACAGAAGTACAAAGGTTTCTCTTACCCCAGCGGGCACTCGGTTTATTCCCGGGTCTACGCGGACGTGCTTACGGATATCGTCCCGGAGCGCAAGGCGGAGTTCTTCGCCAAGGCCGACGCAATAGCCCTGGACCGCGTGATAGGCGGCGTTCATTATCCAGCCGACATCGCCGCCGGCAAGGTCTTCGGCGACCTGTACCACGCCGAACTCCTCAAGTCCGAAGCCTACCGGAAAGATATTGAGAAACTGAAAGCCCTGCTGGTAAAGTAGCCCGGGGGCGGAAAACAAAAAGCCGGAGGCTTGCGCCTCCGGCTTTTGTCTTTTGTCCGCGGCGTTCGATTACCGCCCGCCGGACCTGCCTCTGCCCCTGCCCCTCCCGCCGCTTTTCTTCCGCCCTTTGTTCATCGCCACCCGGGCGAAGTTCATCGGGGGGCGCTGCGAGGAGCGTCCTCCGCCGCGGGACTGGCCGCGGGGCGGCCTGCCCTGCTGCTGCCCGGCCTGTCCGCCCTGGGGCGGCGCCTGGCCTTCGAGGGAGAGGTCGATCTTCCCCTCCGCCGTGTCTACCGCGGCGATCATAACTTTCACTTTCGTGCCCGGCTTCAGGCCGTTCACGCGCAGCAGGCCTTCCGCGCCGGTATCTCCCAGCATGATGAAAGCGCCGCTGTCGATGACCGTAGTTACCGCGCCGTCCATGATGGAACCTACAAGCTCCTTCATCATCTCGGCGCGCATGATATCCACCGACTTATGCTCGGCGTCGGCGGCCGCCCGCTCGCGCTCGGAGCAGTGCACCCCGGCCTTGTCGAGGGGCAGGGCTTCGTGGTTCTCTTTCACGCCACGCAGCAGCGCCTTTACGGCGCGGTGCGTCATCAGGTCCGGGTAGCGCCGGATGGGCGAGGTGAAGTGAGAATAGAAGCGCGTCGCTATGCCGAAATGCCCGGACGACTCCGGCGAGTAAACCGCCTGGCGCATGCTGCGCACCATCAGCGAGTTGATCAGGGTGGTCAGCGGGTGTCCTTCGGCCTGGCGCAGGACGTCCTGCAGGCCCTTCGGCGCATTTGAGCCTTCTATGTGCCCGGCGGTCAGGCCCAGTTCGCCCAGCGCGGCGGAAAGGGCTTTCAGCTTGAGCGGGTCCGGCGCGTCGTGGCGCCGGTGGAGGAACGGCATCTTGGCGTTGAACAGCTCGGTGGCCACCGCCTCGTTGGCGAGCAGCATGAACTCCTCTATCAGGCGGTGGCTCTTGAGCCGCGGCCTGAGGCTGACGCCCAGCGGCCTGCCGTGCGGGTCCGCGTTGATCCTGTATTCCGGCAGGTTGAAGTCCAGGGCGCCTCGGGCTACGCGCCGTTTATAGAGCACGTCGGTAAGGGCGCCCATGCGTTTGATCCCCTCGCCGATCGCTTTGTGCACGTCGGGCACCTTGCCGCCTTCGAGGAGGGTCTGCACCTCCTCGTAGGTGAAGCGCCGCCAGGAGCGGATCACCGTTTCCGCGAGGCGCCGTTTTGTGACTTTGCCCGCTGAATTGATGTCCATGAACGCCGACAGGGTCAGGCGCTCCTGGCGCGGGACCAGGCTGCAGAGATTATCCGAGAGCGCCGGCGGCAGCATCGGGACCACGCGGTCCGGCAGGTAAACGCTGGTGGCCCGCTCATAGGCCTCGTCGTCCAGCGCGGTGCCGGGCTTCACGTAGTTGGCCACGTCGGCGATGTGCACGCCCAGGCGCAGCGTCCCGCCGCCCAGGTCTTCAAGCGAAACGGCGTCGTCGAAGTCTTTGGCGTCCGCCCCGTCGATGGTGCAGATCGGCAGGTCGAACAGCACTTCCCTGCCCTGCCACTGCGCCGGCTCCAGCCGGGCGCCGAATTCTTCGGCCTGCTCTATGACTTCCTTCGGGAAATTCTCGTTGATGCCGCGGGTGCGGAGGATGGAGTCTATGCGGGCGCGCAGGTCGCCGGGGTCGCCGAGTATTTCGTTCACCAGGCCGGCCGCGCCGTTGCCCGGGGTGGGCCAGCGGGTGATCTCCATCACCGCGAAGGCGCCTTCCATCGGGACTACTTTCGGCGCGAAGCCGGTGACTACGGCGGGCGGCGCGCTGCCCTTTTCGGGGACCAGCGCCCAGGTATCCTTGACCCGCCTGAGTATGCCCACCAGCGAGGTGCGCGCGCGTTTCACCACGGCGATGATCTCGCCGGCGAGGCGCCCGGTCTTTTCCGGGCGCACGCGGGCCTGCACTCGGTCCCCGTCCATGGCCAGGTCGAGGCCGCGGCCGCGTATGAATACGTCGCCCACGCCCTCTTTCTCCGAAAGCAGGAAAGCGAAAGTCCCTTTATGCTGGATCACGCCTTCGACAATGGCTTCGTGCCCGCCTGAAACTCCGCGGGTCTCATTTTTTTTCCAATGATGTTTCATTTATTTCCTTAATCCGTTCGTTCTGAAAATCCGTACCGCCGTCACCGTAAAGTTTCGTGCCCGTTTATCCTAAGGCTTTTGAACCTGGCGTATGCGCCCTGCGGGTCGCCGCCCGCGAAGCCGCCTATGAAAAATTTCTGCGAGGGCTCGTCGGCGGCTGAGGAGGCGTCCAGGCGGAAGACCGGGACGAAGACCTTCTTTTTCACCGAGTAGGAGACCGAAAAATAATTCCCGTCCCGCTCGAAGCGCAGGACCTTCAAATTTATAGGCAGGGGGAAGGCCTTTCCTCCGGGCAGGTAAAAAACCGTCAGGCTGTCGTCGGCTGGTCTCGGGCCGTTCTGGCGCTGCACAAGGATCTTGAGCACGGCGGAGGCGCTCCCGATGGACGGCCTGGCCGCGTCTCCCCCCACCCAGATCCCGTAGGAGAAGCGCTTCATCTGGCCCGGCGGGATCTTGAAATCCGCCTCCAGGTCCGCCTGCCACTTTCCGCCCGAAAGCTCGCGCGAAAGGATGAGGCCCGGGGCGTAGCCGTCGGAGGGCTCGTCCCGGCTGTCGTCCTGGCGGGCCGTCAGGTAATAGTATAGACCGTCGCCTTTCATCTCGTCGGCGCCGTATTCGGCGTTCCAGCCCGTCCAGGTGTCCCAATCGTTGATGGCGAAGGCGCCCTTCCTGAAGACGGCGGTGACGCATCCCGCCGCGAAGACCGACGCGGCCGCCAGCGCCGCAAGTAAAAATCTTTTTCTCATCCTTTCTTTTCCCCGATTCCCGACTATCCCTTACTGTCCAGCCAGATCGTAACCGGGCCGTCGTTGATTATTTCCACTTCCATGTCCGCCGCGAAGATCCCGGTCTTGACCGGAACGCCTTTCCCCCGGAGCGCCGTTATAAAATATTCGTACAGCCTGGCGGCCTCGGCCGGCCTTGCCGCGGCGGTGAAATCCGGCCGGCGGCCTTTCGAGGCGTCGCCGTAGAGCGTGAACTGGGAGATCACCAGCGCCTCGCCTTTTACGTCCTTCAGCGAATGGTCGAATTTCCCGGCGGCGTTAGAGAAGACGCGCAGGTTGGCGGTTTTTTCCGCCAGCAGGTCCGCGTCGGCTTCGGCGTCGCCGGCTCCCACCCCCAGCAGGACCACCAGGCCCTGCCCTATAACGTTGTGCGCGCCGCTGGTCTTTACCCCGCCGCGTTTGACCCTCTGTATAAGCGCCCTCATCATTGTATTATAAATAATTTACGCCGCTCCCGCCTGTTTTGCGCGCTGAAACCGGCCTCAGGCTTGAATATGTCGGTAGTCGATTGTATAATTAAGGGCAGGGGCGCGGATCACGGGAGCCAGCGCAAAAAGGAAAAATATGGTAACTGGACTTGTACTTGTAAAATTGATGCCCGGGAAGGAAAAACAGACCCTCGGCAAACTGAAGGCGCTCAAGAGCGTGGTTCATATGTCGGCCGTATTCGGCCGCTGGGACCTGGTGCTCGACATGGAGACGGACGACCTCCCGGCGCTTTCCAATATAGTGGTGCAGGAAATTCGCTCGATACCGGGCGTGCTCTCCACCGAAACGCTGGTCACGACTTCGCTGTAGCCCGCGCCGCGGGCCTCAAGGCCGTTAAAACGCCTGTGTTCCTCCGGCGTGGGGCCTGGAAACCCGTACCGTGCGGCAATCCCCTATGCGTTCAATCTTTGTCTGTCTTTTCCTGGCTTTGGCCGTCCGGCCCGCCCCGGCGCAGGTGTATCTCGGCGCGGAGGTCGGGCCCGACGCTTTCCTGAAACAGGACTCGGCGAAGATCGATACGGACGGCGAGGACGCCTTCGCCTGGGCGCTCAGCGCCGAGGTGAGCAGCTCCACGCTTTACGCCGTCTTCGAGTCCACGACCCCCGAGCGCGAGATCTTCAAATATCTGCGCGGCGGGGTCTACCGGCAGGAACTCGCCGCCCTGGTGCTGCTGTCGGAAAAGACCTCCGTTCCCTTTAAAAAGCTGGCCGCGGAACTGCCCAAAGCCGGCGGGTTGAGGGGCCTGGCCAAAAAACACGGCGCCGACGCCATGGAAATTTTCGAGGCGGGCGGCGTTCTAAAGGCCGCGGCCGACCTGCGGATGCCGCTTTTCCTGGCGGTCTCGACCGCCGCCGCTCCGGGCGTGCGGGTCTCGACCCTGGCCGCCCCGTCTTCAGATGAACAAAAATAGTCTCTTCGCTTCCGTCCTGACCGCGCTGCTGCTTTGCTGCGCCGCTTTCGCCCTGCGCGTGCCCCCGGGGGCTTCCTGGGCGGAGCTCGTCCTTCCGGACGGTTTCAGAGTGCGGGCCGAGCTCGCGCTCACCCCGGAAACCCAGGAAAAGGGGCTGATGTTCCGCGAAGAGCTCGCGCGGGACAGGGGCATGCTGTTCGTGTTCGGCCCGCTGGAGAACAGGTCCTTCTGGATGAAGAACACCTTTATAGACCTGGACATGGTTTTCCTGGATTCCGACCTGAAAGTGATCAAGGTCTTTCACCGCGTCCCCCGTTCGAGCCGCGGCCTGCCCGACAGCGAAGTGGCGCGGGCCTCGGCGCCCGCCGCCTGCGTGCTCGAGCTGCCCGCCGGGACCGCCCGCGCGCACCGGGTCAGGCCCGGAGTTAAGATCAGGATCTCCTTCCCCCCTGCGATCCCCGCTAAAAAGTGAAGGCGGGCCCGGCGCCCGCCTTCCTTGTCCCCTTCAGCTTCGCGGACCTCAGTTTCCCTGCTTCTGCTTCGCCTGCCGCATCATCTCGGCTATATCCGGAGTCCCGGCCCCGCCGTCGGCGGGCGCCGCGGCGCCGAAGGCCCTTCCGCCCTGAAGGCGGGGTATGACCGTGCCCGGCCGGGCCTTTTTAATATTTTTGGCGGCCTGCTTCTTGTCCGGAGCGGCCGTTCTTTTCTGCGCTGCGGGCCGGGCCGGTTCCGCCGCGGCCGTAGGCGAGGATTCGTCCGCCGCGTAACCCGCGTTGGTTTTCGCGAAAATATCCAGGGAATCCCCGCTGGCGGTTTCCGACCTGGCCGCCGGATTCAAACCGGGGGCGCCGCCGTTCTTTTCTTCCTTGAAAATATCGGCCTGCCCGGAAGGCTGGGGAGCGGGGCTGCCGGCGTCCCCCCCTATCAGGAATTTTATCCCCAGGATGATCGCGGCGGTCAGTACGACGCCCAGGAAGACAAGGATGCCCGGGCTGAAGCCGCCTGGGGTCTTTGTTCGGTTGTAGGAGTTCATGGAAGTTACCTCTGACAATGATTTTACATCTTATTCCCGCCCGGGCACAACGTGCGCCATGACGCCGAAAGGTCCCGGGAAATTTTTAATGAAGAACTAAATATTTATTTTTATTGTAAAATAATCTATACCATGGGCATCTGGAGCAACGCTTTTAAAATCCCGCAGCCGCCGGAGCCGACCGCGGAGGAGAAAAAGCTGCTGGATGTGCTCGTCGAAAAAGTCAGGAAGCGGGGGCTCAGCGACGTGGCGGCCTTCACGGTGGAAAGCACCACCCCCCTGCATAACCTGGGCGCCCAGGGCATAACGTTCATCGAGCCCGCGCTGACCATGCTCTTTAAGAAAGAAGAGATAGAGAAATACCGGGCCCTGCTGGCGAACAGCAAGGCCGTACAATATTTAGTAGACCGGTTGAATTCCGAACCAGAAGAAAAGGAAGAGCCCAATGTCAAAAAAAGACCTTGAAATCATCATAGCCACCGACTGCGGCAGCACCACCACCAAAGCCATCCTCATCGAAAAAAAAGGCGACACCTACCGCCAGACTTTCCGCGGCGAGGCCCCTACCACCGTGGAGGCTCCCTTCGAGGACGTCACCAAGGGCGTGCTGAACTCGATCACCGAGGTCGAGGAACTCTCCGGCCGCAAGATCCTCGACGGCGAGAGGATCATAACCCCTAACAGCGGCAACGTCGGCGCCGACATTTACGTCTCGACCTCTTCGGCCGGCGGCGGCCTGCAGATGATGGTGGCCGGCGCCGTGAAGGCCATGACCGGCGAATCCGCCCAGCGCTGCGCCCTGGGCGCCGGCGCGATAGTGATGGACGTGCTGGCCTCCAACGACGGCCGCGCGGACCACGAGAAGATAGAGCGCATCCGCCAGCTGCGCCCAGACATGATGCTGCTCTCCGGCGGCACCGACGGCGGCACCATCACCCACGTGGTGGAGCTGGCCCAGTTCCTGAAAGCCGCCGATCCCAAGCCGCGCCTCGGCGCCTCCTACAAGCTGCCGGTGATCTACGCCGGCAACAACAAGGCCCACGAGCAGATCAAGGCCATCCTCGGCGACCGCACCGCCCTGATCATCACCGAGAACCTCCGGCCCACCCTTGAAAAAGAGAACCTGATGCCGGCCCGCCACAAGATCCACGATATCTTCCTGGAGCACGTGATGCAGCAGGCCCCGGGCTACCCGCGCCTGATGAAGATGGTGGGCGCCCCCATCATGCCCACCCCGGCCGCGGTAGGCACCATGACGGAGAAATTCGCCAAGGCCAACAACTTCAACGTGCTGGCCGTCGATATCGGCGGGGCCACCACCGACGTCTTCTCGGTCTTCTCCGGGGTTTTCAACCGCACCGTGAGCGCGAACCTCGGCATGAGCTACTCCATCTCCAACGTGATGGCCGAAGCCGGGCTGGCGAACATCCTGCGCTGGCTGCCTTTCGACATGGACGAGCAGGACCTGCGCAACCGCCTGAAGAACAAGATGATCAGGCCCACCACCATTCCCCAGACGGTGGAGGACCTGCAGATAGAGCACGCCGTCTCCCGCGAGGCGCTGCGCCTGGCTTTCGACCAGCATAAGGCGCTGGCCGTGGGCTTGAAGGGCGTCCAGCAGGAGCGCTCCATCTCCGACGCTTTCGACCAGACCTCGTCCGGCCAGAGCCTCATCAACGTGATGAAGCTGGACTACGTGATAGGCTCGGGCGGCATCCTGGCGCATTCCCCCCGCCGCACCCAGTCCATGCTGATGATGATCGACGCCTACCAGCCCGAAGGCGTCACCCGCATGGCCGTGGACTCCATCTTCATGATGCCGCACCTGGGCGTGCTGGCCCAGATCAGCGAGAAGGCCGCGCTGGACGTGTTCTACAACGACTGCCTCGTGCGGCTGGGCACCTGCCTCGCCCCGAAGGGCCTGGCCAAGGAAGGCCAGCTGATAATGGAGTGGGAAGTGACCGGCTCCGACGGCAGCCGGCAGGCCGGCGAGCTTCGCTTCGGCGATATTCTCCACGTGCCCTTCGCCGCTCCCAAGGCCAAGCTCGTGGCCAAGCCGGTGAAAGGCTTCGACATGGGCGCCGGTTCCGGCGGCCGCATCGAGGCCGACATCGAAGGCGGCGTGGTGGGCCTGGTGCTGGACGGCCGCGGCCGCCCCTTCAACCTCTCCAAGGACCCGTCCAAGCGCCGCGACGACCTGAACAAGTGGTACAAGGCGATGCAGATGTACCCGATGTAATACAAATCGGGAATCGGGTATCGGGAATCAGGAATCCCCCGATCCCCGGCTCACGATTCCCGATCGCGGTTTTCGATCTGATTTTTTAAGGAGACAGAATATGGCTCACGCTTATACGCCCGGACTTAAAGTAATGCCCTGCACGATGCTGAGGAAGAAGAGGCTGCTGCCTATTCCCGGCAAGGTGCTGGCCGCGCTGGACCAGCAGGTGGACGCGCTGGATATAGTGGCCCAGACCGAGCTGCCCGGCAAGGTCTTCTCCGTCAACGTCGCCAACCGCCTGGCCGTCGGGCCCGACGAGATCAAGAACTTCATGCTCAAGGCCGAGGGCGACGCCGTGAAGAAGGGCGATATCATCGCCGAGAACAAACCGCTGCTGAAATGGTTCAAGACCTCGGTCGAGGCGCCGGTGGACGGCACCGTGGAAGCGGTCTCCCTGATAACCGGCCAGGTGCTGCTGCGCGAGCCGCCGAAAGTCCTTCCGATAAAGGCCTATGTGAAAGGCAAAGTGGTGGAGGTCACCCCCAACTTCGGAGTCACCGTAGAGGCCGAGGGCACCTTCATCCAGGGCATCTTCGGCATCGGCGGCGAGACCAACGGCGAGATCTGCGTGGTGGTCGCCAGCCCGGACGAGGACCTGCAGCCCGAGGCCATCAAGGAAACGCATAAAGGCAAGATCCTGATCGGCGGCAAGCACGCCAGCCTGGCCACGATAAAGCGCGCCATCGAAGCGGGTGTCAACGCCATCGTGGTGGGCGGCATCCACGACCGCGACCTGCGCCAGCTCCTGGGCTACGACATCGGCGTGGCGGTCACCGGCAGCGAACAGCTGGGCGTCACCGTGATCATCACCGAAGGCTTCGGCATGATCCCCATGGCCGAATATACTTTCAAGCTGCTCTCGTCCCGCAACGGCGAGAAGGCTTCCGTCTCCGGCGCCACGCAGATCCGCGCCGGCGTCATGCGCCCCGAGATCATCGTCCCCGGTTTCCCCAAGAACGTGACGGAGTGCAAGAAGGACCAGGGCCGCGGCTGGATAGAGCCCGGCGACCCGATCCGCATCATCCGCGAGCCCCACTTCGGCGTGATCGGCACGGTTAAATCCCTGCCCCCCGAGCTGACGGTGATCGGCAGCGAATCCCACGCCCGCGTCCTGGAAGTGACGCTGGACGGCGGCGAGGTCATCGTGGTGCCCCGCGCCAACATAGAAGTGCTGGAGAAATAGCAGTCCCCGGCAGCGTGATCGGTAATCAGCGGCGGAGCCAGGGCTTCCCGCGGGTTACCGATCGCTGATTCCCGGCCCCCGCTCATCGTCCTCTATGGCTAAAAAACACCGAAAAGACCGCGTGAAGGCCGCGCCCGTCCCCGAGGCCGAAGATCGTTTCCCGTCGTGGCTGCTGTGGCCCGTCTTCGCGGCCTGGGGCATTTTCGTCCTGAAGAATTATTACGCCCGCTTCCCGCTGAACCTGGGTTCTCTTTCCGTGCTCCTGTCCCCCGGGCAGTATACCGCCGGCCTTTTCAGCGTCCTCCCCGGGCACCTGCTGAACATCCTGGCGGCCGCGCTCTTCCTGTTCGGCTGTTTTTCGGCGGGCCGGGCGGCCCTTAAGGCGGCCGGCTTCGGTTTCGCCGGGGCGCTCGAGGAGACGGTGTTCTCGACCGGCGCCGGTTTCGGCCTGCTGGCCTCCTATGTTTTCCTGCTGGCCGCGTTCAAGCTTCTCTACTTCTGGCCCGTGGCGGCTTTCCTGGTCCTGGCCTGCGCCGCCGGCGGCTTCTCCCTGCGCAAAGACCCGCTTCCCCCCGCCGCCGGCCCGGGCGCCCTCGGCTACGCCGATCTCGCCGCCCTGGCGGTGCTGCTCCTGGCCATGCTGCTTAACCTGGCGGGCACGCTGAACCCCGAGATCTTCTACGACGCCCTGGTGTACCACCTGGCGGTGCCCAACTATTACGTCATCAAGCACGGGCTGACCCCGATGCCGTATAATTTTTATTCCGACCTCCCCTTCACCCACGGCATGCTCTACGCGGCGGCCCTGCTCATGAAAGGCGCGGTGCTGGCCAAGTTCGTGAATTACGGGGCGGGGATCCTCACGGTCGGGGCGGTCCTCGCCATGGGGGCGCGGTATTTCTCCCTGCGCGCAGGGCTCTGGGCCGCCGTCATTTTTTACACGGTAGCCCACGCCATGTTCGCTTCCTGGTCGTCCGGGACCGAAGCCCTGCTGATGTTCTTCTCCGTGCTCGCCCTTTACGCGGTCCTCAACCGCGGCGAGGACGACAGGCGCTGGCTCTGGCTGGCGGCCTGTTTCTGCGGCCTCGCCATGGGCGTCAAATATACCGGCCTCTTCACGGCCGTCGGGGTTATGCTGGTCTACGCCTGGACGGAACGCCGCAGGCCGCTGTCCGTCCTTAAAAATCTGGCGCTGTTCACCCTGATCGCCTCCGTCTTCGTGGGGCCGTGGCTCATCAAGAACTACCTTTACAAGGGCGACCCGGTTTATCCTTTCGCGCTCGGCCTCTTCGGGGCGGACCCGTATTCCGATCCGCAGAAACTCGCTACCTTTATAAGCAACGCCAGCCAGATGGGGCCTTTGAAGCCGCTGGATTGGCTGCTGACGCCGTGGAAGGTCACGATGGGCCAGGTCGGGAATTCAGAATACTTCAGTCCCCTTTTCCTCATGCTTCTCCCCGTGTCCTTCCTCCTGTCCGGGCCCGCGGGCGCGGCTCTCACCGGGCTCTGGATCTTTTTCCTGGCCGTCTGGGGCGGCTGGTCGGTTTCGTCCACCATGGTGCGCTTCCTGATGCCGGCCTACCCTGTCGCCGGCCTTATCATGGCGGCTTATCTTTTTTCTCCGGGGCACAGGACGCTGAAAACGGTGCTGAAGGCCGTGGTCTTCTCCGTCTGCCTGGTCGGCCTGTACTGGGTTGCGCTGATCTTCTATTCGCAGGGGCGCTGGCGGCCTTTGACCGGCGCCGTGACGGCCGAAGACTACCTCTCCCATTCCCAGCCCACCTATCCTTACGCCTGTTACTCCGGAATCAAGTTCATAAACGAGAAGACCGGGCCGGGCTCCAAGACGCTGATGATAGGCGACGAGAAGAGCTTTTACTTCAAGAAAGACTACATCGTGAGTTCCGTCTACGACAAAACGGCGATAGTGGAATATTCGGCCGCGTCCAAAGACGGCGAGGATCTTTACGCCCGCCTCAGGAAGGACGGCGTGACGCACCTGCTGCTGAACACGGCTGACGCCATAAGGCTGGGCCGGGATTACAAGATGTTCTACTGGGACGACCGCGCCCGCGGGAATTTTTACGCCTTCTGGGAGCGGCATACCAAGGAAGTTTTCGCTTTCGAGGAGGCGCAGGGCGGCAGGATCTTCAACCGCATCGCCGTATATGAACTTGTGGATGAACTTCCGGCCGGGACCCTCCCCCCTTTCAACGTGATGAAAGAGGTAATAATGAAGAATATAGACGTGAAATAGGGAGGGTGTTTTTCCGCTTGCTTGAAAAATCGATAAAGTGTATATTATTACCAGTATGATTAAAAATAAAGTCGCTCTCACCTTGTTTTTATCCTTATTCGCCGTAACAGGCGCGTTCGCCGCCAAGACCCCCGCCCCCAAAAAAACCACACCGGCCCCCGCCGCGGCGGTCATTGAAGGCTTTGCGGCCGCCGACATGCCGTACGACGTCGGCAACGCCGCCATTCTCAGGTGGCCGGCGAATACCGCCGATACTAAAGAGACCGTTTACGTGGTTTACGCCTCCTCGCTCCAGACGGGCGGCTGGGTAGAGGCCGACAGGTTCACCTCCGACACCAGGACCGGGAAAGACATAGAGCTGCCTTTCTGGGCCTGGAACGGAACCGACAAAGAGCACGCGGTTAAGATAGAGCTGAACAATATTTTCGGCGAGGGCCAGATCGGCCTCGCCTCCCGGTTCAAGGTCGCGGCCTTCGAGAAAGGCAAGCTGGCCGCCGAGTCCCTGCCCGTGGCCGTAACGCCGGTGGGCAACTGGTTCCGCCTGGACCGCCTGAACAACCTCATCCTGCTCATACTGCTGATAGTCATCTTTTTCTGGGCCGTCTCGCACGCCAAGCGCAAAGGCCTGTTCATCCGCCGCATCGCCGGCCTTGACGCCATCGACGAGGCCATCGGCCGCGCCACCGAGATGGGCAAGCCCATCTTCTACGTGCCCGGCATCGGCTCCATGAGCTCCATCTCCACCATCGCCTCCGCCTTCATCCTCGGCGAAGTGTCGAAGAAGGTGGCGCAGTACGACAGCCAGATCAAGGTGCCGCACTACGACCCCATCGTCATGACCGTCTGCAAAGAGGTGGTCAAGCAGGCCTACCTGGAAGCCGGCCGCCCCGACTCCTACCGCGACGACCTGAACTTCTTCGTCAGCCAGGACCAGTTCTCCTACGCCGCGTCCGTCGACGGCATGATCTCCCGCGAGAAGCCGGCCGCCTGTTTCTATATGGGCTACTTCATGGCCGAGTCCCTGCTGCTGGCCGAAGTCGGCGCCACTTCCGGCGCCATCCAGATAGCCGGTACCGACGTGGAGCACCAGCTGCCTTTCTTCTTCACCGCCTGCGACTATACCCTGATCGGCGAGGAGCTTTACGCCGCCGGGGCCTACCTGTCCAAAGAGCCCATGCTGCTCAGCGCGCTCAAGGTCCAGGACTTCGGCAAGCTCGTGGTCATGGTCTCGGTCTTCTTCGGTATGATCCTGATCACGCTTGGCGTCAAGCTGGGCTGGCTTGATTTCGCGCAGGGCATCCTCCACCTGTTCAGGAACTACTAACCTATGAAACTGATAAAAAAACAGATACCGCTAGCCATCGTGTTCATAACCGGCGTGCTTACGCTGGTCTCTTATTATGTTCCCCACAAGGTTTCGGTGGACTACATCGAGACCATGAACAAGTGGGAGAACATAGTGGTCGCCTTCGCTTTCCTGCTGGGGCTGCTCAGCCTGTTCTTCTCGCACTACAACAAGATCACCCGTAAGACGGACGGCTGGGGCTACAGCCTCTTCGTGTTCGCGGGCTTCCTGGCGATGGTGATCCCCGCCTACGTAAGCCACGGCAAGCAGATGACCGACCTGGGGCTTACGCCGCTGGGGTGGTCCTTCAAATTCATCTACAACGCGCTGAGCGGGACCATGTTCGCGGTCCTGGCCTTCTACATCGTGTCCACCGCCTACAGGTCTTTCCGGATAAAATCCGCCCAGGCCTTCGTGCTGTTCGTGGCGGCCTTTATCCTTATATTAGGCAAAGTGCCGCTCGGCCAGATAATCTGGGATTCCGTGCTCGGCTGGACCGGGGCCCGGGTAGACCAGGTGATAGAGTGGCTGATGCAGGTGCCCGCCGTGGCCGGCAAGCGCGGCATCATGATCGGCATCTCCATCGGCGCCATCGTGACCTCGCTCAAGATCATCTTCGGCATCGAGAAACAATATATGGGGAAGGACTAGGCTTATGCTCAAAGAAACGCTTCAAAAGTTCTTTAAGATAGACAGGCGCTGGATCTTCCTGCTCCTGGCGGTCACGCTGTTCGTGCCGATCATGAAACCCATCGGCCTGCCCAACAAGACCATCTCCCCCGCCACCAGGCGGGTCTACGAAAGCATCGAAAAACTGCCCCCCGGCTCTTTCGTGCTCTTCTCGCTGGATTACGACCCTTCCACCCGGCCCGAGCTGCACCCGATGGCCATCGCCCTGGTCCGGCACGCTTTCTCGAGGAACCTGCGCGTGGGCGTAGTCACCTATATCGCCGGCTCCACGGGGCTGATAGAGGAAGTCTTCGCCAAGGTCGCCAAGGAATACCACAAGGTGGACGGGACGGATTACGTGATCTTCCCTTACATGCCCAACATCCTGGCGGTCATGACGCAGATGTCCTCCGACCTCCACGGGATCTACAGCGTGGACCGGAACGGCACGGTGGTGAAGACCATGCCGGTCATGAAAGGGATCAAGAACTACAAGGACATGTCCCTTATAGTCTGCGTCACCGGCACCGCGATCCTCGATTACTGGGTGGCCTATGTGGGCGATAAGTACAACGTCCAGGTGGCCGGCGGCGTTACCGCTATCAGCCAGCCGGGCTACGGGCCCTACCTGCAGACCAACCAGCTCAAAGGCCTGATCGGCGGCATGAAGGGCGCGGCCGAGTACGAGTCGCTCATCAAGCAGCCCGGGAAAGGCACTTCGGGCATAGACGCGCTCAACCTGGCCCACCTGCTGGTGCTCGCGCTGATCCTGACTTCGAATATTATTCTTCTGTTCATCAAGTATTTTTGATAACTTTCTCTTGAGGTGATTATGTCAGAAACATGGCTTATTATCGGCGGCTGGGTCTCGGCGGGACTCACTATATTCCTCTTCAGCTTCCTCTACAAGGACAACCCGTTCTTTAAAGTGGCTGAGCACCTTTACCTGGGCGCGGGCATGGGCTGGCTGTTCCAGGTCTCGGTGACCAACGTCTGGATCCCGAAGATCTGGGAACCCGTCTCGCACGGCGACCTGCTGGTGATCATCCCCTCCATCATGGGACTTTCGCTGCTGACCCAGTTCATCCCGAAGGTTTCCTGGATCTCCCGCTACGGCTTCACCTTCATGATGGGCTACGGGTCCGGCCTGGCCATCCCGGCCGGCCTTTCGACCGACTTCATGAGCCAGATAGAAGGCACCATAAAGCCGTTCTCCCAGCTCGCCTCCATGACCCCGTTCGATATCTTCGGCGCCCTGATCGTCGCCGCCGGGACGATCAGCGTGCTCTTCTACTTCTTCTTCTCGGTCGAGCACCAGGGGCACCTTAAAAAGGTCTCCAACATCGGCATTTACTTCCTGATGATCTACTTCGGCGCGGCTTTCGGCAATACCGTCATGGCCCGGTTCTCGCTGCTGTACGGGCGCTTCGACGATATCTACACCTACTCGGGCGCTCATTATTTCTACGCTTCACAGATGATACTGGCCGCCATGGTGCTGTACTTCATCCTCCACTGGGCTTTCACCAAGGGGAAGAAGGAAGATTCGGGCGAGGAAGCGGCGTAAGCGGAACCAGTAAACCGCGGACAACAACAAAAAAAGCGGGCCGGATATTCCGGCCCGTTTTTTTTTTATTGTCTTGCTTGCTATTTGATTATTTCGATCTTGGCTTTCTGCCTGAGTTCGGCGGCAAGTTCGGGCAGTTTCTGCGTTATCTCCTGGTTGAGGATGGCGGTCTTTAACTCGTCCTTTATCGCCTCGAAAGAGGCTTCTTTGCCGGGTTTGTGCTCTTCCGCCCTGAAGATGCTGAAGCCGTTGCCGGTCGCTATGGGCTTGGTATATTGCCCGTCCTGCAGGGCGAAGATCTCCTTTTCTATCTCGGGAAGCAGCATCCCCTTCGAGATATAGCCCAGGCTGCCGTTGTTCTTGCGGAGGTTGGCGTCGGCCGACTTGAGGGAGGAGAGCTTGGCGAAATCCGCCCCTACGGAGGAGAGCAGTTCGTAGGCGTCGTCAGCTTCGGCCTTGGTGTTCACGAAGATCTGGCTGAGCTTCACAGACGCCGGGGTGCCCAGGCGCTCTTTGTTCTTTTCGAAGAAGGCCTTCGCGTCCTCGTCCGTGACCGCCAGTTTCTTCGCCGCTATGACCGTGCCGCGGATTATGAGCTGGCGGCGGATAAGCGCGCGCAGGTCGTCGGAGGACCAGCCTACGGATTTCAGGTTCTTCTCGAAGGCCGCTTTGTCCGCGTAGCCGCCGGCCAGGGCGTTATACCTGGCCGCGACCTCTTTCTCGTCCGCCTTGATCCCCAGGCGCGAGCCTTCTTCCAGGAGCAGCTTTTCGTCTACGAGCTCGGTAAGCCCCTGCGCGGCGTACTGCCACCAGAGCTTTTTCGTCAGTTCCTCGGCGCTGATCTTCTGGCCGTTCACCACGGCCACGGTCTTTTCCGCCGCGTGCAGGCCCGTGGCGAAGATCGCCAGGACGGCTGCGGCTAATATGGTTCTTTTCATTTGTTCCTCCTCACTTCTTTACCAAAAGGGTCTGCGTCGGGTAGGCCATTTCCGCGCCGGCCGCCGCCAGTCCGTCGATAACCGCCAGCAGCACCTGCTCGTGGGCGGCCATATAGGCGTTATAGTCGGGTTCCGCCAGGTAATAGACCGTCTCGAAGTCCAGCGAGAAGTCCCCGCAATTGTTCAGGTTGCAGCGGTCGAATTCGGCCCTGCAGGACTCGACGGCTTTTTTAATTATGGACGGGATCTTCCTGAGCAGGGCCGGCTTCGTGCCGTAGACCATGCCGGTCTTGAATACGACGCGGCGCTTGGTGAGGTCTTTGTAGTTGCGGATGCGCGAGCCCAGCAGGTTGGAGTTGGAGACCACCACCATTTCGCCGGAGATGCTGCGGATGCGGGTGGACTTCAGCCCGATATGCTCGATGTTGCCGGAGACCGAGTCGGAGACTATGAAGTCCCCGATGTTGAAGGGCTTGTCGAGGAGGATGACGAAGAAGTTGAACAGGTCTCCCAGGATGGCCTGCGCGGCGAGCGCCACGGCCACGCCGCCGATGCCGAGGCCGGTGAGGACGGCGGAGATGTTGACGCCGAGGTTGTTGAGGATGAACAGGGCGGCGGCTACCCAGACCACGGCGCGCATGATCACCTGGGTGCTGTGGACGACGGAGATCTTGGCCTCGCCGGAGAGATCTCTCTGGGCGGCTACCCGGTTTATCCAGTAGGTGAGCAGGTGCTGGAATACCGTGATGGCGCGGTAGGTGAAGACGAGGAGGATCGCGACCTTCAGGGCTTTGTCGAAAGGGGCGCTGCGCTCGATATAGCGGGTGGCGACGAAGAAAGCTACCAGCTGGTACTCCGCCCAGCGGAACTTCTCTATAAGGGCTATGGCGAGGTCGTCTAGGTCCGTCTCCGTCTTCTCGGCGAAGGCCTTGAGGCGGTTTATGCCTATGTTCTTGACGATGTAAAGTATGGCGAGGGCGGCGCAGAAAGCGGCCACTGCCAGCCCGTAGGTAGCCGGCGTATTTCCCAGTATCAGGCTTGTGTCGAACCAGTTCTCGATAGATGTTCCGATCATCCCATAATTATAAAAGATTTCCCCCCGGCGTAACAATGAATACCGGGAGGGAGAACGGCAAGACCGCGAGATGTTAAGTCGGGGCGACGGGGGTATGGGCCCGTCGGGGACGGGGTCGGGCACACCGTGCCCGCCCCTCCCCCCTCGGACTCGGCGCTATGCAAGCCTCGTCCTCCGGGAGGCCCCGCCGAACCCATACCCCCGTCGC
>Ga0079306_1000161_pt1 | contig 78680 bp, 75 predicted proteins | sample Methanotroph_Enr_FD_79181 | JGI IMG/M metagenome (GOLD analysis project Ga0079306, IMG submission 79181) | Enriched soil microbial communities from Old Woman Creek wetland in Ohio, USA - Methanotroph_Enrichment_5 | ecosystem: Environmental > Terrestrial > Soil > Wetlands | place: USA: Ohio... | reverse complement strand
CCACGGGAATCTGCATCTTCTCGGTATCCCCTGCGGGGATACGCGAGGCCTCACCGCCCATCCTGGTCCGCACGAGGCACCTCATCCCAGTTCCACGATCGGATCCCCTTCGTTCAGGAACTGGTCGGCGGTCACGAAGACCTTCTTGACCGTTCCCTCCTCGGGGCTGCCCACGGGAATCTGCATCTTCATGCTCTCGATGATGACGAGGTCCTGGTCTTCGCTGACGGATTCGCCCTCCGTCACGCACAGCTCCAGCACCTTCCCCGCCATTTCGGCTCGAACCACGGCCATCGTTCACCTCATCGAAAGCGATGGTCCCAGTCTAGCCAGAGCGGTGGTCAGTCGTCCTTGTCCGAATCGCCGAGGACCACCAGGTCGTCGTCCTCGTAGGCGAAATCGCCCTCCTCGATGAGGATCTCCCGGACCTTGCCCCCCTCGGGCGCATTGATGTAGATGGCCGTGCGCGAAGCGTCCGTCCCCTCCAGGATCATGAGGGGCTCGTCCTCCTCCACCTCCTGGCCGGGGCGGACGAGGACGTCCACCACGTATCCCGGCCATTCCGCCCGCACGATCATGCCGCCTCCCCGCTCGAATCTGCGATCTGGCGGGGAGAGTATGCCGCCGGAGGTCCCGGCGCAAGCCCTGGAAGCTCTTCTTTCCGTCACATCTGCCCTCTGGGATACTGGAGGGCTTGGAGGAACGCATGGCCGTCGCCTGTGGCATCGTGGGGCTACCCAACGTGGGAAAGTCCACCCTTTTCAACGCCCTTACCCGTGCGGGCGCGGCCTCGGCCAACTACCCCTTCTGCACCATCGAGCCCAACACGGGCGTCGTGGATGTCCCTGATACCCGCCTGGCGGCCCTGGCGGACATCGTGAATCCCCAGCGCGTGCTGCCGGCGGCCCAGGAATTCGTGGATATCGCAGGGCTGGTCCGGGGCGCGAGCAAGGGCGAGGGCCTCGGCAACGCCTTCCTTGGTCACATCCGGGAGACGGATGCCATCGTGCAGGTGGTCCGCTGCTTCGAGGACGGCAACGTCACCCATGTGGAGGGTGGTGTGGACCCCGAGCGGGACCTGGGCATCATCGAGACGGAACTGGTCCTGAAGGACCTGGATGCGGTGGAGAAGGGGCTGGATCGCCACCGGAAGGCGGCCAAGACCGGCAACAAGGAGTCCCAGGCCCTTGCAGCCATCCTGGAACGGGTCTATGCCCTGCTGGACCAGGGCCGGTGGGCCAGCGCCGCGGGCCTCTCCGCGGAAGAGCGGGCCCTCATCAAGTCCTACGGCCTGCTCACCCTCAAGCCCACGCTCTTCGTGGGGAACATCGGCGAGGAGGACATCCGGAACCCCCTGGCGAACCCCCACTACCTCAAGCTCACGGAGCTCGCAGCCGCCCGACATGCCCCCTGCATCCCCATCTGCTCCAAGCTGGAGGCCGAGATCCAGGACCTTCCAGCCGAGGACCGGCCCCTCTTCCTCGAGGAGGCGGGCCTGGCCGAGCCCGGCCTGAACGTGCTCATCCGGACCAGCTTCGATCTGCTGGGCCTCCAGACCTACTTCACCGCCGGTGTGAAGGAGGTACGGGCCTGGACCATCCACAAGGGCGACACGGCGCCGCAGGCCGCCGGCGTCATCCACACCGACTTCGAGAAGGGCTTCATCCGCGCCCAGGTCATCGCCTACGGGGACTTCATCCAGTTCAAGGGTGAGCAGGGGGCCAAGGACGCCGGCCGGATGCGGACGGAAGGGAAGGAATACATCGTTCAGGACGGCGACGTCATGCATTTCCTCTTCAACGTGTAGCCCTTCCCCCAGCCTGATTCGCTTCCTGTGGGGCCCCGCTCCGGGCAGGCCGTTCAGGCCTGCCCTCCGTGACCCACATGGGCGCGAGGACGGCGACGTGATGCATTGCCTCTTCAAGGTCTGATCCCCCTCGAACTCAATCTCACCGGACCCCCACCCGATGGGAGGATAGGAACGTCGAGGTGCGATGAACCAGGTCAGGACATCCGGGGGTGGCGGGCAGGGGGTTCCCGTGGAGGATCCTCTGCGGGTACGCCGCCATCTGGAGGAGCTCCGGACGGCGGAAACCGAGTTCCCCATCAAGGTGGAGGGGACGCACACCCTGCCCTATACAGCCCGCATCCAGATGCTGGAGCCGAAGTCGATGCACCTGAAGCTCATCCGGCCCCTGCCCCATGAGCTGGCCCCCGGGGCGCCCTTCGAGATGCTCTTCGCCACGGCCGAACAGCGGTTCAAGGGACTGGTCACCTTCCAGGGGCGGCAGGGCTACCTGCTCTACCGGTTCAGCGTGCCGGCCCGCCTGGTGCCCTCGGACCAGCGGCAGCACAAGCGCTACCCCTTCCGGCCCCGGGAGAAGGCCTACGTCCTGGCGCAGGACGGCGGGCTCCCCGGCCACGGGTTGGCCGGGCCGCTGGTGAACCTCTCCCTGGGCGGCCTGGCCTTCCGGGTGGATCGCGTCGTGCGCCTCGACGACCACATGCGGCTCACCCCCGGCCTGGGCTTCTTCGAGAAGGGCAAGGCCCTCCCCATGCTCAAGATCCGCGACCTGCCCAAGCTCCCTCTCTTCGAGGCGCGGGGCGTGATCGCCAACGCCTGCGAACGCGAGGGGGAGATCATCATCGGGGTCCAGTTCGGCGAACTGGGGTCGGCCGAGGTGGCCGAACTCCAGGAGGTCCTCGAATTCCGCGAACGGCTGCAGCGGGTGTCCTCCGGTGCCCCGCCCTCGGCCCCTCCACGCGAAGGAAGGCCTGTGGGGGAGGCCCGCGAGTCCCCCGCGCCGGGCTCCCCCAGGTTGAACCCCGCCGGGACGGAGACTCCGGAGGCCCTGAGGCTGCTGGGCCGCCGCACCACAGGCCTGGTGCTGGCCATGCCCCCCGGACAGGGTCGGGACCAGGTGAAGGCGTTCCTCGCCCAGGGCGGCTACCTGCGGGTGGAGGCCGTGGATTCCCTCAATCAGGCCCTGGCCGTGCTGCGGGCGGACAAGGGCGGCTCCGGCCGTCTCCTGCTCACGGCCATGGACTCGCTCCGTGAAGGTGACCTGGCGGAGATCCGGGCCCTCCAGCGGGACCTGGGAGAACTGCGGGAACTGCCCGTGGCCATCCTGACGGACGCCCCCCAGCCGGACCTGGGCGACACCCTCATCCGCGCACTCCCCCTCCCTGGGGCCGGGAACAGTCCTGCCTGGCTCGGCCAGTTGGACGAGGTGGCCGGAATCTGATGAATCAGGGGCCCGAACCGGGCTTCAGTGCCCCCCCAGCGGCGCCATCTTCACAGGGTTTCCGCCGGCATCCAGCCGGAGAAAACCGTCCTCGATGCGATTGGCGCCTCGCAGCACCGGATCGGAGGCCTCCCGGGCCAGGAGGATGCCGCCGCGGGCGTTCCGATGGACGACACACTCCTCGAGGGTGACCTGGGAGTCCTCCAGAAGGAGGAGGCCCGTGTCGCGGCCCTCCTTCAGGGTGCAGCGCACGAGGAGCAGGCTGCCGCCGGGCTCGACCTGGACGCCCACGCCGGCATTCCCGGCGATCTCGCATCCATCCAGCACGGCCTGGCCGCCCTCCGCGCAGTCCACGCCCAGCGAGCGGCCTTCCGAGAAGGTGCTGTTCCGCGCCTGCAGGGTGGCTCCATGATGGACGAGCAGGCCCGCGCCCCCGTTGGCCTGGACCACACACCCATCCAGAGTGGCCAGCCCACGATCCATGACCGACACGCCGAAGCCCGGATTCTCCCGCACGCGGCACTGGCGCAGCAGGACGTTCGCGCCGGCGAGCACGTGCGCCCCCGCGCAGGCGTGGCCCGTGAGGTCGCAGTCTTCCAGGACGGCGTGGCTCCGCTCCAGGGCCAGCAGTCCCGCGTAGCGGCTGCCCAAAAGGCAGCACCGGGTGAGCTGCACCCGCCCTTCCGGCTCCACTTCCACGGACCCGGCGGCCGCCTCCTGGATCGTGCACCCCTCCAGCACGGCCTGCCCCCGGGCCTCGACCCGGAGCCCCACCCCGGCCCCGGCCTCGATCCTGGCGTCGTGGAGCATCGCCTGCCCGCCTGGAAGGACCAGGACGCCGGCGCGTCCGAAGGCCTTCAGGCTGCCCCCCTGGAGGCGGAGCTGGGCGTCCTCCCCCACCCGGATGCCCACCTTGACGCCGGAGGGGCCGAGCCCGCCCATCCGGCAATCCTGGAACTGGACCGAGGCGCCGCTCCGGAGGTCCGCGCAGCTCTCCGAGCCCTCCAAAATGCAGCCTTCGACCTGGGCGGATCCACCCGCGCTGAGGAAGGCCGCCTCGCCCGCCGGGGCCCGCAGCGTGAAGCCGCGGAGCGTCACCCCCGGGGTCTGGAGCGTGAGGGCCGGCCCCACGGTGCCCTCCAGCACCACCTCCGCCGGGTCCCCCTGGGCCAAGATCATCACGTCCTTGTCCACCACCACGGATTCCCGATAGTGGCCGGGCAGCAGCAGGATCTGGGATCCGGATCGCGCGATCCGCAAGGCCACTTTGAGGCTCAGACAGTGGCCCTGCCCGCCCTTGCCCACGCGGATGGGCTGGGTCCCGCCCTCGGGGCGGGTGACGGTGACGGCGGCGGGGGGAGCCTCCACGGGCGCCTGCAGGGCCCCCCGGATGGCCGCAGCCAGGGCATTCCCATCGGGATAGCGGGAGCCGGGGTGCTTGGCCAGGGCCTTCTCCAGCACCGCGACCATGCGTCCCGGCACCTCCGAAAAGTCCTGGGCGCGCAGCGGCTCCGGCGGGTGGAGGAGGATGCGATTGAGCACGGCGGTGGCGGTGTCGCCCTGGAAGGGCTTCCGTCCCCCCGTGAGCACCTCGTAGAGGATCACGCCCACGGCGAAAAGATCGGAACTGGCAGTGGCCTTCCCCGTGTCGAGGTACTCGGGGGCCATGTAGTTCACCGTCCCCATCCAGGTGCCTGTCTGGGTGAGGGAGGAGAGCCCCATCTGCGCCACGCCGAAGTCCATGAGCTTGGCGTGGGGGCGGCCCCCGTGGCGGGCCACCAGCACGTTGGAGGGCTTGATGTCCCGGTGGACCACGCCTCGCGAGTGGGCATAGGCCAGCCCTTCGCAGACCTGGGCCAGCACCTCCAGCAGCTCTGCTTTGGGGGTGGCCCCGCCCCGGATCAGGGCCTCCAGCTCCTCGCCCTCGACATGCTCCATGACGAGATAGTGGATGCCCTCGTCCTCCCCGAACTCGAACACGGTCACCACGTGGGGATGATTGAGGGCCGCCGCCGCCTGGGCCTCCCGCTCGAACCTGGCCTGGGCCTCGTCACCGAAGGCGGATCCGGCGTGGATCACCTTCAGGGCCACGTCCCGGCCCAGGCGGACGTCCCGGCCCAGGTAGACCTCGCCCATGGCCCCCTTGCCCAGGAGGCGCACGATCTCGAACTTCCCCAGCCGCTCCTTCATGGAAGTCCTATCGGCCGCGGTCCCAGCGGGGTTCAATCCTGCCCTAGCGGGCCTCGATGGGCATGTGCCGGAGCCGCTCCACGCGGACCTCCATGGGCGGGTGGGTGGAGAAGAGGCTCATGAGGCCGCCCGCGCGCAGGGGGTTCACGATCATCATGTGAGCGGTGGCGGGCTGGGCGGACGCCATGGGGAGCTGCTGATTGTAGGCCTGCAGCCGCTCCAGGGCCGAGGCCAGCATGTCCGGCCGGCCCGTGAGGTGGGCACTGTAGTCATCCGCCAGATACTCCCGGGACCGGCTCAGGGCCATCTGGAGCATGAAGGCCGCCAGGGGACCGAGGATCATGATGGCGATGCCCGCGATGGGGTTGGACCGGCCCTCGTCGTCCCGGGGGCTGACCCACATGGCCATGCGCGAGAGGAACATGATGGCCTGGGCCAGCACCGCCGCCAGGCTGCCGATGAGAATGTCCCGGTGCTTCACGTGGCCCAGTTCGTGCCCGATGACGGCCTCCAGCTCGGGCCGGCTCAGGATCCGCATGATCCCCTCCGTCACCGCCACCACGGCGTGCTCCGGATCCCGGCCAGTGGCGAAGGCGTTGGGCGTGTCCTCGGAGATGATGGCGATGCGCGGCATGGGGAGCCCGGCCCGCTGGGCCAGGTTGGCCACGATGGCGTAGAGCTCCGGCGCCTCGGCCTGGGTCACCACCTTGGCCCCGTAGCTGGCCAGCACGATCTTGTCCGAAAAGAAGTAGCTGATGCCGTTCATCACCAGGCCGATGACCAGCGCCAGGACCATCCCGGACTGGCCGCCGTAGTACCCGCCGATCCACACCAGGAGGCCCGTCATGGCCGCGATGAGGATGAAAGTCTTCATCTGATTCATGGAGCGCTCCCCCGGTACCAGGATACGGTCCGGATCAAGAATGTTTCAGGCCCGCCGCTTCACCACCACCAGCGTCACGTCGTCCCGGAACTTGCCATCCTCCAGATGCCGGAAGGCCTCCACCAGCAGGGCCTCCAGCAGCTCGTCCGGACCGGCTCCGGGCAGTTTCAGGACGATGTCGGCCAGGGGGGCGTCCCCCAGTTCCTCGCCGGCCGCGTTCTCGGCCTCGACCAGGCCGTCGGTGAAGGCCACCAGCACGTCGCCGGGGTCAAGGCGGGCTCGGCCCTCCTCGAAGCGGACGCCGGGAAGAAGACCCACCATGGGCCCCGTGGGCGCCAGCCGCGCCACCTCGCCCGTGGCCCGCACCAGGAGGGGCGGGTTGTGGCCCCCGTTGACGAAGCGGAGATCGCCCGTGAGCGGGTTGAGGCTGGCCGCGAAGAGCGTGGTATAGCGGTTGCGGTCGCGCACATCGTTCATGCGCCGGTTCAGGCGCTCCGCGAACCGGCCCCAGTGCTCCACCCGGTGGTCGGCCATGGCGCGGAGGAAGGCGGAGAGCTGGACCATCATCATGGAGGCCGGCAGGCCCTTGCCGGAGATGTCCCCCACGGCCACGTGCAGCCGGTCGCCCAGGCGCTCGTCGCGGGCCATCCAGAGGTCGTACAGGTCCCCGCCCACGGCCTGGTAGGGCAGGTTGGCCGCGGCGCAGGCCCAGCCCTCCGGCTCCGGCAGCCGCTTGGGGAGGACCTGTCGCTGGATGTTGCGGGCCAGGTCCAGGTCCTTCTCCAGCCGCTCGGCCTGGAGCCTCGATTCCCGGAGCTCGAGGCTGGAGAGCTGGGTCGAGGTGAGGTTCAGCAGGGTCTGGAGGAAGACGAGATCCTCCTCCGACAGCCGCCCCACGGCGGGCTCGGCGGCATAGGCGAAGCCGTGGCTGTGGTTCTGGTCCAGCAGCTCGATGGCATGGACCAGCCCCTTGCCCTGGACGACCTCGCGCAGCGTGTCCCCCTCCAGCACCGGCGGGAGATCCCCCACGCCCTTGGCGTGGAGCACCTGGCCCTCTGCATCCACCACCAGCAGGCGCATGATCCGGAACTCGCCCATGAGCGTGTGGGCCATGAGGCGGACCAGGTCCCGCCGGGTCTCCACCTCCCCCAGGTTGCGAGTGAGCTCGAAGACGGTGTTCAGGCGGGAGAGCTGGAGGGCGAGCGACTGGTTCTGGGAGCTCCGCAGGGCCTCCAGGCGGCGCCAGGCCAGCAGCGGGGCGGAGATCGAGAGCAGGAGGGGGACGGCATCGGGGAGATCCGGGGCCTTCAGGACCAGGTGGCCGAAGATCTCGTCTCCGTAGCCCCAGGGCAGCACCCGCCAACCCTCGCCGGGATGGGTGGGAAAGGGGGGGGCCGTGCCACGGAGGAAGAGCCACTTCCCGCCGTCCCAGAGCCCGCCCTGCCGCGCCTTGGCGATGCCCATGGCCGTGATGCCCACCAGATGGACCAGGTCCTCCTCGCTGCCCTGGTCGGGGAAGGTCTCGAGGAAGTCGATGAGCGGAAGCAGCTCCTGCGCGCCTTCGGGAATCCGGAGGGCCAGTTCGCGCAGGCGATCGAAGGGGGTGGTCTGCATGGCGCGGGACGGGCCCAGGCTCCTAGCCGATCTTCTTGATCAGGCAGCACTCGTTCCGGCCGGAACCCCCGTCCTCCTTGAAGCTGACTTCGTCCATGAACCGACTCATGAGCAGCAGTCCCAGGCCTCCCTTGCGGGGATGCTTGATGTATTCCTTGGGATCCGGCAGCACGACCTGGTCCTGACGGATGCCCTGACCGGTGTGGAGGATATGGATCTCCAATGCCACCTCGGTGAAGCGGACCTCCAGTTCGACGCTGTGCTCGCCCTCGCCGTGGTAGGCGTGGAGGATGACATTGGTCACGGCCTCGTCCACGGCGATGCTCACCTTGGCGGCCGTGGCGTCATCCATGCCCGCCACCAGGGCCGCGCGCTTGGCCAGTCCCGTCACCAGGTTGAGGTAGCGGGTCTGGCTCGGGATCACGAGCCGGAACTGGGCGTGGTCCATCTTGGCTCCCACTTCAGCCCTTCCGCTCCGGCGCCGCCGCGGCCAGAGCCTGGTCCTGGTCGCCGAAGACGCGGTAGAGCTGGGTGAACCCCAGGGTGTCAAAGATGGCGAAGACGTTCTCCTGGAGGTTCGAGAGCAGGATGTCGCCCCCGTGCTCGCGGACGGTCTCGATGAGCCCCATGATGGCGCCCAGCCCGGCCGAGCTGATGTAGCTCAGGTTCCGGCAGTTCAGGAGGATCGTGTACTTGCCCTCCCGGACCAGGGACTCCATGGTCTCCTCGAATTCCCGGACGGTGTGCGCATTGATGAAGCCGGCCGGCAGGAGCACCGCCACGCCGTCGACCTCATGCACCTCGATGGAAAGATCCGCCATCCGCCGTCTCCAAGGAACCTGGGCCATCCTAGCGTCCCCCCCCCTGAATTGCCAGTGAGTCCGCCTGCCACCGGGGGACGGTGCAGGGCGCCCCCCCGGCTGGAGGATTGCGGCTACCCTTGAGGTCGACTTCCGACCGGAACCCCGATGAGCGATCCCCGCCCCGCGGACCACCCCAGCCACGATGCCCTCCGGGCCCACCTGGAGACCTGGCTCAACCAGCGGCACCAGGCCCTGCTGGAAGAAGTGATGGCCACCTGGCAGGAGGGCCTCACCCGGTTCCGTCCCGACGCCGGTCTTCTGGCCCAGCTCTCCGAGGCCGCTCCCTCCACCCTGGTCCTGGGGGGATCCGGCGCCTCCGAGCAGCATCTGGCCGCGGCCCTCGACCTGATCGAAGGGGCGGCTTCCCAGAGCGAACTCCTGAAGCGCCTGCTGGACGGCCTCTCGCCCTTCGTCGAACGCAGCGCCCTTTTCATCCTCAAGCAGGGGCTGGCCAGCCTCTACGCCCACCGCGGCTTCGATGGGGAACCGCCCCACCGGGCCGGGGCCGTGGTCCCCCCGCCGGACCTGGAATCCCTCATCCACGGCGGCAGCCGCGCCATCCGCCGGTCCGGCCCTGCCTACAGCGCGCTCCTGGGGCCTCTCAGCTCCTTCGAGGCGCCGGACCTGGCCATCCTCCCTTTGCGGCACAAGCGGAAGGCTGTGGCCCTCCTCCTGGTGGACAGCGGAGTGCGCCAGAAACTCGACCATCCCGAGCAGGTCCGGGCCCTGGTCCTGGCCGCCTCGGCCCTCCTGGCCGCCCTGGCGGCCGGCCGGGAAGACGAGCATCCCGCGGCTCCGCCCGAGCCGATGCCCGGCGCCCCCACCCAGGTCGTGCCCGAACCCATCGAGGCCCCCCCCGCCCATGACCTGGACCCGCGGACCCGGGCCAACGCCGAGCGTCTCGCCCGGGTGCTGGTCGGGGACGTGGAACTGTATTTCCCCGCCAAGGTGGCCCAGGCCCGCACCCAGGGCAACCTCTACGGCCTGCTCCGGGACGAGTTGGACCGGAGCCGCGCCACCTTCGTGGAGCGGTTCGGGGAGGACGTTGAGGCCCAGCACCGGATTTTCACCACCACCGTGATCCAGCAGCTCTGTGATGGCGACGCCGGGAAATTGGGAAAGGCCCCCTGGGCCTGATCGGGCGTGACAAGTCGCCGCGAGTCTGGTAGAACCTTGTTCCTTTGAGTCTGGGCGAGGATAAGGCGATGGCGGATCTCGGCAAGAAGTTCACATGCTTCCAGTGCGCGACGAAGTTCTATGACTTCGGCAAGCCGGAGGCCCTCTGTCCCAAGTGCGGGGCCAACCAGAAGAACGCCCCGGCCAAGCCGAAGGTGCTGAAGAAGGAGAAGGTCGCCCACGTCATCGAGGACGACTTCACTCCCGAGCCCGAGGCCGAGAACCTCGAGGAGACCTTCACCGAGACCGGCGTTCCCATCGAGCGGGGACGCGGCGAGGGCTTCGATCCCGGCGATCTCCGCATGGACGACTACGACGAATAGGGCGAACCCCGCCGGATCGCGAAACAGGGTGCTGAATGCACCCTGTGGAGCGAGGCTCCGGCGAGGGTGAGCATCATGTCCGGGTGGGCCATCCCACTGGCGCGTGGCCCAGGGTGCTGAATGCACCCTGTGGAGCGAGGCTCCGGCGAGGGTGAGCATAATGTCCGGGTGAGTCTTCCAATCCCCCCGCCGCTCATCGACCGCCACACCCACCTCGAAGGCGGCCTCGATCCGACCTGGGTGCGGACCGAGGCCGGGCGCCACGGGCTGGCCCTGCCGGGGCCCCTGGAAACCCTCTGGAGCGGCGGCGCGGTTCCCTTCGAGGGATTCATCGAGGCCTTCCTCTTCGGCGCGTCCCTGCTCAACAGCCGGGAGGCGGTCCGGCAGGCGACCCTGGCCGTGGCCCGGCGCACCCTGGCCGCGGGCGCGGTGGGCGTGGACCTGTGGGTCTCCCCCCACTTCCTGGTGGTCCACCGGAACCAGATCTCCCTCGACGATTTCTGGCAGGGTCTGGAGGAGGGCCTGGCGGAAGCCCGGGGCCTCGGCCTGCACAGCTGCGTGGTGGTGGAGGCGGTGAACCACTTCGGGCCGAAGCACGGCCAGGCGGTCCTGGACCTGGTTTTGCCGGAGCGTCCCGCCTTCGTGAAGGGCTTCTCCACCGGCGGCCTGGAGGGCTGCCCCTTCAGGGACTGGGCGCCTGTCTTCGACCGCGCCCGGGCCGCGGGACTGCGTCTCGCGGCCCACGCCGGTGAGAACGGACCGGGATCGAACGTGCGGGAGGCCATCCTGGAGGCGGGCGTCGAGCGCATCGTCCATGGCATCCGCTCCGATGACGACACCCTGGCCCTCCTGGCGGAACGGCGCATTCCCGTGGATGTCTGCCCCCGCTCCAACGCCGGCCTGGCCGCCGATGTCCGGCCCCATCCCCTGTCCCGAATGCTGCGGGCCGGCGTCCGCTGTGCCCTGGGCACCGACGACCCCGGCGTGCTCCCCTGCGACCTGGCCAGCGAAAGGGCCGCGGCCCGGGCGATGGGCCTGGAGGAAGCCGAGCTGATCCTCCTGGACCGGCACGGGGCCGAGGATGCCTGGTGCCTGGCCTGAGGGCTCGATCGACCGGCCTTTTCGGGCTAAACTAGCGGTTTCGGTGCGCGCCCATAGCTCAGCTGGATAGAGCATCAGGCTTCGAACCTGAGGGTCGGGCGTTCGAGTCGCTCTGGGCGCACCACCGGAATGACAACTTGGTCCTTTGGCGAGCGTGGCGGAACTGGTAGACGCACTGGATTTAGGTTCCAGCGGTTCACACCATGTCGGTTCGAGTCCGACCGTTCGCACCACTTCAGAATCGCCTGCGGCGATTCTGAAGTCCGGAAAAGCCACTTGAGCGCAGAGCGACTGCCTTCCACCTGCACTCCCCATGCATCACACGGAGCATTCATGTCCGCCACCCTCCACCACCACTCCCCCACCCGCAAATCCGTCGAGGTGACGGTCCCCGCCGCTGAAGTGGGCACCGCCTTCAACGAGGTGGTGGCGAAGATCACCCCCAAAGTGCGCATCCCGGGCTTCCGCCCCGGCAAGGCCCCCCGCACGGTGCTCATGCAGCGCTATGCCCGGGAGATCCAGACCGACGTGGCCGAGCAGCTGGTGGAGCGCCACTTCTGGAAGGCCGCGCAGGAGGCGGGCGCCCTGCCCATCTCCCGCCCCGCCCTGGAGAAGCTGGAACTGAAGGAAGGTGCGGACGCCGTGTTCCGGGCCCAGTTCGACGTAGCCCCTGCGGTGGAACTGCCGGACTACAAGAGCCTCAAGCTCACGAAGAAGAAGCGGGCCATCGACGAGGCCGCCGTGGAGGAGCACCTGGAGGGCCTGCGCCAGCGCGCCACCCGGCTCATTCCGGTGGATGACGCCGCCGTGGCGGAAGGCCTGGTGGTCACCTGCGACATCCGCGTGAAGCCCCAGGGCCTCAAGGCCCAGACCTATTCGGATCAGGTCCTCCAGATCGAGGCGGGTCGGCCCTTCGACCAGCAGATCCTGGGGATGAAGGCCGAGGAGAAGAAGGCCTTCACCCTCACCCACCCCCAGGATGACGAGAACCGTGTCCTCGCGGGCAAGACCCTGGCCTACGAGGTCACTGTCAAGGACATCCGCCGCAAGGAGACCCCCGGGCTCAATGACGAGTTCGCCAAGGACATGGGCGCCTTCGACAACCTGGCCGCCCTGAAGGCCGCCGTCCGCAAGGACCTGGAGGAGGCCGCCGACCGCGACGCCGTGGCCCGGCTCCACGCCACCCTGCTGGATATGCTTCTCGACGCGGCCCCCTTCGAGGTGCCCCGCTCCATGGTCATCCTCCAGCTGGACGACTACTGCCAGGAATTCGCCCAGTCCGTAGCCCGCCAGGGGATGGATCCCCAGAAGGTGAACTGGGAGGCCTACCGCCGCCACCGGCTGAACGACGCCGAGCGCGCCGTCCGCAGCGGCTACCTGCTGCAGGCGATCGGCAACGCGGAGGACATCCAGGTCGCGGACGAGGAGATCGACGCCGACATCCGCACCTACATGGAAGAGAACAAGGTCCAGCAGCCCTTCGCGGCCTTCCGGGCCGAACTGGAGAAGCGCGGCAACACCACCGAGATCAAGGGCCGCATCCGCACCGACAAGATCTTCGAGAAGCTGGTGGCTTCCGCCACCGTTGCCGAGGAGCTCCTGGACAAGGCGGCCTTCGAGACGCTGGTGGAGCTGGAGCGGAAGCGCGAGGCCGGCATTCCCGTGGGCCGCTTCGACGCGGGTGGACTGGAGGGCGGCGATCTCGAGGGCCAGGAGGGCGGCGAGCCCGCCGCCGTGACCCCTGCAGGCCACGTCCACGGCCCCGACTGTGACCACGATCACGACCATGACCATGACCACGCCGAGGCGAAGCCTGCCAAGAAGGCCGCCAAGGCCGAGGCACCCGCCGAAGAAAAGCCGAAGAAGGCCGTGAAGAAGGCCGCCAAGCAGGAGGAGGCCGTGGAGGAGAAGCCCAAGAAGGCTGTGAAGAAGGAAGATCCCGCCGAGGAAAAGCCCAAGACGAAGAAGCCCGCAGGCAAGAAGTAGCCTGAGGAAGCCCACGCCAAAGGGGCGCCTGCGGCGCCCCTTTGCTATTCTGATGACCCGCCGGAGGGCCCATGCCCAGCAGCTACTATCCCCCCATCGTCATCGAGCAGACCCCCCGGGGCGAGCGCAGCTACGACATCTATTCCCGCCTGCTCAAGGACAACATCATCTTCCTCGGCACCGCCATCGACGACAGTGTGGCCAACGCCATCGTGGCCCAGATGCTCTTTCTGGAGAGCGAGGACCCGGACAAGGACATCCAGATCTACATCAACAGCCCCGGCGGCAGCGTGACGGCAGGCCTGGCCATCTACGACACCATGCAGTTCGTGAAGAACGACATCGTCACCTACTGCATCGGCCAGTGCGCCTCCATGGGCGCCCACCTGTTGGCGGCCGGCACCAAGGGCAAGCGCTTCGCCCTTCCCAATGCCCGCATCATGATCCACCAGCCCAGCGGCGGCGCCCAGGGCCAGGCCACCGAGATCGAGATCACCTTCAAGGAGATCCAGCGCCTGAAGGAGAACCTGGCCGCCACCTTCGCCAAGCACACTGGACAACCCCTGAAGAAGGTCATGAAGGACATGGATCGCGACTACTTCATGGGCGCCGAGGAGGCCCTGGAATACGGCATCGTGGACAAGGTCCTTTCCGAACGGCCCATGTAATGAGTTCGGCCCTTTCCAGCCTTCCCGCCTTCGAGCACCTGGCGCGCATCCCGCTCTATGTGCCCGGCAAGCCCATCCAGGAAGTCCAGCGAGAGCTGGGCCTCACCTCCATCGTCAAGCTGGCCTCCAACGAGAATCCCTGGGGGCCCACCGAGGCGGTGAAGGCCCGGGTGACGGCGGCGGTGGCCGGCGCGGAGTTCGAGGGCCTCGGCCTCTATCCCGTCAGTGATGGCTGGTACCTGCGCCAGCGGATCGCCCAGCGGAAGGGGCTCACGCCGGATCGCGTGATTCTGGGCAATGGCAGCAGCGAGATCCTGGAGATGGTCGCCAAGGCCGCCTTCCTGGACGGCGGCAGCGCCGTCGTCCCGAAGCACAGCTTCGCCATCTACGGCATCGCCACCCAGACGGCCGGCGGCCGGGTCATCCAGTCCCGGGCCAGCGCCACCGAGCTGGACGTGGACGATCTCCTGCGCTCCGTCGCCCCGGACACCCGGCTGGTGTACCTCGGCCACCCCAACAACCCCACGGGCATCCGCCTGGAGCGCGCCTCCCTGGAACGGCTGGTGCGCGGCCTTCGCGAGGACATCGTCCTGGTGGTGGATCAGGCCTACGCCGAGTACGAGGACCCCGCCGAATACCCTGACGCCGCGGGCTACCTGGACCAGCGGTCGAACCTGCTGGTGCTCCACACCTTCTCCAAGATCCACGCCCTGGCGGCCATGCGCATCGGGTACGGACTCGGTTCGAAGGAGTTGATGCAGTACCTGGAGCGGGTGCGCAGCCCCTTCAACACCAACCACCTGGCCCAAGTGGCGGCGGAGGTCGCCGTGCAGGACGTGGCCTTCGAAGCCTTCTCCCGCCAGAAGAACCATGAGGTCCGCGAGGCCTTCGTGGCGGAAGCCGCGAAGCATCGCTGCCAGCTCTCGGGCACCAGTGGCAACTTCATCCTGCTGGAAAGCGCCTTCCCCGCCGCCGAGCTGTTCCAGGAGCTGCTGAAGCGGGGCGTGATCGTGCGCCCCATGCAGGGCTACGGTCTGCCCAACCACATCCGTGTGACCTTCGGGAAGCCCGAGGAGATGGCCGCATTCTGGAGGGCTGCTGCCCCCCTGCTCGACGGCGGCTGCTGAACTTGGGACTCCTGGGAGACGAGATCGCGGCCCTGCGCGGCCTGCTGGACCGCGGGGAGCGCGGTCCCTGCCGCGCGGGGCTGGAGGCCCTCCGTGCCCGCTATCGCGAGACGCCTGAGGCCTTCGCCGCCGGTGACATCACGGATCTCAAGGCCCTGGCGGAGGCCCTGCAGGCCGCCCCGGACCTCCGCGGGGCCCTCAAGGCCACCTTCGGCTACGGCGACTTCCGGCCTGGCCAGCGGGAGATCATCGAAGCCGTCCTCGCTGGGCGGGACGTGGTGGGGATCATGCCCACGGGCGCCGGCAAGTCCCTCACCTACCAGCTGCCTGCCCGGCTCCTGGGCGGCGTGACCCTGGTGGTCTCACCCCTCATCGCCCTCATGAAGGACCAGGTGGACGCCCTCACTGAGGCGGGCCTCCGGGCGACCTTCCTGAATTCCAGCCTGGACGCGGATGCCCGCCGGGAGCGCATCCGCGCCCTCATGAAGGGCGAGATCGAGCTGGTCTACGCCGCACCCGAGGGGCTGGAACTCTACCTGGCGGATCTCCTCCGCGAGGTGGACCTGCGTCTCATCGCCGTGGACGAGGCCCACTGCATCAGCCACTGGGGCCATGACTTCCGCCCGGCGTACCGCAACCTGGCGGGCCTGAAGCGCCGCTTTCCGGGCGTGCCCGTGCTGGCCCTCACCGCCACGGCCACCCCGGAGGTCCGCCGCGACATCGCGGCCCAGCTGGAGATGCGTACGCCCCTGGAGGTCCAGGGTTCCTTCTTCCGCTCCAACCTCCGCATCAGCGCCTACCGCAAGGGCGCGGAGGAACAGCCACCGGTGCGGGAGGCCCTGCTCCGCCTGGTGCTCGCCCGCCGGGGCGAGAGCGGCATCATCTACTGCCTCTCCCGGAAGTCCGTGGAGGCCACCGCGGCCTACCTCTCCGAGCACGGACTGCGCGCAGCGGCCTACCACGCGGGCATGGATGCGGGGGCCCGCACCACCGCCCAGGAAGCCTTCCAGCGCGATGACGTGGATGTCATCGTGGCCACGGTGGCCTTCGGCATGGGCATCGACAAGAGCAACATCCGCTTCGTGATCCACCGGGATCTCCCCAAGAGCGTCGAGGGCTGGTACCAGGAGATCGGCCGCGCCGGCCGCGACGGTGCCGATGCTGACTGCGTGCTGTTCTACGGATGGGGCGATGTGCTCAGCTACGATCGGTTCACGGACGGACTCGATTCCGCCCTGGCCCAGTCCCAGCAACGGCAGACTCGCGACCTCTTCCGTCTCGCGGAATCGTCGCGGTGCCGCCACCAGGCCCTGCTGGCCCATCTGGGCGAGCGCATGGATCCCTGCGGGGCCTCATGCGATGTCTGCGCGGGCCTCGATCCCCTGCTCTCCGCCGCGCCCGCTCCGCGCGGACGGCGGGGTTCCCCGCGGGGGGAACGCCCGCCTGTGCCGCCGGGCCCGGCTGAAGGCGAGGCGGCCCTGTACGCCGAACTGAAGACGCTCCGCAAGCGCCTGGCGGATGCGAAGGGAGTGCCCGCCTACGTGGTCTTCAGCGATGCCACCCTCCAGCAGATGGCCCGCTTCCGCCCCGGAACCGAGGCCGAATTCCTGGCCCTCAGCGGTGTGGGACCGAAGAAATTGCTCCAGTACGGGGAGGCCTTCCTTCGCCTGATTCAGGACCGGCAGGATTGACCCGCCCCTCCCCCCGGGGAGCGCGATTTCGGTCACAATTCGTGCCGCAAAATGAGTCCCCACCTGCATCTCCGCTTTCCGGACCCCCGCCGGCCCTTGTCGGCCGGGGACCCACCCATTAGTGTGAAGGCATGTATTTCACACCCGGGCGTCCTCTGTCCGGACACGCTTGAAGGATGAGGTGATCGCATGAGCTTTGGAGAACGGTCCCGCGAACTGGGCCGATCAATCTTCTTCGCCGGGAAGAACTGGCTCACCATCGCCGGCTTCATCCTCACGACCGGCACGGGCGTCAGCCTGGTGATCTTCTGGGGCCAGGAGCTCGTGAGCTCCCACCCGATCCACCCCTACGCCGGCATCGTGTTGTTCGTGTTCCTTCCCGCGCTCTTCGTAGTGGGCCTGCTCCTCATGCCCCTGGGAATGTTCCTCATGCGCCGGAAATTGAGGAAGGCCGGCCACCTCCCAACGGAATTCCCGAGGGTGGACTTCAGCCTGCCGGCGGTCCGGAAGCTCCTGCTCCTGGTCGGCCTGGCCACGGTCGCCAACGTGGTCATCGTGGGCACAGCCAGCTTCAAGGGCGTGGAGTACATGGACTCGACCAAGTTCTGCGGCCTGACCTGTCACACCGTCATGGAGCCGGAGTACACCGCCTTCCTGAACTCCCCCCACTCCCGCGTCGGCTGCGCCCAGTGCCACATCGGGCCCGGCGCCGACTGGTTCGTGAAGGCCAAGCTGTCCGGCACCCGGCAGCTCTTCGCGGTGCTGTTCAAGACCTACAGCCAGCCCATCGAGGACCCGGTGAAGAACCTGCGCCCGGCGCGGGAAACCTGCGAGCAGTGCCACTGGCCCCAGAAGTTCTCCAACGACAAGCTCTTCATTCACACCAAGTATGCCGATGACGAGGCCAATACCCCCTCCACCTCGGTCCTGATGGTGAAGATCGGCGGGAATACCTCCACCGGCCAGGTGGGCATTCACGGCCGCCACATGGCGGACGGCACCACCATCTCCTACGTCAGCACCGACCCCCACCGTCAGACCATTCCCCAGGTGACCTACCGCGACAAGTCCGGAAAGACCATCGTGTTCCAGAGCGATGATTTCAAGTCCATTCCGGCGGACAAGCTCGCCAAGGCCGAGACCCGCACCATGGACTGCATCGACTGCCACAACCGGCCCACCCATGCCTTCGAACTGCCGGAGCGGGCCGTGGACGAGGCCATGTCGAGCCGCGCCATCAGCGCCGACCTCCCCTTCATCAAGAAGAAGGCCGTGGAGGTCCTGAAGGTGAGCTACCCGGACCGGAACACCGCCCGGACGCAGATCCCGGCCGCCATCGCCGCCTACTACCAGGCCTCATACCCGGCGGTCTTCCAGCAGCACAAGGATCTCGTGGATCAGGCCAGCCAGGCCGTGCTGGCCATCTACCTCCGGAACGTGTTCCCGGAGATGAAGCTCACCTGGGGCGCCCACCCGAACAACCTCGGACACGAGGATTTCCCCGGCTGCAACCGCTGCCATGACGGCAGCCACACCTCCGCGGATGGCCAGACCATTCCCGCCGACTGCGATACCTGCCACGTCCTGCTGGCCCAGGACGAGAAGGATCCCAAGATCCTCAAGGACATGGGCCTGGCCAAATAGGCCGCGGGATCCCGGAAACGGAAGGGGCGCCTCGCGGCGCCCCTTCCTCATTCCGGCCCTGACGGACTACTTCTTCTTGGCGAAGTACTCCTTCAGCCAGGTGGGATCCACTTCCTTGGCCTTCTTGACCTTCATCTCATTCACGAGCCACTTTCCAGCATCGTTCAGGGAGTCCTTGGACATCTTCTCGGCGTGGCAGGACTTGCAGGAGGTGACCTGCGTGATGCCGGCCTCCTTGGCCTTTTTCAGGAAAGCGGGCTTGGCGCTGGCGGGGACGGCCGCCACGAGCAGGGCCGCGGCAGAGAGGAGCAGGGTGGAACGGCGCATGGAGCCTCCAGTTGAGCCCGCCACTCCGGCGGCGGGGGATGAACCACCCGGCCAGAGGGTCGGATGGGATGCGGCGAGAATTATGCGCCTGAATCGCTGTGTCAACCGTCAAATACGACCCAGGGATCCTTGACCATGACAACACCCGCGCGCGCCGCGGACTGGAAACGCCCGGTGGACCGGCCCGGGCCGGAACATCAGAATCGGATCCATGGAATCGAGCGCCCCACGTCCTGTGAAACTCCCCCTGATCGCCATCGACGGACCCAGCGGGGTCGGGAAATCCACCACGGCCCGCGGCGTGGCCCAGGCCCTGGGGTGGGACTACCTTGACACCGGCGCCATGTACCGGGCCGCCACCTTGGCCCTGCTCCGAGGCCGCGTGGATCTGACCGACCGCGCTGGCCTCGAGCGGCTGCTGGAAAGCCTCCATCTCTCGCAGGAGGGAATCCGGATTTTTCTGGCCGGAGAGGACGTGAGTGAGGCGATCCGGAGCCCCGAGGTCACGCGCGGCGTCACGCCCGTCAGTGCGGACGCCCGCGTCCGAGAATTCCTGGTGGAACAGCAGCGGCAGGTCGGAAAGCGCGGGCGCTGGGTGGTGGACGGGCGGGATATCGGCACCGTCGTGTTCACGAATGCCTGCTGCAAGATCTTCCTCACGGCATCGCCGGAGGCGCGAGCCCGGCGCCGGCACCTGGAACTGGCGGCCAAGGGGAATGCGCCGCCCCTCGGAGAGGTCCTGGCCGACCTCCAGCGTCGGGATGCGGCGGACACCACCCGGGCCGTGGCCCCCCTCCGCCGGGCGGAGGACGCGGTGGAACTGGACTCCAGCGGCATGAGCCTCGACCAGGTCGTGGACTGGATCGTGGCGCGGCATCGGGCCCACCCGTGATGGACTGGCTCAGGGACCTGCTGGAAGCCGGGGACGAGCCCTGGGAGCCCGTCGGCACCCCGGCCTTCGCCGCAGCCTCCATGGGGTTCGGCGGGCTCATGCTCGTGGCGGTCACGGCCCGGGACGGCTGGATCCCCCTGCTCGACGGCGTGAACCTCGTCTTCCACGAGGCGGGGCATCCGATCTTCGGTCTCTTCGGCTCCGAGACCCTCGGGTTCCTCGGCGGAACGCTGATGCAGGTGCTGGTCCCGGTGGTGGTGGGCGTGGCTTTCTGGCGGAAGCGCCAGACCGTGGGCGCCGCCGTGGCCACCCTCTGGGCGGGTGAGAACGGCCTCAACATCGCCCGCTACATGGCGGATGCGCGGACCCAGCTCCTGCCCCTGGTCGGCGGCGGCGAGCATGACTGGGCCACCCTCTTCGGCCAGTGGGGCTGCCTCTCCCGCGACACCGCCATCGCAGCCGGCGTGCGAGCGGTCGGCTGGATCGGGATGCTGGGGGCCTGGGCCTGGCTGGCCTGGCGGTGGCGCCGGAGCCGGGCGGCATGAGCGGGGCCCGGTTCCCCGGGCCCCGCTCGACGTGCATTCTTGAAGGATCAGTAGCCCTCGCCCTCGGCGGCGGCCTTCACCTTGCCCCGGTGGAAGCGGAAGAGGAAGGCAAAGTAGCCGATGGCGATGGGGAAGCCGATGAGCCACCACACCAGTCCGGCCCTCAGACCGTGGCCACCCACGCTGGCGTTGAGGGCCGTCAGGCTGTAGGCGGGATCCAGGGTGGACCGGAGCATGACCGGGTAGACGCAGGCGGCACTGGCCGCCAGGAGGCCCAGGATGAAGGCGCTGGAGCCGATGAAGGCCAGCAGGTGCCGGTGTTTCTTGGTGCCCACGAACACCAGGGTCAGCCCCGCCAGGAAGATCAGGGTGGCCACCCAGCCCAGCGGCGCCCGGGCCAGGTTCTTGAAGACGTCCGGGTTCACCACGGAGGTGGCGTAGCTGGAGACGATCCAGAGCGCCAGCACCAGGCCCCACAGCTTCATGGAGAGACCCTTTGCCCGGTCATGTACGGGCCCCTCCGTCTTCCAGGCCAGGAAGAGTGCTCCGTGGCCCGCCAGGGTCGCCAGGGCGAAGACGCCGATAAGCACCGTGTACCAGTCGAGGATGCCCGGCTGGGGGCCCACCCGGAAATTCGTCCAGAGGGCCATCTCGAAGTAGCCGGAACCGTCCAACGGGACGCCGCGCAGGACGTTCCCCAGGGCCGCACCGAACAGCACGGGCAGGAGGATGCTCGAGACGGAGAAGGTGCTGTCCCAGAAATGCCGCCAGAGGCCGTCCCGGAGGTGGGACCGGAACTCGATGGAAATGCCGCGGAGCATGAGGCACCACACCACCAGCCACATGGCCAGGTATAAGCCGGAGAAGCCGGAGGCCAGCACCTTGGGGAAGGCGAGGAACATGGAGCCCCCACCCGCCAGCAGCCAGACCTCGTTGCCGTCCCAGAGGGGCCCGATGGCACCGAGCACCTCCCGTCGCTCCTCGTTGGTCTTGGCCACAAAGAGGTGCAGGATGCCGGCGCCGAAATCAAAGCCGTCGAGGATCACGTAGACGGCGATCATCACGGAAACAAGCCAGAACCAGAGCATTTCCATGGCGGCCTCCTAAGCCTGCTGTCCGTGGGATTCGGGACCGTGGGCCAGTTCGCGCCCGACGAGGAACAGGAAGAGGATCCCCAGCACCACGAAGATGCCCGAGAAGCCCAGGGTGGTGAAGGCGGTCTGCCCCGCGTTCACGGTGGGGCTCCCGCCCTGGGTCGTGCGGAGCAGGCCGTAGAGCAGCCAGGGCTGGCGGCCGAATTCCGTCACCACCCACCCGGCGGTGGTGGCGATGTACGGGAAGGGGAAGGCCAGCATCAGCACCCAGAGCATGGTCCGGCTGGTCTCGAGCCGTTTCCGCCAGAGCAGCAGGGCCGCCAGCCCCATGACCAGGATCATCAGCGTGCCCAGCCCCGCCATGATGTGGAAGGCGTAGTAGAGGAACTCGATGTTCTGGGGCCACTGGTCCTCGGGAAAGGCCGCCAGCCCCTGGACATTGCTGGAGAAGGACCCGTAGGCAATGAAGCTGAGCACGGCCGGGAGCCGGATGGGGTTCTCGATGCGGCGCTGGGCCACATTGGGCTGCCCGATGAGGGTCAGCGGGGCGCGGGTGCCGCTGTCGAACCGGCCCTCCATGGCCGCCAGTGTCACCGGCTGGTGCTTCGCCACCATCTTGCCCTGCAGGTCCCCGGTGGGGAACGCCACCAGCAGGCTGAACACCAGGCCGAGGATCGTCCCCACCTTGAGGTTCAGGCGGGCCTGGACGTCATGGACGCCCTTCAGGGCCCAGAAGGCCCCCACCGCCGCCACCACGAAGGAGCCCGTCACCACGGTGGCCACCATGTTGTGGGCGTACTGGACCAGGGCCCAGGGGTTCAGCAGGAAGGCCCAGAAGCTGGCCAGCTGCACGGTCCCGTCGGGCCCCAGCGTATAGCCCACAGGGTGCTGCATGAAGGCGTTGGTCGCGATGATGAAGTAGCCCGACAGCCAGCTGCCGATCCACAGGGCCAGGGCCGCGCCGAAGTGCCCCTTCGGCGAGAGCTTCTTCTCCCCCCAGACCAGCAGGCCCAGGAAGCTGCTCTCCAGGAAGAAGGCGAACATGCCCTCCATTCCCAACGTCTGGCCGATGATGCCTCCGGAGAAGCGGGAGAACTGGGCCCAGTTCGTCCCGAACTGGAATTCCATGGGAATGCCCGTGACCACGCCCACCGCGAAGTTGATACCGAAGATGCGGATCCAGAACCGGGCAGCGTCGTTGTAGCGGGCCTCGCCGGTCTTCAGGGCCAGGGCCTTCAGCACCACGATGATGAACGCGAGGCCCATGGTGAGCTGGGGGAACAGGTAGTGGAACGTGGCCGTGAAGCCGAACTGGAGCCTGTGCCAGAAAAGCGGGTCCCCCATGGGTCCTCCCTGTGGAATCGGTTCCCGACAGGCTCCGGCCTGTCCCGATGACGAGTATCACACGAGCCGCGCGCGCCGATCCGCGGGACCCCTAAAACCCGGGCCATGGCCATCCACCGACGGGTGGTGACCGGGGTCACAGAGAAACCTGTAGAACTACATTCTTAATTACCCATACTGTTGTTCAAGCCTGACCGCAGTCCGTAAGGCAACGGCTGAGGACTCAGGGGTAGGGGAGGCGGGCCCAGCGTGGGCCCGCCAGTTCCGTACGGGGTCAGGGCCGGAGAAGCTCCGCCAGACCCCGGACCGTGGGCACGTGGCCCTGCAGCTTGAGGACGCCATCCACGGCCAGGGCAGGCGTGCTCATGACGCCGCGGGCCATGATGTCGGGGATCTCCTTCACCTTCACGATCTGGTAGTCGAGGCCGAGGGAGCGGGCGGCTTCGTCCGCATGCTTGGCCAGCAGTTCGCACTTGGCGCAGCCGGTGCCGAGGATCTCGATGAGCATGGGATCTCCTAGGGTCTGTTTTCAAATTGGGTGTGAGCCGCGACGCCGGCCAGCCGCGTCCATGGTAAGGCGCCGACCGCGGGGCGATGCGGGACATCGTCCAAGGTCGGCAACGCCGCCAGGGGTGCGGCTGGCCCCGTCCCCCGTACCCTATCGCAGGCCCCACAGGGGCCTGCTCCCGCGAAGCGCAGCTTCGCGGAGGGTGGAGCCGGCAAGGGGCGGCGCCCGGCGCGATACTGCGTCAAGTTCCTCGTCAATAGTGCCGTTATTGCCATCGTCGCTTTCCTTGTCTCGCTTGGGCGGCGCCTCTTGCGCGGCCGCACCCCAATTTGAAAACAGACCCTAGAGGATGGCGTTGAACAGGTAGCCCACCAGGAGGATCCCGGCGGCCACGACACTGACGAAGACGGCGATGAGGCGGGGCTTCATGACCTTGCGCAGGATGATGGTCTCGGGCAGGGAGAGCCCGATGACAGCCATCATGAAGGCCAGCACCGTACCCAGGGCGGCGCCCTTGCCCAGCAGAGCCTGGACGATGGGAATCACGCCGGCAGCGTTGCTGTAGAGTGGCACCCCAATGACGACGGCGAGGGGCACACTCCACCAGGCCGACTTCCCCATGAAGCGCGCCATGAGGCTCTGGGGCACATAGCCATGGATGAAGGCACCCACGGCGATCCCCACGAGCAGGTAGGGCCACACCTTGCCAACGATGTCCTTCACGCCCTGGACGGCCGCCTCCATCCGCTCCTGGAGGCTCATGCGGTGATCCTCCACGCCGCCGGCATTGAAGGCGATCTGCATGATCCAGGGTTCCAGGTGCTTCTCCATCCGGAGCTTCCCGAGCACCCACCCCGAGAAGAAGGCGATGGCCACCCCCGTTCCCGTGTAGAGGAGGGCGATCTTCCAGCCGAACATGCCCCACAGCATGAAGAGGGCCACTTCGTTCACCATGGGGGCCGCCACCAGATAGCTGAAGGTCACCCCCAGGGGGACCCCCACCCGCACGAAGCCGATGAAGAGCGGGATGGCCGAGCAGGAACAGAAGGGGGTGAAGATGCCGAAGAGGGCCGCCAGCAGGTTCCCCCAGGCGCCCGCCCGCTTGGCGAGCACGTCGCGCGTGTGCTCAGCCGTGATGAAGGTCTGCACGAAGGTCACCCCCAGAACCACCAGCCCCAGGAGCATCAGCACCTTCGGCGCATCGTAGGCGAAGAAGGCCACGGCCGAGCCCAGACGGGAATCGAGGCGTAGATGGAATACCCCGGTGGTCAGGGCGTTCGCCATGGGTTCGAGGAACCGGTACACCAGGAACCAGAGCGGGAGCGCGAAGATCAGCCAGCCCCCGCGGGCCAGGAACCCAGGGCCCTTCAGGGCCGTCGTCGAGAGTCCCTGGACGAAGACCGGCGTGCAGGCGCAGGCGCAGGCTCCGCCGGCGAATTGGGACGTGGCCTGGATCCCCGTGGGGATCTCGTCCGCCTTGGCCAGACGGTAGCCCCGCGCCAGCATCCAGGGCCCCACCGTGTCGGTCTTGAGGTAGCGCGGGCGCGCTCCGGCCGCGGCTTCGGCAGCCTGCATCAGGCCCTCGCCCAGGCCCCGACCTCGGTGGGAGGGCGCCACCACGAGGGAGCGCACCAGCACGGCCTCTCCTCCCGCTTCCAGGGCCACGTGGCCCACGATGCGTCCAGCCTCCTCCGCGACCCAGCCTTCGGTGGCCTCGAGGGCATCAAGGGGCAGGTTCTCTGCGACCAGGAGCGCCCGGACGGCGTCCAGGTCCCCGCCAGTTCTCGGCCGGATCGTCATGCCCAGCCCTCCTTCAGCTGCTCCAGCCTGCGCCGGATCTCGTCCCGCCCCGCCCGGAAGCGCACCCTCAGGTCGTCCGGCGTGAGGGAGGGATCGTCGCTGGCGGGGTCAGGGATGGGCCAGTGCAGCCGCTCGGCCTTCCCCAGGAAGAGGGGGCACACCTCCTCGGCGCACAGCGTGATGACCAGATCCACCGTCGCCGGGTCGATGTCCTGTACGGACTTGGAGGTGTGTCCGGAGGCATCGATGCCCAGCTCCGCCAGGACCTCGATGGCGTACGGGTTCACACGGCTGGGCCGGCTGCCGGCGCTCTGGATGCGCAGGCCCGGGAACAGCTGGCGGGCCAGGCCCTCGGCCATCTGGGAGCGGGCGCTGTTGGCCACGCAGAGGAAGAGGATGGAACGGGGTTTCATGACTTTCTCCAAGGGATCACAGCAGCCGTTCCCAGAAGCCCACGTCCACCCACGCGCCGAACTTCCAGCCCGCCTCCGTCATGTGGCCGACCTTCCGGAAGCCCAGCTTCTCGTGCAGGACCACGCTGGGATCATTCGGAAGGGCGAGACATCCCAACACCGAATGGAAGCCCCGCTGCCGGAGCTCCTCGATCAGCGCCCCGTAGAGCTGCGTGCCCAGGCCCTTCCCGCGGGCGTCCGGGGCGAAGTAGATGGCGGTCTCCACCGCGAACCGGTAGGCGTGACGCGCCCGCCAGGTGGAGCCGTAGGCGTAGCCCAGCACGGCGCCAGCCTCCTCGCAGACGAGCCACGGGTGGGCCTGCGTCACCCGCCCGATGCGGGTGGCGATTTCCTCGGGGGACACCGCCTCCTCCTCGAAGGTGATGGTGGTGTCGCGGATGTAGGGGTTGTAGATGGCGGCGATGGCCGCGGCGTCCGACGGGGCCACGGGGCGGATCATGCGGCCTCCGCCAGGAAATACCGCCTCCGGATCCACAGGGCCACGTTCACCAGGCCGATGAGGACGGGCACCTCCACCAGCGGCCCGATCACCGCCGCGAAGGCCGCCCCGTGGGCGATGCCGAAGGTGGCCACGGCCACGGCGATGGCCAGTTCGAAGTTGTTGGAGGCCGCCGTGAAGCTCAGGGTGGCGCTCTGCGGATAGGTGGCGCCCACCTTCCCCGACATCCAGAAGCTCACGAGGAACATCACCACGAAGTAGATGAGCAGGGGGATCGCGATGCGGATGACGTCGAAGGGCAGCTTCACGATGGCGTCGCCCTTCAGGCTGAACATCACCACGATGGTGAACAGCAGCGCGACGAGGGTGATGGGGCTGATCCTCGGCACGAAGACCCGGTGGTACCAGTCCAGGCCCTTGATCCGACCCAGGATGAAGCGGGTCAGGAAGCCGGCGAGGAACGGGATGCCCAGGTAGATGAAGACGCTCTCGGCGATCTGCCCGATGGTGATGGCGACCACGGCCCCGTGGAGGCCCAGCTTCGCGGGTAGCACCGTGATGAAGAACCAGGCGTACACGCTGAAGAAGAGCACCTGGAAGATGGAGTTGAAGGCCACGAGGCCCGCGCAGTATTCCGTGTCGCCCTTCGCGAGGTCGTTCCAGACGATGACCATGGCGATGCAGCGGGCCAGGCCGATGAGGATGAGGCCGATCATGTACTCAGGCTTGTCGCGCAGGAACAGCACGGCGAGCCCGAACATGAGCAGGGGGCCGATGACCCAGTTCTGCACCAGCGAAAGCGCCAGCACTTTCCTGTTCCGGAAGACGAGGTGCAGTTCCTCGTACTTCACCTTCGCCAGGGGCGGATACATCATCAGGATCAGGCCCGCGGCCAGGGGAACGCTGGTGGTGCCCACGTTCCAGGCGTTGATGGCCCGGTTGAAGCCGGGGACGGCCCAGCCCAGCAGGACACCCAGGCCCATGGCCAGGAAGATCCACAGGGTGAGGTAGCGGTCGAGGAAGGAGAGGCGCTTCTGCATGGCCGCGACTCCGCTCACCAGGGCTTCCGGGCGGCGATGATCATGCTGGCGACATAGTCCGTGGGACGGTCGTCGCCGGGCAACTGGCTGCCCACGCGCTCCGCCAGGGGATCGCCCTCGGGAAGCATGGCCTCCACCGCGCCCGTCTTGGCGTCGAGGGTGAGATCGGCGAGGCCGGCCGCGGCCACCATGGCCTTCAGGTCCTCCACCAGGGCGGCCCCGGCGATGCACCCCACATGGGCCAAGACATCGGCCCGGGCCGCCTCGGGCAGCGGCTTGAGCAGCACCATGTCCGAGATGGACACGCGCCCGCCGGGCCTTAGCACCCGCGCGATCTCCCGCCACACGGCAGCCTGGTCGGGGCTGAGGTTCAGCACGCAGTTCGAGATCACCACATCCACGGAGGCGTCCGGCAAGGGGATGGCCTCGATCTGGCCCAGGTGGAATTCGACATTATCCAGGCCCGTGCGGCGCCGGAAATCCGCGGCGTTCTGCCGTGCCCGGGCCACCATCTCCCGCGTCATGTCCAGGCCGATGGCCTTCCCCTCCGGACCCACCCGCTGGGCCGCGAGAAACACGTCCAGCCCGGCCCCGGCGCCGAGGTCCAGCACCGTCTCGCCGGTCTTCAGTTCCGCCAGGGCCGTGGGATTGCCGCAGGAGAGGCCGAGGTTCGCGCCCTCCGGCAAGGTGGCCAACTCGGCGTCGCTGTAGCCCACGCCCAGGGCCACGGTCTCCGCGCCGGCCCCGCCGCAGCAGGAGGACTGGGGCCCGCAGCAGCCACCGCGGACGGTGGCGATGGCCGAGTAGGCCGAGCGGACGGCTTCGTGGATGGGGTGATTGGACAGTTCAGACATGGACGGATCCTTTCGCGGCGGGGAAGGTTTTGGGGGCGGGGATCGTGCAGCAGGCGCGCAGGGCCTGGTTCCGGGCCTGGAGGGCGGTGGCATGGTCGGCTTCCACGGCGGGGTCCCCGGCCAGTTCGGGCCAGAGGACGCCCAGCAGGGACGTGGGGAAGGGCTCGGGCACCAGGGCGTAGTGGACCCAGCGGCCCACCTTACGCTCGGAGACGAAGCCGGCCCGGCGGAGGTCCGAAAGGTGCTGCGAGATGGTCGAAGGGGCCAGGCCCACCACCTCCGTGATCTCGCAGACGCAGAGCTCCCCGCCCCGGAGCATGGCCAGGATGCGCAGGCGGACCGGATGGGCCAGGGCCTTGAGGCGGTCCACCAGGGGTGGCAGGGTTTGTTTCGTCATTTCGCAATTCTCCGAAATGAGAATGTAATCCCCCTTCCCCACCTCCGCAAGGGGGAAAGAACCTGGTGGTCACGGAATTCCACGGAGGACCCGGAAGGAGGGGGCTGGGTCCGCCCAAACCCATCCCTGGGGTGCACCCCATCTTGCGGGGACGCGCGCCCTGCCCTACTCCGTGCCTTCCGGGTTGCTTCCGCGGCTTCCGTTCCAGCCCCTAGGCTATGCGCCCTGCCCCGAGAGGCCGCTCAGTCCTCGACCACGATCTCCGTGGTGATGGCAGCGGTCTTGCCGAGCATGGCGGAGACGCCGCAGTACTTCTCCTGGGAGAGCTGCACGGCGCGCTCCAGCTTGTCCATGGGCAGGTTCCTGCCCTTGAACGAGTAGCGGACGCGGATCGCCGTGAAGACCTTCGGATGGTCTTCGGACTGGTCGGCGCTCACCTGGATTTCGAGGCCCTCGAAGGGCACTCGCATCTTCTCGAGGATGCTCACCACGTCGATGCCCGTGCAGCCGCCGAGCCCGGCGAGCAGGAGGCCTTTGGGGCGGGGTCCCCTGGTAGGCGCACCATCCGATCCCGGCACGTCGATGAGGAAGCGATGGCCCTCCTGGTCCACTTCGAAGGCCATGCCGGATTCCCAGCGGACGTTGGCTTCCATGCTCACTCCTGTGCGGCGGCCAAGTCCTGGAGGATGGGCGCCGCGGCATCGATGATACCCACCGCGATCAGATGCCGGGCAATGCGCACGGCGTCCAGGACCTCCTCCGCCGTGGCGCCCTCGTTCATCGCCATGCGCGCCTGGGAGCGGGCGCAGGCGGGCTGGCGGCGGGCCAGGGCGGCGGAAACCGCCATGAGGTGCCGGTACTTGAGGGGAATGGTGCTCTCGGCCCGCTGGACGCTGCCCTTGGACAGCATCGCCGTGGACACCAGCAGGTCCGGGGCCAGATCCTTCAGCTGGGCCGTCCAGCCAGGCAGCGTGTCGCCCATTTTCCCCTGCATCATCTGGAGCACCTGGTCGGGCGTGGGCATGCCCTGGACGGGGGTTGTTTCGGCCATGGGGGACCTCCGAGGTCAGGAGAACAGGGACTGGATGCGGCGCCAGGAGCCCAGGTTGTGGACCTCCTTGAACCCCTTGCGCTTGAGGATGGCGACAGCGAACCCGCTTCGGCTGCCGCTGTCGCAGCAGAGCAGCACGGGCCGCTCCGGATCCAGCTCCTTCGACCGCTGATCCAGCTGGTCCGCGGGAATGTTGATGGCCTTGGGGTGCCCCGCGGCCTTGAACTCGGCCTTGGTGCGGACATCCACGATCTGGGCCCCGCGGGCAAGCAGGGCCTTCACGTCCGCCGTGGAGGCGGAGCGCTTGCTCCAGAGCACGTAGCCGATGGCGGCCACCGGCAGGAGGTAGATCCAGGGGAAGTCCATCAGGCGCCCACCTGCTGCAGGGCGCTGGTGAGGACGTGGGCGGGCTGGACGCCCACGAACCGCTGGTGGATGCGACCCTCCTTGAGGATCACCAGGGTCGGAATGCTCTGGACGCCGAACTGGCTGGCCAGCAGGGGTTCCTCATCGACATTCACCTTGGCGACGAGGGCCTTGGCGCCGAGGGTCTTGGCCACCTCGTCGAGGATGGGACCCTGCATGCGGCAGGGGCCGCACCAGGGCGCCCAGAAGTCGATGAGTACGGGGTTCGGCTGGGAGGTCGCCTTGGTGAAGGCACCGGTGGTGAGGTGGATGACGTCGGACATGGTGGCTCCGGATCAGGAGAGGTCGGGATGGAAGGTCCAGGGGCCCAGGTTGTGGGCGTCGTAGCCCTGGTGCTTGAGGTAGTTCACGGCCTGGAAGCTGCGGGCGCCGCTCTCGCAGCAAACCAGCAGGGCGCGGTCCCTGGGGAGGCGCTCCTGGGCCAGGGCCGGAAGCAGGTGGAGGGGGAGGTGGAGGCTGTCCGGCGCGTGACCGCCCTGGAACTCGGGGACCGATCGGACATCCACCACCAGGGCGCCGCCGTCGAGGAGCTCCCGGGCCTGCTCGGGGTTGAGGAAGTAGCTCATCGCTGCCCTACCTGGCCGTGGCCCAGATCAGGCCCATCACGGCGCCGTAGGTCATGGCGCGGAGGGGCGTGGCGGTCAGCGGGCAGGTCCCCGTGCTGCAGCCCACCAGGCGGTAGTAGGCGTAGCCCAAGGCCCCGCCGATGACGAGGCCCAGGGCGAGCCGGACGGCCATGGCCTTCACCTCGCCCCCGGCGCGCAGCAGGAGGCAGCCTGGTCGGGCACCCCCAGCTTGCGGAGGATGCTGGCCAGCAGGCACCAGTTGGTGATCCCGCTCTGGAGGAGGTTCGCGCCCACGAAGGCCGTGAGCCACAGCCAGTTGAGGTTGTGCAGGTGGGCCAGAGCCAGGCTCGCCAGGATGACGGTGCCGGCGAAAACGTGGACGATGCGATCGACGGTCATGGGATCTCCTATTCGTCGGTGGCGGGGTTCGAGGCTTCCCGCTGAAGCTGCGCGGCACGGCCGCGGCGGGCGATCAGGTAGTAGAGGACAGGAATGGATGGCACGGAGAGCAGCGTGGCCGCCACGGATCCCGCCATGAGGCTGATGGCCAGCCCCTGGAAGATGGGATCCGCCAGCATCACCAGCGAACCCACGATCACGGCAGCGGCGGTGAGCAGGATGGGACGGAACCGGACCACGCCCGCCTCCTCCACCGCGAGGGCCAACGGCATGCCCTCTCGCAGCTTCAGCTCGATGAAGTCCACCAGGATGATGCTGTTCCGGACGATGATGCCCGCCCCGGCGATGAAGCCGATCATGCTGGTGGCCGTGAAGAAGGCCCCCGCCAGCCCGTGGGCCGGGATGATGCCGATGAGGCTGAGGGGGATGGGCACGAGGATCACCCAGGGGATCTCGAAGCTCTCGAACCAGCCCACCACCAGCACGAAGATCAGCACCAGCACGGCCGCGAAGGCCATGCCCAGGTCCCGGAAGACTTCGAGGGTGATGTGCCACTCGCCGTCCCACTTCATGATCAGGTTCTCGGTGTTCTCAGGGTGGGCCAGCCCCAGCCGCACCACCTCGGCGCCGCCGGTGCCCTTCATGAGGTCGATCTTCTTGTTGAGGGCAGCCAGGGCGTAGACCGGGCTTTCAATGGCGCCCGCCAGATCGGAGAAAACGTAGGTCACAGGCATCAGGTTCTTGTGGAAGATGGCTGGTTCCTCGCTTCCCTCCTTCACCGTCACGAGCTGGCTGACGGGGATCATGCCCCGGGCGCCGGGAACCGTGAGCTGCAGGATCTGGTCCAGCCGCTGCCGCTTCCCGGCGGGAAGCTGGATCACCACCGGCACCTGGCTGGAGCCGCGCAGGATGTGGAAGGCGCCGGCCACGTGGCCGTAGCCCGCCATGTAGAGGGTCTGGATCACGTGGGCGGGGGCCACCCCGGCCAGGGCAGCCTTCTCCCGATCCAGCACGAGGCTGATCTTGGGCGTGGTGGCGTTCAGGGTGGAATCCACGTCCACGATGCCGTCCACGGACTTGAAGGCCTTCTGGACATCGTTGCCCAGCCGCTCGCGCTCCGCCTCGCTGGGTCCGTAGATCTCGGCCACGATGGTGTCCATGACCGGCGGTCCCGGGGGAATCTCCACCAGCTTCATCCGGGCGCCGGTGGGCCTGGTGATTTTCTCCAGCTCGGGACGGAGGCGGACGACGATCTGGTGGCTCTGCTCCTTGCGGTCGCCCTTGGGCACCAGGTTCACCTGGATGTCCACCATCTCCGCGGCCTGCCGCAGGAAGCTGTGGCGGACCATGCCCACGAAGGTGAAGGGCGCAGCATCGCCGGCGTAGACCTGGACATTGCGGACCGTGGGCTCCTTCAGGAGGCGGCGCGCCACGTCCTGGCCCACCACCAGGGCGTCCTCCCTGGGCGTCCCCGCCGGGAGGTCGAGCTGGACCATGAACTCGGACTTGTTGTCGAAGGGCAGCATCTTGACCTTCACCACGCCCAGACCCACGAGGGACATGGAGGCCAGCAGGAGCACGACCACGCCGCCGAAGAAGGTCCACCGGACCTTCGGCTGATGGATGAGGGCCCGGATCGCCTTGCGGTAGAGGGCCGCAAACTTCGTGTCCGGCGCCACTTCTGGATTATCCGGGTGATGGCGGTGGGCATGGACCTCTGGAATCGCGGTCTCGGGCGTGCCGGGATGCAGACCCGTGGCATCCGTCTCCGGGAGGTGGGCCTCCTTCTTGAAGACGTTGAGGCTGGCCCAGGGGCTGATGACGAAGGCGATCAGCAGACTGAAGATCATCGCCACGCTGGCGCCCACGGGTATCGGCCGCATGTAGGGGCCCATGAGCCCGCGGACAAAAGCCATGGGGAGAATCGCCGCGATGACGGCGAAGGTGGCCAGGATGGTGGGATTGCCCACCTCGTCCACCGCCTCGACCACGATGGTCGCGAAACTCTTGGGCGGCCCGGGCAGATGCATGTGCCGGTGGATGTTCTCCACCACCACGATGGCGTCGTCCACAAGGATGCCGATGGAGAAGATCAGCGCGAACAGCGTGACGCGGTTCAGCGTGTAGCCGAACAGGTAGGTGATGAGCAGCGTGAGGGCCAGGGTCACGGGCACGGCGACACCCACCACCACGGCGCTCCGCCAGCCCATGGCCAGCAGGATCAGGGCGATGACGCTGAGGGTGGCGATGAGGAGGTGCTCGATCAGCTCGTTGGACTTGTCTCCGGCCGTCTCGCCGTAGTTGCGGGTGACCGTGACCTTCAGGTCCCGGGGGATGAGGTTGCCGCGCAGGGCGTCCACCTTGGCAAGCACCTGCTCGGCCAGGGCGGTGGCGTTGGTGCCGGCCCGCTTGGAGAGGGTGATGCTCACGGCGGGTTCGAAGCCGGGCTTCGTCGTATCCGCGAAGAGCACCATGGGCGGCTCCGGCTGCGGGGCGTCCACCACCCGTGCCACGTCGCCCAGATAGATGGGCTTCATGTCCCGGACGCCGACGACCAGGCGGCGCAGTTCGGAGGCCTGCAGCACGAAGCCCGTGGCCTCCAGTTCGGTGCGCTTGCCGTGGTCCACCAGGGCGCCCGCGGGAAGCTGGGCCTCGGCGGCCTGGAGGGCCGGTTGCAGCTCGGCGATGGACATGTTGACCGAGCGTAGGCGGTCGATGTCGGGCTCGATGCGGACCATGCGCTCCGCACCGCCGATGACCTTGACCTGGGCGGTGCTGGGCACATCAGCAAGCTCGCGCGCCACGACGTCGCCCATGCGGCGCAGGCCGCCAGGTGTCTGGCCCTCGCCGTGCAGGGTGAGGACGAGGAAGGGGACGTCATCGATGGTCTGGAGCTTGATGATGGGTTTCATGGCTCCGGGGGGCAGGAGTTGCGGATTGGCCGCCAGCTCCTGGTAGATCTTCACCAGGCTGGGCTCCTGGGGCTCGTTCACCTTGAACCGGACGGTGATGAGCGCCACGCCCGGCATGCTGGTGCTGTAGAGGTACTCCACGCCGGGAATGCCCCAGAGGCGGCGTTCCAGGGGCGTGGTGACCTGGCTCTCGATCTCCTTCGGGCTCGCGCCCGGGTAGGGCACGTACAGGTCCACCATGGGCACGATGATCTGGGGCTCCTCCTCCCGCGGCGTGAGGACCACGGCGAGGATGCCCAGCATCAGCGAGGCCAGGACGATCAGCGGCGTCAGCTTGCTGCGCAGGAAGGTCTTGGCGAGGCGACCCGCCAGACCCAGCTTGGGTTCACTTGCCATGGCTCACCTCGCCCTGGCGCACGTCGATGGGCTGCCCATCCTGGATGGCGCCCGGGTTGTCGATGACCTTCTCGCCATCTTTCAGGCCGGCGCGCACGGGCGCCAGGTCACCGATGGTTTCGCCCAGGGACAGCCAGCGGAGCTCGGCCTGTCCGTCCTTGGCGACGAACACGCCCGTAAGCTCGCCTCGCTGGACGAGGGCACTCTTCGGCACAGTGAGGGTTTCCGCCACCGCTCCCGGGACCAGGATGCGGGCGAAGGTGCCCTGGCGGAGCCCCTTCGGCTTGAGCACCCGGGCGCGCAGGGTGCCCTTGTGGCTCCAGGGATCGCCCCCAGGGGCCAGGGCCGTGATCTGGGCCTCGCCATTGGCGCCTTCGGCGGTGAAGGGCACCTTCGAACCCAGCCGCAGGCCCTTGGCCTCCCGCTCGGACACGGTGGCCACCAGTTCCTGTTCCCCGTCACCCACCAGCTCCAGCAGGGGCATGCCAGGGCCCACGAAGTCGCCCTCGCTGACCTTGCGGGACTGCACCACGCCGGAGAAGGGCGCGCGGATCTGGGTGTAGGCGATGTTGGCCTTCAGGGCCGAGACACCGGCCTGGGCCTGGGCCACCTGCGCCTCGACCTGCTGGAGTTCGGCGATGGTGCTGGCCTTCTGGGCCTGGAGCGCCACGATGCGGCGGTGCTGGGCCTCCATGGTGGCCAGACCGGTCTCGGCGGCCTTCAGCTGGCCCTGGAGATCCTGGTCGCTGAGGGCGATCAGCAGGGTGCCGGCCGACACGCGCTGGCCTTCCTCGACCAGGACGCGCTTGACCTGGGCGGCCATGCGGGTGGACATCATGGCCGTCCGGGTGGACTGGAGGGTGGCGGCCACCCAGTCACCCCCTTCGGGGGCGCCGGTGGCGGCCAGAGTCACGGTCACCCGGGGAAGGGCCTTGGCCTCTGGGCGGTCCGACCTCTGACCGCATGCCAGGGTGCCCAGGAGCGCGCCGGACAGGGCCAGGGCGGTGAGGGTGGTCTTCATGGCTGGACTCCTTCGATGGGGGCGCCGGTGGCCAGGTCGAGGCTGGCGCGGCTCACCCGAAGTTCATAGAGGCTCTGGAGGATGAGGGTGCGGGCGCCCTGGACGGCGGCCTCGGCGTCGAGCACTTCGATCAGCGGGGCCAGGCCCTCCTTGTGGCGGGCCTCCCGCAGGCGCCTGGATTCCTCGGCGGCGGCCAGGGCCTCCTTGGCGGCGGCGTAGCGGGCTTCGGCGGCCTTGACGCCCTCCTGGGCCACGCGGACTTCGTGTTCCGCCTGCTGCTCCTTGAAGGAGCGCATGTCCTTGGCGGCGCGTTCCTGAGCCCGGGCGGCCCGGGCCTTGGCCAGATCCGGTGCCGAGAACACCTTCCACTTCACACCCACGCCAGCCCAGGTCCAATTCCCCTTCTCGGACCAGGAGTGGTGCAGGGTGCCGGCGCCCAGCTCCAGACCCACCTCGGGGAGATTGTTCCCCTTGGCGGCCTTGGCGCCCTCGCCCGCGGCCTTGGCTTGCAGGTCGGCGGCGACCAGGTCGCCACGGCGTCCCGCGGTCCCGGCCGGACCCGCAGCCACGGGTTCGAGCGGCGTGGCCAGGGGGCCCTCCACGGGGCCCGTGCCCGTCAGCAGGCCCAGGCCCGAACGGGCGGACCGCATCTGCATGGTGACCTCGGCCTTCTGGGCGTCGATCTGGGCGTGGAAGGCCTTGAGGCGCTGGAGCTCGGATTCGAGCATGAGGCCCTGCTTCACGCGGGCCCCCACGAAGTCCTCCATGCCCTGCACCCAGGTCTCGGTGTCGCCCACCCACTTCAGGGCCTGCTCCGCCACCTCGGCGCCGAAGTAGGCCTGGACCACCGCCAGGGCCGTCTCCTGTTTCCGTCGCTCCTGGCTGGCCGCCTCGGCCTGGGCCATGTAGTCCCCGGCCTTGCGCGCCGCCGTGATGCGCCCGCCCGTATAGAGCGGCTGCTGGAGCACGGCGGAACCGCCGTAGGCGCCGATGGGGTCCGGGTGGTTCAGGGTGAGGGGATTGAAGTCCGCCATCCCGATGCGCGCCTGGTTGAGCTTGATGCCGAACGCCATCATCGGTTCGTTGGTGCGCACCCCCTGGGCCTGCAGCGTGAGGGTGGGAAGACGCAGATCGCGGTAGCCCTCGGCCTCCGCCTTCTTGCTGTCCACCATGGCCTGTCCGGCCTTGAGGCCTGCCTGGTCGACCCAGGCCTTCCGGATGGCATCGCTGACCGTCAGGCTGTCCTGAGCCCAGAGGCCGCTCCCCGCCACCAGGAGCAAACCGAGCCTTTGTATGACTTTAATGGTCATAAAGGAATACTCCTACACAAAAAAAAGCAAATACCCATATCGTCATTTATTTAAGAGCCTTATAGGTCATCTTCGCCCGATCGCTCACGTGGCCGCACACAAGATCGCAGAGTTCCGACACCAGTGGCATGACCGGCGTGAAGTAGACGGCATTGCCTTCGGGCTCGCGGTTCACGAGCCCCACCCGCACGAGGCAGGCCAGATGCTTGGATGCGTTGGCCTGGGAGAGGCCCGCGGCCTCGGCCACGGAACCCTGGCTCAGGGGGCCCTTTGAATCGAGAAGCGAGCGGAGGATCTTCAGCCGCGAGGCATCGCCCAGGGCGCTGAAGAGGCCGCTCACTTCGTCGATCATCGGGTTGCTGAGCTGATGGTTCATCTTCAACTCCATGCGCAAATGATCATTCAGTTCAACCACTGCGTCAAGCCGAAAATTCCCGGCAAGGAAAACTCTATACCCATCGGGGCATCCGGCAAGCAGAGTTACCACCCTGCTGGGGCCCGCTGGGAAGATTTTGATCTCCGTCAACCTTCGGCGCCAGCTGCACTTGCGGGACTGGACCGTCTCCTGATCGGCCCCCTGGCTTGCCTTGGGCCCCGGCTTGCTACGCTGGAGAAGGAGGCTCCCCCGTGGATGACCTGGACCTGCGTGCCGCCAAGATCCGCCTGCTTTGCACCGACATCGACGGCGTGCTCACCGACGGCGGCCTGCGCTACAGCGGCCACCCGGGGCACACCAAGGTCTTCCACGTCCGTGACGGCGCGGCCATCAAGTGGCTCCAACGGGCGGGCATCCCCGTGGCCTTCATCTCGGGCCTGGCCTCCCCCGCCACCGACCACCGGGCCATGGACCTGGGCGTGGAGGACTGCTATGCCGGCCACCTGGACAAGCAGCCCGTCCTCGACGAGCTCTGCGCCAAGCACGGCCTCACCCACGACCAGGTAGCCCACCTGGGCGACGACCTGGCGGACCTGCCCCTGCTCCGGCGCGTGGGCCTGGCCTGCTGCCCGGCCGACGCCGTGGCGGAAGTGAAGGCCGCCGCCCACTGGACGGTGCCCGTGCCGGGCGGCCGGGGCGTCCTGCGCGCCGTGGCCGAGCGGATCCTCAAGGCCCAAGGCCGCTGGGACGAGACGGTCTCCAGATACGAGGTGTGACCATGCGCCGTGTCCTCCCCTTCCTGCTCGCCGCCCTGCCCCTCTGCGCGCAGGACGCCGCACTTGGGGTGCGGGCCCAGGGCGTGATCCCCATGGGGGACCTGCGGGATCTCACCGATGGGCAGGTGGGCGTCGGCGCGGCCGCGTTCGTGGAGATTCCGGTCGGGGACTCCCTCAAGCTCCGCCCCACCGTGGGCGGGCAGTACTTCCCGAAGAAGGTCAACGCCAGCCTCGGCGGCGCAGAGGTGACGGTCTCCTCCGTGGACTTCATGCTGGACGCCCTCTGGTTTCCCGGGGAATCCCCGGACAGGGGCCCCTACCTGGTGGGCGCCGCCGGTGGCCAGATGTGGCGGGTGAGCCCCACCGGCGGCACCGCCACCTCCCACACCCGGCTGGGCCTGAGCGGCGGCATCGGCTACCAGTTCACGCCGCATCTCGCCCTCGAGGCCCGGGCCTTCTGGAGTCCCATCGAACCCACCCTCACCGCCACCGGCCTCAGCCTGGGCGGCGTGGTGCGGTTCTAGAACCTCAGCCCGCGCTTCACGAGCAGGGGCTCCACCTTCGGATCGCGGCCGCGGAAGTCGCGGAAGAGGACGGCGGGATCCTCCGTGCCGCCGCGGGAGAGGATTTTCCCGCGGAAGGCGGCGGCGGTGGCGGGATCGAAGAGGTCGCCCTTCTCCTTGAAAGCCTGGAAGGCATCGCTGTCGAGGACGGCGCTCCAGATGTAGCTGTAGTAGCCCGCCGCGTAGCCGCCCATGATGTGGTTGAAATAGGGACTGCGGTAGCGCACGGGGATCTCGGGAATGAGCCCCCACTTGGCCAGGGAAGCCTTCTCGAAGGCGGCGGTGTCGCGGGGCTTCGTATCCGCCAGCGTGTGCCAGTCCATGTCGAGCAGGGCCGCGGCCATGTACTCGGTGGTGGCGAAGCCCTGGCCGTAGGTCCCGGCCTTCCGCAGCTTGGCCACCAGCTCGGCCGGGATGACCTCGCCGGTCTGATAGTGGCGGGCGTAGATCTTCAGCACCTCGGGCTCCATGGCCCAGTTCTCCATGACTTGGCTGGGCAGTTCCACGAAGTCCCGGGGCGTGCCGGCGGTGCCCCGGTAGCGCCCCGCATAGAAGAGGCCGTTCAGGGCGTGGCCGAACTCATGGAAGAGGGTACGCACCTCGTCGTCCGTGAGAAGCGCGGGCCGGTCTCCGGCGGGCCGTGTGAAGTTGCAGACGTTCACCACCACGGGATCCACCTTCCTCCCGTCCCGGATCCAGGGGCTGCGGTAGGCGCTCATCCAGGCGCCGCCCCGCTTGCCGGGCCGAGGGTGGTAGTCCACATAGAACAGGCCCAGGTGCCGGCCGTCCTTCTCCTTCACCTCGAAGGCGCGGACCTCCGGGTTGTAGACGGGCACGTCCTTCCGCTCGGTGAAGGTGATGCCGTAGAGCCGTCCGGCCACGTAGAACGCGCCTTCACGGACGCGGTCGATGGGGAAGTAGGGCTTCACCGCCTCCTCGTCCAGGTCGTACTTGGCCTGCTTCACCTTCGTGGCGTAGTAGCGCCAGTCCCAGGACTGCAACGCCTCCCCCGGCAGATCCTTCGCCATCATCGCCTGCAGGTCCGCCCGCTCCCCCTTCGCCACCTCCAGAGCCGGCTTCCACACCTGGTCGAGGAGACCGTAGACCCCGGCGGGGGTCTTGGCCATGTTCTCCTCCAGCACGTAGTCCGCCCAGGTGCGGTAGCCCAGCAGCTGGGCCTTCTCCACCCGCAGGGCGGCCACCCGGCTCACGATGGCGTTGGTGTCCGTCTCCCCGCCCTGGTTGCAGCGCTCCAGGTAGGCCGTGAGGATCTGGCGGCGGAGGCCCCGGTTCTCCGCGGTCTCCAGGAAGGGCCAGAGGCTGGGGCCGTCCAGGGTGAACAGCCACTTGCCTGCCAGGCCGGCCTTGGTGGCGGCCTGGGCCGCGGCGGACCGGGCGCCCTCGGAAAGGCCAGCCAGATCCGCCGGCTTGTCGACCACCAGCCGGTGGTCCTTGGTGGCCTTCAGCAGCTTGTCCCCGAAGGCCACGCCCAGCTTCGACTGCTCGGCGTTGATGGCCCGCATGCGGGTCTTCTGCTCCGGCGTCAGGGCCGCGCCAGCACGCACAAAGCCTTTGTACGTGCGCTCCAGCAGCCGGGCCTGTTCGCGATCCAGCTTCAGGCCGTCACGGGCGCCCCACACCGCCTTCACCCGCTGCCAGAGGCGGTCGTTCAGCTGCACGTCATCCCGGTGGGCGGCCATGAGCGGAGCCACTTCCCGGTTCACGGCCTGGAGCTTCGGGTTCGTCTCGGCGCCCGTGAGGTTGTAGAACACGGACCCCACCCGCTCCAGGAACTGGCCCGAGGCATCCAGGGCCTCGATGGTATTCGCGAAGGTGGGGGCTTCCGCGGATCCGGCGATGGCCGCTACTTCCCGATCGTGCTGCGCGATGCCCTCCCGGAAGGCCGGGAGGAAATGATCTTCCTTGATCGCCGCGAAGGGCGGCACTCCGAAGGGCGTCTTCCATTCCGTGAAGAAGGGGTTGGCGGCCACGGCAGGATCGGCCGCGAAGACGGGAAGCACGGCCAGCGCCGCGAGGGCGGGATGGAAGGACATGGGGACCTCCAGGAAGCGTTGACCACCTTAGCATCTTCTTACGATGGGTAGCCAAAGTGCCGACCGGGGCCCGTCGAAGCCGATCATCCTGATTCGCAATATCTACAGTTGGAAGCTCCCGCCGCACCGATGGCGGGGGCCTCAGCCAACCATCCATGAAGAATCCATGCGGCGGACGCGTCGCCTCGGATTGCTCATCCTCGCAGTTCCCCGGCTCGTGCGAAATTGCAGACACCCTCTCGATTCAGCCTGCACATGTAGCGTCAAGGCGGTGCCCGCAGTCCACGCCATCACCCCGCAGCCGCTTCGCCTGCGTCGTCACGTCCAGCGCGCGCCACCGCGACGGTGCGTCAGGCACCCACCGTGTCCCGCTCTTCCTCATTGAGCCGAATCCGCGAGAAGCGATCCTTGACCCGGTTCCCCAGACCCTTGATCTCCCCCCGCAATTCAGGCCCGGTCTTGGGCGTGGTCAGGGCCACCACCACCGCGCCAATGGCCGCTCCCGCCAGGAAGACAAGCATGGAAGTTCCGATAGATCCCCGATCCTCACTCATGGGATTCCTCCTTCGGCCGCTCCGGAGCCCGGCCGCGGAACAAATGTAGGGCCGATTGAATCCCTGTCAGGAGCGTCTCGAAGAATCTCCCCGAAGCGCTCCATCGGCCGAAGGGACCCGGAAGGCCGCGGATGATCCCCGCGATCACCTGGGTCAAGAGCGAGTCCTCTCCGAGGGTGCCCTTGGCCAGGTCCGACACCTCCTCCACGCGCATCCGGACCTCGTGCACATCCTGGGCCACCTGATGGAGATCCAGCGCGGCACTCTCCGCGAACCGCTGCACCGAGGCCGCGGTGCGGCGGGCCTGGATGAGCAGCATCACGAGGAAGACGGTGACAGTGGCGATGGAGACGCCAAGGACGACCTGCAGGACCGTGGACATGGTCACCTCCCAGTGGGCCCCCGCAGTATGGGTGCATTGCCTTGTGCAGGAAATGTCCTACTGTCGCCTCTACCTGGAAGGCCTTGGGAAGGTGCGCCACCTTGCGCGCATCCGGTCAACGGATGCACGTATCGGAGATCCCTTGGCGCTGGGAGGAAACGGCCACTCCGGCGGCCGGGTTGGCGGTTGGAGGCGCTCGGCACCGCCTCCCGCACGGGACCGGAACGGGTGGATCCAATGCGCTTAGATCCGCCGGCATGGGAGCGCTCGATGCTGTGAATAAAGAAACACCACGATTTCCAGTTCTCGGGTTCATGCTGGGTTCAGGATCCGGATCCGCAGGGAGCCGCAGCCCGCCAGGAGGCCTCATGGCCAACGACAAGAAACCCAAGAAAGCCAAACCGCCCATCGTGCATGGCGCCACGCACCGGGGCACTGAACTGTCCGGCCGCCTGGCCGAACCCGCCCCGAAGGCCGCGCTCATGCCTGCCAAGAAGAAGAAGTAGCAGCAGGATCCCGCCCCGGGCGGGCCGCCCGGTTGGAGCGAATCCACCGGTCTCGATGAACCTCGGGGAGGGCCCAACGAAAAGGGGCGGCGCGAGCGCCGCCCCTTGATCCTGTCCGTCCACCTAGAAGGAGAGACGGGCGCCCAGCTGGATCTGGCGCGTGGGGAACAGGGTGTCGTCCACACGGGTCAGGGTGGTGAAGTTCTGCTTGAGCACCGGCGCGGCATCCGTGCCGTTGTAGCTGGCCCGGTAGTAGGTGTCGGCGCGGTTGAAGAGGTTGAAGACATCCAGCGAGAGGCTCAACCGGCTGCGGGAGATCTGCCATTCCCGGCTGATCCGGAGGTCGACGTTGGTCTGGCTGGCCGTGCGCAGGCTGTTCCGCTCCGTGCCGATGGGACGGTCCACACGCATGGTGTCGCCGTTCAGGTCATTGGAGAAGTACGGGGTGTAGGGAAGTCCCGAGTAGTAGCGGAAGGTCGCCCCGAACTGGACCTTGGAGAGGGGATCCAGGTAGGAGGCGTTCCCCACGACCACATGGCGCCGGTCGTTGTCGCCGAAGCTCCAGTCCTCGTTCAGGCGCAGAGGATTCTGCGTGCCCCAGCTGTTGTAGTTGCGCTCGTTGGAGTCGTTGTCCTTGGCCTCGGACCAGGTGTAGTAGAACTGGGCGTTGAAGGGGGAATCCGCCTTCTGGTACTTGGCCGAGAGGGTCAGGGCCTGGTACTTCGACTCGGCGTCGCTGACGTAGGCCTTGATGGCTCCGTAGTTGGGGTTCGGGCGTGTCAGGAGGGGGCGCCCCTGGGCGTCCACGCTGGTTTCAGCCAGGTTCAGGTCCGTGATGCGTTCGAGGTGGATCGTCTTGGCATAGGTCCCGGTGATCCCGAGGACCCAGCCCATCCTGAAGGCCCGTTCCGCCCCCAGGCTGTAGCGGTTGGTCGAGGGGTTCTTGAAATCCGCTCCGAAGGTGGAGACCTGGAGGGTCCCCGCCAGCGTGGCCAGCTGGGCCGGCGTGAGGGTGGACAGCGCGGCAGGATTGATGGTGGCCGGGGCCCCGGGATTGAACCCGGCCCCGTAGGCGATGCCGAGCTGCTGGGCCAGGGCCAGCTGGGCGGCGTTGGCGGAGTCGAAGGTGTAGGCGCCGATCCGGGCGCCGTTGCCGGTGTAGACCTGGTAGAGGAAGATGGCGGGCGTCCGGCTCACGAAGCGCCCGGCCGAGGCGCGCACCACCGTATTGCCCTTGTCGGCCTCGGGGGTCCAGGTCAGGTTCAGCCGGGGGCTCACGGCATCGAAGTTCGAGATCTTCGCCGTCAGCGGAAGCGTGGTGGCCAGGGGGTTGGACACATCCAGAACGGGGAAGTCCGGGTGCACCTGCCTGTCGTAGCGGAGGCCCGCCCCCAGCTTCAGGGAATTGCCGAGCCGCCAGTCGCTCTGGATGAACAGAGCCAGGTCCCGCTCCTTCTGATCGAACCTGCCGGACTCGTAGCCGGAGAGACCGTTCAGCCCGAAGTTCTGCTGGTAGGTCTTCCAGGTGCCGGCCTCGAAGTTGGTCAGGCCGGGGGTGTTGAAGGTGTAGGCTCCTTCGACGAAGGGCGCGAAGACCTCGAACACGTCGTGGAGGATGAGGTCCATGCCCGCCTTCACCTGCACGGTGGGCGTGAAGTAGGTGACGGCCTCGGTGACCTGGGTCTTCTTCAGCTCGAAGGCACGGGTGTAGGGCACCTTCCCGTAGGTGCCGACGGAACTGATGGCCACCTGGGGCCCGTAGCTCTCAGGCACGCGGGGCTGCTCGTCCTTGTTCCAGTTCAGCTTGAATTCGCTCAGCCAGTTCGAGCCGAGGGTCCAGTTCCACTGGAGGCCCAGGGCGGTGGTGTTGTACTCGTCGTGGGCGATGTTCTCCTTCGCGTTCAGGAGGCCGGCATTGTAGACACTCTTCACGCTCGACTTCGTCATCCGGAACTGGAGGGTATGGTCGACGCTGAGGTTCCAGTCGAGCCGGGCGAAGAGGTTGTCGCCATCGTTGGGCTTGCTGTAGGACCCGGCCTTGGAAAGCAGCACGGCATCCGAGGCGTTGGCGGGGTTCAGGGTCACGGGATTGCTGCCGCCCCAGACGAAGCTCTGGGGCCGGTTCTCCCGCTGGAAGTCGAAGGCCACGAAGTAGAAGAGCTTGTCCTTGATGATCGGACCGCCGACGGAACCGCCGTACTGGATCGTCTTGAAGCTGACCAGATCGTTGGCCCCGGGCTTGCCGGAGACGTTGACTTCCTTCTCCACCCAGCCGCTGGGGCGGTAGTAGTAGAAGAGGCCGCCCGTCAGTTCATTGGATCCCGACTTGGTGATGGCGTTCAGGTAGCCGCCGCCCATCCGGCCGAATTCCGCCGAGGCGCCATCCGTGACCACCTGGAACTCGCGCACCGCCTCGAGCGACACGGAGAAGGGGCTGCCGGCCACCGTGCTGGTGCCCGTCGCCCCTGCGAAGAAGGAGGAGTTGTAGTCGCCGCCATCAATGTTGATCGAGGTGTTCACCCCGCGGGACCCGGCGATGGCGACCTGGCCCCGGCCCGTGACGCTCACCTGGGGTGTCAGGCTCGAATAGTCCAGCAGGCTGCGGCCCTTGATCGGGAGGTTCTCCAGGTCGGAGGGCGCCACGGTGGCGGCCACGGTCGAACGATCACTGTCCACCCGCGCTTCGCCGGCCACGATCTCCACGGTGGCGCCCGTCTCTGGCGCGAGGCGGATGGTCAGGGGCGCCGCGTCGCCCAGGTTCAGGTTCACCTTGATGTTGGAGGCTGACTGGAAGCCGGACTTGGTGACGCCAACCGAATAGGGACCCACCGGAAGGGCCAGGGCCAGGAAGCGCCCGCGCCCATCCGTCCGGACAGTGCGGATGAAGCCGGTTTCTGCGTTCCGGATGGCCACCGTGGCATCCGCCAGAACGAGCCCCTGGGTGTCCTGGACGCGTCCACTCAACTGGGCGGTCACGCCCTGGGCACAGAGGGGGGCCGCCGCCACCAGGAGCGTCAGGATGGTTGAACCGCGCGGATGCTTTCGATGCATGAAAAGTTCCTCCTGAGACTCAGGATAGCCCGACTCCCGGGCCACCAAGAAGCCTCAAGTGGCACGAAACCCAAATGTTACGTAACACATCCAAATGTTACACACGCGAACCTCGGCCCTCCCGTTGAGACCATCCGGGAGGGTGCCACGGTCGCTGGAATGTCCTTCGGCTCGGAGGCCTTCGGTTCGATGCCGGGGGCGGGCCCGGACGGCCCTATTTCACGAACACCATGTCGCCGAAGGGGCCGAGGTAGAAGCGCTCGCCCCGGCTGTTCTCCTGGATCACATGGCCCTGGGCGTCAACCCCCAGCACGGAGACACGCTGCTCGCCCTTGATGCCGTCCCACTTGATGTAGGTCGCCACTTTGGAAGATGGAGCGAGATTCCGGGCTCCCTCGAGCTTCAGGTAGCCGAGGGACTCGGCGCTGTGGAACTGGAGGTCGCCGGTGTTCGGGTCCACCTGGAAGAACTCGCCCCGGGCGGTCTTGAAGACCGGCCGCCCGTTCATCATCCCCGCCACGGACAGGCTGCCCCGCCACTTCTGGAAGGTGCTGGCGAACTTGATGGTGTAGGAGGCCGCGTCGAGGTTGCCCGCGGGCTTCCGGCCCGAAGGCGACGACGGGGACATGGGCGCCATGGGCGACATGGGGGCCATGCCCGGGGCCTTGGTCGGCGCGGGCCGGGGCGCCTGGGCCGAGGCTCCGGAGGCCATCATCACGCCGGCCGAGAGCATCGCGGCCGCCGAAGCCTGGGAGGCGCTGCTGGGTTTCCGCTTCATGGATCCTCCAGTTGGAGCAAAGGCCGCATCAACCCTGCGGCGGGGAAACCTGGGTCCGGGACGTCCGCGGGCGCTTCGCCCGCCCTTTCGGAAGGGCCACGAGGGTGCCGCGACAGGCCAGAGCCCCGCAGTGGCAGGGGAAGATCGCGCGGCTGAGAGCCCGGGAGAGGCGCTGGGCGTTGGGGGATTGCAGCTGGTAGTCGAAGGTCAGCTCGGCACCTTCGGGAATATCCTGCATGGCGTAGAGGTAGGGCGTCCCGTCGAAGATGTAGACCTCGCAGTTGGGCTCGCAGCTGTGGTTGACGAACCGGGCGTCGTTGCCCGCCTCGGCGCCGTCGATGGCGGTCTCTGCGTCGAGGTTGAGCACGTAGGTCAGGGCCCGCTCCCCCCGGCCGGCCTCCGCCAGGAGCTGGGCCTTGGATAGGCGCCGGCCCGCGTACTCGAGGACCCTGGTGCCCTTCGGGATCCGACGCCTGGCGAAGACCCCCGTGCCGTGAATGCCCGAGGCCTGCACCCGGATGAAGTCCCGGTCCGGTCCGGCTCCCTGGGTCTTCGGCATGCCACCTCCCGGAAAAGCATCCTTGGGGCGGAACGGCAAACGTGCGTGGAACGGAACGATCGCAGGATGGGCGGGTCGGTCTGGTTGCCCCCATGGTGACCCGGCCCCGCATGTTTGGACAGCAAATTCAGGGAAACAGGTTCAACTGGGCCCTGTCCCATGCCGCGAGGCTGGTCCCCGCCTGTTCCTCGGACGTGGAGCAGGACTACTTCCCGGCCTTCCCGAAGACAAGGTTGCGCACCAGGTCTTCCGTCTTCCAGGGGGCGGCGCCGCCGCCGAGGTATTTCTGGAACCACTCGAGATGGGCGTTGTAGTAGACGGGCATGGACTTCAGGCCGTCGGGCCAGTGCCCGTCGTTCTTGAAGACGAGGAGGCGGCTGGGCACACCCATCTCCTGCAGGTCTGTGAAGAACTCCAGGCTCTGGGTGTAGGGCACGCGGTAGTCGCGCTCGCCGGTGATGACGAGGCAGGGCGTCTTGAAGTCCTTCACGTAGCGGTTGGGGCTCATGCGCTCGTAGAGCTTCGGGTTGGTCCAGGGGGTGCCCCTCAGGTCCCACTCGGGGAACCACAGCTCCTCGGTGGCGCCGTGCATGGCCTGCAGGTCGTACACGCCCATCATCGAGGCGATGGCCTTGAACCGGTGGGTGTGCCCCTCCAGCCACATCATGGCGTAGCCGCCCCAGCTCCAGCCCATGACGCCCATGCGGTCCTTGTCCACGTAGGGCAGCGCGGCCAGGTGCTCGGTCACCTTCTCGAGGTCGGTCATCACCTTGCCATCCCAGTCGCCGCTGATGGCGTCCGTGAAGGCCTGGCCGTAGCCCGTGGAACCGTGCGGATTGGGGAAGGCCACCACGTAGCCCGCGCCGGGGTACACCTGCCAGTCGCCGCGCAGGGTGTCGGACCACATCATCTGCGGGCCGCCGTGGACGTTCATGATCAGCGGGTACTTCTTCGCAGGGTCGAAGCCGTGGGGCTTCACCACGAAGACCTCCACCTCCGCGCCGTCAGCGCCCTTCACCCACATCGTCTCCGCCGGGCGGATGTCCACTTCGTCCGCCACCTTCTGGTTGAAGTCCGTGAGCCGCTTCAGGGCCTTGGTGGCCAGGTCGGCGCGCCAGATCTCCACGGGCTCGCCCACGGTGGTGCGGGTGAAGAGGACGGACTTCTGGTCGGGGCTCACCACGAACTCGCGGATGGACTGGCCGTCCAGCACCCGCTCGACCTTCCCGCTGGCCACGTCCACGCGGAAGAGGGGCCAGTGGCCCTTCTCTTCCACCGTGAACCAGAGGGCCTTTCCGTCGGCGGACCACTGGAAGCTGTCCACCCAGTTGTCGATGGCCTCCGTCAGCACCCGGGTGGTGTGGGCGGCGCGGTCATAGACGGCCAGGCGGAAGCGGTCGGATTCGAAGCCGGGCCGGGTCTGGAAGCGGTAGGCGATCCACTTGCCGTCGGGGGAGTACTTGGGATCCACGTCCGCGGCCTTGTTGCCGGCGGTGATGTCGCGGGGCGTGCGGTCCCCATCCAGGCTCACCAGGAAGAGGTCCTGGTTGGTGGAGCGCGCCGGGACGGCGTCGGGGTTGGTGACGACGCAGACCTCCTTGCCATCGGGACTGACGTCATAGGACTGGGCCATGGGCGTGGTGGCCGCCGCGGGGTAGTCCTGCTTCCCGGGGGTGAGTTCCTCCACCTTGCCGTTGAAGGACGCCGTGAAGAGGTGCGTGTACTGGAAGTCCTGCCACTGGGTCCAGTGGCGATAGAGGAGCGTGTCCGCCAGGTGGGCCTGCACGGGCCCGTTCTCCAGCTTGTCGGCCAGTTCCTTGTTCTTCCCGGCGTCGGCCCCGGCCTCGGGGAACACAGTGGCTTCGAAGACGAAGCGGTGGCCGTCCGGCAGCAGCTTCGGCGCGTCCACGCCGGACCCGAAGTCCGAGACCTTGCGGGCCTCGCCGCCGGCCGCGTCCATGGCCCAGAGCTGCTGGCCGCCCTCGCGGCCCGAGAGGAAGGTGAGGATCTTCCCGTCCTTGGACCAGGCCGGCGAGGTGCAGGACTTCGGTCCGAAGGTAAGCTGCCGCGTGGTGCCCGGGCCCAGGTCCAGCATCCAGATCTCGGTATGGCGTGTGCTTGCCTTCAGATCCTGGGAGGCCACCTCGAAGAGCAGCCGCGACCCGTCCGGTGAGAGGCTCAGGTTCTGCACGCCCTTCAGACGGTACAGATCCTCGATGGTGAAGGCCCGCTTCTCCGCCGCCGCCAGGGGCAGCGCAAGGACGAGGGCCGGGACCAGGAGCCGGTTCAACACGGGCATGGGGCCTCCAAATCGAGCCCCCAGAATCGCACAGGAGGCCGGGTTAGTCCCCCAGCGCCTCGCGGATGACCCCGAAGTCGGCGCGGGAGGTGGCATCCAGGCTCAAGGGGGTGACGGCCACCACGCGCTCCCGCACCAGGGCGTGAACGTCGGAATCCGGCTCCAGGGCGGCGGGGTCCACCTGGACGGTGATGCGGCCGTCCCGCAAGCGGCTGTCGGGTCCCGGGGCATCGAGCACCATCTCGAAGTAGCGCTGGCGGGACAGGCGGCTCAGGCGCCAGGGAGTGGCCGGGGTGGCGTCCTCCGGCACGTCCAGCTTCACCAGGTCCACGTCGTGGGGCAACCGGGCGGCCAGGAGCTTCCGGGCGAAGAGCCGGAGAAAATGCTCAGAAGCGCGCCAGTCCTGGGCCTCGTGGCGCATGAAGTGGTCGGGATGCATCTGCTGGGAGGCGGCCAGGGCCGGGATGCCGCGGCTGGCGGCCTCCATGGCCGCGCCCACGGTGCCGGAGGCGCCGATGCTGATGCCCACGTTCTCGCCGTAGTTGATGCCCGATACGAGCAGGTCCGGCCGGCGGTCGCGGCAGAGCACCGACAGGCCGTGGCGCACCACGGAGGCCGGCGAGCCCTCACAGGCGTACGCCCGGAGGGCGTGGCCGTCCACCTCGAAGGGCACGGGCTCGAGGCCCGCGTCGGGCCGCCCCGTGAAGCTGCGCCCCATGGCCGTCTGCTGGGTGGCCGGCGCCACCACCAGCACCTCGCCCAGCTCATGCACCGCGCGTGCCGCCGCCCGCAGGCCCGGCGACTGGATGCCATCGTCGTTGGTGAGGAAGAACAGAGGGCGGTGAGTCATGCGAAGCTCCGACTTCCAGCCTGCGATGCCGGGCCCAGGGCGTCCACCCTCGATCCCGGGCGTCACCCGCCGTTCACGGCCCCATCACCGACGCCTTGGTATCCTGGCCCATGCCTGACGCCGCCTTTACCCCGCATCCCGTCCCGCCGCACGGCCGCGGTGTGTTCTGCAACCGCACGTTGAACCTCCGCTCCCTGCGGGCCATCGGCTACGACATGGACTACACCCTGGTGGACTACCGGGTGGACGCCTTCGAGCGCATCGTCTACGCCCAGGCACTGGAAAGGCTCGGCCGGGAAGGCTGGCCCGTCGCGAACCTGGCCTTCGACCCCGCCATGGTGACCCGGGGGCTGGTCATCGACACGGAACTGGGCAACCTCGTGAAAGCCAACCGCTTCGGCTTCGTGAAGCGGGCCATGCATGGCACCCGGATGCTCGACTTCGCCGAACAGCGGGAGGCCTATGCCCAGGCCCTGGTGGATCTCTCTGATCCGCGCTGGGTCTTCCTCAACACCCTGTTCTCGCTCTCGGAGGGCTGCCTCTACGCCCAGGCCGTGGACCTGCTGGATGGGGGCGCCCTGCCCCGCCCCTTCGAATACGCCAGCCTCTACCGCCATGTGCGGGCCCGGGTGGATGCCCAGCACCTGGAAGGCCACCTGAAGGCGGAGATCGCCGCGGCCCCGGAGCGGTACGTGGTGCTGGATCCCGAGGCCGCCCTGGCCCTCCTGGACCAGAAGGCGGCGGGCAAGAAGCTGCTGCTCATCACCAATTCCGAATGGAGCTTCACCGCGAAGATGATGGCCCACGCCTACGACCCCTTCCTGCCCGGGGACATGACCTGGCGCCAGCTCTTCGACCTGGTGATCGTCAGCGCCCGCAAGCCGGCCTTCTTCACCGAGCGGGCGCCCTTCTTCGAGGTGGCCACGGAGGAGGGCCTTCTGCGGCCCCTCGGCGGCCCCCTGGAACTGGGCCGGGCCTACCTGGGCGGCTGCGCGGCCCAGGTGGAAGGGGACCTCGGCATCTCCGGCGACGAGATCCTCTACGTGGGCGACCACATGTTCGGCGACGTGCACGTGAGCAAGCGCGCCCTGAGCTGGCGGACCGCCCTGGTGCTGCGGGAACTGGAGGCCGAGGTGGCGGCCCTGGAGGCCTTCCAGGACACGGAGCGGGTCCTGGCCGAGAAGATGAAGGTGAAGGAGGCCATGGAGGCCGCCCTCTCCCAGGCGCGCCTGGCCCTCCTCCGGCGGCGGGGCGGCTACGGCCCGGCCCCTGTGGACGATCCCGCCACCCTGGAGTCGGCCCTGCAGGACCTGCGGAACCGCCTGGTGGCCCTGGACGCGGAGATCGCCCCCCTGGCCCGGGCCGCCACCGAACTCACCAACCCCCGCTGGGGCCTGCTCACCCGCGCCGGCAACGACAAGAGCCACCTCGTCCGCCAGATCGAGCGCTACGCCGATATCTACACCTCCCGCGTATCGAACCTCCTGCATGCGACGCCCTTCGCCTACTTCCGCTCCCCGCGGGGCAGCCTCCCCCACGATCCCAGCGCCCCCGGCGGGCCGCCCCTGGAGCAGGGGGCCTGAGCCTGGAACCGCCGCTCCGCGCGGGCGTGAAAGTCTGTTCCATCGCCAGCCTCGATGAGACGGGCCCGGCCGTCGCCCACCCGAGATCATGCCGGAGCCATGGGTCCATTGAGATCACCGCGAACGGGCGGGGAATGTGGCCCGGCGCCTTGCGCCCCATCCGGCGGGGACCGATGGTACCCGTGCCGCGCAGGAGGATGCCATGTTGACGATGCGCCCCACCGCCGTGGCTGGCATGTTCTATCCGGAGAATCCAGACCGCCTGCGGCAGGAGGTGGATCGCCTGCTCGCCGCGGTGAAGGTGCCGCCGGAGGAACCCACCCCCAAGGCCCTGATCGTGCCCCACGCGGGCTACGCCTATTCGGGCCCCGTGGCCGCCACCGGCTACGCCAGGCTGATCCGCAGGGGCCGCTCCATCGAGCGGGTCGTGCTGCTGGGTCCCAGCCATCACGCGGCCTTCCACGGCCTGGCCCTGCCCGAGTCCGAGGCCTTCGAAACACCCCTCGGCGCCATCGAGATCGATACGGTGGCCCTGGCCAAGATCCCCCGGGTCCGCCACAGCGAGGCCATCCACCGCCCTGAGCATTCCCTCGAAGTGCAGCTTCCCTTCCTGCAGCGGGTAGCCCCGAATGCGAAGCTGGTGCCCCTGATCGTGGGCGAAACGACGTCCTCCCAGGTGGCGGAGGTGATTGAGGCCCTGTGGGGAGGGGCAGAGACGGTGATCGTGGTGAGTTCAGACCTCTCCCACTACCTGCCCTACCGGCTGGGCCGCGCCGTGGACGAGGAGACCACCCGGCGGATCCTCCGTCTGGACACGACCCTGGATTCCGAGCGGGCCTGCGGGTGCCATCCCCTGGCAGGATTCCTTGAGGCCGCCCGGCGGATGGGACTGCATCCCGTGCTCCTCGACCTCAGGAGTTCAGGAGACACGGCCGGAGGCCAGGAGGAGGTCGTCGGCTATGGCGCCTTTGCCTTCTTCGAGACCGGCAGCAGCCATCCCTGATCCGGATGGACGGCGCCTGGTGCAGCTGGCCCGCGAGGCCATCGGTCAGGTTCTGGGCCACCCCACCCCAGAGCGGCCGGGGGCTTCCATGAACACCCGCGACCCGGATGGACCCGGGGCCACCTTCGTGACTCTCACCCTGGACGGAGAGTTGCGCGGGTGCGTGGGCAGCCCCCTGCCCAGGGCCTCCGTCGCGCAGGGCGTCATGGATCACGCCCGCGCCGCTGCCTTCCAGGACAGCCGGTTCGCCCCCCTCCAGCGGGGGGAACTGCCGCGCCTCGCGGTGGAGGTCTCCCTGCTCTCCCCGCTGCGCCCCCTGGCCTGCGCCGGCGAGGCGGACCTGGTGCGGCAGCTCCATCCCGGCGTGGACGGCCTGGCCCTGGAATACGACGGGAGGATGGCCACCTTCCTCCCCCAGGTCTGGTCAGACCTGCCCGATCCCCGCGCCTTCGTCGCGGCCCTGAAGCGCAAGGCCGGCTGGCCCGCCGCCTTCTGGTCCCCCCAGATCCGCGCCTGGACCTATACCGTGGAAGCCTGGCGGGACGAACCCCGGCCCGTGGTCCCGCGGGAACCCGGAGGTGCGGGCTTCCTCTACCCGGCCCGCCACTGGCACCGCCTCGGCGACGGCCGTCTCCGCTGCGACGTCTGCCCCCACGGTTGCGCCCTGCGCGAGGGGCAGCGGGGGCGCTGCGTCGTGCGGCAGCGGTCCGGGGACCGCCTGGTCCTCGCGACCTACGGCCGGACCAGCGGCTTCTGCGTGGACCCCATCGAGAAGAAGCCTCTCCACCACTTCCTCCCCGGCTCCTCCGTACTCTCCTTCGGAGGGGTGGGCTGCAATCTGTCCTGCCGCTTCTGCCAGAACTGGCGCCTCTCCCGATCCAGGGACCTGGGCCTCCTCCGGGAACGGGCCCGGCCCGAGGACATCGCCGCGAGCGCCCGGAACCTGGGCTGCCGCAGCGTGGCCTTCACCTACAACGAGCCCGCCATCTTCCTGGAATACGTTTCCGACGTGGCCGAAGCCTGCCACGAGGAAGGCATCGCCACCGTGGCGGTGACGGCGGGCTACCTGGAGGACCATGCCCGCCGGGACTTCTTCACCCACCTGGACGCCGCCAACGTGGACCTGAAAGCCTTCAACGACAGCTTCTACCGACGCGTCACGGGCGGCTCCCTCCAGCCCGTCCTCGACACCCTTCGCTACCTCGTCCATGGCACGGACGTGTGGACCGAGATCACCACCCTGCTCATCCCCGGGCTGAATGATGAGGAGGGCGAGATCCGGCAGCTCTGCGAATGGATCGCCGACGACCTGGGGGTGGAGGTGCCCCTCCACTTCAGCGCCTTCCACCCGGACCACCGGATGCTGGAGCTCCCCCCGACACCGCCGGCCACGCTGCGCCGTGCCCGGGCCCTCGCCCGGGAGGCCGGCCTGCGGTACGTCTACACGGGCAATGTCCGCGATCCCGAGGGTGAGACGACCCTCTGCTCCGGCTGCGACAGGGCCGTGATCCGCCGCGACGGGTACCAGGTGCTGGAGCTGGACCTGGATGGAGAAGGCCGGTGCCGGCACTGCGGAAGGGCTCTCCCGGGGTGCTTCCATCCTTGGACCCCCACCCCGTCCCACCACCTCTCCCAGGCGGTCCCCTGATTCCCACGTCTCTGGAGGGCCGACCATGGCCTCTCCCGATCTCCATCAGGAACTGGAATCCCGGCTGGAATCCATCAACCGGCGGATGGAGCGCGCGGAGCCGGCGTTGGAGGATAAATTCCGCATCTGCCTGGAGACCCTGCTGGACGGCTTCGCCATCCTCTCGTCCGTCCGCGCCCTCTCCGGGGAGATCGAAGACTTCCGGTTCGCCTACATCAACGCGGCCGGTTGCCGCCTCAACCGGCACTCCCGCGAGGACACGCTGGGGCGTCGGCTGCTGGAGATCCTTCCGAAACACCTGGGTGACCTGTTCGCAGCCTTCCAGCAGGTCGTCGACACCGGGGAGCCCATGGCCCGGGAGATCCTGGCCTACGAGGACCGGCTCGGAACGGGGCGGCGGGTGAACCAGGCCTTCGATCTGCGGGCGGTAAAACTCGGGGACGGGGTGGCCGTCACCTGGCGGGACACCACCGAGGGCTGTTCTGACGAGACCGCCACCCGCGAGCAGGTAGCCCTGTTCAGGACCATCTTCGAGGACAGCCCCGAGGCCATCCTGCTGACCTCGGCGGGCGGCCGGATCCTCGCGGCCAATGCCTCCGCCTGCCGCCTCACGGGCCGTTCCGAAACTGAAATCTGCGCCTTGGGGGGCGAAGGCGTGGCGGACACTGCCGACCCCCAGACCCAGACCTACCTGAGTGACCGGCGCCGGGTGGGCCACGCCCGGGGCACCCGGGGCGAACTCACCCTCAAACGGGGAGACGGCACCCGTTTTCCCGCCGAGGTTTCCTCCACCCTGTTCACGGACCCGACCGGCCGCCAGCTGACGGTGGTCCTCTTCCGCGATCTCTCCAGGCAGAAGCGGCTCGAAGCCCGGAGCCGCCGGCTCACCGCCCTCGTGGAATCCACCGATGACGCCATCTACACCGCGGATCTGAACGGGACCATCACCGACTGGAACGGGGGAGCTGCCGCGCTCTACGGGTACACCGCCGAGGAGGCGATCGGGAGCCCGCCCTCCCTGATCGTTCCGGAGAGACTGCTCCCGGATGCCCGGGAGCTCATCCGCACCCTCCAGGAGGGCCGGCGGTTCCGCAACCACGAAACCGTGCGGCGGAGGAAGGATGGAACACTGATCCACGTCTCCCTCACCGCCTCTCCGATACTCTTGCCGGACGGCGGCCTGTCAGGGATTTCCGTCATCGCCCGCGACATCACCAGGCAGGTCGAGGCCGCGGCCGAGCGGGAGCACATCATCCAGAAGCTGCAAGCCGCCCTGGCGGATGTCAAAACCCTCAGCGGGCTCGTTCCGATCTGTTCCTGGTGCAAGCGTATCCGCGATGACCATGGGTACTGGACCCAGCTGGACCACTACCTGCAGAACCACTTCCAGGCCCAGTTCACCCACGGCATCTGTCCCCGGTGCGCGGCGAGGTTCCATCCCGATGTTCCGATCCAGGGCAGTGCCTCGGAAATCGACTCGCCGGAATAGCCGTTCAGTTCGCCGCGTAGACCGTCGCCCCATAGTGCTCGGGATCCCAGGGCCGACCCGCGTTCCAGTCGCCGTAGGCGTGGGAATCATCCGTCCGGACATGCAGGGTGTAGGCACCCTTCGGGAGCGTCACCAGCTCGTCCGCCTGGCGGTTCTTGGAGGCGCCGCCGGCATGCTGCGTCCTGGCCGCCTCCATGCGCCAGACGGTCTTCCCCGCGGCGTCCTCGATCCAGGCCCCATCGGCCATGTCGTCGCCGTCCCGCTCCCCCAGGGCGTAGACCCGCACGGTCTGCCGCGCCTTCAGGATGAACCCGGCGCTCAGGTCCTGGTCGTCCTGGACGCGCACCAGCTGCGCCAGCACGGGGCCGGGGTCCGGCTCGGGGATGAGGGTCACGGCGGTCAGGTCACCGTCCTCCGGGGTGGAGAGCGTCAGGCCGTACAGGCTAGGATCGCAGGGCGGCGCCGCGTTCCAGTCGGCGGGGGAGTGGGAGTCGTCCGTGACGAAGGTGGCCACGTACTCCCCGGCCGGAAGGACGATCGACTCCACCTGCCGCCGGTTCTTTTCGGCGCCCCCGGCATACTGGGCCTTGCCCGGGCTCATGGCCCAGACCCGCTCGCGGGTGCGGGCATCCAGGATCCAGCCGGTATCCACCAGCCGGTCGCCGCTGCCTTCCCCCTCGGCGTAGACATGCACCGTGACGGGCCTCCGGACGCGGAAGGCCTGGTTCCACCGGCCATCGTCACCGGTGGCAGCCAGGGTCAGGAAGCTGTTCTTCCAGCGCAGGGGCGCCGGGAAGACCGCCACTGCAGCGGCGTCGGCCGCGGGGACGGACACCTGCATCCCGTACTGGCCGACCTGGCGGAGCCACTCACGCTCGGCGCCCTCCCGGCTGAGGCCGAACATGCCGGAGAGGCTGTGAGGGCCCTGTGCCGGGGGCGCCTGGGCGTGGAGGTTACGGCGATCGATGTTGCGGACCCAGCCGGAGAAGAGCAGGTTCTCCCCGAAGCCGTGGTCGGCGAAGTAGGCCTCGTAGCTGCCCGCGGGCAGGTCGAGGTACTGGTCCGCGACGTGGTAGTCGCCCTGCCTGCGGCTGTTGGACCCATCCATCTGCCAGACCACCTCGCGGGTGGCCGCGTTGAGGATCCAGCCCGAGGCGAAGAGCCGCGTCCCGGCGTGGCCCTCCCACCAGAACCGCACCCCGGCGCCCCGGCCATAGACGTGAATCTTCATGGGCCGGGGCAGGGTGAAGCCCTGCTGGCGAACCTCGGCCGAGGCCAGGTCACCCAGGGTGACGACCGGCCGTTCCTGGGCCCGCAGGGCCGCGGGATCCAGAGCGGACATCAGGAGGAGGAGGGCGGCCACCTGCATCAGGCGGGCCAAGGCGGAAACGGAAGGCGTGGGCTCGGCGGGGATCACGGGCACTCCAGGGATGCCCCCAAGGTAGGCCTCCGGGGCGCACCTGGGCACTGCGGGATCGGCGAACGGCGGTCCCGCACCGGCGGGAGGTCAGAGGTCCCGGGTGTAGAAGATCTCCGAGAGCTTCACCGGCTTCCCGTCGGTGCCCTGGCCCCACCAGGTCACGGTGTGGTGATCCTTGTCCCACCAGGCGTCCGTCACCCGCCAGCCCCCGGCCGCGCGTCCGGTCGCGGCGCCGCCGGTGAGGGTGAGGACCCGGCCGGCAGGGTCGAAACCGCCCTCCAGGGGGATGATGCCGGTCCCGAAGTCGTCCATCCACATCGCGACATAGGCGTTCTGCTGGCGATCGAAGCCGGTGAGGCCCAGCCCGTGGAAGGGATGGCCGTCCAGGGCCGTGGTGTAGTCCTCCTGCACGAAACGCCCCCCCAGGATCAGGCGGAAGGTGGCGCTGCCCTCGGCCTCGTTCCAGAGGTCGCCCGTGGGCAGCCAGTCCTTCTGGTGGGTGGTCCACGAGCCCACCAGGGCCTGGAGCTTCTGGTGGGCCGCCACGGGGGCCGCCGAGTCCATCCAGGCCTGGAGGGCCTTGGGATTCATCCCGGGAGGGGTCGGGGCAGCGCCCAGGACCGGGAGGGCCAGAAAGGGGAACGACAGGGCCAGACGGCCGATCAGGCGAAGGCGGATGGACATGGGGGCTCCGGGGGCGGGACGCCGCCCCTGGGGGATGCCGCGGCGGCGCGGCATGTTCCGCAGATCGCCCCGCAACCGGCCTGGACCGGCGTGGCATCCTGGAGGATCTCGCACCTTTCCAACCGCGAGCCCAGAATTGGGAGCCCCCATGTCTCCGCGTCATTTCCGTCGCCTTTCCATCCTCACGCTGGTCCTGGCCCTGGGATCCAGCCTGGCCCAGGCCACGCCCCCGACCGCCACGCCCGAGAGCGAATCCCGGCAATACAACGACAGGGTCCGCGAGGGGCTGAAGCACCAGGGGGAGATGCCATGGGCGCGCACCGGGGTGCGGAGCGTCCGCTCCGCCGGCCTCGACCTGGCCGGCATGGATCGTCTCGTGGCGCCAGGGGACGACTTCTTCGCCTACGCCAACGGCACCTGGTACCGCCAGACGGTGATCCCGGCCGACCGCAGCGCCGACGGCCCCTTCAACCATGTCTTCGACGTCACGAACCGCCACACGGGGGAGATCATCCGGGCGGCCGCGAAGGCCAAGGCCCCGGCCGGCTCCGAGCTGCAGAAGATCGGCGACTACTACGCCAGCTACCTGGACACAGAGGCCATCGACCGGGCCGGCCTGAAGCCCATCCAGCCCCTCCTGGCCCGCATCGAGGGCCTCCAGGACCGGACGGCCCTCTCGGCCTTCCTCGGCGGCACCCTGCGGGCCGACGTGGACGCCCTCAACGCCACCAACACCTATACGGACAACCTCTTCGGCCTGTGGGTGGCCCAGGACCTGAACGATCCCAGCCGCTACTCCGCCTTCCTCCTCCAGGGCGGACTGGGCATGCCCGACCGGGACTACTACCTGGATCCCTCGCCCCGGATGCAGGCGATCCGGGATCAGTACCAGGCCCACATCGCCAAGGTCCTTACCCTCGCGGGAGAGAAGGACGCGGAAGCCAGGGCCGCGCGCATCCTCGACCTGGAACACCGGATGGCCGCGGTCCACGCCAGCCGCGAAGAATCGGAGGAGGTGACCAAGGGCAACAATCCCTGGTCCCGCCAGGACTTCGCCGCCAAGGCCCCGGGCCTCGACTGGGAGGCCTTCTTCGCCGCGGCGGGCCTCGGGGGCCAGCAGGCCTTCGTGGCCTGGCAGCCTGGGGCCGTCACCGGGCTGTCGGCCCTGGCGGCCAGCCAGCCCCTGGCGACCTGGAAGGACTACCTGCGCTTCCATGCCCTGGACCACCGGGCGGCGGTGCTGCCCAAGGCCTTCGGGGACGAGGCCTTCGCCTTCTACGGCAAGGTCATCCAGGGCACGCCCCAGATGCGGGACCGTCAGAAGCGGGCCGTGGACGCCACCAACGCCGCCCTGGGCGAGGCCGTCGGCCGCCGCTACGTGGCGAAGTACTTCCCGCCCGCCGACAAGGCCCGGGCCGAGGCCATGGTGCAGAACATCCTGGCCGCCTTCCGCGAGCGGATCGACAAGCTGGACTGGATGGCGCCGGAGACCAAGGCCAAGGCCAAGGCCAAGCTCGCCACGCTGAAGGTCTATGTGGGCTACCCCGACCACTGGCAGGACTTCAGCGGCCTGGAGATCAAGGCCGGCGACGCCTTCGGCAACGCCGAGCGGGTGGCGCTGTTCGAGCTGCACCACGCCGTGGCCAAGCTGGGCCGTCCCGTGGACCGCAGCGAGTGGGTGATGACGCCCCAGACCGTCAATGCCGTCAACCTGCCCGTGATGAACGCCCTGAACTTCCCCGCGGCCATCCTGCAGCCCCCCTTCTTCGATCCGCGGCGGCCCGCGTCCATGAACTACGGGGCCATCGGCGCCGTCATCGGCCACGAGATCAGCCACAGCTTCGACAACCAGGGCGCCCTCTTCGACGCCCAGGGCAGCCTGAAGAACTGGTGGACGGAGAAGGACTTCGCCCACTTCCAGGCCTCGGCGGACCAGCTGGCCCGCCAGTTCGACGCCTACCGGCCCTTCCCCGACGCCCACGTCAACGGCAAGCTCACCCTGGGCGAGAACATCGCCGACGTGGCCGGCCTGGCTGCCGCCCTTGACGCCTACCACCTCTCCCTGGGCGGCCAGCCCGCTCCCGTCGTGCAAGGCCTCAGCGGCGACCAGCAGTTCTTCCTGAGCTTCGGCCAGAGCTGGCGCACCAAGATGCGCGAGGCCGCCCTGCGCCAGCGTCTGCTGGGCGATGGCCACGCCCCCGCCGAATACCGCGCCGACACCGTGCGCAACCTCGACGCATGGTACGGGGCCTTCGGCGTCAAGCCCGGCCAGAAGCTCTACCTCGAGCCCAAGGATCGGGTTCGGATCTGGTAGGCACCCCCACCCAGCCATCAAAACGAAGGAACCTCACCAAGGCGCCGCCGAAAGGGTCCCCGAACCCCTCACCTCAAAAAATGCAGCCGATGGGTTGCATCAACCTCCGATCCGCGCAACATGCAACTTGTAGGTCACACATGACGACGTCGAGCACCGACTGCATCAGGAAGGAGATCCATCTCCGCGCCCCCCGGACCCGGGTCTGGAAGGCGCTGGCGGACGCGGAGGAGTTCGGCACCTGGTTCGGGATGAAGCTGGAGGGGCGCTTCGTGCCCGGCCAGACGGTCTTCGGGCGAATCACCCATCCGAACTACCAGCACATCCACCTGGAGATGAGGATCGAGCGCATGGAGCCCGAGGCCCTCTTCTCCTACCGCTGGCACCCGTACCCCATGGATGCAACGAAGGACTATTCGAAGGAGCCCATGACCCTCGTGGAGTTCCGGCTCGAAGCGGCCGAGGGCGGCACCCTGCTCAAGGTGGTGGAATCCGGCTTCGACCAGCTGCCGCCCGAGCGACGTGACGAGGCCTTCCGCATGAACGATGCTGGCTGGACGGGCCAGCTGCCCCGAATCGAACGCCATGTCACGGGCTGAAGCCCTCTCCCCCGCGCGGCTGAGGGACGCGGCACCGCTCTTCGCCGCGCTGGGGGATGCCACGCGCCTGGGTCTGCTGGTGAGCCTCTGCGCCAGCGGGCCGCTCACGGTCACCCGCCTCAGCGGCCAGTTCGCGGTGTCCCGGCAGGCCATCACCAAGCACCTCGAAGTGCTCTCCGAGGCGGGACTCGTCACGAGCGCCCGCCACGGACGGGAACGCATCTGGACCTTCGAGCCCAAGCGCCTCGAGGACGCCCACCAGTACCTGGCGCGCCTCTCGAGGGAGTGGGACATCGCCCTGGGGCGGCTCAAGGCCTTCGTCGAAGACTGATCTCCGGCCGTCACCGGGGCCGGTACGCCCGTCCCCGAGGCCCCCATCTCCTGCTCCGAGCGGGCGGATCCCTGTCTGCCTCCCCCGGCCCACCCGCGCCCCGGCGCCCAGCCCAAGGGGGACCGAGGTCCCAGCCCTGGACCACGCTCTTTTCTCTCAACCGCCAGATCCTGATAGCCCGGAACCTGGCCGACATCACCCAGAGCCAGGCGGACCAGCCGCCGGCGTCCCACGTGAACAGCGTCACGTGGATCCTCACCCACCTCGTGGAGAACCGCCGCTGGCTGCTGGGGAGCCTGAACCGGCCCGGCGAACGCCCGGCGGCGGCCGGGCCCCGGACCCTGGCGCAGCTCGAGGCGGCCATGGACGGGACGCAGGCGGCCCTGGCGGAGGCCTTCGACGCCGTCGTTGACTGGACCGAGCCGCGGCTCCACCCCGCGATGCAGGCCGTCATGCCCCTGGAGCAGATCGTGGGCACCTTCCTCATGGAGGAGGCCTACCACCTGGGCCAGATCGGCACCGCCCGGAAGCTCATGGGCCTGCCCGGCGCGATGAAGGCGTCGGAGACAGCGCAGGTCTAGACCGCCAGCCGGACCTTCAGCAGGTCCCGCCGCACGATCTCCTCCGCCCGGGCCAGGAACTCGCCCATGTCCCAGTTCACGCTGACGTAGCGTCCCGAGAGCCAGTCGCGTCGCTCCGACGCCAGGAAGGCCAGGGTGTCTCCCGCCAGTTCGGGCGTGTCGACGAGAATCGCGTGGGTGTGGGTGGGCATGCGGCTGCCCAGCTCCGTCAGGACGCCGCCGGGATGGATCGCGTAGGCCAGGAGGCCCTGGTCGGCGTACTCGGCGGCGAGAAACTCGGTCAGCCGCAGCAGCGCCAGCTTCGACGTCTGGTACCCGCTCGCGCCGGGCCGCACGTGGTGGGCGCCGATGCTGGAGGTGTTGACGACCGTCTTGTCCCCGCCCTGCAGCAGCAGCGGGAGCAGCGCCCGCGTCACCAGGTACGGCCCCCGCAGGTTGACCGTCATGGCCTTCCACCACTCGTCCGGGTCCGACTCGGCCAGCGGCGCTGAGGCCTCCAGGTAGCCGGCGTTGTTGATCAGGAGATCGAGGCGGCCCTCCAGGGCCTCCTCGACCTGGGCCGCGGCCCCCTGGACACTGGCCGGATCCGCGACGTCCAGCGGGACGCGGACGACCCTGGGCGGCGGCAGCTCCGGATGGGCGGTCCCGGCCACCGCCAGGATCTCCTGCTCCAGGGCATGGAGGTCGGAGCGCGCGCCGAGGGCGATGGCGGCAGCGCCGGCCTTGGCGAAGGCATGCGCGGTGGCGCGGCCGATGCCCTTGGAGGCCCCCGTGATGAAGACCTGCCGCCCCCGGAAGGAGGCGTGTCGGGCGGGGTCGATGGCGGGATAGGTGTCGTGGTGGAGGGTGGGCGTGAAGTCGGATCCGTTGGGCGCGGGCATCGGGGTCAGGGTCCTGGAGGGGGGTCCGGAAAGACGGATGGCGAGAGGGAGAGGCCAGGGGCCTCCATCTTCCGTGTTCCAACCGCGATGTCAAACGAGGGGGATGGATCCGCCGCCCGACGAATCGGCCCCCGGGCTCATCCCACCACCATCCCCGCCCACGCCGCCAGCACCCCCTGGACCTGCCGGATGGCGCCGCCTTCGCGGGATCCACGGTGCGCGAATGGCGCAAGTCCGGATATGCGGGAGGCCGAGGTTGGCAACGACCCCGGCCTAACCGACCACGATTACCGCACGGCCCCTTCAGGTGGATTCGAGCCCAGGCCCAGGACTGCCGCGACGAGGATGGCAAGGACCGGATCGCTCGTATGTGCAGTTGGGTAAATAAACTGGAGAGGCACTTCGTCCTGCGGACCGCCGAGCAGAATGATCTCGCCTCGACGCTGGGCCTCGAACGCGCTCTCCTGATGCAGCAATCCCACGCCGACGCCGCCCGCCACAAGCGTACACGTGACACCTTCGTGATCGACGTTCACAATCTTGGCCGGGCGAAAACCATGCTCATGGAAAATTTGTTCCGCGATTCGCCCGCAGCATGTCGTCGACGCGGGACAAATCCAAGGCATGTCGGCGAGTCGGCGCCAATCTAGCTGCAGGCGCCCCCCCGGCATGTCGGGTGGAGCGGCCAGATAGATTTTCACCCGATCGATCGGAATGATGGTTAGCTCCGAGTCCCCAACCGGTCCGTCGAGGATGAACCCTGCATCCATTGTGCCCGCGCGGACGTTCCGTATGATGTCGGATGAACGGGTGTTCTCGAGTCGGAGCTCGACGGCCGGCGCGTCGTGTGACAGCTTCGACAGCAAACGCCCGAAGATACCGGGGTTCATGCTGTGGGCCACTCCGATGGTCAGCTTCCCCCTAATTCGCCCCTTGAGCCGCTGAGCTTCCTCGACGAGTCGACGGTGCGCCTCGAGAATCTCATTTGCGTAAGACAGGAGCCGTTCCCCGTCGGGCGTAAGTACCATACCTTTGGGCGTTCGTTCGAACAGCATCAACCCGAGCTCATCCTCCAGAGCCTTGATATGGGCGCTGACAGCGGGCTGGCTCAGGAAGACTTGCTCAGCAGCGCGCGTGATGCTTCCTTCCCGAGAGACCACCGCGAACGTTCGAATCTGATAGATGTCCATGTCTCAATATTGTAGTCGGCCCGGAACCAGTCACAGATGCGGATTCAGTAGTAATTAAAGAATTTATTAAATATATGTAACGCATCAACACCCAGGAAAAGCCCTCGGATCCCTGGTGTACGGTTGAAGTCAACACCGGGGGGGTACGACGAGCGAGCAGCCGGTGCTCGGCTGGTACCGGAAGCACATCGAATGGGGCTTCCGCAAGCGCAGTGGCGGTGCTGGCCTCCGCATCTGAAGGCGCGGCCACCATGCACTTGGATGGGGAATCCAGCCTGATCGCACTGCACGGAATACAGTGAAACCGGCACGAAGCATTCTTGAAATAGGTAGCCCGCCTCATCTGCAGCACAGCTCTTGGACAGTTGGGTTTGCTACCGCTTCGATTTTTTTCACTGCGAGCTGAAGCTGCAGAATGATGGCTCTGGTCGAGGGACCTCAGAAATGCTGAACACAGATCTCAGCATATTCAATTGGCGCCCCCCGTCATCCCTTCCCTAGATTGTTTCGTGAGCGCCGAGATCGATGCCGCAAAAGCGGCGACTCACAACCCGCGGCACCAACCCACAGGAGTAATGCATGGCAAAAGGATATTGCGTCGTGACGTTCCGCTCGGTCCGCGAACCGGCGAAGGTAGAGGCCTATCGGAAGATCGCAGCGCCCGCAATCCAGGCGGCTGGTGGCGTGTTCCTCGTCGGTGGGATGCCGACCAAGGTCTACGAAGTGGGCCGGATGGAACGCGTCGCGATCATCGAATTCGAGAGCGTCGAAAAAGCGATCGCGCTGCATGACGGTCCCGAGTATCAATCGGCACTTCGGGCACTCGGAGATGGCGCGGAGCGCGACTTGAGAATCGTCCAAGGGCTCTGAGCTCCGAGGGGCTCTTCTCGCGGCGTGTGATGGTCGGCCCTCCCCCTCTCTAGCTCAATCAGGCGGTTTGAAGGTGGGCTGAAGGGGGGGTGGGCTCCAGGGGAAGGGATTGGGGCCTTGAGGGCTTTCCTTGGATCGCCTACTAGAAGGTGCAATAGGGCGATAAGGTGAGTCAGGATTTTCCTCATGTTGTGTCCGGCGCCGCGGAGAAAAACGTACTGGGCGTCTCCGACTTCTCCATAGAGGAAGTTCTGCACATGGAGTCCGTCTGATTTCAGGTGGCCCAGTTCCGGTCTGAGGGTGGTTCTTTGTCGTAGGCCGGCGAATCCAAACCTTGTGCTTCAAGATCAATCCACTGAAGACAGGGCAGAGTCAGCAGGAAGGCCTCAGACAATGCTCGAGGGGTACGTGAATGGAGTAAGGCACCCACTGTTTCAGGGGGTGGAGGAGCTTCCTGTCAGGAATCCTTTGAATGGATCGTGATGGCCCCTCGTTTTGTCCTCAGCCGGTAAGTGCCGCCCCGCAGACTGATGGGCAGCAGGTAATCGCCAAACTTCCGGACCCATCCGCACTAGAGGGTAAATTCCTGGTTCTGCGATGGAGCCGGTCCTCTGGGGAAGGTCAACGGGAGCCAGCTCCTGTGACCTCGATGACAGATTTAGGTACAGGCTCGCCTGCTGACGCATCGAGTCTCTGGGAGCCTCATCCCCCCACCAGCCCCGCCCACACCGCCAACACGCCCTGGGCCTGCCGGATGGCGCCGCCTTCGCTCGGCGGCATGGGCAGGAGCACGGCGCCGTCGGGGTTGAGCTGGGCGTCCTTCTGGGTGCGGACCCAGGCCATGAGCTTCGCGGGGTCCACCGGCGTCTGGGGGCTGAGGCGCAGCTTGAGGCGGCCCCGGTCCACGGTGACTTCCGATACGGCCAGGGCCTGGGCCCGCAGCTTCACCTTCAGCACCTCGAAGAATCGCTGGGTGCCCTCGTCGTCTTCGGGCACGTGGCCGAAGCGGTCCTCCAGGTCCAGGCGGTAGAGCTCCAGATCCTGCTCGCTGCGCAGGCGGGAGAGGCGCTTGTAGGCCACCAGGCGCTCGCTGGCCTGGTCGATCCAGCGCCGGCCGAGCTGGGCGCCGCCGGAGAGGCCGTCCAGCTTCACCTCGAAGGTGCCGCTGGGCTGGCCCTGCAGTTCCTGGAGCGTCTCCTCCAGCAGCTTCACGTAGAGCTCGAAGCCGATCTCGTGGATCTGCCCGCTCTGCTCGCCCCCCAGCAGGTTGCCTGCGCCGCGCAGCTCCAGGTCCATGGCCGCCACACGGAAGCCCGAGCCCAGCTCCGAGAAGTCCTCCAGGGCCTGCAGCCGCTTGCGGGCGTCCTCGCTAATCTCGTGCTTGGCGGGGATGAGCAGGTAGGCGTACGCGGGCACGTCGCTGCGGCCCACGCGGCCCCGCAGCTGGTAGAGCTGGCTGAGGCCGAAGGCGTCGGCGCGATGGACGATGAGCGTGTTCGCATTGGGCACGTCCAGGCCGTTCTCCACGATGGTGGTGGCCACCAGCACGTCGAGGCGGCCCTCCATGAAGGCGAGCATCACCTGCTCCAGGCCCTCGTCGGTCATCTGGCCGTGGCCCACACCCACGCGGGCGTCGGGCACCAGCTCGCGCACCCTCGCGGCGATGGCCGTGATGGATTCCACCCGGTTGTGGACGAGGTACACCTGGCCGCCCCGGCGCAGCTCGAACTGGATGGCGGTCTGGATCAGTTCGTCGGTCCAGGGCGCCACCACCGTCTCGATGGCGAGGCGGTCCTTGGGCGGCGTCTCGATGAGGCTGATCTCCCGCAGGCCCGTGAGGCTCATGTGCAGGGTGCGGGGGATGGGCGTGGCGCTCATGGCCAGCTGGTCCACGTTGAGCCGCAGTTTCTTCAGCCGCTCCTTGTGGGCCACGCCAAAGCGCTGTTCCTCGTCCACCACCACCAGGCCCAGGTCCGCGAACTTCACCCGGGCGCCCAGCATCTGGTGGGTGCCGATGACGATCTCGATCTTGCCGTCCGCCAGCTCCTGCTGGATGCGCTTCACGTCCTCCTTGTCCACGAAGCGGTTCAGCATCTCGATGCGGATGGGGAAGCCCGCGAAGCGCTCCCGGAAGGTCCGGAAGTGCTGGAAGCAGAGGATGGTCGTGGGGCAGAGCACGGCCACCTGGCGGCCCTCCAGGGCCACCTTGGCAGCGGCGCGCATGGCCACCTCCGTCTTGCCGAAGCCCACGTCGCCCACCAGCAGGCGGTCCATGGGGCGCGGCGACTCCAGGTCGGCCTTCACCGCCTCGCTGGCCTCGATCTGGTCCGGCGTGGGCGTGAAGGGGAAGCTGGCCTCGAAGGCCGCCATCTCCGGTCCGTCCGGCGGGTAGGCGTGGCCCTTCTCCAGCTTGCGCTGGGCGTAGAGCTTGAGCAGCTCCTCGGCCATGTCGCGGATGGCCTTCTTGGCCCGGCGCTTCACCTTGGCCCAGCTGGCCCCGCCCAGCTTGTCCAGGGGCGGCAGGTGACCCTCGGCGCCGGTATAGCGCTGCACGAGGTCCGCCCGCTCCAGGCTCACGTTCAGCTGCCCGCCGTCGGCGTAGCGGAGCTGCAGCACCTCCTGCTCCTCGCCGCCCACGGTGAGGGTGGCGAAGCCCAGGAACTCGCCGATGCCGTGGTCCAGATGCACCACCCGATCGCCGGCCTTGAGGTCGCGCAGGTCGGAGAGGAAGGCGGCGCTGCGGGACTTCTTCGGCGCGGCCTGCACGGCGCGGCGGCCGAAGACCTCGCGCTCCGTGAGGAGGACCAGGCCCGGCTCCTTCAGCTGCACCCCGGCGCTGAGGACCAGCTGGATGGCGCGACAGCCGCTCTCCGTGCCGCTGGAGAGGGGCAGATCGTGCTCCCGGAGGATCTCCGACAGCCGGTCGCGCATGCCGGGCGTGGAGCCCGCCAGGAAGACATGGTTTCCCGTCAGGGCCAGGTCCTGCAGGACCTCCGCCAGCTCCCCGATGCGCCCCTGGAACTCGCGCACGGGCTGGGCCGCCAGGGGCACCGTGGCTTCGCTCTGCCATTCGGTGAGGTGCAGGGTGGGCCGGCTGGGATCGGACGGCAGGAAGCGGTCGTCGAAGTCGGAGCACACCACCCCGCCCCGCCGGAGCACCACGAGGCCTTCCTCGATCCGGGTCCGTTCGGCTTCGCGCAGGGCCTCCTCCCAGGCGGAATCCAGGCGCACCCGCAGGCAGGGCGGCACCCAGTGGACGAGCTGGCCCGCGGGCTGGCCCGCCAGCTGCCCCGCCAGGGGATAGAACAGCTCCTCGCCCGGGAAGTGGCCGTGGGAGGCCAGCCGGGCCCGGCGGAAGGCCAGGTCGTCGCCGGGCTCCGCCGTGCGGTCGCCCCGGGCTTCCGTGGCCTCCACCAGCAGGCGGCGCTCGGCCTCGTAGCGCGGGTAGAGCGCAAGCGATTCCAGGGACTCGCCCGTGCGGCGCTGCGTGTCGGGATCGAAGGGGCCCAGGCGCTCCAGCTCGTCTCCGAAGGTCTCCAGGCGCAGGGGCTGCTCCAGGTGGTCCGGCCAGAGGTCCACCACCATGCCCCGGGCGCTGAACTCGCCGGGGGCCGAGGCCAGCTCCGTGCGGCGGTAGCCCAGGGCCACGAGGGTCTCCAGCAGCAGGTCCCGGGGCACCTCGGCGCCCTTGTGCAGGTCCAGCTTCTGCTTCTGGAACCAGGTGGGGTGCGGCAGCCGCTCGGAGGCCGCCAGGGGTCCGGTGACGAGCACCTGCACCCGGCGCTCCAGCAGGCCCACCAGGGCCGACAGGCGCTCCCGCAGCACCATGCCCGGCGGGCTGCTCTCGCCGCCGGCGTAGGGCGCGAAGCCCGGGAAATGGGCCACGCCGACGCCCGACAGGAGGGCCTGGAGGTCCTGGGCCAGGGCGCGGGCCTCGGCCTCGCTGGGGGCGTCCACCCACAGGGACTGGGGGCGGCCGTCCCGCGTGATCCACCGCGCCAGCACCAGGGCCAGGGCCGGTGGCGACGTCCAGCGCAGCTTCGCGCCCGGCGCGTCCAGCGCCCCCGCTGGCGCCTCGGCCAGGCGGAGGAGATCCTTCAAGTCTTGGGGCGAAGCAGTCATGGACCCTCAAGAGTGCCCGAGGCCGCGCCGGAGGACGAGGGGCGATTGTCGAGAGACGGGCCGGTCAGAGCTCCCGCACGGCCCACTCCCGGGGCATGAGCACGCGGTCCCACCACACGCCCTTGTCGCTGCGCTTCCCCACGGCCAGGAACATGTTCACCTCGGCGCCCCGGGGCAGGCCGAGCAGGGCCTCGGCCCGCCAGGGATCGAACCCCTCCATGGGGCAGCTGTCGTAGCCTTCGGCGCGCAGGGCCAGCATGAAGGTGGCGGCGGCCAGGGCCGTGCTCTTGTGGGCCATGACGCGGATGTCGGAGCGGGACATGAAGTTCGGGGTGGGACGGAAGAGGGACATCAGGCGGCTGAATCCCCGTTTCAGCGGCCCCAGGAGGCCGAAGGGCCCCGTGGTGTAGACCGCCGGGACGATCTTCCGGTAGTAGGTGTCCATGCTCTTCCGCAGGGGGCCCCGGGATTCGAAAACCCGCAGGAGCTCGTCCCGATTGCGCCGCCAAGTGTCCCGGCGGGTCACCAGGGCAATGAGCAGGGGCGCGGTCTTGGCTGACAGCTGGTCCAGGCAGGCGGCGTTGGCCGCCTCCCGGACCCGGGGATCGCGGATCACCACGAACTCCCAGGGCTGGAGGTTGCTGGAGCTGGGGGCCAGCCGCGCGGCGTCGAGGCAACGGGCCAGCACCTCATCGGGGACTGGCTCGGGCAGGAAGTCCCGCACCGTGCGCCGCGTTTCCACGGCCTCATAGAAGCCAGCCTCAGGCATTGGGTGCCTCCTCCACTGGGGCTACGACGGGGGCTGCCACCGGCCGTCCCAGGCGGCGCCGGATCCAGGCCCACCCCTTCGCCAGACTCAGGTCCTCGACGATCTCGAAGAACACGGGCACGACGATGAGGGTGAGCAGGGTGGAGGTGATGATGCCGCCCACCACGGCCCGGGCCATGGGGGCCCGCATCTCGGCACCGGCGCCCAGGGCCAGGAAGAGGGGCAGCATGCCACCCACCATCGCGAAGCTGGTCATCAGGATGGGGCGGAGACGCACGCTGCCGGCCCGGATGATGGCCTGACGGCGGGGGATGCCCTCCTCGCGCTCCAGATGCAGCGCGTGGTCCACCAGCAGGATGGCGTTCTTTGTCACCAGGCCCATCAGGAGGATCGTGCCGATGCTGGTCATCATGGACATGGAATCGCCCGTGATCAGCAGCATCAGCACCATGCCCACCATCGATAGCGGCAGGCTGGCCATGATGGCGACGGGCAGCTTGAAGCTCTCGAACTGGCTGGCCAGCACGAAGTAGATGAAGAACACCGCCAGCAGCAGCGACGTGCCCATGTAGCCCGCGGTCTCCTTGCTGTCCCGGGTCTGCCCCAGGAACTCCACCCGCACGCCCTCGGGCAGCTTCCCGCTGGCCTTCAGCGCGGCCACCTTGGCAGCGGCGCCGTCGCTCACTTCGGTCAGGGTGGAACCCTCGAAGTTGGCGTCCACCTCCACCTCGTCCATCAGGTCATGCCGCTGGAGTTTGGCGGGGGCGATGCCCTCCTCGAAGCGGACCACCTGATTGAGGCGGACGAGGGGGTGCTTGCCGCCGCCCAGATCCTTGGTGCTCTGCACAGTCATGTTGGCCAGCTGGGCCGCGAAGCGGCGCTGCCGGTCGGCGAGGCGAATGCGCACGTCCCGCTGCTCGCCGCCCTCGTCCTCGTACTTGGCCACCTTCTCGCCGTCCACCAGGGGTCGCACCATCGAGGCCACCAGGGACGGGCTCACACCCAGATCGGAGGCGGCCTTGCGGTCCACCACGAGGCGGAGCTCGGGCTTGCCGGTGTCCAGGCTGGTGGTGACGTCCACCGCGCCCGGCACGCTGCGCAGGGCCTCCTTCACCAGGGGCACGGCCTGGATGACCGCGTCCCGGTCGGGCCCCTGCACCGCCACCATGATGGGAAAGGCCATGCCCCAGTCGTTCACGGGCCCCACGGCTGCGTCCACGCCGGGGATGGCGCGGAAGGCCTCGCGGATCTGGCGGCGGATGACCACCTGATCAGGCCGGTGGCCGTCGGCCAGCTTCACGTAGATGCCGCCGGCGTCCACCGTCCCGTTGAGGCCGGTGCCGATGGTGGTGTAGGTGAGGGCCACGCCCGGCAGGGCGCGGATCGCCTTCTCCAGCTCCCCGGCCTTCTCCCGCGTGGCCTGGAGACTGGAGCCGGGCTCGGCCTTGAAGGTCACCTGAAGGTCGCCGCGGTCATAGTCCGGCATGAAGTTGTTGCCCAGGAGCCCCGTGAGGCCCATGGCCAGGATGAAGCTGCCGAAGCCGATGCCCATGACGGTCCAGCGATGCCCGAAGGCCCATTCGATGGTGCGCTTGTAGAGCACCTCCCAACGGTCCAGCATGCGGCTGAAAGCCTCCACGGCCCGCATGATGGGGTTCCGGCCCCGGTAGTGGACGTGACCGTCGGCACTCTTCTCGTGCTCCGGATCAGGCCACACGGCGCTGAGCATGGGATCCAGCGTGAAACTCACGAACAGCGACACGGCGACCGCGAAGGCCACGACGATGCCGAAGGGGAAGAAGAACTTCCCCACGATGCCGCCCATGAACGCCACGGGCACGAACACCGCCAGGATGGACAGGGTCGTGGCGATGACCGCGGGGCCGATCTCTGCCGTGCCTTCCCGCGCCGCGGTGACGTGATCCTTGCCCATCTCGGCGTGCCGCGTGATGTTCTCGCGGACCACGATGGCGTCATCGATGAGGATGCCGATGGCAAGGGACAGCCCCATCAGCGTCATCACGTTCAGGGTGAAGTTGAGCGCCCGCATGACAATGAACGTGGAGATCACGGACACCGGCAGGGTGAGGCTGGTGATGAGGGTGGATCGCCAGCTCTTCAGGAAGAAGAAGACGATGAGCACCGTGAGCGCGCCGCCCAGGTAGATGGAGAGGTTCACGTCCTCCACGTTCTGGGTGATGAAGCGGGCGTTGTCCTTGGCCGTGACCACATCCACGCCCTGCTTGGCCAGTTCGGGCTTCAAATCCTCCAGAGCCTTGCGCACGGCCTCCACCATGGCCACGGTGTTGCCGCCGGTCTGGCGCTGGATCTCCAGGGCCACCACGTCCTTGCCGTTGAGGCGGGCCAGGCTGCGGAGCTCCTTGATGCCATCCACGATCGTGGCCACCTCCTGCAGCTCGATGGGGCGGCCTTCCTTGTTGCCCACGATCACATGCTGGAAGTCCCCCACGGCCTTTGCCTTCGCGTCCACCTTCACCGAGACTTCGCGGTCACCCTGGAGCAGGTTTCCACTGGGCACGGCCAGGGTGTCATTGGCCAGGGCGCTTTTCACGGCCTGGAGGGAGAGACCCATGGATTCCAGCTTCTGGGGATCCACCTGGATCTCGATCTCCCGGGTGCTGCCGCCAGCCACGTCCACCTTGCCCACGCCGGAGACGTTCTCCAGGCGCCGTTTAAGGAAGTCCTCGGCGATGCGGGTCAGTTCGCGGTCGCCCATCCCCTGGTGCTTCGCGTCAGGCACGAGGACCAGCGAGAGCACAGGCAGCTGGGCCGGGTCGAACTTCGAGATGACCGGCTCCTCGATGTTGCCGGGAAGATCGCGCCGGATCTGGCCGATGCGCGTGCGGACATCGTTGAGCGCGGCGTCCACGTCGCGGCCCAGCTGGAACTGGATCACCAGGGTGCCCAGGCCCTCCTGGCTGGTGGAGCTGATCTCCTTGATCTTCTCGATGGGATTGACCGCCTCCTCGATTTTCTTCACCACGTCCTGCTTCACGGACTCGGGACTGGCGCCGGGATAGACCACGGACACGGTGACGGTGGGGATGTCGGTGTTGGGATACTGGTCGATGCCCAGGCTCTTCACGGAGAAGAGGCCCAGCACCACGAGGGCGAGCATGATGCAGACCGTGAGGACGGGCCGCCGGATGGCGAGGTCGGAAAGGAACATGGGTTACTTCCCTCCGGAGACGGGGGCGGTGCCGGCGACACGCAGCCGGGTGCCATCGCTGATGAGGTCCTTGCCGTCGTCCACCACCAGAGCACCCGCGGTGAGGCCGTCCACAGGACGGAAGCCATCCTGCTCGGGACCGAGGACCACCTTGTGCCGGCGGGCCACGCCCCCTTCGGAGACATAGAGTTCCGCATCGCGGTCCTGGGCCTTCAGGAGGGTGGCAGGAAGGGCTGCCTTCTTCTGCTCGCCGTCCGCCAGGACGACACCCTCCACGAAGAGGCCGCTCTTCAGGAGGCCATCCACGTTGGGTACTTCCATGCGGACCCGCAAGGTGCGGCCATCCTGTGAGAGGCTGGGGCTCACCTGGGTGACGCGGCCCTCCACCAGGTGGTCCACGCCCACGGCGCGGAAGGTGGCTTTCTGGCCCACCTTCACCTGGGACATCACCTCGGCCGGAAGATCGGCCTGGATTTCCAGCTTGCGGTTGTCCACCAGCTCGAAGGCGGGCTGGCCGGGGGCCAGCATCTCGCCCGGCTGGACGAGGCGGCGGGCCACCTGCCCCGTGAAGGGCGCGGTGAGCCTGGCCTTCTTCAGCCGCAACCGGGCCAGGCCCAGGTTGCTCTCGGCCGCCGCCACGGCGGCCTGGGCGGCGTTGGTGGCCGTCTCGGCCTGCTGCTCAGCCTGGCGGGTGATGCTGCGTTTCTCGAGGAGCTGCACGGCCCGGTCGTAGTCCCGCTTGGCCTGGAGGGCCTGGGCCTTGGCCTGGGTCAGCTGGGCCTCGGCAGCCTGGACGCCCAGGACGTAGTCGTCCTCGTCGATAGCCCCCAGCAGCGCCCCGGCGGCGACGGTATCGCCCTCCTGCACCGCCACGCGAGTGACGCGGCCGGTGATCTCGGCCTTGAGCGAGGCCCGGTTCACGGCCAGCAGGTTGCCCGTGAAGGCCACCGCCGGGCGGAAGGTGCGCTCCTCCACGCGCACCAGGGAGACGGGCACCAGGCCCTCGGTCTTCACCTCGGCCTGATGGCTCAGCTCGGCATTGCGCTGGCTGCGGTGGTAGGTGGCGGCTCCGGCGATGACGAGCACCGGCACCAGGACGTAGAGGATTGTCTTCTTCTGCATGGGCTTCTTCCTTTCCTGGATCGCGGATTCGAGGGGCTTCACTGCGGGGGCAGGCCGAGGGACCGGCGCTGGTCGAAGAGGGCTGACCACACCCCCAGCTCGGCGTGGCGGCGCTGGCTCTCCGCCTGGCGTTCCGCCCGCTCAGCCTGGAGCAGGTCGAGGGAGGTGATGAGCCCCTGGTCGAAGGACTCCCGGCTCACGCGGAGCGCCTCGGCCGCGGCGTCATGGGACTTCCGCGCCGCCTCGTCGAGGGCCACGGCCTTCTCCAATTCGCGGTCCGCGGTGCTCTTCTCCACGGCGATGGCCCGTTCCCGGTCGATGCGCAGCTCGCGCACCTGTTCCAGCTGGGCGGTGTTCTGGGCCCGCTTGCCGGAACTGCGGAGCCCGTCGAAGATCGGAAACTTCATGGTGACGTTCACCTTCCAGGTGTCGTAGGGCTCCTTGAACAGGAGGTCCGTCTTGCCCGCCTGGTAGCCGTAGCTGGCGTTGAAGTCGAACTTGGGGCGCAGGTCCGACTTGAGGATCTTGTCGTTCTCCCGGTACATCGCCTCCTGCTGCCGGAGCTGGGCGATCTCGGAGCGCTCAAGGCCCGCGGGCTTCGCGTCCACGGTGGGCTGCCCCATGGGGGCCAGGGCGAGGGGAGTCCTTGGATCGAGGCCCAGCTGGCCATTCAGCACTTCCAGCGAGCGCTTGAGGTTCGCCTCCGCCTGCAGGTTCTCCGGCTCCACGGCGAGGGCCTCGCTCTGGGCCCGGAGCAGATCCAGCTCCGTGGCGGACTGGGCGTCGAGCTTGGCCTTCACGTCCTCCAGGAACTTCGCGGCGGTCTCCTTCCGCACCGCCACCACCTCCACGTCCGCCTGGGCGGCCAGCACGGCGAGGTAGGCCTTGGCCACCCCGTGCAGGACGTCCAGCTCCGCCGTGGTGTAGCCGTACCGGGCCTCCTTCTCGCCCATCTTCGCCACCTCGATGGCGGTGCCCAGCTTGCCCCAGTAGAACAGGGGCTGCGAAAGCGTCGCCTGGCCGGTGTAGATGTTCCGGGCCCCCACCAGGGCCTTCGGGTCGAGACCGAAGGCCGCGGCGGAATCCCCGAACCCGCTGTTGAGGATGGAGACATCCCGCACCCGGGTAAAGTCGCCGATCAGGGCGATCTGCGGCAGGGCGTCTGCGCGGGTGGTGGTGATGAGTCCTTCGCGCTCGGCCACGCGGGCCTTGGCGGCCCGGATCTGGGGATTCTCAACCTTCGCCCGGGCGAGGGCCCGGCCCAGGTCGAGGGCCAGGGGGGCCGCCGGCTGCGGGGCGGCGGGCGCCGGCGCGGGCGTCTGGAGGGCGGGGGGTGCGAATGGAACCATGGTCAGGGCCTCGGCTGCGAGAAAGCCTCGGGGACGCCGAGTCCCCGCAGGCTGAAGTCGATGAAGTGCTGGGTCAGGACCTCGAGGTCCTTCGGGAAGTCCGGATCGGCGGTGATGAGCCGGATGAATTCCAGGGAGTTCCGGAAGTGGAGGATCTGGCCCTGGATGCTCAGGGTGGCGCGGAGCCGGGCGTCGCCGTCGAGATCCGGGCAGAGGATCCGGAGCAGGGCCAGGACCCGCTCCATGTAGGGCCGGGCGAACTCCACCAGGACGGGCGCGGAGACCGGGTGCGGCATCTGGATCTCCCGGCCGATGAGGGCCATGGCCGCGGCATCCACCTCGCTGTCCGCCGGGCAGGACATGAGATCCGCCACGAAGGCCCGGATGTAGTCCTTCATCCCTTGCAGGGCCGCCTCCCGGGCCCCGGGACTTCCCGGTTCCGGGGGAGGGAGCAGGCCCGCCACCTGGGAAACCTTCCGGCTGTGGATGGACCGGAGGGCCTCGCGGTAGAGACCCTCCTTGCCCCCGAAGTGGTAGGTCACCAGGGCCGAGTTGGCCCTGGCCCGCTGGGCGATCTCCCGGATGCCGGCCCCGTCGTAGCCCTTCTCCGCGAAGGTAAGGATGGCCGCCTCGAGCAGGCGGTGGCGGGTGTCCTGGGAGGCATCGGCGGGCTGGGCGTTCATGGGCTTTCACCTCAATCAATCGATTGACCAAGAGAATTAATCAATCGATTGATTCAGTCAAGTCCCAAACAAGGCCGGCCAGGGTCCATTGAAAGATGACTTGACGATCAGAATTAAAATTCTATTTTCGGAATGCGGATTCAGGGGCCCCATGGTCGAATCGCGGAAGGACCGGGAGAGAAAGCAGCGGCGGGAGATCCTGCTGGAGGCCGCCAGCCGGGTCTTCGGGCGGAAGCCCTTCGACGAGGCCACCATGCAGGAGGTGGCCGCCGTGGCCCAGATCGGGATGCAGGGGCTCTATGAGCAGTTCCCCTCCAAGCAGGCCCTCTACGAACAGGTGATCCTGGCCCGGGCCTTGGCCTTCCAGTCCCGGGCCCGGGAGATCCTGGCGGAAGAGCTGCCACCCATCGAGGCCCTGCGGCGGCTGGCCCTGGCCTACGCGGGCCAGTTCCGGGAGCGCCCCATGCACCTGCCCATGTTCATCCGGGACCGGGTCCACTTCGACTGGGGCTTCGATTCCCGCTTCGCCCCCCGGCTCCATGAGATCTACGAGGAGGAGCGGACCCACCTGCGGAGCCTCATGATCCGGGCCATGGAGGCCGGCCGGATCCGGGCCATGGATCCAGATTTCCTCGCCCAGCTCTGCATGGACATCCTCCAGTCCTCCCTGCACTACAGCCACTTCAGACAGCCGGAGGAGCCCCCCGAGGCCGGCGTGGACCGGGCCCTGGACTGCCTGCTGGCGGGCGTGGGGGTGCACCCATGACCCGCGCCACGGACCTGCACGATCCAAGGCCGTTCCGGCCTCCCCGCCAAAGGAGCCTCCCATGAACATCCGGATCCGCGTCGCCCGCCTCGATGACGCCGCTGGCGAACTGACCCTCAGCCTGCGGAAGCTGGAGATGGAAGCCGCCCGCGGGGCCACCAGCACCGATGAGCAGATCGACTTCCTCCACGACCTGCACCGGGCCGCCTACCGCATGGAGATCCGGCCCTGGCTCTCCCGGGCAGGGCAGGCCGCCGGGGCCGGGATCGTCCTCCTGGGCGCGGCGTTCCTCCTGCCCTCAGGCATGCCCTATCGGGGGATCGCCTTCCCCGCGGCGGCGGCCCTCGCGGGACTGGCCTTCCTGGGGGCCGCGATCGGCCTCGGGGTCTACGTCCGCAACCTCCGCCGGGAGCGCCGGTGGTTCAAGCACGAGGAGGCCGAGGTCCTCGCGGGCCATCCCCTCCTGAATGGCTGACCAGCGCCCCGGGGCCTTGTGACCCCCTGCCCGAATTCCGCCCGGGGGCCGCCGAATCGTGATAGGAAAAGAGACGAGGGTCCATCCATGCTCTTCCTGGTCTTCTATTTCATTCTCTGCGCCATCCTGCTCTTCCAGGGCCTGCACCTGGCCTCGGAGATCAAGTCGCCCCTGGGTGTCCTGCCCGAGGAAGTGGCCCAGGCCCCGCGACCGAGCTACGCCTGGGGCAGCTACCTGATGGCCTTCGGCGGCTTCAGCGCGCTCTTCGGGCTGCTGGGCTTCGCCTGGCCCTTCTTCCTCCCCATGCGCCCCGTCCTCTTCACCCTGGGCTGGGCCTCCCTCGCCCTCTTCGGCCTCTGGGTGGTCTTCTTCGGACGCAAGGCCGAGTTCATGGGCACCCCCACCGTCGCGGATGACCACGGGCACCACTAGACAGGTCGGAAGACACCACGAAAAAGGCGGCCGTTTCCGGCCGCCTTTTCTTGCGAAGCTGGCTGGTTACAGCTTGACGACGTTGGTCGCCTGGGGGCCCTTCTGGCCCTGGGCGACTTCGAAGCTGACGCGCTGGTTCTCGTCCAGCGTGCGGAAGCCGCCACCCTGGATGGCGGAGTGATGGACGAAGAGATCCGCGCCGCCCTCGTCAGGGGTGATGAAGCCGAACCCCTTCTCAGCGTTGAACCACTTGACAGTGCCTTGAGCCATGATTGTTTCCTGCGATTGTCTGGTGACGTTGATGCAATGACATTCCCCCAGACAAGGCCGTCATAGCTTGTTCGTGGTATCTGCACTTCGCAGGCCACGGGCATAAGGATGACAGGATTATCCAGTCAAACCTTTTTTTTTTCGGAACTCAGAACCGGACCACCACCCCGAAGCCCCCGCCCTTGCGTTCGAGCCTCAGTTCCAGGTCGTCCTTGACCGAGCCCTTGGGCACGTCGAACGTACTGCCCTCGTAGAAGGCCCGCACGCCCAGCCACTTGACGGGGAACACGCGGACATCCAGGCCCAGCAGGGTGTACTTGGCGCCCTTGTAGCCCAGATAGTGGACGTAGGCCTTGGATTCCAGGATCCCGTCGAAGCCCCGGGAACCGCCCGAGAGGCCGATCTGGGGGATGGGTGCGGAAATCGAGGTGCTGGATGCGGTGGCGGGCAGGGGCGCCGGGGGCACATCGTTGACATCGAGGTCCACCTTCCAGGCCTGCACCCCCAGGTCCAGGCCCAGCCAGGCGTCCTGCGCCCGGAGGAACTTGATGGTCCAGGTCCCCTCCACGGTGGCCAGCTTCAGGCGGGACTGGACGTGGTCCGCAGCCGAATAGGTGGTGCCATCGATGGTGATGTTCCGCGTGAGGGTCCGGTCTCCCCGGTACTCCGCCGATCCGCTGCTCGCCTGGAAGGCGAAGCGCGGTCCCTGATAGTCGAAGAAGAAACCGGGCGTGGTCTTGTCCTTCCCCAGGCCCAGGTCCGAGTCCAGGTCCACGGCGATGGGCTGTCCATTCTGGACGCCCTGGAAGTGGCCCGTGAGGGTGGGTCCGTAGACCTGCCCCCCGAAGGTGAAGGAGCGTTCCGAGGGGGCCGGAGCCTCAGTGCGCCCCATCTGGGCGAAGGCTGCGGTGGTGCAGAGGGCGAGGGCGAAGGGCATGGCGCGCATGGATCCTCCCGGAGAGATGCCATGCCCTATCGGCAGGCATCAGACCTTCAACAACTTCCGGTAGGCCTCCAGGAAGTCCTTGGGCTGCGGTAGGATCTCGTCCTCCAGGGACGGGTGGTAGGCCACCCAGGTGTCCTTGGCCGCCACCCGGCGCACGGGGGCATCCAGGTGGAAGAACAGCTCGTCCGCGATGCGGGCGGCGATCTCCGAGCCGTAGCCCCAGCTGAGGGTGTCCTCGTGGGCCACGATCACCCGATGAGTCTTCTTCACCGTCCGCTCGATGGCGGCCCAGTCGTAGGGATTCAGGGTGCGGAGATCGAGGATCTCCACGGAGAGGCCCTCCTTCTCCGCCTCCCGGGCGGCCTGCACGGCACGATGCACCGTGTTGCCGTAGGTGATGACGGACAGGTCGCTGCCCTCCCGCACCATCCGGGCCTTCCCGAAGGGAATCATGAAGTCGGGGCCTGGATCGTTGCCCTTGTTGTGGGTCTGGCGGTAGAGGTGCTTGGGCTCCAGGAAGAGCACCGGGTCGTCGCAGCGGATGGCCGTGCGCAGCAGGCCCGCCGCGTCCAGGGCCGAGCTGGGGCAGACCACCCGCAGGCCGGGGATGTGGGTGAAGGTGCTCTCGCCGCACTGGCTGTGGTAGGTGGCGCCGCCCATGAGGTACCCGGCGATGGGCACGCGCACCACCACGGGGGCCTTGAAGTCGCCGTTGGAGCGCCAGCGGATGTTGGCCAGCTCGTCGCGAAGCTGCTGCATGGCGGGCCAGATGTAGTCGAAGAACTGAACCTCCACCACGGGCTTGAAGCCCCGGGCGGCGAGGCCGATGGCCCGGCCCACGATGGTGGCCTCGGCCAGGGGCGAGTTGTAGACGCGGTGGCCACCGAACTGCTTCTGCAGGCCGTGGGTG